>JGI12053J15887_10000001_pt1 | contig 59476 bp, 50 predicted proteins | sample MedBloCAOM1_O3_FD_15887 | JGI IMG/M metagenome (IMG submission 15887)
CGTTGATGGGGTCGCCCGTGCGCGAGAGCTGGCCGCGCACCAGTTCGCGCATCCGCTCCTGCAGATCCGGGAACCCGTTGAGGCCGAGACGATAGGTGAAGCGCACGATGGTCGAGGGATTGACGTCGAGCTGCGCGGCCATCTGATCGACGGTCGAGAACGCCACCGCCTGTGAATGCTCGACGATATATTCGGCGATGCGCTTCTGTGATTGCGTGAGCCGGTCGTAGCGGCGGCGCAGTTCCTCGATCACGTCGCCGGAACTAGCGGTCTGCAACGAAGACTTGGTTTCGGCTTTGCGGATCGGCATGGGGGCCTTCTTTCGCCGGCAACCTACTCGACATTCCGCAGCAGGTTATAGCTCGGATAAGACTTCGCCCATTTATCCGGATAGGCGCGATCGATACCCTTGGTGAAATAGCTCCCCACACTGAGATCGACGGGCACGTCGATCACCCAGGGACGCCGGCTGGCAAAGGCCTTTTCGAGCGTGGGCGCCAGCGCGGCGGGATCGTCGACGCGCGCGCCTTCTGCGCCGTAGGCGTGGGCAAGCGCGACGTAGTCGGGATTGTAGGGCTTGCCGGTATCCTTGCGCACGAAATGGCACCAAGGATGGGTGCGCGAATAGCTCCGCTCCATGCCCTTGCGCTCGATGCCGAGCTCGTAATTGTTGAGAATGACCCAGATCGCCGGCAGATCGTATTCCACCGCGGAGGCGACGATCTGCGACGTCATGTTGAACGCGCCGTCGCCGACCAGCGCGATTCCGGGCCGGCCGTCGGCCGCAAGCGCGCCGGGGATGCCGGACGAAGCCCAGCCCATCTCGGCCATGCCGGGACTGATCTGCCAGGCGCCCGGCGTGCAGATCTTCATGTAGGCCTCGGCGTATTGGGTGACGTCGCCGATATCGACATAGACGCGGCCATCCTTTGGCAGCGCGCGGCCGACTTCGTGGACCAGGCGCGCAGGATGGGTGGGCGCGCTCATTGCCGTCTGCAGCGGGCGGATTTCCTCTTCCCACTCCGCGCGGAAGCCTTGGGTGCGCTCGCGCCAGCCCTGATGCTTCTTGTTTCCGGGGCCGCCCACCGCGGCCGCAAGGTCTTCCAGGAAAAGCTTGGCATCGCTCACGAGCCCGAGCTCAACCGGAAAATTGCGCCCGACCTCCTGGTAGTCGAGATCGACCTGGACGATCTTGGTCTGCGATACGTCGTAGATCGAGCCCTTGCGCCAGTTCGCGGTGTGATTGTCGGAGAAGCGCGCACCGACCCCGATCACCAGATCGGCTTCGCGGCTCGCGCGCGCGGCGCAGACAAAACCCGAGCGACCGAGCGTGCCGATGGAGAGCGGATGATCCTCCGGCAACATTCCCTTGGCCGGAAGCGTCGTTGCGGTCGGAATGTTAAGCTTCTCTGCCGCGGCCCTGAGCGCGGCAGCTGCGCCCGAGCGCACCACGCCGCCCCCCGCGAGCAGCAGCGGCCGCTCCGCCTCCGCGATCATCCGGGCGATGCGCTCCACATTGCCGGCATCGGCGCGCGGGCGACTGAGATGCGGCGCGCGTCCGGACGGCGCCTCGATCTCGCCTTCGACTTGCGCGAGCTGGATGTCGTAGGGCACTTCGACGAAGACCGGACCCGGCCGGCCCGAGGTCGCGGTCTTGAGCGCGTAATTGAGGACCTCGATCGTGGTGTCGGGCCGCACCAACATCCACGTTCCCTTGCAGATCGGACGGAAGATGCTCGTGGCGTCCTCGAAGCCGCGGTAATAAATCTCCTGCATGCCGGCCTTGCCGAGAAAGTGCGTCGTCGAGCCGCCGGCGATGATCAGGAGCGGCGACGATTCGTGCATGGCGCTGGCGCAGGCGCCCACGGCGTTGAGCAGGCCGGGTCCTTTCGACACGATCACCGGAGCGATCCTGCCGCTGACGCGATGGTAGAGATCGGCCATGTGCACGGCATGGGATTCGTGCTTGGCCTGGATGCCCTCGATCTCCGGCTTGTCGGTCAGGGCATCGAGAAAGGGCCACACGGCGCCGCCGGCATAGCCGAAATAGTGCTTGAATCCGGCGATCTCGAACCATTGGGCGATCGCATCGACCACACGCATCTTTGTGCTCCTTGGCGGGGGCGTTGTTTGCTTCTTGACGGGCACGAACCGGTGCGGGAATGTTTGCAACAAAATTCGTTGCAGTCAACGCAGGGCGAAGCAGCTGCCGTTTTTTGATAGGCCACGGCAGCCGGCGCCGCCCGCAGGTTGTAGGCATCCAGGGAGGCGAAACGTGCATCGGCATTTGGCTGCGGTCGCGATCATCGGCGTGCTCGCCGGTTCCGCCGTAACGCAAACGGTTGCGCAGCCATTGGCGCAAACACCCGGGCAGACTTGGCCGAGCAAACCCATGCGCATCGTCGTGCCGTGGCCGCCCGGAGGGAGCGCCGACATGATCGGCCGCATCCTGGCCGAGCATCTCGGCAACGCTTTCGCCCAGAGCGTCGTCGTCGAGAACCGGCCGGGCGCGAGCGGCATGGTCGGTTCCGCCGCGGTCGCGCATTCCGATCCCGACGGCACCACCTTCGCGATCTCCGGCATCCCGTCCCACGTTGTCGCCCCGGCGACCAGCGCCAATGCGCCCTTCGATCCCGTGAAGGACTTCACCCACATCGCCTATGTCGGCGGCGCGCCGATCGTGATCACCGCGCATGCCTCGCTGGGGGTGAAATCGCTCGCCCAGCTCGTCGCCCTGGCGCGACCCAGCGGCAACGCGCTGGGATATGTCTCGCCCGGCGTGGGTTCGCTGGGGCACATGGTCGGCGAGTATCTGGCGCGCAAGGACGATATCAGGCTCGAACACATTCCCTACAAGGGCGGCGTCCACGCCGTCACTGACCTAATTGCCGGCCATGTGAAGGTGGGTGCGATGACCTGGACAACCACCCGTCCGCATATCCGCGCCGGCACGCTCACCGCGCTGGCGGTGTCCTCGGCCCGGCGCTTCGCCGACGATCCCGACCTGCCGACGCTGAGCTGGGCTATGGCGAGCTCGTGACCACGACTTGGTGGTCGTTCTCGGGCCCGGCGAAGCTGCCGCCCAACATCGTCCAGCGGCTCAATCAGGAAATCAACAAAGCGCTCGACGCCCCCGACGTGCGCCGGAAGCTGGAGCAAGAGGCGATCGTCACGGAAAAAATGTCGCCCGCGCAATTCACGCGCTTCGTCGAGACTGAAATCGGCAAATGGGGACCGTTGGCCAAGGCGGCGATTGGGGCACAAGGCTCCGGCAACTGACGCCTCGGTCAGTCCCACTAAAATGTCATAGATTGAAAGCTTAGGAGCGCCGCATGAATGTGACCGAGGCCACCAGCACAGCGGCCAAGCTGCCGCTGACCTTCGCTTGCGGCCTCTATGACCGCATGCTGCGCCTTTATACCGGCGAGGTTCAGCCGCGCGGCGTCGACCTCAAGTTCCTCGCCAATGACGAGCCGCGCGACATTTTCGACCGCATGGGCGGCAAGCTCGAATTCGACGCGTCGGAAATGTCGAGCTCGGAATTCATCAGCCGGTTCGGGACGGGCCATTGCCCGTTCGTCGCCATCCCCCGCCTGTTCCGGCACGGCTTCATTTTCTTCAACCGCAAGGCGGGAATTCGTACGCCGAAGGACCTCGAAGGCAAGCGCGTTGGCGTCCCGCTCTACACCATGAGCGCTGCGATCTTGGATCCGCGGCCTGCTGCAGCACGAATGTGGCGTCGACCTTTCGAAAATCCGTTGGGTGCAAGGCGCACTCAAGAGACCGGGCGCGCACGGCAATCCGACGGTGGCGCCGCTACTCAAGCAACCGGAAATCGAGATCAACCGTTCGGGCGACTCCCTCAGCAAGCTCCTAGCCGACGGCGAAATCGATGCCGTCATCAGCTCCCGCCCGGTCGAGGCGATCGGATCGAACCCCGATATCGCGCGCTTGTTTCCCAACTACCGCGAGGTGGAGAAGGACTACTACCGGCGCACCCGCATCTTTCCGATCATGCATCTCATCGTCATCCGCCGCGATGTCCACGAGGCGCATCCGTTCGTGGCGCAGAGCCTCTACGACGCGTTGTGCGAGTCGAAAGACCGCGCGCTCGCGCTGATGAAGGAGCGCGGCGCGCTGCGTTACATGCTGCCCTGGCTTCCCGCCGACATGGATGAGATCGACGACGTGTTCGGCGGCGATCCCTGGCCTTATGGCGTGGAGGCCAATCGGCCACGCTCGAGGCGCTGGTCCAGTACATGGTCGAACAGCACTTTATCGCACGGCGGATTCCGATCGAAGAGCTGTTCGTGATCGGACGCTGACGGCGGGTCATCCTGGGGCGGGACCGAGCCCCTCAGGAGGAGGAAGGTCCGGCCGTATTCGGTCGGCCGAACGCCGCCTCCATCTCACGGCGCACCTTCACGGCGAGATCGTTCTCGTCATAGCCGACATCGCTCCACTTGAGGCACTCGCCCTCCACGAGGTCACGCTTGAGGCTGACCTCGTGGGCGAGCCCGAGCGGCAGAAGACCCTCGGCGAGCGAACGCTCGGCCGGAACCTGCTTGCCCCAAACGCAAAACCCGCCCTCGCCGTCGAGCACCTCGCCCTGCTTGAGCGCACGCTTGGCGGTAGCGGCGACGTCGGAGCGAAAGCCGGTCGGCGCACCGGTGGGCTCGTTACGCAGCGCCGCACTCGCGACCGACACGCCGAGCTCGAGTCCGATCATGTGGATCGGCCGGTAGAGCGCGGCGTAGCGGCCACTCTTGTCTGGCAGCATGGCGTATTCCTTGAAACAGCGCCGCGCGTAGTCACTCTCGCCCTCGAACACCACATAGGTGCCGAGCGCGAGATGGTGCGGTACGTCGCGGCCGTCGCGATAGACCGACGAGGTCACTTCGGTGACGCCGGCTTTCTCGAGCGTGCCGCCGGCCGCCTTCGGCTTGCACACGTCGGCGAGTTCGAAGCGCGTCGCCGGCGGAAAACCCAGGCCCTCGCTCTGCGGCACGAGTCCGGTGGCATTGCAGACCGCGGTCATCTCGATGCCCGACTTGGTGCCGTCGACGAAGCTGTTGAACATTTTCGGATTAATGGAGTTGCGGTCCGTGATGGCGAGATACTTGTCGAGGATCTCCCACACGGTGTCGGGCGTAGAGCGGTGATAATGCGGCTCGTAGCGCGTCCCCTTGCCGGCGGCGATCACGGCAAAGCCGCAAGCGCGCGCCCAGTCGACATGCTCGCAAATGAGCGCGGGCTGGTCGCCCCATGCCAGGCTGTAGACCACCCCCGCGGCCTTGGCCTTGCGCGCGAGCAGCGGACCAGCGACCGCGTCCGCCTCGACATTGACCATGACGATGTGCTTGCCATGCTTGATCGCAGCCAGCGCATGGCGGATCCCGGCAGGCGGAACGCCGGTCGCCTCGACGATCACCTCGACCTCGGGGAAGGCGACCAGGGCCTGCGCGTCGGGCGTCACATGGGTGCGCCCGGTCTTGAGCGCCTCACCCAGCGACGTTGCGGAAATTTCCTGCTCGTCCCATCCCGCCGCGCGCAGTTGGCTCAATGCGCGCGCAACATCGAGATCGGCAACGGCGACGACGTGGAGCCCGCGCGTGCGCCGCGCCTGCGCCAGAAACATGGTGCCGAACTTTCCGGCCCCGATCAGACCGACGGTCACCGGGCGACCGGCGGCCTCGCGTTCGAGCAGCATGGCGTGGAGATTCACGGAAGCCTCGATGTTGCCGCCCCGCTCCGGGCCGGCGACGCCGCACTCGAGTCAGTTCGAGATCGGCACTCCCTGCACGAGGTGGGGAGAGTCATAGCAGCTGCGCCGCTATTGGCACACCGCGCGCGTGACGAATATCTCCGTCCGGCATTCGGCGTCATTGGGTGAGCGGCCCTCGAGCAAGACCTTCGCCGGACATTTCAGCTCCGACTGGGTATCGAGGCTCTTTCCGGTCTGGAATCCCTTGCCGCGGCAGAATGTATCGACCGCCGCCTGGCAATCGGGGCTGCCGTTTTGCGCCGTCGCGCAACGCTCGCGCGCCGTCACCATGCGGGCATTGGGCAATCCGATCATTGCGTCGGTTGCATCTTTGGCGGCGTCGCGAGTCTGATTGCCCAATTTGTCGAAGGTCTCCTGCGCACCCTGCATGTCCGTTCTGAACTTGGTGGTTCCTTGGTCCAGCCAACGGCCGAACGTTTCGACGAGGTTCGGCTGAGGCGGCAAAGATGGCAGCGGCGGCCAAAAGAGGCTGGGGCCGCTCGGACCCTGCGCAGGATTCGGATGCGGGGCCGGAGTCCGATTCGGGGATTGAGCCTCCTGCGCGAGCGCAGAAAAAGCCAGGAACAGCGCGCAGGTGCCGACCGCCGCGGTCGCCGAACCTCGCATTCGAATTGTTCCCGGAGGGCTGGTCATCACGGTCCCCGTCGAGATCGCAGCCGCGGCAAGCCTGCGCGTGCCGCATGGCAAAAATGAGGAACGAGGGAACTTCAGAATAGATACTTCAGAATAGATACAATGCCGCAGCGATACCGCCGACGAGCGCAATGGCGGCGAGCGACGCCCACAAACCCAGCCGCTCCTCGATAATCGTACGCGCCTGCGCGCCATAGCGGTTGAGCAGAAACGCCACGAAGAAAAAGCGCATTCCCCGCGCGACGATCGACAGCAGCACAAACAAAAGGAGATTGTAGCCGGCGAACCCCGACGCGATCGTGACGATCTTATACGGGATCGGCGTCAGGCCCTTGAGCAGGATGATCCAACCGCCCCATTGGGCATAGGCCTCGCGGAACGCTTCGACCTTGTTGCCGTAGCCGTAGAGCTGAATCAGCCAGAGCCCGACCGAGTCGTAAAGCAACGCGCCGATCAGATAGCCGAGCACCCCGCCGGCGACCGAGGTCACGGTACATACGGTCGCGTAGAACCAGGCCTTGTCCGGGCGCGCGATCGCCATCGGGATCAGCATCGCGTCGGGCGGAATGGGAAAGAACGAGCTTTCGACGAACGAGACGACGCCCAAGAGCCACGTCGCATGCGGCTTGTCGGCGGCGGCGATGCACCAATCGTAGAGGCGTCGAAGCATGGCGGGCTTGTTAGCCGCGAGGCTGGCAATTGTCCATCCGCAGGACTGACGCGGACGAGGCCGACAAACCAGGCCATTGCTTGGTTGGAACGGCTGGCGGCTCCGTATGGGTCGTCAGTAGACGGTCGTCCGATCCGGCATCAGCGCCGCTTGCGCGCGCGGCTTCGGTCGAGCGCGACAACCTTGCGCCGCGGTGAAGCGTCGGGGCGATCCTTCGGAAGCTTCTCGGCAATGCCCAGAAGCCGCTCGCGGCGCTGCATCTCGGTCCACACGTCCTTGGGGTGAACGCCGGCGGCGGCCCAGAGCACCACGAGGTTGTAGAGCAGATCGGCGCTCTCGCGCACGACCAAATCGGAATGGCCGTGCACGGCATCGATCGCCACCTCGATCGCCTCCTCGGCCAGCTTCTTCGCCATCTTGCTGCGGCCCGCGCGCAACAGCCGGGCCGTCCGCGAGGTCGTCGGATCGGCAACCCGGGCAGTCAGTACGGCGGCGTACAGACGGTCGAGCGAATCACTCATGCCGGTACAGAATAACGCCAACGTGTCGAGAGTGTGTTAATGATTATGGGAAGAATGCGACAGTTGCCGATGCCCAGACGGCAGCGACGGGGCCGAAGGGAGAGCCGGCGTCGCCTGGGCGCGACGCCGGCCTACGCACTCACTCGCACTCTGATGTCACTTACGCTTACTCAGTCTACGCTCGCACGCGCGCGACGCCTCACCATTCGGTATCGGCTCCATTGGCGGGTCGACCTTGAATCTAGGCGCAAGTGACGGCGCAATCACGCCGAGGGTCCCTAATATTTTCGTAATGCGGAATGGTGAACGACTCTCTGGCGCGGCGCGAACCCGCTCGCGATGCCGTCGCTATTCTTCCTCGGCCGCGAGCAGCGACGCGTTCCCGCCGGCGGCTGCGGTGTTAATGGTCACGACCTGTTCGGTGACAAATCGCCTGAGGTAATTCGGACCGCCGGCCTTCGGCCCGGTGCCGGAGAGGGCGGTGCCGCCGAACGGCTGCGTGCCGACCACCGCGCCGATCATGTTGCGGTTGACATAGACATTGCCGTTGCCGAGCCGCTCCGCGATATGCGCGGCGGCGGTGTCGATGCGGGAATGGATGCCGAGCGTGAGGCCGTAGCTGTTTGCTGCGATGTCGTCGATCAGCGCATCGAGCCGGTCGGCGCGCCAGCGCACGACGTGCAGGAGCGGCCCGAACACTTCCTCCCGCAACTCGCGCGCGCCATCGAGCGTGATGATGGTCGGCGGAACGTAAGTTCCCGTCGCAGGCAACGGCTTGAAACGATCCCAGCGAAAGCGCACGCGGCCGGCGCTGTCATGATCGGCGATCCAGCGATCGAGCTTGTCCTTCGCCTCGGCATCGATCACCGGGCCGACATGGGTCGACGGCTCGCGCGGATCGCCGAGGCTGAGCGCGCGCGCGGCGCCCGCGATCATATCGAGGATGGGTTCGGCCACGTCCTCCTGCAGGCAGAGCAGGCGCAACGCCGAGCAGCGCTGGCCGGCGGAGCGAAAGGCCGAAGTGACCACATCGTCGGTGACCTGTTCCGGCAGCGCGGTGGCATCGACGATCATCGGATTGATGCCGCCGGTCTCGGCGATCAGCGGCACGATCGGCGCATCCTTCGCCGCCAGCGTGCGATTGATCGCGCGGGCCACCTCGGTCGAGCCGGTAAAGGCGACGCCGGCGACACGGCGATCGGCGACGATCGCGGCGCCGACCTTGCCGTCGCCCGGCACCAGATGGAGCGCGCTCGGTGGAACGCCGGCCTGTTGCAGAATCCGCACCGCCTCGGCCGCAATGAGAGGCGTCTGCTCGGCCGGCTTCGCCACCACGGCATTGCCGGCGGCAAGCGCTGCAGCCACCTGGCCCAGAAAGATCGAGAGCGGAAAATTCCACGGGCTGATGCACACGAACACGCCGCGACCACGATAGCGCAGTTCGTTGCGTTCGCCGGTCGGCCCCGGCAATAGCTGCGGGGAAAGCGCGCGCCGCGCTTCGACGGCGTAGTAGCGGCAGAAATCGACCGCCTCGCGCACCTCCGCGACCGCATCGTCGAGCGTCTTGCCGCCCTCCGCCTGCAGGACCGCTATCAGGCGACCGCGCGCGGCTTCGAGGAGATCGCTCGCCCGTTCGAGCACGGCGGCTCGCACGTCAACCGGTGTCGCCGCCCAGTCGGCAAAGCCGGATTCCGCCGCAACCATGGCGGCGGCAGCAATGGCGTCATCCGCTTCGCTGACGCGGCCGATCGCCTTGCCGTCGATCGGCGAATGGATCACGCGCTCGGTGCCCGCACGCACGCTGCCGTTGACGAGCGGCGCGGCCTCGTTCGGCATCTTGCCGTCGCGGATTTCGCCCAGCAGCGCGTCGAGGCTTGCGCGGTCGCCGAACTCGACCCCGGAGGAGTTGCGCCGGTCCGGAGCATAAAGGTCGCGCGGCAACGGGAGCTTCGAATTGCGCGCGTGACGCGGGTCCACGATCCGCTCCTGCGGACGCCTGAGAATCGAGGCGATCGGCACCGAAGGATCGGCGGCAACCGACACGAACGAGGAGTTGGCGCCATTCTCCAGCAGGCGACGGACCAGATAAGCCAGAAGATCGCGGTGGCCGCCGACCGGCGCGTAAATCCGGCACGCTGCCGCGGGATAGTCGGCGAGCAGGAGATCGTAGAGCACCTCTCCCATACCGTGCAGGCGCTGGAACTCGTAGCCTTCCACGCCGCCGGCATATTCGATCACGCTCGCGACGGTGAGCGCGTTGTGGGTGGCGAATTGCGGATAGAGCCGGGCACGCGCCGCGAGCAGTTTGCGCGTGCAGGCGACGTAGCAGAGGTCGGTCATCGCCTTGCGCGTAAAGACCGGGTAGTCGGCCAGCCCGCGCTCCTGGGCGCGCTTGACCTCGGTGTCCCAATAGGCGCCCTTGACCAATCGCACCATGAGCCGGCGGCCGAGTCCGCCCGCGGTTTCGTCGAGCCAATCGATCACCGCCGGCGCGCGCTTCAGATAGGCCTGTACCGCGAGGCCGAAACCGTCCCAACCGCGCAGCGAGGGGTCGGGGAGCACCGCAGCGATCACGTCGAGGGTGAGTTCGAGCCGATCGGCTTCCTCGGCGTCCACGGTGAAATTGAGGTCGTGCGCGCGCGCCATGCGGGCAAGTTCGAGCGCCCGGGGCACCAATTCGGTCAGTACCAGGTCGCGCGATAGCGCTTCGAACCTTGGATGCAGAGCGGAGAGCTTGACCGAGATGCTGGGACGGCTCGTCGATACGGCATTGCCCGCGCTCGCACCGATGGCATCGATGGCGTGGGCATAGGAGGCGAAATAGCGCTCGGCATCGGCGGCCGTGCGTGCACCTTCTCCCAGCATGTCGAAGGAATAGCGCACCGCGTGCTCCGATCGGGCGCGCTTGAGCGCGTCCTCGATCGTCTGTCCGAGCACAAAATGCGAAGCCAGGAGCCGCATCGCCTGACGCGTGGCCGCCCGCACCGCAGGAAGTCCGAGGCGCTTGAGCAGACTTTCCAGGATCGTGTCCGGCGTCTCCCCGGGATGGATGATGCGAGCGGTGATGCCCAGGGTCCAGGCCGAGGCCGAGACCAGGAGCGCGTTCGATTTGACACTATGGGACGACCAATCGCCGGTGGCGAGCTTGTCCTCGATCAGCCGATCGGCGGTGGCGGCGTCGGGTACGCGCAGGAGCGCCTCCGCCAGCACCATGAGAGCCAGCCCCTCCTTCGTGGACAGCGAATAGGCATGGAGAAAATCCTCGATGCCGCCGAGCCCGCCGGCGTTGCCGCGGATGCCCTCGATGAGGCGGGTGGCATATGCGTCAATTCGCCGTTCGGCATCGTCCCCGGCGCTGGCCTGATCCAGCAATCGGGCCGCGATCGCTTGATCCGGCGGCGCGTAGGGAGCGGCAAACACGATGCATTCGCTCGCATCCGCAGCCCCGGGCCTCCTCGTATCTAGGGTCATCATGGTTCAGGCCAGGGCCTGCGTCGTTGAAGGTTAACGGTGGTTCATGTCAGCGCGACGCAAGAATAACGCGACCGATGGGACGAAAGGTACCGCACGCGGTGTTCGAAATTTTGTGAAGAGCGGGCCCAACCGCGATCCTGCCTTGCTCTTTGCACGGTCATGTTCTTTTCTGCCCGCCTCAGCCACGATCGCGGCCGGGCGCAGCGGAGCCGAGGTTTGTAGATAGGAGTACGGCGACCCATGGGCCTCCTCAATGTCACGCGGATAGGTCGGCCCGCCTATCTGGCGGCGGCGCTCGCGCTCGTTTTCGCCGCGCCCGCCGCCGCGCAGACCAGCATCAAATTCTCGCTGGACGGGCGCCTCGAAGGGCCGGAAGCGCTCGTCCTCCTCCCGCAGGACAAGGGCTACTTCAAGACCGAGGGACTAGACGTCACCGTCGACGACGCGGCCTCTCCGCTCGAACCGATCACCCGCGTTGCGAGTGGCAGCTATGACATGGCGTTCGCCGATATCAACGCGCTGATCAGATACCGCGACCAGCATCCGTCGGCCCCGCTCAAAGCCGTATTCATGGTCTACAACAAGCCACCTTATGCCATCGTGGCACGCAAAAGCCGCGGCATCACCGAGCCCAAGCAGCTCGAGAACAAGAAACTGGGCGCGCCGCCTGCAGGTGCAACCTTTGCGCAATGGCCGCTGTTCGCCAAGCTCAACAACATAGACGTCTCGAAGGTCACCATCGAGAACATCGGGATTCCGGTGCGCGCGCCGATGCTTGCGGCCGGACAGATCGACGCCGCCCTCGGCTCTTCGTTCCGGCTCTATGTCGATCTCAAGGACCGCGGCGTGCCGCTCGACGACATCGTCCTGATGCCGATGGCGGATTACGGGCTCAAGCTCTACGGCAACGCCGTCATCGTCAATTCAAAATTCGCCGCGGAGAAACCGGAGACGGTCAGGGCGTTCCTGCATGCCTTCCTGAAAGGGTTCAAGGAGACGATCAGGCGCCCAGCAGAGGCGGTGGAGTCAATCGCCAAACGCGACGACGGAGCGAAAAAAGAAGTCGAGCTCGAGCGTCTGCGCATGGCGATCAGGGACAACATCATCACGCCCGAGGTGAGAGCCGACGGCTTGGGAGACATCGAGGTGTCACGGCTGGAACAATCGATCGACCAGATCGGATTGATCTACACGTTCAAAGCCAAACCCAAACCGGAGGATATCTTCGACGGTTCGTTCCTGCCGCCAGCGGCCGAGCGCAGGGTCAATTGATAACGAACGGCAAGCGTCCGACCCGCCGAAAATAGCGGCCATGCAAAATGCTCGGCGCGACACCGCGATTCAACGCGAAGCGATTTGTGCCCTAATACCCCAACCGGCTGGCACGCGCCGGCACGAAATCGGGCGCAGCCCCGCCGGTTTTCACCTGCAGCTGCGGGCGCAACACCGCCGCGATCTCATCGGAGAGTTCCTCAAGCGCGGCACGGTTGCCGCCCTCACGCAGGTAAATCCCGCAATAGAGTTCCGGCAGCTCAGGAAGCGGCGCATCTTCCCAGACCTCGAGCGAGGTCTGCAGGGCGCGGCTGCGGGGCAGCACCATGATGCCGAGCCCGGCGAGGACCGCGGCCTCCAGGCTGGCGATGCTGCGCGAGGTGAACACGAAGTCGCATTCGCGCCCGACGCGATGCAGAGCGTTCACCGCGGTGTAACGGCACGAACAATCCTCGCCGAACGACACCAGCGGCACCGGCCCGGTGGAGTCGAGCTGCGTGGCTTCGCTGCGCACCCACACCGCCTGATCGATCCACAAATGATGCGCTTCGATCGACGGCTTCGAATTTGAAACGGCCACCGCCAGATCGATGTCACCCTGGCGCAGCCCACGCACCATGTTTTCGAAGCTGGTCGCACTCGCGACGAAACGAATGTCGGGCCAACGCTTGCGGAACTGGGCCAAGGTCGCCGGGATCTTGACGCCGGCAAAATCGCCAGGGATGGCGACCCGCACGGTTTGCGCCGTAGGCTGCCGGCCGCTCAGCTGCGCGATCTGATCGTTGACCGACAACATGCGACGCGCATGGGCGACGACCATCTCGCCCCGCGGCGTGAGGCTCACGCCCGGCGCGCTCTTGTCGAGGATCTCGTAGCCGAGAAGAAACTGCAACCGCTTGATCTGGGCACTCACCGCCGGCTGAGTGACGCCGAGCGAGTGCGCTGCCTTAGTAAAGCTGCGTTGGTCGACCACGGACACAAGTGTCCGCAGCAATTCAGTCGGTATGTTCAACATGCCCCCTCGCCGTTCCTGCGCTGTCGCATACTTGTCTCAATTCGCCACGAACCAAGTTCGAGCAAGCGATTGCCCACTGCGACCCGTGCCAATTACCGGCAATGTGTGCTCAATTCCCGCGGAGTCAAGCGCAGCAATAAACGTTGCCGGAACCTTCCAAATCGGCAAATATTGTGTCGGTCCCGCTTATATGCTTTTAAAACCACCACAATCGCCGCGTGCGCACGAATTTAAGCTCATTTCGGGTCGGCATGGGCCGCCGTTGCGGGCGCGGGCTGGTCGGCATGGGCCGCCGTTGCGGGCGCGGGCTATTGGGTTAGAGTGCATATGTGTCCCCGGAGCGTAGAGCCATAGCCGTGCCGATGTCGGCGTTATGAAATTCCTCCGTCTCTACCTCCGCGTGCTGGAACTGCTCGGGCGCGAGGCCCGTCTGGGCTGGATACTGGCGCTCGCCAACCTGGCCCTCGCTTCCGCCATGTTCGTGGAACCGCTTCTGTTCGGGCGGATCATCGATACGCTGGCCAATGCCCAGGCCCGTGTTTCGGACCTGCCGCTGCAGGACCTGATGCTGCTGCTCGGCGCCTGGGTCGGCTTCGCCCTGTTCAGCATCGTTTGCAGCACGCTCGTCGCGCTCCACGCCGATCGGCTCGCGCACCGCCAGTACCAAGTGGTGCGAACGATGTTCTTCGAGCACGTGCTGCAGCTTCCGCTCAGTTACTACACCGGCTCGCATTCCGGGCGGCTGGTGAAGGTGATGATGACGGGGACGAATACGCTGTGGGCATTGTGGCTCGCCTTTTTCCGCGAGCACTTCGCCAGTTTCGTGTCGCTTATCGTTCTGATGCCGCTGACCCTTTTCATCAACTGGCGGTACGGCCTGCTGCTGATCGTGCTGTGCTGCGTCTTCGCCATGCTGATCGCGCTGGTGGTCAGCAAGAGCGAACAGCTGCAAAGCACGGTCGAGCGCTATTATTCGGACGTCGCCGAGCGCACCACCGACACGCTCGGAAATATCGCGCTGGTGCAGAGCTTCGCCCGCATCGAGAACGAAGTCTCGGGCATGAAGAAGATGGGCGACGACGTGCTCAGCGCCCAGATCCCGGTTCTGTCGTGGTGGGCGGTGACGACGGTGATCACGCGCACATCGACCACGCTGACCATGTTGTCCATCCTGGTGCTCGGCGTCTGGTTCTATCTGCACGGTCTCACCACGGTCGGCGAAATCGTGATGTTCATGAGCTATGCCACGCTGCTGATCGGCCGGCTCGAACACGTCGTGCAGTTCGCCAACCGGATGGTGATGGACGCGCCGCGGATCAAGGAATTCTTCGAGGTGCTCGACACCGAGCCGGCGGTGCGCGACCGCCCCGACGCCTTGGATCCCGGCCGGCTGCGTGGCCTGGTGGAATTCAAGGACGTCTCGTTTTCCTACGACGGCAAGCGCGCCGCGGTCGCCGATCTCACCTTCACGGCGCTGCCCGGGGAAACCGTCGCCCTCGTCGGCGCGACCGGCGCCGGCAAGTCGACGGCGCTGGCTTTGCTTCATCGCGTGTTCGACCCGCAATCCGGCGCGGTGAGAATCGACGGCATGGACATTCGCGCCCTCACGCTCACGGGGCTGCGGCGCAACATCGGCGTCGTGTTCCAGGAGGTCCTGCTGTTCAACCGCTCGATCGCCGAGAACCTGCGCGTCGGCAGACCCGACGCGACCGAGGAGGAACTGCGCATCGCCTGCGAGCGGGCGCAGGTGCTCGAGGTGATCGAACGCCAGCCGCAGGGGTTCGAGACCAATGCCGGCGAGCGGGGCCGGTTGTTCTCCGGCGGCGAGCGCCAACGCCTATCGATCGCGCGCGCGCTGCTCAAGGATCCTCCGATCCTCATCCTCGACGAAGCCACCAGCGCGCTCGATGCCCTCACCGAGGCCAAGGTTCAGGCTGCACTCACCGAGGTCATGAAGGGCCGCACCACCTTCGTCATCGCCCACAGGCTCGCCACCATCCGCAACGCCAACCGTATCCTGGTGTTCGAGGCCGGCCGCATTATCGAGAGCGGCACCTTCGACGAACTGATGCGCCTCGGCGGACATTTCGCCGAAGTCGCCCGGAGCCAGTTCCTGGCAGCCGATATGGCAAAACCGCGAGGCGATCCGATCCCGGTAGCCGGTGAGCCGTGATTTCCCGGGCGTGATAGCGTCTGCGGCTTTCTTTTCGACCACTGACTGATGACTGATTGCTGGTTCATGTCACGGCTGGGCTCATGCATTTCCCTTCAATGGCCTGTCGCGTCGCCGCTCATCCGCTCAAGACCGTATTCCTGCTTGCGCTGTTCGTTCGCCTGATCAATCTCGCATTCCTCGCCGGCAACGACTCCTTCTTCGCGGAACAGGACGCGTTCGCCTACTGGGCGCTCGGCGCCGGGCTGGCGAGACCGGAGAGCTTCTGGTCGACGCTGTTGGCGGAGACCGATCGCATGCCACTCTATCCGCTGCTGCTCGGCGGCATCCGGCACATTTTCGGCGATGTCCCCCGAATGGTGGCGATCCTGCAGGCCGTCATCGACGCCGGGACCTGCGTGCTCATTGCCGCGCTCGGCGCCCTCATTGCGCCGCTGGTCGGGTTGATCGCCGGAATTCTGGCGGCGTTCTCAGTGACGCTTATTGTCTTCAGCACCCAGATCCTGACGGAGACCGTCTTTCTCTTCTTCTTCACCCTCATGCTGCTTGCCGGTGGGCGTTTCCTGCGCCACCCGACAAGTGGGTTCACCATTCTTGCCGGCCTCGCCGGCGGGGTCGCGCTCGCCACCCGTCCCGCCGTCGCGCCGCTGCTGGCGGCGGCGGTGCCGCTCGTCCTCGTCATCGCGCTGGTGCAGCGGCGCGGGTTCGCCAAGGCCCTGGCCGCTGCGCTGCTGTTCGCAGTCGGCGCTGCCGCGCCGATCACGCCGGTGTTGCTGCGCAACCTTATCCACTACGGAAGCTTCAGCCTGACGACGCAGACCGGCCATCACCTCGCCGACTGGACCGTCCCGCTGGTGACCCAGCGCGCCGACGGGACGCCCTACCAAGCCACCGTGGACCGCATGGAAACGCTCTACGCACAGCGTGCGCAGGTCACTTTGTGCGCCCCGCGCAAGCTCGATTGCACCACCGAGGGTGAATTGAACGCACGGACCAATCCGTTCGAGCGCGCGGCGGTGAAGTCAGATGTGGCGCGTGAGGCAATGGCGCGCTTGCCGCTCGCGGCTTACGCCAAGGCATGGCTCGAGGGCATGGTGGTAAACTTGGCGGCGCCGGCGCTGCTGATCGATCCGCGCGTGCGCGCGCTGCCCAAGCCGAGCTTCTACAATACGCCGGGGACGAGCCTGTGGGAGAGGACGCGCGCGTACCTGTTCGACGATCCCGGCGCCTATCAGGTCCTGCTCATCGTCGGGCTGGTCGCCATGCTGCCGATCCTGCTGCTCGAAGCCGCCGGGTTCGTCATGCTGGCGCGCACTTTGCCGTGGGGGGCAGTATTCGCGGGCGGCGTGCTGGCCTATTTCCTCCTGCTGAATGGGCCGGTGGCCACGCCCAAATATCGATTGCCGATGGAACCGATCCTAATCGTGCTCGCCGCGGTTCCGCTCGCAAGGATGGCGGAGCGAGCCCTTCCCCGTAGGTCGGGGATTATTTGATACGCTCGAGGATGCTCACGTAGTTCGCCACCGCGGTGCCGCCCATGTTGAAGATGCCGCCGAGGCTGGCGTTGCCGACTTGCATGTCGCCAGCAGTGCCGGTGAGCTGCATCGCCGTGACCGCGTGCATGGACACACCGGTGGCGCCGATCGGATGACCTTTGGCTTTGAGCCCGCCCGACGGATTGACCGGCAGGCGCCCGGTCTTTTCGGTCAGGCCCTCCGCTATGGCGCGCGCGCCCTGCCCTTCCGGAACGAGCCCCATTGCTTCGTATTCCATCAGTTCGGCGATGGTGAAGCAGTCGTGGGTCTCGACGAAGGATAGGTCGGACAGCACCATGCCGGCACTCGCCAGGGCGCGCTTCCAGGCCTCGCCGCAGCCTTCGAGCTTGAGCACGTCGCGCTTCGACATCGGCAAGAAATCCTGGACGTGCTGGGCCGCGCGGAAGGCGACCGCCTTGCCGAGCTTGAGCGCAGTGGCGACATCGGCGAGGACGACGGCGGCCGCGCCGTCCGAGACCAGCGAGCAATCCGTACGCTTGAGCGGCCCCGCGACGCGCGGATTCTTTTCGCTCTCGGTGCGGCAGAACTCGTAGCCCAAGTCCTTGCGGATCTGGGCATAAGGATTGCCCACGCCATTGCGGTGGTTCTTTGCGGCGATGCGCGCGAGCGCGTCGGATTGATCGCCCCAGCGCTGGAAATAACGCGCCGCGATCTGGCCGAAGATCCCGGCAAAGCCGCCGTCGATATCCGCCTCCTCGCGTACGTAAGAGGCCTTGAGCAGATTGCGCCCGACGTCCGCCGCGGGCGTTGTCGTCATCTGCTCGGCGCCGACCACGAGCGCGATGCGCGCGGTCTTGGCCGCGATTGTATTGATGGCCTGATGCACCGCGGCCGAGCCGGTGGCACAGGCGTTCTCGACCCGGCTCGCGCGCTTGAAGCGTAGGTCGGGCGAGGCCTGAAGCACCAGCGAGGCAGTGAAATCCTGCGCCGAGAACCCAGCGTTGAAATGGCCGAGCACGATCTCGTCGACATCGGCGGCGGCAACCCCGGCATCGGCGAGCGCCTCCCTGGCGACCCGCACGATCAGGCTCTCGACCGTCTCGCCCTCAAGCCGGCCGAAGGGTGTGTGAGCCCAGCCAACGATGCAAGCCGTCACGGCGCTCTCCTGTCATCTGGGCCCATTTGGCGATTCCCCATGGTTGTGGCGGAAGCGCAACATCTGGGCGGAGCCGGCGCTAAGCTGCCGAATTTTGGACGTTTTCTTCGACCATGAACAGCGTGCTGTGGGCATGAGCGGGTCAAATTGGGGCTTCTCGCTTTTGCCTTTCATCCGCCCTCGGCCTAGATAGATTTTCTCTGCCAGTAGAGCGTTCCCGAGGCCCGCCAAACGATCGGACCCGGAGCCGTGATGTCTTCGACGCGATCTTTCGTAGCGCGCACCCTGATGTGGGCGGGCGTCGCCTGCGCCGCAACGGGGCTTACCGTCGCGCCGGCGGCGGCCGAAGCGCTATTGGTGATCGAAGCCGACAGCGGCAAGGTGATCTTCGCCCACAACGCCGGCCAGCCCTGGTATCCCGCCTCGACCACGAAGCTCATGACCGCCTACGTGACGTTGCGCGCGGTCAAGGAAGGGCGCATCACCCTCGACCGCCCGCTCGTCGTCTCGGCCAACGCGGCAGCACAGTCGCCGGTGAAGATGGGCTTCCCGCCCGGCACCGTGATCACGGTCGACAATGCGCTCAAGATGCTGATGGTGAAGTCGGCCAACGACATGGCCGTCGTGCTCGCCGAGGGCGTCGCCGGCTCGATCGAGAACTTCGCCGACGAGATGAACAACAATGCGCGTCGCCTCGGCATGATCCAGTCGAGCTTCGTCAATCCCAACGGCCTGCCTGCCGATGATCAGATCGTCTCGGCGCGCGACATGGCCATCCTGGCGCGCGCGCTGATCCGCGAAATGCCGGAATACGACTATTTCTGGCACCTGCCCGGCATCCGCCTGGGGAAGATGGTGCAGCGGAACTACAATACGCTGCTCGGCCGCTATCCCGGCGCCGACGGCATGAAGACCGGTTTCATCTGCGCCTCGGGATTCAATCTCGTCGCCTCTGCCACGCGCGACGACCGGCGGCTGATCGCGGTGGTGCTGGGCGCTCCCTCATCGGCGGCGCGCGCATTGAAGGCTGCACAGCTTTTGGAGCGCGGCTTCAACAGCAACAGCGGTCTGTCATGGCTGATGCCCTCGCTCGGCACAGTCGAATCGGTACAGCCGGTCGACGCGGCACCGCCGAACATGCGGGACGAAATGTGCGGATCTCACCGCAAGCGGCAGGCGACCGAGGACGAGGATGAGGTCATCGGGGCGAACAACAATCCCGACTCGCCCTATGGGGTTTTCCTCTCCAGCCTGCGCCCTCCGAAGGCCAAGAGCCCCGCCGCGCTGCTGCAGGACGCCAAGATGGGCGAACCGGTCCTCGTCTATACCGGCACCAAGGCGCCGGCGCCGGGATCGCAGGCCGCGGGCGAACCTAAAAAGAAGACGGCTGCCGCCAAGCCGCCGGCCGCCAAAGACGCGGCCAAGGACGCGCCCAAAGATGCCGCCAAGAATGGCACCGCGACCGCCGCCGCCCCGTCCGGCGAGGCGACCGCCCCGAGGCCGAAGCCAAAGCCCAAGCCCCCGGCGGCCACGGACGCGTCCAAGGACGGCGCCTCTACCGCAACCGGCGACGGGCCCGCTGCGAAGCCGAAGCCCAAACCGGCGCCGAAGGACGCGGCGAAGGATGGCGCGTTGCCCGCAGCCGCCGCAGGAGCCGCCGGCGATGGGGCGACGCCGAAGCCAAAACCCAAGAAGCCGGCGCCGAAGCCCGCCGCAACCGATCTTACCCCGGCGGCCGCCCAGCAAACCTCGCAAACCCAGCAGGCGAGATGACCACGGCCGGCGCGACCCGCTCTACCCGCTCGAGTGGATTGCTTTTTCTACGGAAAACCGGTGCCCACTTTTCCTGAAAACGCTCTGGGTCCGGCCGAGCCCATTCCCCTGACCGTTCTGACCGGCTTCCTAGGGGCTGGAAAAACCTCCCTGCTCAACCGTCTGGTCACCGATCCCGCGCTCGCGGAGACCGCGGTGATCATCAACGAATTTGGCGAGATCGGGCTCGATCACCTGCTGGTCAAGCCGATCAGGGAGGGCGTGGTGCTGCTGCAAAGCGGCTGCCTGTGCTGCACCTTGCGCGGCGATCTCGTCGACGCGCTGGAGCAGTTGCTCCGCGACCTCGACAACGGCCGGGCGACGTTTCGCCGCGTGGTGCTTGAGACCACGGGCCTCGCCGACCCGGTACCCGTGCTGCAGACCACGATGGCGCATCCCTATCTTGTCATGCGCTACCGGCTCGATGGGGTGATCGCCGTGGTCGATGCGGTGAACGGAGCGGCGACGCTCGACGAACACATGGAAGCGGTGAAACAGGTCGCGGTCGCGGATCGGATCGTGCTCACCAAGACCGATCTCCTCACCACGCCGGAACATCAGCGCGGCCGCGACGCCCTCGCTGCCCGGCTGCGCGGGCTCAATCCGGCCGCGCCCATCCTCGATGCCGCAGCGAACGAAGCATCGCCCGATCGCCTCCTTGCCTGCGGCCTGTTCGACCCCGCCCGCAAGATTCCCGACGTCAAGCGCTGGCTCGCGGTCGAAGCCTATGCCGAAGGGGACGGAGATCATGATCACCACCACCATGATGTGAACCGGCACGACGACCGCATCCGCGCCTTCTCCTTCGCCACCGAGACCGCGATTCCTGCGGCGATGTTCGACATGTTCCTCGAGCTCGTGCGCTCGGTGCACGGCCCCAACCTGTTGCGTCTCAAGGGCATCGTGAAACGGGCGGAGACGCCGGCGAGCCCGCTCGTCATTCACGGTGTGCAGCACATCTTCCATCCGGCGGTGCGGCTGCCGCGCTGGCCCGATGGCGATGAGCGCACCCGCATCGTGTTGATCACGCGCGATCTCGACCCGGACGCGGTCAAGCGCCTGTTTGACGCCTTCCTCGGGGCAAGCGCCCCCGACCAACCCGATCGTGCGGCGCTGCTCGACAATCCGCTGGTCCCGTTCGGCGGGGTCGACCGGTGAAGTCCATGTGAAGGCGCGTTCGCGGGCGCTTTTGACGCCTTGCCACGTTTCGGCTCGTGCCCGATGCTGGAAACCGCGCTGAGTCGCGGCGCCATGTCCTGCTTGAGCGATACCGCTGCCGGGAACCGACATGAACGTGATCGAGCGGCTGACGGCGGACGTGGCCACCCTTAAGGGTGCATTGCGCACCCTTAAAATGACCACGCCGATCGCCAGGAATCCGACGCGCGTGTTTCCGCAAGTCGTCCTGGAGCTCGCGGACAAATACGGCGACGCGCCGGCGCTACTCTCCGACGGCGAGTGCTTCACCTACCGCGAACTTGCGGCGCGCTCCAACCGCTACGCGCGCTGGGCGTTGGCGCAAAACCTGCGCAAGGGCGACACAGTCTGCCTGATCATGCCGGGCCGGCCCGAATTCCTCGCGATCTGGGTCGGCATCACGCGCGTCGGCGGTGTGGTTGCACTCGTCAACACCCATCTGACCGGGACCGCGCTGGCATATTGCATCAATGCCGTGAGCCCGAAGCATATCATCGTCGCCGCGGAATTGTTCGAATCGCTGGAGAGCGCGCGCGCGCATATCACCGGTGACGCACAGATCTGGCTGCACGGCAATGCCGACGCCAATTTCGCGCGCATCGATCGCGAGATCGATGGTCTTTCGGGCGCCGAGCTTGCGGCGTCCGATCGCCCACCCCTGACCATCGAGGACGGCGCGCTTTACATCTACACCTCCGGTACCACTGGCCTGCCAAAAGCGGCCAACATGAACCATTACCGGGTGATGCTTGCGACCAACGCCTTCGCCGGAGTCATGGATACGCGCGCCAGCGACCGCATGTACGATTGTCTGCCGCTCTATCACACCGCAGGCGGCGTGGTCGCGACCGGCGCGCTTCTGGTCCGGGGCGGGTCGGTGGTAATCCGGGACAAGTTTTCCGCGAGCGAGTTCTGGGACGACATCGTGCGCTGGGAGTGCACCTGCTTCCAATATATCGGCGAACTCTGCCGCTATCTGATCAATTCGCCGGCGAGCCCGAACGAGCGCGCGCACCACCTTCGCCTCGCCTGCGGCAACGGCCTGAGGCCCGACGTCTGGCCGGAATTCAAGCGGCGCTTCCGAATTCCGCGGATCATCGAGTTCTATGCCGCCACCGAAGGCAACGTTTCACTGTTCAATTTCGACGGCAAGGAAGGCGCCATCGGCCGGCTTCCGTGGTGGGTCGCGGGCCGCTTCCCGACCAAGATCGTCCGCTTCGACGTGGAGCGTCAGCAACCGATCCGCAATGAACAGGGCTTCTGCATCGAATGCGACGTCGACGAGCCGGGCGAGGTCATCGGCAAGATCCTGAAAGATCCCTCAAAGCCCGGCCAGCGGTTCGAAGGCTATGCGAGCAAGGCCGAGAGCGACCGCAAGATCCTGCGCGACGTGTTCGAGAAGGGTGACATCTGGTTCCGCACCGGCGACCTGATGCGCAAGGACAAACACGGCTACTTCTATTTCATCGACCGTATCGGCGACACCTTCCGGTGGAAGGGCGAGAACGTCTCGACCACCGAGGTCGAGGAGGCGATCGGACGATTCGACGAAGTGATGGAGGCCAATGTCTACGGCGTCGAAGTACCCGGGCGCGACGGCCGGGCCGGCATGGCCTCGGTCGTCGCCAAGGACAACCTCAACTTGACCGGCCTTCGCGATCATCTCACGCGGCACCTGCCGGAATATGCCCGGCCGATGTTCCTGCGCATGCGTGAAGCCAACGACGTCACCTCGACCTTCAAGTCGAAGAAAATCGACCTCGTGAAGCAAGGTTTCGATCCGAGCCGGACCGACGATCCGATCTACTTCAATGACCCCCGCAGCAGGGCATTCGTGCGGCTCGACCCCGCGCTTTACGAAGACATCAAAGCGGGACGCGTGCGGCTGTGACCGGCGATCTCGCCTCCGCCGCGACCGCGGCGATTGCGCCGCTGGACGTGCTCGCGGTCTGGCGCGCCGCTGGGCCGGACAAATGGTTCACCAAGGACCCCGCTTTCGACGCCGAGATCGCGGCGCGCTTTGGCGCGGTCTGGCGCGCGGCCGCCGATGGTAAGCTTGCACACTGGGAGGCGACGCCGGAAGGCGCCCTCGCGCTCGTCATCGTCCTCGATCAGTTCCCGCGCAACATGTTCCGGGGGCAAGCGCGTACCTACGACGCGGATGCGGTTGCCCTCGCCGTCGCCGATCGCGCCCTCACGCGGGGCTTCGACCAGGAAGTACCGCAGCAGGAGCGCCAGTTCTTCTATCTGCCGTTCATGCACTCGGAAAATCCCACGGATCAGGACCGATGCATGGAGCTGGCGCGCGCTTATGGTGACGATGAATTCATGACATACGCCGAGCTCCATGCCGGCATCGTTCGCCGCTTCGGCCGGTTTCCCCATCGCAACGCGACGCTGGGGCGCGTCATGACGCCGGAGGAGCAGGCCTTTCTCGACGCCGGCGGCTTTGCCGGTTGAGGAAGCGCATTGCGAATTCGTATGACGGATCGCGAGCGATACACATTGAATGCGCATCACGCCGACTTACGTTTGGGGACATGCGGCAGAGCTCGGCTTACGACGAGGAAGGCGGCGAGTTTTCGCCTCCGTCCGGCACCAATGAACACCTGACCTGCGATCTCTTGATCGCCGGCGGCGGCCTCTCCGGTTTGAGCGCCGCTGAAGCAGCCCTGCGGCGCGGGCTTAACGTCGTCGTGATCGAAAAGGGCGCTTTCGGCAAAGACGGGGCGTCCGGGCTCAATGCGGGACAATTCCTGACCGGATGGGCCAAGCCGGTGGACGTCATGTTGGGGGAGTTGGCCCAACAGGAGCTACGACGCGGCCTCCCCTTCGATCAGGCGCAGTTGCACGCGCAACGCCGGGTGAGGGCGTTCCTGCGCCGCACGATCGAGGGATGCCAGCGTCTCGCCGAGCTCGACCATCATTACAACCTGCGCGCATCCGTGCAGCACGGCGCGGTCATGGCGGCGGTGAACGAGGCTGATATGGCGGGCCTGCGCGCCGCCTATCAGTTCATGGACAACAGCAATTTGCGCACGCTCATGCCCATGACCGAGAAGCGCCGCGCGCGATTCTTCGAATTCCTCTCCGCCGCACAGGTCCAGCGGCGGTACGGTACGGCGGAGGGATTTTACGCGGGGGGCGTGATCGATCGCTTCGGCGGCAGTTTTCGTCCGCGCAAGTTTCTCATCGGATTGGCGCGCGCGCTGCAGAAGCGCGGGGTGCGCTTCTTTCAGGGCACGGAGGCACAAGCGCTCGATTTCTCCGAGAGCCAGGTCAGCGTTTTCTGCGGCAACGGGGCCAACATCCGCGCCACTACGCTGTTCATGGCGAATGCCTATGCCCGGCACATCAATGGCGACGTGCTCGAGCGTGCGATCTTCGAATACGATTACGTCGTGGCGGTCGAGCTTCCGGAAGGCGCGAAGACGCTCACCTCCGGCACCGTCCTCTCGGATACCCGCGAGCCGTGCTTTTATGCGCGCCGCCATGGCAGGCGGCTCTATATGGGCTACGAGGAAACGCCGGAAACCTCGCCCGACATCACCCGCGACGTCGCACGTCGCACGCTGGCCGAGGGCAAACGGGTGTTTCCGGCGCTCGACGTCCTCGGCGAGCGCGATATCAGGAGCGCATGGTGCGGGCGGGTGTTCTACACCCTTGACGATTATCCTTTCGTCGAGCGTCGGCATGGCGGCCGCGTCATCACCTTCGCGGCGCCTTCCGATCACGGCAATTCTTTGGCGTTACGCATCGGGCAACTCGTGGGCAATGCCGTTGCACCTTCAACGCTCCAGCCAAGAAGCGACGACGACATTCGGCAGCGACGCCGCAATGGACAGCAGTTGCGGCTGTTCGAAAGCTTGCCGAAGGGACTGCGCCTGCGCCCGGGCAAGCGTTATCAGGAAGCCGCGTACCGCGAGCCGGAGGCGGCCGTCGCGGAGTATGCCCGACAGACATCTGATCCGGACTTGCCGTGAAGCTGCGCACGCCGCAATCGAGGGTTCGGGCGCCGGGGAACTCGAGGCGCACCGCGGCGCCTCGAGTCCATCCGATGATCAAGCGTAGACCGATCGCATGATCTTATCCGAAAAGTCTGCAACTTCCGGGATCATGCGCTTCGCATTGCCGGTCGCATGATCTTATCCGAAAAGTCTGCAACTTTTCGGGACCATGCTTAGAAGCTGACGACGTCCTTCATCGCCGCTGCGGCGTCAGCGGGAACGACTTTGCGCGCCACGAAGTCATCCCAATTCTTGAACTTCTCCTTAGCGCGGGCCTCGACGATCGCCTTGGAACGCGCCGGGCCGATCTGGGACACCTTGTCGAGCTCAGCCGCGGTTGCGGTGTTGAGGTTGACCTTGGCCGCAACGGGAGACGTTGCGGCGCCGGTGGTCGTGGGCTTTGCCGGCGCAGCCGCGGAAGGAGCGGGATGTGCGGGCGGCGTCGGCGGCGTCCCCTGGGCGAGGGCGGGAATGGACAGGAGTGCCAGCATCGAGGAGGTGACGAGAACGCGTCGAGTCAACATATCGGTAGTTCCTCTGTTGTTTCCCCTGGCTCGCGCGCAAGTGTTCTCAGCGCGCAAGCCGGCGGGCGTTTGCATTCATCAGTTCCCGGATCGTCGGTGTGCCTGTGGCATGCACCGCCATCCGACTGACGGCATGGACATAGCCGGTCGATTCGGAACGGCGCGTGGACGACGCGTTCATCCGCTATTCACCGCGGCAAACAAAGCGACGTCACAAAGTTGTCGGAATCGCCGAGACATCCGTGCGACGCACGAAGGTCAGAGTGCTGGTGCTGGTCTTAACGCCAGATCGCCTGCGCGGCCTCCACCACGCGCCGCAGCTTCGCGCGCTCGTCTGCCTCGCTCAGCGGATTGCCGGCGGCACTGCTCGCGAAGCCGCATTGCGGGCTGATCGCGAGCCGGTCGAGATCGATATGGCCGGCGGCTTCTTCCGCGCGGCGCCGCAAGCTGTCCACGCTTTCGAGCGCGGGCGCCTTGCTGCTGACCAGACCCAGCACCACGCCCTTCCCTTTCGGCACGAAGCGCAGCGGCGCAAAATCGCCGGCCCGGGGCGTGTCGTATTCGAGCAGGAAGTGGTTGGCGGCGGTGCGGGCGAAGAAGCGCTCGGCGATCGCGTCGTATCCGCCATCGGCGAGATAGTGGCCGCGAAAATTTCCCCGGCACATGTGCACGCCGACCACGACCTCATCCGGGCACGCCGCGACCGCGCCGTTGATGGCATCGATATAGCGATCGACCAGCGCGTTGGGGTCGCCGCCCGCGCCCGCCACCCGTTCGCGGATCGCGGGATCGCACAGGAGCGCGATGGCGATCTCGTCGAGCTGCACGTACCGGCAGCCGGCCTGCACCAGATCCGCGATCTCCTGCGCAAAGACCGCGACGAGATCGGCGAAGAAACGATCGACATCGGCATAGGCGCTGCGGTCGGCGAAGTCGGCAAAGCGCAGAAAGTGCATGGTCGACGGCGCCGGCAGCGTGATCTTGGCCGTGACCGTGGCGGCATCGCGCAGGAAGACGAATTCATCGAGCGCGAGCGGGTGCGTGCGTCGCAGCGGCGCCGTCGCGTAGGGCGCGGTGAAATCAACTTCATGGCCGTGGTCGTCGCGAAACTTCAGCAGCGCGGCACGAACCTCAAGGCCCTCGGTGCGCTCCACGAAGCGCCCCCAATAGGAGCCGCGGCGAAACTCTCCGTCGGTGACGACCTCGAGCCCGGTCTCCTCCTGCATGCGGACCGCATCGCGCACGCAATCGTCCTGGATGCGAGTGAATTCCTTCTCGCCGATGTCGTTGCCGGCACGGCGGCGGAATGCCTGGCGCAACGCCAGTGGACGCAGCAGGCTTCCGACGTGGTCGGCGCGAAACGGCGGGCGGCCGTCCGGGCGCATGCTCATGCTTGATCCCTCCCGACTGAGTTTTATCTATAGCTCAATAGGTAGAATTTAGTTCGCCTCCGTGGCACAACACAATCCCCGACCGCCGCCGTCGCGGCTGATGCGGGAGAGCATGTGGGCCATGACGGTTGTCACCCTTCGGTCCTCGCGGCGTTCACGACCGAGCCCGCGGCGGCGCGAGCCCGAGATCATTGAGGCCGCCGCACGCGTCTTTGCGGAGCGCGGTTTCCATGGGGCGACCACCCAGGACATCGCCGACGTCCTCGGCATCAGGCAGGCAAGCCTGTACTACTATTTTCCCTCCAAAGAGGGAGCACTTGAACTCGTCTGTCTGCAGGGCGTGGGCGGCTTCTTCGAGGTTGCCAAGGCGATTGCATCGGGACCCGGCAGCGCCACCGACAAGCTCGCGCGCCTGATCAAGTCGCATCTCTCGCCGCTCACCGATCGCAGCGACTTCGTCCGGGTGTTCTTGAACGAGCGCCAGCACCTGCCGCCCGAGAGCCGCCGGCGGATCGGAAAATGGTCGCGCGGACTGGAGCAGGTGTTCGAAAGCGTTCTCAAGGAAGGCGTGCGCCGGGGCGAGTTCCGCTCCGATCTCGATACCCGCCTGGCGGTCCTCGGCATCCTCGGCATGGCCAACGCGGTGGCGAACTGGTATCGCGCCGAGGAGGTGGCGATCGATCGCATCAGCGCCGAATTCGCCCGCCTGCTCGTCGGAGGCGTGGCGAAACGGCCCAAGCCACGGCGCCGCTCGAGCGGGCCGCGCCGTCCCGCCCGCTAGCTGGACGACGGCCCGGCCAAGTTCTCGTACATGCGACGCAGGCTTCGCCGGACCACGGCGAGGTCCTTGGCCGGCACGCCGGCAATCGCCGTTCGTTCCAAGGCGATCGCATTCGGGATGACGCGCGCAAGGAGGGCTGCACCTTTGGCGGTCAGGCGGACGACCACCTCTCGGCTATTGGTGGCGGAGCGGGTGCGGGTGACGAGACCCATCTTTACCAGACGCGTGATCACGCGCGACAACGTCGACACGTCGATGCTGGTCTTGGCGGCAAGATCGATCTGGCGCTGGCCGCCATCGTTGGAGAGCACCGCCAGAATGCGCCACATCGCGATGCTCAACCGGTAACGGGCGAGCGTGTTCTGCCCGAAGTCGACCACCAGGAGCCAGCCGACACGGTTGATGAGATAGGGAAGATATTCGCTGAAATCGAAGGAGGAGGGCCTGGGCACGAATGGCGAGTTCCTGCAAAGTCTTCGGCCACCGCTTTTATGGGCCCGCTCCCGCGATGTCAAAGGTGGGTCGCGCCCATGCTGCGGCATCATACCGTCCGCGTTTGGGGCCGCGGCCCAAGGCGACCAGTTGCATTTACAACAGTTGCATCTGCACCTATAATGCCGCCGAATAAAAGCAAAAACTCGCCTCGACACCGCAGGCGATGACCCGGGAGGAACGTCATGGAATTCGGCTACTTCACCCTGAGCGACAATCACTACGAGAACAACCCGCGGACGCCGAACCAGTTCGTCTCCGACATCACCGAAGAGGCGTTGCACGCCGATCGGCTCGGCATGCATTCGGCCTGGATCGGCGAGCATCATTTCAATTCTCTTGGCGTGCTATCTTGCCCGGACCTGGTGCTGGCCTATATCGCGGCGCGAACGAAGCACATCCGCCTCGCACCGGCGGTGACGGTGCTGCCGCTGCACCATCCGATCCGAGTGGCCGAGCAATGGGCGACGCTCGACCTTCTCAGCAACGGGAGGGTGGATTTCGCGACCGGTCGCGGTTACGACCAGCGCGAATATCTGCCCTTCCACGTCTCGTTCGAAGACAATCAGGGCATCTTCGACGAGGGCCTTGAGGTCGTGCGCAAGTTATGGGCCGCGGAGGACCGCATCACCCATCAGGGCAAGCATTACTCTTTCGAAGACGTGCGGATCACGCCGAAGCCGGTGCAGAAGCCGATTCCGACCTATGTCGGATCGTTTTCCAAGCCTTCGATCGAACTGGCGGCGCGGCTCAATTGCGGTCTGATCGTTGCCCCCTTCGCCGCCGCCATGAGCTTCGGCGGCCTGAAGCAGGTTGCCGACCTTTATCATCAGTCCTGTGCCAAGTACGGCACCAAGCCCGGCCGCCTGATGTGCAGCTATTTTACCCACTTCGCCGACAACCAGGCGCAAGAGGACGCCCAGCGCGCGCGCCAGATCCGCTATTACCGCGAATGCGTGATTCCCGCGCTTCCCGGTGATCCGAAAACGGCGCCGCCGAGCTATCGCTATTTCATCGACATGGTCGCACGGTTGAACAAGGTCAGGCCGGAGGACCTCACGGAGAATTCGGTGCTGATCGGCTCGCCGCAGCGGATCACGGACACGCTGAAGAAGGTGGAAGCCGCCGGATTTCACGAGGTGATCCTCTATTTCAACGTTGGTATGAAGCCGCACCAGCAGGTCAAGGACGAGATGGAGCGCTTTATGCGTGAGGTGGCACCCGCCTTCGACGGCGCACACAAGCAAAGGGCGGCTTAGAGCTTTGCCTGTTCGCATGAACCGGTCCGAAGGGTCGGCAGTCATCCGGATCATGCTCTTGGCCGCCGTCCCGCGTCGCATTGATCTGACGGCTTGAACGCAACGGGAAGGGAATTCCGCGCCCAACAGAAATCTGAAACACGCGTAAGTGCCGCGCTCCGACGGCACGACCGAAACCGGGAGAAACGTCCGTGACCATTCAACAAAACACCGATCGCATCCAGACCACGCATATCGGCAGCCTGCCGCGGCCACACGCCGTGCTCGATATGATGAAGGCGAAATTCGCCGGCCAGCCTTACGACCAGAAGACGTACGACGCGACGATCGCCAAGGCGGTCGAGGACAGCGTGCGCAAACAGACCGATTGCGGCATCGATATCGTGACCGACGGCGAGGTCTCGAAGCCCGGCTTCTTCACCTATATCCAGGAGCGGCTCGAGGGCTTCGAAGCCCGGCCCAAACAGAAGATGCTGCTGTTCCAGCAGGAGGTCGCCGCTTTCCCGGAATACTACGCGCAATATTTCAAGGACGCGATGATGGGCGGCGCGATCGTGCCGCTTTCACCGGTGGTCTGCGTCGGTCCGGTCAAATATCGCGGCGAGAAATATCTGCAGATCGACATCGACAATGTCAAAGCCGCGGCCAAGGCCGCGGGCGTGCCGGATCATCACGTGTTCCTACCGGCGACGGCGCCGTCGGGCGTCGGCATCAACGAGTACTACAAGTCGGAGGAANAGTATTTCCACGCGATCGCGGCCGAGCTGAACAAGGAATACAAGGGAATTGTCGCCGCCGGCATCCTGGTCCAGGTCGACGATCCCTTCCTGCCCGACATCTTCTTCGAGCCCGGGCTCGACGACGCGCAGAAGAAGCGCCGCGCCGAAATCTATGTCGAGGCCACCAACGTGGCGCTGAAAGGCGTTCCGGCCGAGATGGTGCGCTTCCACACCTGCTATGGCATTAACGAAGGCCCGCGCCTGTATGAAGCCAGCCTCGCCGACGTAATCGGCTACATGCTCAAGATCAACGCCGGCTCCTACAGCTTCGAATGCGCCAATCCGCGGCACGAGCACGAATATCATCTGTTCGAGCGCATCAAGCTCCCGGAGGGCAAGGTGGTGTGCCCCGGCATGATCACCCATGCCAGCAACATCGTGGAGCATCCGGAGCTGATCGCGGAACGCATCCTGCGCTTCGCCAAGCTGGTGGGCCGCGAGAACGTGATCGCCGCCGCGGATTGCGGCTTCTCGTCCCAGGCGCTCTATCGCACGGAAGTGCACCACACCGTGGTGTGGGAGAAGTTCAAGGCGATGCGCCAGGGCGCCGATCTCGCCAGCCGGCAGCTCTGGGGCAAGCAGTAAGGGATGCCAGCCGACAAAAAATCTGACATCGAGGGAGGACGACATGAAAAAGAGAACTGTTGTCGCGGCCCTGCTTGCGCTGGCGGCCACGCCGAGTGCGGCACAAGAGAGCGCCAAGATCGGGTTCGTCGCCACGTTCAGCGGGCCGGCCGCGGTGATCGGCAACGACATGCGCGACGGCTTCGAGCTCGCGCTCGATCATCTCGGCCGCAAGGTCGGCGGGCTCGCCGCCCAGGTCATCTACGAGGATGATCAGCAGAAGCCCGAGGTCGGCAAGCAGAAGACCGACAAGCTGATCGGTTCCGATCGCGTCAGCTTTCTCACCGGCTACATCTGGTCGAATGTCCTGCTGGCCTCGCTCAAGCCCGCGGTCGATGCGCAAACCTTCCTGATCAGCGCCAATGCCGGTCCGTCCCAGATCGCCGGCGAGCTGTGCTCGCCCTGGTTCTTCTCGGTGTCGTGGCAGGGCGACCAGGTTCCCCAGGCGATCGGCGAATACCTCAATCAAAAAGGCGTCAAGTCGGCGTTCCTGATCGCGCCCAATCGCCCAATTACGCCGCCGGCAAGGACGTGATCGCCGGGCTCAAGGAGAACTTCAAGGGCAGGGTTGCCGGTGAGGAATATACCAAATGGCCGGATCAGCTCGACTTCTCCGTGGAGCTGGCGAAGGCGCGCGCCGCCAAGCCTGATGCCGTCTTCGCATTCTATCCCGGCGCCGCCGGCATCCAGTTCCTCACCCAATATACCCAGGCCGGCCTCAAGGCGCAGATACCGCTCTACACCGCCTTCGTCATCGACGCCTTGTCGTTGCCGCGGCTCGGCGAGCTCGCGCTCGGAATTCCCGGCGCCCAGCACTGGGTGAACGATCTGCCCAACGAGGCGAACAAGAAATTCGTCGCCGATTTCCGCGCGAAATACGGGCGCTATCCGTCGTTCTATGCCGCCCAGGCCTACGACTCCGCCAAGCTTATCGACAGCGCGGTGGCCGGGGTAAAAGGCGACCTCGGCAATAAGGACGCGATCCGCACCGAAATGCGGAAGGCGAACTACGCCTCGGTGCGCGGCCCTTATCGCTCCGGCAACAATCATTTCCCGATCCAGAATTTCTATCTGCAGGATGCGGTGAAAGAGGCGGACGGCACCTACAGCCTCAAAACCGTCGCCACCGCGCTCAAGGACCATCAGGACCGCTATCACGCGCGATGCCCGATGAATTAGCAGCGCAAATGAGCGGCGACGTAGGCGTAAAGCCAAGGCTGCAATCGGCGGGCGTAGTCCCAATGCCGAGCGCGGGAGGGTGCCGGCGAATTGCCGAACGCGAGCCGCGATGACGCCCCCGCTTCGTCTATTGGGCTATAGAATTGCGGCGCCCGCCAGGCTATAAAAACGCAAAGGGAAACGCTCAACGGGCGCCGCATGACCGCAACACCATCGGTCGATCGGGAGGCGCTGCGCCGCAAGTCCGCACCGCTCCTGCTGTGCGAGCGGGCGCGCGCGATGCCGGACTCCGTCGCCTTCCGCTGCAAGCATCTCGGCCTCTATCGCGAACGCAGCTGGCGCGACTATGCCGCGCTGGTGGCGCGGACGGCGCGCGCCTTTGCCGCGCTGGGCCTTGCCCGCGGCGAGCGCGTCGCCATCATGGGCGATGCCTGCGAAGAATGGCTGATCTGCGACCTCGCGGCGCAATCGCTGGGCGCCATCGTCTACGGCATCTATCCGACCGCATCGGCCGCCGAAGTGGAGTACCAGTTGCGCGACGGCGGCGCGGTGATGTTCATCGCGGAGAACCAGGAATACGTCGATAAGATCCTGTCGCTCGCCGACGGACTGAACGGATTGAAGTGGATCGTCGTGCTCGACGATTCCGCAATGTTCGCCTACGGGCATCCCAAGCTCAGGAGCTACGATGCGTTGCTCGCCCCGGTCGAGCAGCCCGACCTCGCCTGGCTGGAGCAGCTGGCGGGGCACATCGACCCGAACGACCCCGCGTTCATCGTCTATACGTCAGGCACCACCGGTCATCCCAAGGGCGCGCTGGTTGCCCACGGCAAGCATCTCGCCGCCACCGCGAACCTGGTCGAGCATTATCCGACGCTGGCGCAAAAGCCGCATCGTACGGTGGCTTACCTGCCGCTCTGCCATGTGCTCGGCCGCGACGTCGCGGTGACGCTGCCGCTGATCTCGCGCCTCGTCCCGCATTTCGGCGAAAGCCCGGAAGATCTGCCGATGACCCTGTTCGAGTCTGCACCGACGGTGCTGTTCACCGTGCCGCGCTACCTGCAGAAATTCGCCTCGCAGGTGCTGCTCGGTGTTCTCAATTCCAGCAGGAGCAAGCGCACCACTGCCGATCTCTCCCTGCGGTTCGCGCGCGGGCACGCACGGCGGCGCTGGAACGGCAGCGCGGGCCTCGCGCGCGAGGCGCTCTACCGTGCCTGCCGCGCTGGCGTGTTCATGCCCATCCTCAACAAGCTCGGCTTTGACCGGCTGGAGCTCGTGATCTGCGGCGGCGCACCGCTTCCGCCCGAGACCATGGCGCTGTGGCAGATGCTCGGCGTCAACGTGGTGGAGATGTACGGGCAGACCGAAACCGCCGGCGGCATCATCTGCGGCCAGCGCGGGCCGTTTCCGCGCCCGGGCAACGTCGGCACCGTGGCCACGGGCTGGGAGGTCAAGCTCGCCGGCGACGGCGAAGTGCTGGTGAAGAGCGCCGATCTGTTCGACTCCTACTGGAACAATCCGGACGCGACCCGTGCCACCAAGAGCGAGGACGGCTGGCTGCACACCGGCGATATCGCCGAATGGAGCGAGAGCGCGCTCCGGCTCGTCGACCGCGCGCGCGATTTCATCGTGACCTCCGGCGGCAAGACGATCTCGCCGTCGTTCATCGAGAATATCCTGCGCACCAGCCCCTATGTGGCGGAGGTGGTCGTGTTCGGCCACGGCCGCAAATACCTGACCGCGCTCGTCGAGATCGACGCCGATACTGTCGCCGACTGGGCCCGCAGCCATGACGTGCCCTATACCGGCTTCACCAGCCTCGCCAACAGCCCCGATGTGGTGCGCCTGATCGGAGCCGAGATCGAGCGCGCCAACGGAGAGCTGGCCCGGGCCGAGCAGATCAAGGACTTCCGCATCCTGCCCAAAGCGCTCGATCCCGAGGAGGATGGCGAGCCGGTCACGCCGACGCGCAAGGTGAAGCGTCATCTCATGTACGAGCGCTTCAAGCCGCTGGTCGAAAGCATGTACGATGATCGCGAGGAAAGGCTCATTGCTGAAATTGCGGCCGAGTCCGCATGACGTTTCGCTCAACGAGGGAGGACAAACGATGTTGAGACCAAATCTCATAGGCGCGTTGGTCGCTGCGGCGCTGGCGTGGCCGGCCGCTGCCCAAGAAGGCTACGTCGTCGGCGTCAGCGGCGCTCTCACCGGACCGGCGGCAGGCACCAATGCTCCGCCGATCGAGGGCTTGCGCCTCTATGTCGATCGTCTCAACGCCAGCGGGGGCGTCAATGGCAAGAAGATCCAGTTGATCGTGCTCGACGATCAGGCCGAGCCGTCGAAAGCCGCCGCCAATGCCAAGCGGCTCCTGAGCCAGGACAATGTGCGGCTGCTGGTGCTGTCGAGCCTGTCGTCGACCTACGCGCCGGTCATCGCCGAGACCAAGCGGGCCAACGTGCCGCTGATGCTCATGGGCGCGGTCTGCCCGAAGGAAGTCTATCCGCCCGCCGAAGCGCTGCAGTTCTGCACCACCGCCTATGCCGGTGGCTACGACAGCCGCGCCACGCTCGCCTTCATCAAGGAGACGGCGAAGGAGCCGGTGCGGATCGGCTTTGCCGCCATGGCGATCCCGCTCTCGCGCGGCGAAATCGACTATGCCGAGGAGCAGGCCAAGACCATGGGCATGACCGCGGTCGACAAGGAGGTCATTCCGCCGCCGACCGCGGACTACACTCCGTTCGCCACCAAGCTCAAGGACGCCAACCCGAACTGGATATTCTCCTGGGCGCCATGGGTGACCGAGGTGAAAACCTTCGAGGCCCTGCGCCGGCTGGGCTGGCAGGGTGACTACATCACCTGGGCGCACATCGAGGCGGAGGCCGAATTGGCCCGCCTCAAGGATCCGAAGTTCTACGTGATCGGCGCCAATTCCCTGTTCCAGGACAATCTCGCGATCCACAAGCAGATCGTGGACGAAGCCAAGAACGGCAACGTGCGCTATCCGGCCGAGCAGCTGACCGAAGGCTGGATCGGCGGCATGGTGCTGGAAGCCGTGCTCAAGAACGCGGGCTGGCCGACCGATGCCGCCAAGATTCGCGCCGCGATGGAGAACGTGAAGGTCGATACCCAGGGCCTGCGCGGCGGGCCCATCGAGTGGAGCAAGGACAACCATTTCCGCACCCGCCAGTACTATCGGGTCTATCACTGGGATCCGGCGAAGTCGGCGGTGGCGGTGGCCAAGGACTGGGTGCCGTATGACGTGAAGTGACCGGCGCGCAGTGTCGGTCATTCCGGGGCCCGCGCCCGGCGCGGGAGCCCGGCTCCATAACCCCCCACCTGAATTTATGGAGTCCGGGCTCGCGGGCTCTGCCCGCGCCCCGGAATGACCGCGAAAGCGTCAGTCGTGCAGCTCATCGTCAATATCACCGTGCTGGCGGCGATCTACGCGTTGCTCGCCTGCGGTTACGTGCTGATCTATCGCGTGAGCCGGGTATTGAACATGGCCCACGGCGAGATCGCCATGCTCGGCGCGTATCTCCTGTACACCACGGCCTCGCTGTTCGTCGGCAACCCCCTCACGGCGATCGCGGTAGCGGTGGTCATGAGCCTCACGGTCGGCGTTCTCGTCTACGTGTTGCTGATGCGCAAGATGACCGGAGAGATGGTGCTGGCGGCCATCCTCACCACGATCGCGATCGGCATCCTGCTGCGCGGCCTGATCGTGCTGATCTGGTCGGCGGCGCAGCAGCACCCGCTGGAGGCGCTGCATTTCTCCAATCCCTCGCTCGAGGTCTTCGGCGGCGCGCGGGTCTCGGCCTGCGCGGCGTTGATGGTAGTGATGACCGCCGTGGTCTATGGCGGGCTGTTCGCATTCCTGCGCTTCGGCCGCTGGGGCGTGCGCATGCGCGCGGCCGGACAGAACCCGCTGCTGGCGGCGCAGCGCGGCGTCAACCTGAACGCGGTCTATGCCTTGGCCTGGGGCCTTTCGAGTCTGAGCGGCTCGATTGCCGGGATGCTGATCGCGCTCGATTCCGGCCTCGACCAGACCATGGTGGTGATCGGGCTCAAAGCGTTTGCGCCGGCGCTGGTCGGCGGCCTCGACAGCCTCGTCGGCGCGCTCGTCGGCTCCCTCATCGTGGCCGCCGCCGAGGTGCTCGCCATCCACTATATCGATCCGCTGCTCTCCGACGTGGTGCCGTTCCTGGTGCTCATTGCCATGCTGATCGTGCGGCCCTGGGGGCTGTTCGGCACCCGCGAGGAGCTCGACCGTGTCTAGGGCACCGCGCGCCAGCGGCTACTTCCGCACCAGCTACGCGCAGGACCTCGCGCTGGTCGGAACCCGGCTCGAACGCACCAGTCTCGGCGTGTTCATCCTGGCGCTGCTGGCCTTCCCGTTCATGGCCTCTGCGTTCCAGCTCGATCTCGCCTGCCAGGTCTTTCTCGCCTGCGTGGGTGCGCTCTCGCTGATGCTGCTCACCGGCTATGCCGGACAGATTTCGCTCGGACACGCCGGCCTCATGGCGGCGGGCGCGTTCACGGTCGGAATTCTGTTCCGGGAAACCAATGTGCCGTTTTGGATCACGCTGCCATCGGCCGCCCTGGTCGGCGCGTTGCTCGGGATCATCTTCGGGTTGCCGTCGCTGCGCCTGCGCGGGCTCTACCTCGCGGTCAGCACCCTGGCGCTGCATTTCGTGGTGATCTATCTCGGCGGCGAATACGAATCGCGGCGCGGCTTTTCCACCGGCATCGTGATCGATCCGCCCACGCTCGGCGGCGTTGCCATCACCGACGGCCGCGTCTGGTACTTTATCCTTTTGGCCGCCGCGGCGACGACGCTGCTCCTGTGCGTCAATCTCCTGCGCGCGCGCAGCGGCCGGGCTTGGCGCGCGATCCGGGCGCACGAAACCGTCGCCGAAGCGCTCGGCATCAGCATTGCCGGCTACAAGCTCCTGGCCTTCGTCATCAGCTCGGCGATCACCGCAATGGCGGGCGCGCTGTTCGCCTATTACCGCGGCTTCGTCTCGGTCGAGGCGTTCTCGCTGTTCCTCACCATCCAGTACCTGGCCATGGTGATCATCGGCGGCATGGGCTCGCTGCTCGGCGCGCTGCTCGGTGCGGCCTTTGTCACTATCTTTCCCTACATCATCGAAACCGGCCTGCTCTCGCTCCCGGGGGCACAACGCTATGCCAGCCTGCTGTTCGCGGTGAACTACGCCGGGTTCGGATTCGTGATGATCCTGTTCCTGATCTTCGAACCGCTGGGGCTCGTTGGAATCTGGCATCGTATCCAGAGCTATTTCCTGCTGTGGCCGTTCAAGCACCGCTCCGCATCGGGGTCGCGCCGATGACCAGCGCGCTGTTGGCGATCGAAAAGCTCGAAGTGGTCTACCAGCGCGCCATCACCGCGGTGCAAGGCATCACGCTCGCGGTCGACGCGGGGCAGATCGTCGCGCTGCTGGGGACGAACGGCGCCGGCAAGAGCACGACGCTGCGTGCGATCTCGGGCTTCCTCGGCCTCGACGACGCGCGCGTGACCGAAGGCGCGATCAGCTTCAAGGGAACGCGCATCGAGAACCGGCCCCCGCACGAGAATACGCGGCGCGGCATCGTGCTGGTGCCCGAGCGTGACAAGGTGTTTCCCAACCTCACCGTGGCGGAGAATCTCATCGCGCCGGTGCCGCGCGGGACGTCGCTCGCCGAGCACCGACGGCGCGAGGCGCTGGTCTACCAGTTCTTTCCCCGGCTCGGCGAGCTCAAGACCCGCATCGGCGGGCTGCTCTCCGGCGGCGAGCGGCAGATGCTGGCGTTGGCAAGCGCCCTCGTCTGCCGTCCGGAGCTGCTGCTGGTCGACGAGCTGTCGCTCGGCCTCGCCCCGGTCGTGGTGGAGGACCTGTTGCGCCGGCTGATCGAAATCCGGCGCGAGCTCGGCATCACCATTCTGATCGTGGAGCAGAGCGCGACCGTGGCGCTCGAAATCGCCGACTACGGTTACGTGATGGAGAACGGCCGGATCGTGCTCGACGGCACCGCCGAGCGCCTGCGCAGCCACCCCGACATCCAGGAGTTCTATCTCGGCTCCAAGAGCGGCGAGCGCAGGAACTATCGCGACGTGAAGCAGTATCGCCGCAGCCGGAGATGGTATGGCTGAGCTCGCGCTCGATCGCCTCACACTGCGCTTCGGCGGCCTCACGGTGCTCGATGGCGTGTCGCTCGCGGTGGAGGCCGGCGAGCTGTTCGCGCTCATCGGCCCGAACGGCGCCGGCAAAACGAGTGTGCTCAATTGCGTGAGCGGCATCTATCACGGCGAGGGCGCGATCCGCGTACGCGGCGACGATATCTCCGGCCGCGCGCCGCACGAGATCGCCCGGCTCGGGCTCGCGCGCACGTTCCAGCACGGCGAGCTGTTTGCGCAGATGTCGGTGCTGGACAATCTTTTGACCGGGCGGCACGCGCGCATCCGCACCAATCCGCTGGCCGAGATGCTCTTTCTCCCGGGCGTGCGGCGCGAAGAAATGCGCCACCGCGAGGCGGTCGAGCGCATCATTGAATTCGTTGAGCTCGAACGCTATCGCCACGCGCCGGTCGCCGGCCTGCCATTCGGGATCCAGAAGCTCGTCGGTTTCGCCCGCGCATTGGCGCTCGAGCCGACGATCCTGATGCTCGACGAGCCGTCGGCCGGGCTCAATCGCGACGAACGCGAAGACTTGGCGCGCTTCGTCCTGCGCATCAAGCATCAGCTCGGCATCACCATGATCTGGATCGAGCACGACCTGCAGATGGTGGCCGATCTCGCCGACCGCATCCACGTGCTCGATTACGGGCGAACGCTGGCTGAGGGCGCGCCCGCTGAAGTCCTGAAGGATCCAAGCGTCATCGCCGCCTATATCGGCACGGTCGCACCGGTGGCTTAGATAACTCGGCGTCGATGCCGCCGCCTCCGGGCGCTTCGCTTCGCCGCCCTTTTACCCGGGCTTGGCGCGGACGCGGCGGATCGACAGGTCGCGCGTGGCGAGCGCCGCTTCGCTTGGGGCGACCTGGAGCTTAACGTCGAACATGATGTCGCGGTCCTGCTTCGGAATCTGCATCAGGACGAGCGCCTTCATCAGGCCGCGGTTGTCGATCGCGAGACGCTGGCTTGAAAAGGTAAAAACGGGCTCGTTCCTGACGAGCTCCTGGAGACGCTTGCGGACGGCGGGCTCAATGATGGTCTTGAGGTCGAGGACGAGCACCTTATCCTCGGCGCCGATCGCGTAGAGACGAAGATGCTCCGTGTTCCATTTGAGGTCGGTGATCTCGACGACGAAGCGGCTGTCCGGCGACCAGACGGCGGTTTGGTCGATGTGGTTCGCGGCTGCATCGCCGACGCGCCAATATTCGCCTGGCGTGCTCGACAGAACCGCACCGTCGGAGAGCCGGACCAGCAAGCTCTCCACAGGGGCGCCGTCGGGCGCTTGTGTGGGCGATAGGCCGGGGGAGCGCCAGGCGAATGCGAGGCGCTTGGAAGGGGACATCGTTCCATCGACGACCCTGGCCGCACCGGCGCCATGCCCGCAGTTCAGACCGTCCCGATCGGGCAGACACGGCCCCATCTCCGCTTTCGCCGGCAAGAAAGCCGCGAATACCAGGCAGCCGACTGCCGCGAGGAAAAGACCGATGGTCTGCATGACGGTTTTCTCGCACGCGCGACCGACGGTATTCATCCCCCGCCTCGAATAAGACACGGGATTCACGGCCTACTCCATCGTGATGCCGAGGCTGCGCACCACCCGGCCGAAATTGTCGCGCTCCTTGACAAGAAAGGCTTTCACCTCCTGGCTCGGGCTCGCTTCCACACCCTACGCGGCATAGAGCTCGCGGACTTTGGGATCGTCGAGCGCAAGCACGGTCTCCTGGCGCAAGAGCGAAAGGACCGGAGCGGGCGTCCCCTTGGGCGCAAGCAGCACGTTCCAGCTGGCCAGATCGAAATCCGCCACCCCCGCCTCCTTGAAGGTCGGCACGTGCGGCAGCGCGGGCGAACGCATGTCTCCCGTCACCGCGAAAGCCTTGACCGCGCCGGAGTCGATCGCGCCCTTGGCAGCTGCGAGGCCGGCATAGAACATGTCGATATGGCCGCCGATCACATCGGCCACGGCCTGTCCGCCGCCGCGATAAGGAACATGGGTGACGGTGAGGTTGTTGAGACGGTTGAACCATGCGCCCATGACGTGGGGAGGGCTGGCGATGCCGCCGCCAAAAGTGAACTTCCCGGGCGCGGCGCGCAGCTCCTCGATCAGCTCACGCAAGTTGGCGGCGCGGACGTTCTTGGACGCGATCAGCACCAGCGGCACCAGCCCGGTGATCGCGATCGGCTCGAAATCGTCGATGGAATATTTGATGCCCTTGGAGAGCTGCGGCACGACCACCGTTTCGGAGGTGTAGCCGACATAGAGCGTGTAACCGTCGGGAGCGGCGCGAGCGGCGACGGACGCTCCGATGGTGCCGCTGCCGCCCGGCTTGTTGAGCACGACCACGGACTGGCCGAGGCGATCCTGAAACTTCTGCGCCAGTGCACGCGCCACCAGATCGGTCGATCCGCCGGGGCCATAGGCCACCACGATCTCGATGGTGCGGCTCGGATAGCGCGCGGTCTGCGCCGGCGCGAGCGTTGCGGCCGAGGTGATCATGACGGCGAGCGTGGCTGCTCCAACGAGCTTATGCATCACGTCCTCCCTCTCCGCGCCTCACCCTGAGGAGGCGCGAAGCGCCGCCTCGAAGGGTCATGCTCCGAGACGCGTTGCTTCGCGACGCTCCTCAGCACGAGGCCGGCAGAGATTATAACGGCGTCACCCGTGCGTGCAGGATGGCTGAGCGGCCGCCGCGCACTTCCTTCACGCAGCGCCCGATCGCAGCCGGCACGTCGGCGGGATCGCTGAGCTTTTCCGCGTAGGCGCCGAACGCCTCACCGATCTTGCCGAACTCGACGCCGGGCATCAGGCCGGCCTGAAACTCGTTCGCCGACTTGGCCTCGCCATCGGGGAACACCCGCAGGGTCGATTCCTTCACCGCCGACCAGCCGGAATTGTCGAGCACGATCGCAAGGATCGGCAGCTTGTGATGCTGCGCCACGGCGAACACCGAGCACGGGCTGCCGAAGTAGAAGCTGCCGTCTCCGACGATCTGCACCATCAGCCGCTCAGGGGCGGCGAGCTTGGCGCCGAGCGCCATGGCGCCGGACCAGCCCAAGCCGCCGCCGCCGGCTCGCATGATCGTGCCGGGAAGCGGCCGATCGATCTGCATCAAGGCCGCGCCCGCATTGCGGACGCCTTCGTTGAACACGAGATCCTCGGGCGCGAGCAACTTGCCGAGCTCCGCAAACAGGTAGTGCGGATTGATCGCGTCCCGCTTGCCTTTGTCGGCAGCGAGCTTCTTGGCACGATCGAGACGGGCATCGCGCTCGGCGGTGAGCCGAGCGACCCGCGTCTGCGCGGCCTGACGGAATGCGGGGGTCGCTTTTGCCTTCAACTCCTCCACGACCTGCTCGAGGATTCGTGCGCTGCTGCCCTGCATGCGCAGATTGCCGGGAAAGGTCCACATCGGCGAAGCGGGCTTGAGAATGTCGACGTCGATATGGGCCCAGAACGTGCCCGCATTGGCCTCGACGTCGCTCGGGAACCACGGTACGTCCACGTCGACCAGGAGACCGACGTCGGCATTGGGCAGATGCTTGTCGGGCGCAAACCCGAGGAAGCACGGACTGTCGTGCGAGATATTGTTGGTCATGTTCGACTCGAACACCGCGATGCCGGCGAACTCGGCCAGCTCCGTGATCAGCTCGGAGGCGCGCGGATTGCGTCCGGCGTAGCCGGTGATGAGGATCGGGCTCTTGGCCCCTAGCAACCGGTCGACGAGCTGCGACACCAGCTTGGGATCGGCACCGCCGCCGGTGGTGCTACCGTGCTGTTCGGCGTCGAAGCGGCGAACGTCGTCCACGCTCCAGGGCTGCGTCAGCGTCTCCCGCTGCATCATCAGATAGACCGGCCCCTGCGGCTCGCTCTGCATGATGGAGTGGGCGCGCCGCAGCGCCTCTTTCACCACGATGCCGGACGGCAGCGTCCATTCCCACTTGAGGTAGGGGCGCACGAGGCTCGCCTGATCGAACGGCTCCTGCACGAAGTGCACGTAGGTGTCGCGCGAGCCGACCAATTCGTTGCCGGTGGTGTAAGGCGCCTTGCCGGCCATCAGCAGCACCGGGAGCCGGCTTCGGAAGATGTTGTGCATCGCTGTCGCGGTGTTCGCCGTGCCGACGTCGACATGAACGAGCACGCCCTGGCCGCGTCCGGTCACGAAGGCGTAGCCCGCCGCCATGTGAGCGGCGGTGTTTTCGTGCGGGCAGGTGATGATGGTGGGAAGCGCGTCGCCGCGCTTCCGCCGGTGCGCGATCTCCTCGATGATCGGCGCGTGATCGGTGCCGAAATTGCAAAAGAGGTACTCGATCCCGAGCTCGCTGAGCCCCTCCAGAAAGAAATAGGCGGTCGAAAAGGTCGGGCTGTTGGTCTTGCGCCTTGCAGCTGTTTCCATGGGATGTCCGTTCTTGGGCGATAACGCGAAAGGTTATGCCATCCATTCCCGCTTTGCGAGGCAGCTCGCACGCGGCCGGGTGGACGCGATGCAGCCATGCGCAGCACCCAAAGCGCGCGGCATCACTTTCGCTCCCGCAGCAATCTGCGGATCACCTTGCCGGTGGTGGTCATCGGCATCTGCTCGATGAAGGCGACCTCGCGCGGATACTCATGCGCGGAGAGCCGGGTCTTGACGAAGTCCTTGATGTCGGCAGCCAGCGCGTCGGACGGCGCCTGTCCGGCCTTGAGCACGATGAACGCCTTCACGATCTCGGTGCGCACGGGATCGGGTTTGCCCACCACCGCCGCCAGCGCCACCGCGGGATGCCGGATCAGGCAATCCTCGATCTCAGTCGGGCCGATGCGGTAGCCCGCCGAGGTGATGACATCGTCGTCGCGGCCGATGAACTGGATATAGCCCTCCGTGTCGGCGACGCCCTGGTCGCCCGTGGTCATCCAGTCGCCGATGAACTTGTCGCGGGTTGCGTCGGGCTTGCCCCAATATTCCAGGAACATGACGGGGTCGGGCCGCTTGATCGCGATCTGTCCGAGTTCACCCGGCGCGCATTGCGAGCCGTCCGGCCGGATCACCGCAACCGTGTGGCCAGGCACCGGCTTCCCGATCGCACCGGCGCGCGAAACGCCGAGCGCCGCGCACGACGCCAGCACCAGATTGCATTCGGTCTGACCGTAGAACTCGTTGATGGTGACGCCGAGCGCCGACTTACCCCATTCGTAGGTCTCGGCGCCGAGCGCCTCGCCGCCCGAGCCGACCGAGCGCAGGCGCATGCCTGCCGTCGGGCGCGACGCCGAGCGCAACATGCGCAGCGCCGTCGGCGGGATGAAGGCGTTGCGCACGTTCATCCTCGCCATCAGCGCGTACGCCTCCTCGGGATCGAACTTCTCGAGCTTCTGCGCCACCACCGGCACGCCGTAGTGCAGGGCCGGCAGCAGCACGTTGAGCAGGCCACCGGCCCAGGCCCAGTCCGCCGGGGTCCAGAACCGGTCGCCGGGCTGCGGCAGAAATTCGTGCGGAAACTCGATGCCGGGGAGATGACCGATCAGCACACGATGGGCGTGCAGGGCGCCTTTGGGCGGACCTGTCGTGCCGGACGTATAGACCATCAGCGCCGGGTCGTCGGGCGTGGTGGCGATGGGCGTGAAATTGCCGGCCGAGCGCGCGAGCACCGCGTGAAAATCCTCGGCGCCCTCCGCCGGTCCATCGATCGACAGAACGAGTTCGAGGTCGGGCAGGGCCGCGCGTGCGCCTGCGAGCTTCTCCAGCCCCTGGGCATTGGTGATCAGCACCCGGGCGCCAGAATCCTTCAGGCGATAGGAGATCGCCTCGTTCCCGAACAGGATCGCCAGCGGCAGCGCGATCGCGCCGAGCTTGTAGATGGCGATGTGGCTCGCGGCCACGGCTGGCGCTTGCGGCAGCAGGATCGCGACCCGATCGCCGCACCCGATGCCATGGCCGGCCAGCGCGTTGGCAAGCCGGTTCGAGCTCTCGCGCAACGCACCGTAGCTGATCTCTTCCACCGCGCCCTGGACGTCCACGTGGAAGATGGCGATGCGGCTAGGCTCGATCGCGGCCCAGCGGTCGCACACGTCGACGCCGATGTTGTAGTGCGCCGGCACCTGCCAGCGGAACGCCCGGCAGAGCGCGTCGTAATCGCTCGCAGCGGGCAGGACGTGAGGGGCATACATCGCGTCGCAGGCCAGAGGATGATCCCGAAAAGTTGCAGACTTTTCGGATCAGATCATGCGACCAAACAAATATATAGGGCGAAATCGCGATTCGATCTGAGCGGATTTCGCCCTAGTGACGCGCGCGCGGGAGGTCCATGGCCCGCGTGATAAGCCACGCGCGTGATTCCAACGTGCCTGATGTCATGCTGACGGCAGTACGTGCAGCCCTGATGACCGTCGTCCGGCGATCACTACTGCGGTGGATTTGAAGTTCCTACTGCTATAGCCGCGAGCTCGTTTAGGAACTTCAAATCCAAAGACCGCACCAGAATCATAAAAGGCGCTAGTGTCCCTTCGATTCCGAAGTTCGCATCAGAGGGTGCCGCAAGAGTGTGCGAACTTCGGAATCGGGATACTAGCGCCGCGCGAACCGGACCTTGCGCTTGTGCCGGCCGCCGCTGGCCGCCGCAACCCGAGTGCGGGCTTCGCGCATCGCCACCGAGACTTTCTTCCATTCGCCTGCTTGCTGGATGTGCGCCGGATCATTTCCAGGCATCGGACGCTGCAGGCCGTACTTCGACCCGTGAACGTCGAGCCATTGCCAGACCACCTCGGCATTTCCCTCGGCGGTCGTAATATCGATTGCGCGGCCATGGCCGTAACCGCCGGTTCGACGGCTGCCGCCGTGCAGCGAATTGCCGGTGCGGGCCTTGAAGCCCGAGGCCAAGCGTTGGCGATAGTCGTCACGGAAGGCGCTCAGCATGGACCATTGGATGCCGTCGGCGTCCATCGCGCGGCCGGCGCGGTAGAGCTGCTCACGAAACGCCGGATCCATTCCTCCGATCACGTAGTCCTGCAGCGACAAGCCCATGCGGGTGGCTGCGGCCGGATCCTTCCAGGTGAAGTCGCCGGTGGAATCGCGTTTGACGGGCTGGCGCTGATAGACCTCCCACAGATAGTCGTCGATCTCATCCAGCGCCGCGCCGCCCGGCTTGCGATCGCGCCGCAGGATGCTCCCGCTGCCATCCGGCTCCACGCCTTCCTTCGGCGCGAAGGCGGCGAAGCCGTGCACCTTGATCAGTCCGCGCGTGGATTCCGGCGTTGCCGAGGCCAGCGCCACGCGCGGCGTGGGATTGAGAAAGCGGATGGTTTGGATCGCGCGCTGATAATACGAGACCGGCTGATCATCTTCATCCGCGGCAACACCGGGCTCTTGCACCCGGGTCGACGGCCGACGGAAGACGATGGTCTCATTGCCGCCGAGGCTCGGGAGGCCGCCGAGGCTGGCGAGTTCGTAACCGGGGGCAGCCGGTTTGACGTCGCGATTGTTCATGATGGCCAAAGCCACCGTCCCCGCCGCCAACGCCCCGGCGATGAGCTTGAGCGCAAATACGCCATGCGTGAGCACGGCACTCAGCGCGATCGCAGGCCGGCGGAGCGCCAGCGCGATCATCGGACGGCGCAGCGTCAGTGGAATGGCGGAACGGCGCAGGGTCGGGGCGAGCGCGGCTCGGCGGAGCGCGGGCGGCAGCTGCTGCCGGAGCGGCGGCCCTACTCTAATCGGCGTCCGTCGCGGTGCCGGAAGCACGCGCGGATGACGCATCACAGCAATCGACTGTGAGACCAAAGGAAACTCCCCCCTGCCGATCAACTCTGGGAGGAGTCGCCCCGCTGGAATTGGCGCACGTGTAACCCTCCCCAGGGCGACAACGTGTCAACGCGCGCACTTTCCAAGCCAGACGATAAAGAGAGTAGTCCCCAACCCCAGAAGTGATCCCCGAACAACAATGCGAGTTGAATTGACAAATAAGGAAAAAAATTGACCCCGAAGGGACCAATTGACGGCGGCTCGTTGCGAAAAGAGCGCTTGGTCTGCGGCAGATCGCTATCTTCATCAGTGACTTTGAACGTTAACGTCGAGGCGGTTTGCGCTTCCTTGCGTTGCGAATATGTTCCTATGAGCAGTTCTGCGCTCCGCGCATGCGCAATTGGGGCGGACGGCCTTGCGGCGTGCGTGCCAACCGGTAAACAGATGGTTAAGACCCGGCCGCGCCCAACCAGGCTCGGGCAGGAGAAACGATCCGTCGATGAGTGAGGAGCCGAGCGCGCGCGTCGTTCCACGGAGCGACCTCGATTACCGCCTGCTGATTCCGTTCCTCGTCCACGTGACGCTGACCCAGACGCTGATCCTGATCATCCGGATCACGACCTCGTACCGCGCGATCGAGCTCGGCCTTCCCGTGCTCTGGCTCGGCATCATCGCCACCGGCTTCGCCATCATCCCGGTATTCACGGCGCTGCAGGTCGGCCGCTGGATCGATCGTGGCAACGACGCCAAAGCGACCCGGACCGGCGCCGCCCTGGTGTTCTTGGCCTGCATCGGTTTTTGGGCTTGGCCGCAATCCGCCCTGCACCTGCTCGGCTTCAGCGTGCTCTTGGGCTTCGGCCACATGTTCTGCATGGCCGGGCATCAGATGCTGGCGGTACGCGCGGGCGGGACCCGCAGCCGGGAAGCCTCGCTCGGCTATTACATGGTCGCAGCGTCGGTGGGACAGGGACTCGGCCCCTTTGTCGTGGGATGGCTCGGCGGCTCGGCGGCGCTGCCGCCCACCGGACTTCTATTCACCATCGGCCTCATCGCCGCGACTTTGAGTGTACTCGTCGCGCTGCTGATCAGGCCCGCCCCCATGAAGGCCCGGCATCACGATTCCGGTGACTTCATGCCCATCGGCCGCTTGCTCAAGCTACGGGGCTTTCCCGCCGTGATGCTGTCGAGCGTGGTGACCGTCACCGCGCTCGATCTGCTGGTGATCTACCTGCCGGCGCTGGGGGCGGAACGGCACATCGATGCCAACAATATCGGCTTGCTGCTGACCGTTCGCGCCGCGGCGTCGCTGGTCTCGCGCGCCTTTTACGCCCGCCTGATCTTTGCGATCGGCCGCATGCCACTCACCCTGGCGAGCATGCTCGGCAGCGCCGCCGGCTTTTTGGTATTGGCGTTGCCGCTCTCGCTGCCGACGATGTACGCGGTGCTTGTCATCCTGGGCTTCGCCATGGGCATTGCATCTACGCTGACCCTCTCGGGCGTCATGTATATCGCGCCGCCGGAAGTCTGCGGCACCGCGCTCACGCTCCGTATGACCGGCAATCGGGTCGGCCAGATCGTGTTTCCGGCGCTCGCCGGTCTCGTTGCCGCCGCCACCGGCGTGGGCGGTATTCTGCTCGCGCTCGGCGTCGGCCTGGCGGCATCGGGAATCGCGGTGGCGATGAGCCAGCCGCCCCCGCCGACGTCCTGACGCTAGAGCGAAATCGCTTCGGATTGAATCACGATTTTCCTCTAAGTATTTATTGGGTCGCATGATCTTGTCCGAAAAGTCTGCAACTTTTCGGGATCATGCTCTAATCCCGACGAGGAAGCGCATGCCCGATCCGATCCAGATCCGCATGGGAGGCTATGGCCCCGCGAGCACCGGCTTCAGCCGCGCGCTCAAATTCATCGGCGATCGGCTGACGGCCGAATTCGGCGATGAGGTCGATATCAAATACGTCTGGAACGTGATGGATCTCGGCTATCGCGCCGAGGACATTCTGTGGCTGGTCGAGCATGGCCTGCTGACGCTGGGCTACCAGTCGTCGAGCTACCTGACGGATCGGGTGTCCGAGCTTGGCATCGTCGACCTGCCGTTCCTGTTCGGAGACACCAAGGCCGCACGCGCGGCCATGGACGGCGCGCTCGGCAAGGTGCTGGCGCGCAAGATCGAGGAGCGCGTGAACTACCGCATTCTCGGCTGGTTCGAGAACGGCTTTCGGCACATCTCCAACCGCGTGCGCGCGCTGCGGATGCCCGCGGACCTCGCCGGGCTGACGATTCGCGTGTTGCCGAGCAAAGTGCAGGCGCGGACCTTCGAGCTGCTCGGCGCGGTGCCGATGCGCATGGACCTCACCGAGGCGATCAAGATGATCACCGCCGGCACCATCGATGCGCAGGAAAACCCGCTTTCGAATACCGTGACCTACGGCGTGCACAAGTTTCATCGCTTTCACACGCTGAGCAATCATTTCTATATCTCGCGGCCGATCTTCCTGCATCGCACCGCTTTCGATGCCTGGCCCGCGCGCCTTCAGCACGCCATGCAGAGCGCCATCACGGACGCCGTCGGCTTCCAGCGCAAGCTGCATGTGCAGGAGGAGGAAGACGCGCGCAAAGCCATCGAGGCGCAGGGTTGCGAGATCGTTGAGCTCACAGCGGGCGAGCACTACGCCTTCCGCGCGGCGGTGCAGCCGCTGCTCGACGACGCGCAGAAGACCTTCGGGCGCGACCTTTTTGCGCCGGCGGCCGGGCGCTCCGGATAGCAAGGTCCCTTCATTACAGTCCGAGCGAGCACCCGGCCTGCGCGCGCCATGTCTTATCCGCGCCGGTCGTCAGGCTCGGCGAGAATCAGCGCCCAGAACACCTTGAATTTCGACTTCGGTGCGAAGGCCGTGGCGATGCCCATGCGGGTCGCGCCGCTGAGCAGCATGTTGGCGCGATGCGGCGGCGAGTCGCGCCAGCCGGAGAAGGCCTCGGCCAGCGTGTGATAGCCGGCGCCGACGTTTTCCGCCGCGGTCCGTGCTCGATAGCCTTGCTTGAGCCTGTCGCGGAAGGTGCTGATCGCGTCGTGGTCGAGCTTGTCGCGGCTGGCCATGGCCTGGGCCTGTGCCTCGGCCATCTTCATCAATGCTGGGTCGACGGTGACCGCTGTCAGGCCGTTATTGGCCCGGTAGCCGGAGATCATGGACGCCGCCGTGGCGGCATCGACCTGCGCTCCCGACGCCGCCAGGCTGCGATAGAAGCTCGGCTCACCTGTCGGCAGTTCGCGATCGCTCGAGCAGGCGCACAGAAGCGCCAGCGCGGCAACGGCCACGATCCGGGCGCTGCCCCACGCGATTGCCTGGTCGAAAGTCATGCCGCTCCCCCGCTTCCCCTACCCCGCCGAGCGTGCGGTAACAGCATGGCGGAAGCATGGAAATGGTATCGCCCGGCTTTCGTTAATTCCTCGTGATCGCGGGTTCCGCCGAGGAGCGGGGAGGTCCGCCCGCGTCCGGATGCCCATAACTCCACCGATGCCCGTCTCGCATCGTCACCGCAATCGCTCCAACATCCCAACGACTGCATCGACCAGATCGCCTTGATCCCGACTTTGGCGACGCCCGCGCCGACGAGCCCGCCGATGAGCGCATGCGAGCTGCTGGACGGAATGCCGAGCGCCCAGGTGATGATGTTCCACGCTATGGCGCCCGTGAGCGCGCCGAACACGACGCGCGGGTCGACGATATCGGCGGCGAGGATGCCGGTGCCCACGGTTTCCGCGACATGCGCGCCGAAGATCAGGAAGGCGACGAAATTGAAGAAGGCAGCCCAAATCACCGCGTATTGCGGCCGCAACACGCGGGTCGAGACGATGGTCGCGATGGAGTTCGCGGCGTCATGCAGGCCGTTGAGGAAATCAAAGGCCAGAGCAACCGTAATGAGGGCGATCAGAACCGGCAGAGCGAGCGCGACAGCGTCCATGGCAGTGTCCACGTCGGCTCTGTCGTCTGGCTGTCCGCCGAAGGCGGAAGTCCCGAAGCCGGTGTTGATGGGTCCCGTATCGCAGGACCGAAGCTCTAGTCGATCTCACACGTTCTCGATGACGATGCCGCTGATCTCATTTCCCACATCGTCGAAACGGTCCACCACCGTCTCGAGATGGTCGTAGATCTCGACGCCGATGAAGAATGCCATCGAGTTCGAGGGCTGATGGGCGCGATAGAGTTCGCGCAACCCGATATCGTGTAGTTCGTCGGCGCGGCCCTCGATCTGCGAAATCTGCTCGCTGATCTCGCTGATGCGCCCCGCATTGGTGTTGATCGAGGAGAGCAATGGCATCGCTTCCCGCACCAGGTCGGCACACAGCACGATCGCGTCGGCCATCTCCCTCTGCTGGGGCGTGAACGAGCGCTGCTGGAACAGCTGATGGTCTTGGCGGTCTGCTGCATCTGGTCGATGGCGTCGTCCATGGATGAGGTCCTTGATGTCGCCGCGATCGAACGGCGTGATGAAGCTCCGCCGCACCGCGATGAGCACCTCGCGCGTGATATTGTCGGCGTCCTGCTCGCGATCCATCACCGTCTTGCAGTTGCGGTCGACGGAATCGCCACCCTCCAGCATGTCACGCAGCGCCTTGGCGCCGGCGGCAACGACGTCGGAATGCTTTGCAAAGAGATCGAAGAACCGCTCCTCGCGCGGGCATGAAACCATTACATCATGGCGCGCCCCCTGGGGACGATTGGTCTCGTCTCAACGCCTTCCCGACGGCAAAGTTCGGCGACGCGGGCTTTCCAGAGCCGATATCGACGGCCGTTCCCGGCGCATCGCGCCGCTTAGTCCGGACTTACTCCCGACGCGTTCGTTCCAACAAGCGACTCACTGGAAAATCTCGTTGAACCGCCGTTTGATGCGGCCGGTTTCCTTCTCGATGTAGTCGGTGTCGACGGGGATGATCTTGAGGCTCTTGAGATCGGGCGAGCCTTGCGGCGGTGCGATATCGGTGCGTGCGGAATAACCGCCGTCGGCGGGAAAGATATTCTGCGCCGTGTCGCCGAGCATGAATTGCGCGAACAGCTTGGCGGCGTTCGGGTTGGGCGAGCCTTTGACCACCGACGTGGGCGAGGGAATGACGAAGACGCCATCCGACGGATAGAGCGTCTTGATCGGGTGCCCCTCTTTCTTGAGATCGGCCGCATAGGAATCCAGCGCACCCACAGCGATCGGGCGCTCGCCGCGCTTGAGCATGTCGGACACCTGCTGATTGCCCTGCACGATCATGACATCGCTTCCCCGCAGCTTTTCGTAGAACGGCCAGCCGCGATCCTTGGCCATGGTGCCGACCACCGACACCTGCAGGGAGGTGAAGGAGGGATCGGTCATCACCAGCTTACCCTTGTATTTGGGGTCCAGGAGATCGTCCCAGGTCTTGGGCTCGTCGGCGGCCGTGACTTTGTCGCTGCGCAGGTAGTGCGTCATCATGTTCAGCCGCTGGCCGACGAACAGCCCATTCGGATCCTTGGCGGCATCGGGCACCTTGTCGAAATTGGCCGGCTTGAACGGAACGAACATGCCCTTCTTGCCAAGCGCATTGGCCGCCGCCGGCTCGGAGTGCGTCAGCACATCGACCGCGACCCGGCCGGCGTCCATCTCCTGCTGGAAACGGCGCAGGATAGCCGAACCGCCGGAGCGGAACATCTCCACCTTGATGCCGGTTTCCTTCTGGAACGCATCGGCGATCTTCTGACCCTGCTCGATCGGGGTCGAGGTGTACCAGATCACCTTGCCCTCGGCCTTCGCCTTGGCGACGTCGACTGGCTCCTGGGCCCGCGCGGCACCGACGCTCGCGGCGGCGAAGACAGCTGCGGCCCAAAGCGTTGGCCTGAGTGCGAGCATGGTGTTTCCTCCTTCAAAGATTTGGCGAGCGTCAGCACGCATCCGGTTGTCATCCATCCGCGAGGATCAGGCTGGACCAAGACCTGATGCGCGGCACGACGTCAGTGCGCGCCCTTGTAGATCGGTGCAGGCTGCGAAAAGAAGCTCGCCAGGATGTGGTAGCAGATGGCGTAGTTCTTCTGGTGGAACGAGGCATGCGCGATACCCGGCATGACGGCGAATTGCTTGTCGGGATTGGGCAGCTTCTCGAAGAATTTCAACAGATCGGACATGCTGGCGATGCCATCGTACTCGCCGCGCATGATGAGGGTCGGCACGGTGATCTTCTCGGGATCACAAACCGGCAGATTCGAACACATGTCGACATAAGTGCCGGTCGGCACGGAATCGTCGAGTGCGAGGATGGCGTCCGCGAAGGCTTCGATAACGGCGTCGTCGGCAGTACCAGGATGGTCACGCTCGAAGATCGAGCGCACGAACTTGCGGTCGATCGGGCGCCGGTTCTCGGCGCGAAATTCAGGCAGCCGTTTACTGCGCTCGGCGAGGGTGGGCGATCCTTCGCCGGTCCACACCATGGCGTCGAGCGCAAGCCGCGCGACCATGTCCGGGTGGCGCTGCGCGAACAGGGCCGCGCGCAAGGCGCCCGACGAAATCCCGTAGACCAGCAGCGGACGCTTGCCGCGCAGCTTCTCGATATAGCTCGCGGCGGCGAAGCAGTCATCGGCGCCGTAGGCGATGGGTGCGTTGTTGTCGCGGGTCTTGGTGGAGCGCCCGTAACCTTCCATGTCCACGCACCAAGTGTCGTAGCCTCGCGCGGCAAAGAAATCCATCACCGAGGAATCGGGCCGCCCCCCCTGCAGGTCGAAGGTCGGCTGCGACGCCATCGAGGAGCCGTGCACAAATAGGACTCGCCCCGCCGGTCCTGACGGGTCGCCGGCATTCTTGTTCCACAGGAACAGACGGACATCGCTGCCCTTGTTGGTCCAATGCTCCTCGCCGCGGATGACGGCGGCAGGCGAAACGGGCTTGTTCATGCTCTTGCTCCGAATCCTCTCAGTTAAGACATCGCTTTGTCGTCACGCTTGGGTGACGACGACCGTGGGATCAGCCCGTGTAGCACTCAGGTCGCATCCCCTATCGCGCGGCGGAAGACGCTACATTGCGTGGCATCGACCTCGATCGCAACCTCCTCCCCGATCTTGAAATGCTGCAGCGGGTGGGTCTGCACGCGCAGCACCTGACCGGACCCCAGCGTCGCGTAATATTCGTTGATGTTGCCGAGGAACACGTGGTTGGTGATCTTCGCCAGCTTGGCGGTGGGGCCGGCGGGGACTTGGGAATCGCCGGGTTGGCCGCTCGCTTCGCTCGCCAGCGCAGTCAAGCGGATATTTTCCGGTCGAATGGCAATATCGACACTCTCGCCCGGCTTGAGTCCGTCGAGCGCGGCGACGTCGAGCGTCAGATCGGGCGAGAGCTCGACCGTACCGCCACCGTTTGCCAGGACGCGCACCTTGCCGGGCACGAGATTCACCAATCCCATGAAATCGGCGACCATGCGGTTTGCAGGATGCGCATAGACCTCGAACGGCGTTCCATATTGCTGCAGCCGCCCGCCGCTCATGACCGCCACGTGGTCGGAAAGCGCGAGCGCCTCAGCCTGATCATGGGTGACGTACACGAAGGTGATGCCGGTCCGGCGCTGCAACTCCTTGAGCTCGGTGCGCATGCGCTCGCGCAGCTTGGCGTCGAGGTTCGACAGCGGCTCGTCGAGCAGCAGGATCGAAGGCTCGACCACGAGTGACCGCGCAAGCGCGACCCGCTGCTGCTGACCGCCGCTGAGCTCGTTGGGATAGCGGCCTTCCAGGCCCGACAGGTTGACCAGCGCCAGCGCGGTCTCGACCTGCTTCTTCGCCGCTGCGGCGGGAACCCGGCGCAGCTTGAGGCCGAACACGACGTTCTCGAAGACGGTCTTATGCGGCCATACCGCATAATTCTGGAACACCATGCCCATGCCGCGCGCTTCGGGCGAGACGACCGCGCCGGGCGACGACAGCACGCGGCCATCGACTTCGATCGTGCCCTGGTCCGGCACGATGTAGCCGGCGATCAGGCGGAGCGTCGTGGTCTTGCCGCAGCCGGAGGGCCCGAGCAGCGTCACGAACGAATTGTCCTTGATCTCAAGATCGAGATCGGTGACGGCCGCGAAGCTGGCATCGCGCGCGCCGAAGCTCTTCGACAATCCGCGGATCGTAATTCCGGCCATGGCTCAAGCACTCACCGGCGCGGCATCGCCGCGCGACACGAGGCGGCCGCCCCCCACCCAATTCGCCAGCCAGATCGCAACGCCGATGATCACCATGTTGATCATGGCGAGCGCCGCGACCGGCTCGATATAGCCGGTTTCGTAGAGATTGTAGACCGCGACCGCCAAGGTGATGGAGCTCGACGAGAACAGCAGGATGGAGGCCGAAAGCTCCTGGATGACAGGCACGAACACCAGGAGCCAGCCCGCGAACAGGCCTGGCCGGATCAGCGGCAGCGTGATCTCGCGCATGGTGGTCATCCAGGAGGCGCCGAGGATCTGGGCGCTTTCCTCCAGCGAGGGATCGATCTGCCGCAGCGAGGAGTTGGCCGCGCGCACGCCGAGCGGAATGTAGCGCCCGACATAGGCGAGCAACAGGATCGCGAGCGTTCCGTAGAGCGCAATCGGCATCGCGAGCCAGAACTGGATGAGCGCAACCGCGACCACGATGCCGGGAAGCCCGAGCGGAATGAGGGCGGCATAGTCCAGGAAGCGGCGGCCCGGGATGCGTGTGCGCAGATCGATCCAGCCGATGACCGCGCCGAGCACGACGGCGATGGTGGCGGCGACGGTCGCGAGCATCAGACTATTGAGGATCGCGCGTTGCGTCACGTTGTAGTCGAACAGGATGAACTTGTAGTTCGCGAGCGTCAGCCCTTTCCAGAAGTCGAGCCCCCACGACTTCGAGAACGACACCGCGATCAGCGTTGCATAGGGTGCGCCGATTGAGACGATAAAGATGACGATGACGACACCCAGCATCACCCATCGCAATGCGCCGAGCTGCATCAGTTGCGGCCGCGAGCCCTTGCCGGCGAGCGTCACATAGGATCGCCGCGCCAGGAATGCGCGCTGGAGGTAGAGCGCCACCACGGTGATGAGCACGAGGACCAGCGAGAGCGCGGAGGCCAGCCCGTATTCCGGCGGATAGTCGAACAGGGCATAGATGCGGGTCGGCAGCGTGAAGATGCGGGCGGGCAGGCCGATGATCGCCTGCGAGCCGAACAGGGCAAGCGCATTGACGAAGGCGAGCAGCGTGCCCGACAAAATCGCGGGCGCCACTAGCGGGGCCGTGATCGAGAGCGCGGTGCGCAACTTGCTGGCGCCGAGAATTTGCGCCGCCTCCTCGTAGGAAGCATCGACGGAAAGGAGCGCGCTCGAGGCCAGCAGATAGACGAACGGGAACGTGTGCATGACCGTGACGAGCACCAGCCCCGGCATGGAGAAAATGTTGAAGGTAAGCCAGGGGAGCCCGAGGACGTCACGCATCAATACGTTCATCAGCCCGGCGTTGGGGCTGAACAGATAGGTCAGCGCGATGGCGGTGAGGAACGGTGGGGAAAGATAGGAGAGCGTGGCGGTCAGCTGAATGAGCGGCTTGGCGGGCACATCGGTGCGGCTCACCGCCCAGGCCAGCACCAGCCCCAGGATCAGGCTGAACAGGCTCGTCCAAGCGCCGAGGATGAGCGAATTCTTGAGCGCGGTGAGGTAGAGGCGCCCGGACAGGACCTCGCTGAAATGCTCGAAGCTCAGCCCCTGCTCGCCCTTGACGCTGCCGAACAGGAGCGACAGCAGCGGCAGCACGACGAGCACGATGAGCGCGACGACGGCGCCGCCCATCACCACATGCTCGAGCTTGAGCCGGTCGCGCAACGGCGGTCGCACAAGGCCGGGACGCAGCGTGGCACTGACAACGTCAGTCGTCATTCGGATCGTTTCCACCCCACTTGACCGCGGACCTTGCCGCGGCGGTTCTTCTGGTAACACCGCGCCGCGGGGAAAACATCCCACGACACGGCCTTATTCTCCATGCGACCTTACGTCGGCTCGAAGTCCGCGCACGCGGCTCATCCGGCGTCCGCGCCTCGCCGTGGCGCAGCACCCGAACCCGTCACTGAGCCGACGCTTTCCTCGGGGTGGCCGGGGCTGCCTCGATCATTTTTTCGAAATCGTTGTTGTCGATGACCTGCGACCACATGGGATAGACGAAGTTGACCATTTGATCGGACATCCCGTCGAAGAAGCCGACCATGCCCTCGCGCAAGGCATAGACATGGAAGCCCAGGTCGTACGCCGACAAGACCGTTGCGTAGACGCAAACGTCGCTGGTGAACCCCGCCACAGCAACGTTCTTGATGCCCTTGGACCGGAGGATCTCGTTCAACCCGGTTCCACCGAAACCGCTGGCCTGGATGCGCGGCGGCAGAATTAAGTCGCGGTCCCCGGGAGCTGGCTTCAACGGCTCATAATATGCGGCTTCCTTGGACCCAATCTTCCAGGCGCCACGGCCGATCTGTCCGCGATGGAAGCCGCCGGGATTTGCAGGATCGAGCTCTCGGTAGTCCGAAGTATAGCCCTCGGTGATGTGGACGATCAGAACGCCTTTGGCCCGGGCCTTGCCCACCAGTTCGACCGTGCGTTCGAGCATCCGGGTCTTCGCGAAGTGCTCGGCGAATTTTTGGTACCAAGCCCCGTCCGGCGAGACGAAATTACCCTGGAAGTCGACCAGAAGGATGGCAGTCTCTTCTGCCTTGATGCTTTTCGCCGCCGGCACCACCGGCTCGGCCTGCGCCTGCGCAAGCAGAGCAAGCACGGCGACGATCGACACCGCGATCTGAAGCCGATAGCCCGGAATGAATTTTCTCATTTAGTCCTCCCTATCCGAAGTCCTGCACGCAGCGGCGTCCGCGACCGGCGAGGGAAATTTGCGGGGTAGCTCGAAGTGCCGCAGAACACGCCTTGGCCCGACAGCCGCTCGTGCCCAGGAGTATCCCATCAGGTATCGCTGCGGCAAGGTGAGGCAAAGCGCGCTTTGCGCGATCTTGAGGTAGATGGCCAGCTCAAGTTTCGGCAGCGCACGGCGCTAAAACCGTTACGCGAGAAAGCAGGCAACGCGAGGATTTTGGTGTGCTGAGGGAATTGGATTCGGTGAACGAGTGCGGCGCTCTGGCGATCTATCGTGCCGAACCCGAATCGAGCACCGACTTCGCCACCGGCGTCCATTTCGCGATTTCGCTTGCGACGAAACTGGTGAATTCGTCGGCCGACATTTTTTCGGTCTCGATCCCTTCGGCCTCGAGACGCTGGCGGATGGCAGGCGCGCCGAGCGCGTTGACGATCTCCGCGTTGAGCCGGGAGACAATCTCTTTTGGTACACCGGCGGGCCCGGAGAAGCCGAACCAGGTGGTGGCGACCAGGTCGGGATAGCCAAGCGCCTTCATGGTCGGCACGTCGGGAAATTCCGGCATCGGCCGCGCCGACGACACCGCGAGCGGCATCACCGTGCCGGCGCGGATCTGGCCGAGCGCCGAGCTCCAGGTCACCGAGCCCATCTTGACGTGGCCGGCGACGAGATCGGTCATCGCCTGCCCCGCGCCCTTATAGGTGAGGTGGGCGAATTTGAGATTTTCCTTGCGCGCCAAAAGCTCCGGCACCAGATGCCCGATGGTTCCCGGACCCGGCGAAATGTAGCTCACGGCACCGCCGCCGGTCTTTGCCGCGGCCAGCAGTTCCTTGAGCGTCTTCACCCCGAGCGAGGGGTGCACGACGATGACGTTGGGTGGTCCTCCAAGATAGGCAATGTGGGTGAAAAGGCGCAGCGGGTCATAGGCGGGATTGGGGCTCGTCGCCGGCGAGGTCACGTGTGTGCCGATGCTCGATATCAGGAAGGTGATGCCATCCGGCTCCGCGCTTGCCACCGCGGCTGAGCCGATCAGCCCTCCGGCGCCGCCTCGGTTCTCGACGAAGAAGTTCTGCCCGAACTTGTCGGTCAGTTGCTCAGCCAGCAGACGGCCGAGCGTGTCCGACGTGCCGCCCGGCGCAAACGGCGACACGATCCGCACGGGCTTTGCCGGCCAGTCGGCCGCGGTGGCAGCAATCGTGCCGGCTGCAATCGCCAGGGTCACAGCCACTTCAACCAGCCAATGCCTCATCGCCAGCTCCGATACTATTGCCCGCCTTGCGTTCGGCCCCCAGCCGCGGCCGGACCATAGCGTCAGCGGACGATTGCGTCTCCCTCGCAAGTTAAGCGCGTTCGTGCCGTAGGGCACGGTGCGCCCGGATGGACGCTTCCGCTCGCGCTTGGCGTATGACGCTGCGCGTGCACACACACCTTTGAATCTTGGTGTTACGTCTTGGAACGCGCACCCGGAACGGAGGCTTTGCCGGAGGCCGCCGGGTCGCCGGCGCTGGACTTGTCGTCGTCGGCCTTCCCGGTCGCGAGCTTGAGCTTCAACAGTTCCTCGCCGGTGAAATAGAACAGCTGGTCCGGGGGCGTCTCCATGGCATGAACCCAGACCATGGGATCGATGGCCATGTCGAGCAGATATTTTTGACACTCGGCGGACATGCGCTGAACGCTGTCCATGCCATTGACCACGCTGAGTGCCGTGCCATTCGGTACCAACGCCGTCACCTGGTGTACGCCGATCGCGGCGCGTTCACCGGCGCGGCGCTCGAGGCCGCCGGCGAAGACGAGCGGACACGATGAGGCGCAATAACGGCCGCTCTCGACTTCGGTGGCGAATTGCTTCTGCCGGATCAGGCGTCCCATCTCGATGGCGTCGCTCACCGATCCGCCGGGCGAGTGGAGCACGACGGTCTTCACATAGTTGCCGCGCTTTTCGATCTCGGCGGCAAATACCTTGGCCGAACCCGGTCGGATGGTGCCGGTCGCGATCAGCCGGCCGTCGGCGCGCAAGTCGAACGACATCGCCGATTTGAGCCGGTCATCGCCGCGCCGCAGCAGCGGTTTGTGCTCGCGCCGGACCGATGGAAGCAACTCCGTGACCGTCGTCCTGCTGATGTCCGGCTCGGCTTCGGGAACACTGACCGGCGGCAGGCTCGCCATCTGCTCCTGCGCCTCGCCTTGCGCCTGTATTTGCGCATAATCGAGCACCAACACCGCCGCCGTGACGGCGATCATCCCGCGCAGCAGCCAGCGCAGCACGGCATCGTCCAACCGGTTGAGCCAGTTTTTGGCGCGGGCGCGAAGGCCGGCGAACGACACGGCTCAATCCTTCTTGGCCGCCGCACGGGCGGTGGCGAGCGCAAGCGGCGTCACGTTCTCGTCCGGCTCTCGCATCTGCTCTTCCGGCCGCACCGATACCGGTGTGTCGGTGTCCGACGGTCGCCGGCGGCCGACCTCCTGCTCCGCTTCGACCTCGCGCGCCAGCCGAATGGCCGT
>JGI12053J15887_10000002_pt1 | contig 53042 bp, 33 predicted proteins | sample MedBloCAOM1_O3_FD_15887 | JGI IMG/M metagenome (IMG submission 15887)
ATCTGTCCCGTCTCCTAATCGAACTCGGACTGATCGTCGTTAGTCTTGCGATCCTTGCTCGCATTGCAAGTCGTTGGGGCTTCTCGGCCATCCCTCTCTATCTCCTGGCTGGCCTCGCCTTTGGTAAAGGCGGGCTGGCGCCACTCAATCTAAGTGTCGGCTTCACCCACATCGGCGCCGAAATTGGTGTGCTTCTACTTCTGTTCATGTTAGGTCTAGAGTACACGGGACAAGAGCTGGTCACGAATCTCCGGAGCGCATTTCCCGCTGCCATCGTTGATTTCGCCCTCAACTTCGCACCTGGTGTTGTTGCGGGACTCCTACTCAAGTGGAAACCGCTCGCTGCAGTTCTGCTGGGGGGTGTGACCTACGTCTCTTCCTCCGGCGTAATTGCTAAGGTCTTGGCCGAACTTCGTCGCCTCAATAATCCGGAAACTCCGGCCGTGCTGTCGATCTTGGTGATGGAGGATTTGGCGATGGCCGTGTATCTACCTCTCGTTGCCGTCCTTCTTGCCGGAGGCGGCCCAGGAAGAATGGCCGTGTCGGTCTCCGTTGCATTAGCCACTGTACTTTTGGTCCTCGTGCTCGCTGTCCGGTACGGCGGCCCCCTTAGCCGCGTTGTTGCTCATCGGTCCGACGAGATCGTACTTCTCACCATTTTTGGCGCGGTGCTTCTCGTCGGCGGAGCTGCGCAGTGGCTTCAAGTCTCGGCCGCNATCGGAGCATTTCTTGTGGGCATCGCCGTCTCCGGCCCCATGGCTGAACAAACGCGTCGTCTGCTNGCGCCTCTTCGTGACCTGTTTGCCGCCACGTTCTTTTTCTTTTTTGGGCTTCAAATCGACACGGCAACCCTGCCGTCCGCGCTGCCCTCCGCAGTTTTGCTGGGCGTTGTAACCGCCGTAACAAAAGTGTTGACCGGCTTCTGGGCTGCGCGGCGAACCGGTATTGATCGGCAAGGACGCCTGCGGGCGGGCATGGCCTTGGTCGCCCGTGGCGAGTTCTCAATCGTAATTGCAGGTTTGGGTGGCGGCCTCGAGCCGCAACTCGGACCGCTTTCAGCCGCCTATGTGCTCTTTCTTGCGGTGCTCGGTCCGATCCTCACCCGTGCGGCTAAATAGATTCATCCAAACAGGTCGTCTATCCGAATGTGCTAGGTGTTCGCTAGGTGTCTCGTCGCGGTCCACAAACGCTAGTGCAAACGGGGTATGAGAAGTTTGCGCGACCACCTTCTACTTAAACGATTAACGCTGCCAGCGTTTTCTAGGTCATGCCAGAGCATTGAAAGCGGTCGCATGATGTATTTTCAAAATGAATGGGTGGGGACCCGTGCGCCCGTCCTTGGCTACACATTGATTCTACTAAAGTTGCAAAACCGGTTCGGCAGCCGATTCTTCCGAAACCTTGGAGCAACTTGGAGCAATTGGAACGGGCGGAACAGAGAATCAGACGCCCATTGACTCAGCTTCCGCCTACGTCACCAACATCGTCTCAGGTGCTTGCCCCATCCAGATGTCTTGCTGAACGCGCTTGCTTCTCACTATTGATTACAATCTGCCAAATGAAACATCATTTTCCGCTTGACTCAAACTTCGCAAAATGCGAAGATTTTCTGGATGCGGATCGTCAGCCGGAGGGCGATTAGAGAAGCGACCGCCAAGCACGGCGAATGGGGCGCATCTCTAAACGCGTGGTACAAGATCGCGAAGAACGCGGATTGGAAAAACTTTGCTGAGGTTCGGAACAGTTGGAGAAATTCAGATGTTGTCGGGCGATTCGTTGTTTTCGATATAAGCCATAATAGATGTAGGCTGATTGCTACTATCAAATACAGATGGAGAATGGTTTACATCCGACGCATTCTGAGTCACGCGGAATACGACGAGAAGGAGCGGCAGAAATGATAGTCGCAGTACCCGANAAATACGCACTCGAAGTTGCCTCGCCAACACCGATCACATCCGAGCGTCAATATGAACAGTACCTAAGCGTCTTGGACAAGTTGGCAAGCAAAGAAAAGCCAACAACTGAAGAAGAGAAGTATGCCGAAGTCTTGATGACCCTAATCGAAGCCTACGAAGAAGAGCACCACTCCATTCCTGATGCTTCTCCGGTCGAAGTCCTCCGCACGTTGATGGATGCGAATGATCTGCGTCAGAAAGATCTGGTTCCAATCTTTGGCTCTGAAAGCATCGTATCCGAAGTTTTGCATAAGAAACGTGATCTCAACAAAACCCACATCGAGAAATTGAGCAAACGATTTAATGTTTCTCCAGCCCTGTTTTTCTAACTCTCTGCTTCGATTCGGCGCGCTCTTTGGTGAGGTTCCCAGTCGAGGGCCTCGCCTTTTGTTTTTCAGTGCCGCAGCTTCGCGCCTTGATTTGCGACTAAGGTCGATCGCGAAAACAAATCGCGCAAGAATGTCCGGAACCCAGAAAGCGGGAACAGAGAGACCGAAACGCTAGTCGAATTGAAGTACGAAAATTAACTGAAATACTACCCACGTTGATACGGACCAACCGATCATCAAGACCCGGACCTTTCCCTTTCCGAAAAGACTCAGGACCGTGGCAGCGACGAACGACCAAACTAAAAATGGTCCGAGACTTTGCCAAAGGCCGGGTCCTGCTCCCATGCCGTGCGGACTACCGCCATGCTTGAGCCAAGAAGCGTTCCACGCCATATTTGATACCGTTGAAACAGATGCCGCTAACAGCGCCACGTACACGAGGTAACGTCTCCAGATTGAAAGGGGCGCAGCGACCTTAGCTCGATTGAAGGCTAACCAAGCAGAGAACAAGAGCGACCACGGCATTAGGAACAAAACCGCTGAAACGATGTAGAGTGCACGAAAGCCGGGGGAAAACATCTGTCAGGAAATTTTCCTGTTCGCAATATTTGGACCAACTTTGGAGCAGCACAAGGGCAGCCTGTAACTCGTAAGCGCAACCGAAGCATAGATNGAAGTAGCGACTCCTTAGAAGGGGGACGCTCTATCCAGCTAGCTAAGCTAGGGGCGCGCGTTGCGCTGATTTTAGAGCATTTTTGGACCATACCGAAACAAAATGCCGGAGCTACTGGCACGTCGCTATTTAGACCCACCTTTCGTTTAGCTGCTCTTTATTTCGTTCTGTTATTTTCGCAGGTACAATGATGCCGCGGGTAGCCGAGCCTTTCCTTGGCGTTTTCAAGTAAACCGGGAGCAAAGATGAGCGCCAAACACGTGGCGATTACGTTGTGCACGCTGATGCTTGCAGTTGCTTCGGTCAGCATTGGTCAAGATATCGCGTACAAGGCAGATCCGGATGCGGCCAAGCGCATGACACTTTTGTTAAAGGATTTCGAGCCTCGTGCGATGGTGCATCTGGCAGCGCACGAGGTGCCGCGTGCGAAATTTCCAGCCATCGATTTTCACAATCACGTGAATGATGCACAGGGGATAAATGGGGAAAACATTCCGCCCGCCGAAGTGGTGGCGAATATGGATCGAGCGAATATCAAGAGCATCGTGATCCTTACTGGTTTGTGGGGAGAGAAATTGCAAGCCGTGCTGGACAACATGGTCAAGCCGTATCCTGGGCGCTTCGTCGCATTTACGCAAATGGACTGGAGCAAGATTGACGACCCGCAGTTCAGCTCCAAGATGGTGCAGCAGTTGGATGACGCGGTCAGGCGTGGAGCGCGCGGGTTGAAAGTTTTGAAAGATCTGGGATTGGGCGTTCGCGATAAGACCGGCAAGCTGGTGGCGATTGACGATGAGCGCATGGATCCCGTCTGGGAAGAATGCGGAAGGCTGGGAATTCCGGTGGCGATACATTCCACCGATCCGGAAGCATTTTTTACGCCTACGGACAAGCATAATGAGCGCTACGAAGAATTGATGCGCAACCCGACATGGAGTTTTTACGGCGCGGATTTCCCCACCAAAGAAAAATTGCTTGAAGAGCGCAACCATGTCTTCGAGAAGCATCCGCGCACCAATTTTGTGGCTTTGCACTTAGCCAACTGGCCAGAGAATCTCGATGCGGTATCCGGGTGGCTAAAAAAATACCCCAATATGTCGGTGGAGTTTGGCGCTCGCGAGGCGGAACTTGGACGGCAGCCGCGACGGGCCCGCCAATTCTTCATGGAATTCCAGGATCGCATCCTGTTTGGCACGGATAGCGAGCCGGACCCGAAGATGTATGCAAATTATTTCAGATGGCTGGAGACGGCGGACGAATATTTCGAATATTGGGGATATCCGGGGCAGGGCCGATGGGATATTTACGGGATGGAGTTGCCGGATGAGGTTTTGGAAAAGGTGTACCACAAAAATGCCGAGCGGATTTTCGCGCAGTTCAAGAGTATCGCCAAGGTGGGAGATTGAGATGAATTTTCGGTGGTTTCAGCGCAAACAATTGGCCAGAAGTCGACGGATCGTCCCGTGGGTGGCGTTGCTGACGAGCGGAGTGCTGCTGTTGAACCTATCCAGTTGCCATCGTGAAGGCGCGAAACAGGCCGGAGCGGAAACANCGGCTCAAACTTCTGCCGTGAATGTTCAGACTGAGGCTGACGGCATTCACGTGCAAACTTCCGCGGCTGATTTTGTNTTGACGCCNTCTGGTTACCTAAAAAGCAGCTTAAAACAAAATGGGCATGAGGTAACGCTCGATGAACCGGGCAATGAAACGGGAACGCGTTTAACCGCAGGGCGCCAAAACATCGACGACATAGTTTTCGATTTGAAAACGGTGCGCACCTCCGAGGCACAAGGAAAGCTTGGGCGGCTTGGCAAACGTATTGAGGTTAGTGGAGCCGGCAAATCCAATCCAGATCTAAAAGAGACGCTGGCGCTGGAAGTTTATGACGATTTCCCCGCGCTGGCATTGCTTTCCGCATCGCTACGAAACGACGGGGAAAAAGAAATCTCGCTGGAAAATGTCTCATTGCAAGAACATCGTCTGAATGCTTCGTTGGTCGATGGCGCAGCGGCTCCGCATGAAATGTGGTCGTTTTTTGGCTCTAGTTTGAAGTGGGGCAAGGACGATGTGTTGCCCATTCCCGCAAAATTCGAACAGCAAAATCCATTTGGCGCGCCGGTAGATACCAAGGACGACTTGGGTCGCGTTGGCGGAGGCATACCGGTGGTGGCGTTTTGGACGCGAACCATGGGGGAAGCGATTGGACATATGGAAACACTTCCACTGGTCATATCGATTCCTGTCAACACGATAAAAGATGGGCGTGTCGCTGCAGCGGTAAATGTTCCTGCGAACACAGTGTTAAAGCCTGGGGGAGTTTATTCGACTCCGCGTACCTTTGTGGCGGTTTACCAAGGAGATTTCTACGAGCCCCTAAGCATGTGGTCGAACGCGGTAGAACGGGAAGGCCTTGCGCGTCCGACAAACAATGACGAGAACTACGCGGTGAGCTGGTGTGGCTGGGGCTATGAGTCCAACGTAACGCCCGCGCAAATGACTGCGACGATACCTAAGTTGAAAGAGCTTGGCATTCACTGGGCGACGCTCGACGATCGCTGGTTCAATAATTATGGCGACTGGCAGCCGCGTACAGATAATTTTGGCGGGAACTCCGTTCGAAAAATGGTGAGCGATTTCCATACGCAAAATATAAAGGTGCAGCTGTGGTGGCTGCCGTTAGCAGTGGAAGACGGGAGGTTTGGGTACGGCGGCCACAAATATGTAGTTTCTGATGTAGTGAAGCAACATCCTGACTGGCTAATTTTAGATAAGACGGGCAAACCTGCGCGCATGACGCGTAATCTTGCAACGTTGTGTCCCGCAGTGCCAGAGGTGCAGGCTTATTACAAGCAATTAACGGAACGATTTATTCATGATTGGGATTTCGACGGACACAAGCTGGACAATATTTACGCTACGCCGCCCTGCTATAACCCTGCGCATCATCATAAATCGCCGATGGATTCCGTTTACGCCATGGGCGAAGTGTACAAAATAATTTTTGAAACTACGCGCGGGTTGAAGGCTGATAGCGTGACGCAAAGTTGTCCTTGTGGAACGCCGCCGAGCCTGGCGTGGTTCCGCTACATGGATCAGGCTGTTACTGCCGATCCCGTTGGATCCGTGCAGGTGCGCCGTCGCATGAAAATGTACAAAGCATTGTTGGGGCCACGCGCCGCCGTTTATGGCGATCATGTGGAGCTTACGCAGATTTCGGGCGAGGGAGACAATGAGCAAGACGTTGGAAGCGACTTCGCTTCCACGCTGGGTACTGGCGGTGTGCTGGGAACAAAATTTACCTGGCCAGATTACGGACCCAAGTTAAAAAATGTTTATCTCAATTCGGAAAAAGAGCCTCACTGGAAAAAATGGATCGATTTGTATAACCAGAAAATGCTGTCGAAGGGGAATTTCCTGGATTTGTATGTTTACGGCTATGATGTGCCGGAAGGATACGCCATCGAAAAAGACGGAAGTGTGTTCTATGCCTTCTACGCCAGCGATAAAGATGGCAAGCCTGCCAGGGCGAGCAGCGCTTTGAAGGGTGCAAATAATCCAGGTGAGTGGAAGGGACCGGTGGAGTTGCGCGGCTTGCAAGCGCGCCAATACAAAGTCTGGGACTATGTGAACGACAAAGACTACGGCACCGTGAACGGCCCCACCGCGAGACTTGATGCGAAATTTCACGGCAGCCTGTTGCTGCAAGTTACACCCATAGGAAATGGGCCGGCGGCGAAATAATCCTGGCAAGCGGCTTAGTGTGCTCGCTCAGCTCGCGTCTGTGTTTGGCGAAGTGTCGCCCGTCTGCCAGTTAAGATTCAAGAATTGCTGTCGATGTGATTTATCGCGAAATGCTTCGGTTCCACCGGCGCGCGTGACGGAAAGAGCTCCAGCGATGTTTCCGAATTTGAGGCAGTCTTCGATCTTTGCTCCCCGAATATATTGGTGAATAAATCCGGCGTCAAAACTGTCGCCGGCGCCGACAGCATCTACAAAGATATTAGCTAACGCCGGGGCAGAAAAAATCTCGCTGCCGCGTTGGGCCCAAGCACCCTGGGAACCGCGCTTGATTACAACGAGAGGCACCACACTGGATAGGAACTTGGCAGCGGATTCCACATTTTGTGCATGCGATATTTTGCAAGCTTCGCGCTCGTTCGGAAGCAAAACATCCACATGTTTGAGCAGCGGAAACAGGTCTTCAGACCATTCCTCATCAGGATCGTCATTGGTATCCAAGGAAGTCGTCAGTCCTCGCTCCTTAACATGGCGAAAGAGATCCGTCATTTTCGGCCGTAACGCACGCTGCAGAAAATAGGAAGACAAATGAAAATGTTTAGCGCGGCAGACATACTCTAAATCCAGATCTTCATAACACATGACGGACATGGTTCCGGGATAAGTGAGAATGTAGCGTTGCGCGCCCTTAGAGAGAATTACGGTAAGACCCGTTTGCTGGTGCACATGATGCCGCACACCGGAAAGATCCGTACCGCTTTCGCCAAGCCGCTGAAGGCAGATCTCTCCGAATGCGTCGTCTCCAATGGCGGAACTGAAGCTGACGCTATTTCCAAGAGAAGCCAGATTGTGAGCGAAAATCGCCGAGGAGCTGCCCAAGGTCACTTTTAGGTCTCCGGCGAGATGTTCGCGGTCAAGTTGAAGGTTCTCTGGAAGGCCGGACAAAATAATGTCGAGGTTCAGCTCACCAACGACGGCAACATCGAATTTGGAACGAGCATGCTGCACGTCTAATCGAAACCCTCGCAGGCAGTCAGATTTGATGCAGGCGAATGCCACGCGGAACTTTTCTCGATGGGTGTGTGGTCAGCTTTGCTTCGATCGTTCTTTCGCATGTCTCTCCGTACAAAAAATGATTGATACGACGAGGCCCTCGGCGAGTTACACCAGCGTTACTTCAATATTTGCTTCGCGCAAACTTCTAAGATGCGGTTTCCCAATTTTCTTATCGGTGATAGTTTCATGCACCGCCGAAGTCGGCAAGATAAGGGACAAACTTCTTCGCCCAAACTTGCTTGAATCGCAAACGACGATCGTACGGCGAGCAGTTTTGGCCATCACGCGGTTCACGCGGGCTTCCAGTTGATTTGGCGTGGTCAGCCCATACTGGGTATCAAATCCATCTACGGCCAGAAAAAGCATGTCGGCGCTGAGTTGCCGCAAGGATTCTTCCGCCAATGGTCCCACGAGCGAAAAGGAATCTTTACGAAGCGTCCCTCCAGTAAGAATCACTTCCACAGAAGTGCCGGCCAATTCTTCGGCAATATTTGTAGCGTTGGTTATAACTGTAAGGCTGCGGAATTGTTTGCAAGCACGAGCGATCGCTGTCGTGGTGGTTCCTGAATCCAGAATAATTACCTGGCCTTCTCGAATCATGCGCATGGCGGCTGAGGCGATGCGTAATTTGTCATGGCGGTGCAGGCGTTCTTTTTCCTGGAAGCTGCGATCCTGCAAGGCCCCGGTACGAAGCGGTAGCGCGCCGCCGTGGGTGCGTTCCAACTGTCCCTGGTGATGGAGGAATTCGAGGTCCTTGCGAATTGTTATCAGAGAGGTATGGAAGCGGTCTGAGAGATCGCGAACGAGAACGCGGCCATCGAGCTGCAATAGCTCAAGAATCCCGCGTCTGCGTTCCTCATTCAGCATGTTCTCGAGTTCTCGCAGTCTTACGTGTTCGTTAAACCTCTAAATATTTACTAAGTTAAACAATTTAACTAAGTTAACTTGTCGATGGTGACCAATGGTTCCAAAGATTTAACATCTGCTTCGCGCAAACGGCCGGGCGAATCCGCGAGGCAGTTCGCGGCGCCACAAGCTGCCGCCAATCGCAGCGTCTTCTCCACACTAAATCCGGCCGATATAGCATAAGCAAAAGCCGCTACTGTGGCATCTCCACAACCGACGCTGGATGTAACCGCGACGCTGGATGATCTCGCGTGGTACGTGTCTTGCCCAACTCCAGCCTGCCAAATAAAGCCATCTTCTCCAAGGCTTACGATGACGCTGCGGGCTCCAAGTTGAACAAGTCGATTGGCGGCATTTTTCCACGACTGTGGATCGTGAATTGTTTCACCGATTAGCCATTCTGTTTCTTCTCGATTAGGCTTTATAAAATCGGGGGCGGCAGCGAGAGCAAGGCGCAGCGGTTCTCCGCTGGTATCTAGAAATATTTTGTGACCGCGTTGGTGCACCAGAGTAGTTAACTTCGCGTAAAAAGCTGGATCGGCGCCGGTTGGCAGACTTCCTGAAGCAATCACAATTCCGGAAATTGCTGGCTCACAAAAAGCCTTGTTACATGTTTCAAGACAGCTGTTCCATTCTTTGTTCCCGATTGGCAAACCAGGTTCCAGCAATTCGGTCACGCCGCCGTGGTCGTCGATGATTTCTAAATTAACCCGCGTATCGACGTTTGTCGTTACGGGTTGCACGCGAATACCTAGAGCCAGCAATCCATCGAGCAATTGTGTTCCAGTGAGGCCTCCTGCGAAACCGACCCACAACGGATCCACGCCCAAGGTTCGCAATACCATCGCCACATGCGCGGCTTTTCCGCCTGGCGCGGCGCGCAGGTCACTGATGCGGTTCACACGGCCCGGAATCAAGGTTGAAACGCGTACGCGTTTGTCGATGGCTGGATTGGCACTCACACACCAAAACGGGTTTGCCAGGCGATTCAACATAGTTGCTGAGGTGAAACCGATGTGTCGCGTATCTCGTAAAAGCTAAACCAGGGTTTCGCCGATCCGAGAAGTGCGTTCACGCGCTGGATATTTGTCACGCCTTGATTTGCCAACCAATCTTCCAGAGCGGAAAGGCCGCCGGCGGCAAAGATTGGGACACCATCCTTCCACGTCGCGCGGCCGCACAATACGCCTGAAAAATTTGCCCGGGCTTCGGCCGCGAGCTCGAGAGTGTCGCTGAACATTTCGTTGCTGACGCCTTCCGACAGATAGATAAACGGCTTTCGAGCCGCTGCAGCAGCACGGCGAAAATGTTCCTTGGCTACTTCGCGGGTGTATACCGCATTCGCGTTTTGACCATCGCGGCTGCCTACGAAAGTCATGTTTGCGGGGACCCCGACTTTAAGGACGTCGACGAGATATCGCGGCTTGGAAAATTCCTCAATTCCGCGGGTTACAACTTCGGGCTTAAGAACGGCAAATTCGCGGCCTTTCTCGTCCATCTCGTCGTGATAAGCGACCAACTCGAGAAAGTATGGCACGTCCTGCGCGGCACACTCTTCGCCTACACGCTGTACCCAATCTTTCTTCACATCGTTGATGCCTGGCGCGCTGAATGGCGAATAATAGAGTAATGTCTTTATTCCATCGGCGCCGGCAGTCACCAGTGTTTGTACCGACCAGCCATCTAAAAGCCGTGGAAGCCTGCCGGCTACGGATCTGTCGTAGCCCGTTTGTTCATACGCGAGAAGGAGGCCAACGTTCTTTGCGCGCTGTCTAGCGGCTGAAAGGCCAATTTCCGGATCGAGCAGAATAGCACTAGCCTGAGGCGTTAAAATGCGGCTGACCGCCTCCTTAAATTGTTCAAGAAGTTCGCGGGGAATTTGGTCGGCGGCGATGCCGGTGGCTGCGGCAAAGAGTTTGCGCAATGCGCTGCGCTGGTCAATTGCGAGGGCGGCGATGACACCCCGCCTATCGGCGATCGCTTCGAGGCCTTTTCGTTTTCCTTTCGAAATATTCACATTTCCCTTGGCTGCGATCGTGAAGCTCTAACGCAAAGCCTTAGTTAAACGATTCTGCATCCTCAAACCATGCGACGGCTCCGCGTTCCAGCGTGGGCAGAGTAAAGACCCGCCGACCTCCGACGAGTTGACCATGGACGGCTTGTGTTTCTCCTAGGAAGGGAAGAACCTGAAGAGTCCTGCGGTCCGCAGCAGGCGTTGAGATTCGCACTCCAGCTTGCGGCGCGGGCACAGCAATCTTGTGCGGCACCAGGCCAGTAAAGTTAGCGAAGAAAATAGTGGGCCTTCCATTCACAACAGCGATGTGTGCGGCTACTGTTGGGGGAGCTTCAACGGACATTTGCGGCTTGGTATCGACACTAGCCAAAAATTCGGCAGGAACGATTTGCGATGAGGCAGCAAAATCCTTCTGCGCATGTTCAAGGTAAGATTTCGCGGGACATTCCCTGAAGCGAACGATTCCTGTTGCGTCGCCTAATCCGCTGGCATCAGTTCCGGTGATGACGAGATGTCCTCCTTTTGACAAGAATTCCCGCAGGGACGAGCGCTCCTCGTCGTTGAGAACACTTACATCCGGGAGAACGAGAACGTGTCCTCGAAAGACCGCAATTGTATGCCGTGTAACAACCTGCACTTCCACATGTTTTTGTAACAGCAGCAACAATGTACCGCGATACGACGGCAAAAAGCCTGCGCTGTCGTAATTTCTGCTCTTCGGCGAAAAATATACGCCTACAGGACTAACAGGGCTGCGTGGAGAATAAAAAGTTTTCTCGTGCTGCGCGATCCACTTGAAAATCTGAGTGCGCGTGCGGATATCATTGGAACCGGCCATGGAATGTCCCGGTGCGTCCCACACATTTACACCGGCCATGATCTCCGACATAGCCAGATTCTTCATGGCATCGCTGGGCTCAACTTGTTTGTCACCGTCCCATGAATAATTGAGCAACCACGTGGGCTTGCCTTGCGCAAAGGCTCTAAAAGAGAGCATCCCGGCCTGATAGAGAAACCAATCCAATTGCGAGCGCGACGAAGCCATATGATCGCCGCTCCCAAATTCATATTCGTGAGCGACCGCATCCGCCACCCCGTACATTTCGTATACATCCGCGCCCACGCGAACTGCTTCTTCTTCGATGCCTGGATAGATTTCTGGAATGATGGCGATGCTGGGGTTAACACTTCGCGCTGTATGGCCGATCTCGCTTACGAAATCCGTCAGCGTAGAAATTCTGAAATCAATCCATTTGCGAAAATGAACATCCGCGAAGTCACCTAACTTCAGGTCGTGGCGAGCGTCCAGGCCGGTGCTGCGCCGAAAAGCACTTACGGTATATTCATCGAAACTTGCCCAAGTATTTTCCCAGCCATCGAAGTGGGTCATCCAATAGGGAATATCCACGTAGATTCCGTCAATCCCGGTTGCGGCAATTTCGCGCACGCGCTGCATGTAAGTTTTCCGCCATTCTACGGCGTATGGGCTGATCCACACATCCTCATCACCTGACCTGATCCAAAAGGCGGCACCGGAAGTAAATACAGCGGGCTCGCCGGTGACCTTTCGTTGCAACCAATCCGGGTGGTCTTTTAAAACGCTGTGTTGAGATTTGTCAGCATGTGCAGTAATGCATTCCGTCCCGGCAATGTACACGAAACTTTTGTTGCCGGCTCTGTGCGCTTGGTCCGCAACGGCGCGAATCGCTTGCAATTTGTCGGTAGGGTCGAGGAAACTTTCGTAGCGCCCGGTGATGTCATTGTCCACCTCGATGCCAAAAACATCGCTGGCCTGCGCATCTTTCACAATGGCTGCCGCGTTGTCAGAGCGCAGCCCATAGGCGCCGATACGCGTAAAGTGCAGCCAGCTTTGTTCCGGGCTGCTGGCCTGGGCGACGGCGGACAAAACCGCACAGTAAAACGTGGCGATGGTCCAGATTTTCATTCGATCACCGTCCTAGAATTCGATACGCAACCCGAATTGAGTGTGTCTTGGTGAGTTCGCGCTGGAGGTCACCGCGCCAAATGAACCTGGGTTGGTCGGGTCCGTGGATACCGAAGTGTTGGGAGGTGCGAATCGAATCGTGTTCGTGAAGTTGAAGAACTCGGCGCGCACTTGCAGCCTCATACTGTCGCGGATGGCAAACTCCTTGCTGAACGAGACATCGGAGTTGCGTATGCCATCGGTGCGCAGTGTCGCAATGTATCTCGGCGCATTGCCCGGCACTTCGTCCCCTGGATAGCCAAAACAATTTATGTTGAACACCGAGGAATTTCCGGTGCCGTTCAATCCGTTCGCGGCAGCCTGGTGGTAACTGATGCCGCTGGAAAGCTGATTACACAAAATGTCGGGCCGCTGATTGCCGTCCAGGAATAATCCGTTCGAGGTGCCTACCGTTGAGAAGGCAAGTGGCTGCCCACTCTGGCGAGTGATGACCATGGACGCGCCCCAACCTCCAATCACGCCGCTCAGAAAACGATTCATGTCCCGACCGATCCACCGACCGCGGCCGACCGGCACCTGCAAAACCGCAGCCAAGACAAATCGGTGCGTTGCATCGTTAGCGCTGATACCGTGCTCAAGCTTCAAGCGGTCGAGCTGCTGCACATTTCCAGCATTCAAAGTTCCCACGAAGGCATTAAAGCCTGCCGAGGAATCATCCGTGGACTTTGAAAAAGTATAGTTACCTTCAAAGCTGATGTAATGACTGGCGCGTTTTTGAAAGCGCACTTGCAAGGAATTGTAAAAGGAATTAGCGCCAAGATTCGGCAGACCCGTGAAGCTGCCGTTAAATTGCGGATACGGCCGTAAAAGATTGACCAGCGGGATTTGTGCTTGGGTGTACAAAGACGACGGTTGATTAAAGATAGGCGCGGGTTGCCCCGAAACCTGGACAAACAGATGTTGAAACGGATTATCGACGAGCTGGTTCAAATAGGCAGTTACGCAGCCGTCCACATCGCAATTGGGATCAAGAGCGTGTTGCTGTGCTGAAGTCTGTGCCCGCAAATCCGAAGGAAGAAAGTTTCTATTCCGCGTGGTGGTGATGTTGTCTCCACCCCACGGTAAATGATTGCTGCGGTTGGCGGAGTAATCGATGCCGACGGTAATATCCGAAAGCAATAGCCGTTGTATTCCAATATTCCACTGATAGATATTTGCGTTGCGCGCCTGTTCCGTTCCTAAATTATTTGAATTTGAAAATCCCCAATTCGGATTCTGTCCGTAAGTCATGCCCTCCGGTTGCGGTAGACCATTTGGAAACGGATTCGAGAAGGTCGCGAATTGGGTATTGAAGCCGTCCTGAGTGAAAAAAATGTTGCCCGAGCTGCTGAAGGCAGTTCCCGTATATTGAAAATTGGTCGCCGGGTTCAGGCCGTAGTAGATTCCCGCGCCGCCGCGAAAAACCGTTTTTGAATTGAGCGCGTAAGCAAAACCCAGGCGGGGCGCTACATTTTTCCAGTCTGTCGGGAGATGGCGGCCAAGCCCGCCCTGCCCGGGGAAAAGCGTCGTGCCTTTGAGTTCCGTGGACGCCTCGCCAGGCAAGAGGGAGATCGCGACTCCCGTATCCCCCGAGAAATCGCTGTATTGCTGATGATTGAAGCGTTCCGTATAGGGCGTGCTCCATTCATAGCGCAGTCCTAGATTTAGCGTCAGTTTAGAGCTGAGCTTGTAATCGTCCTGGAAATAGAATGCGGTCTCCCACGATTTGTCGGCCACCTTAGGCTGGATGTTTATGAAGCTTGACGGGTCGCCATACCCGATCAGCACGTCCGCAAAAGAATTTCCCGAGGACGTATCGGTCGGCGATACGGCCGTAACCGTCTGCGGAAAATAAAAAAATCCCGTCGGATAGTTGGGTTGTCCAAAATTATTGAAGAATTGCCGCTGTTCAAATCCACTCGTAAAAGTGTGCCGCCCGTGAAGCCACGAAACTGAGGAGGAATAAGAATACAAGCTGTGCGCGAAGAATGTATCGCTGCAGCACTGATTAAAAAGCGAAAGTTGGTTGGCGGTGCCACTGAAGTCCATCTGAATGACGGGCATGCGATTCAAGCTATTAGCTTGTTGCAGGATGGAGGGAAATCCCACCGATGTAAGGCTGGGACCTACGCTACGACCCGGCGACGTGACTCGATCTATCGCCAGCCTGCTGGTCCAAAGCGTGGTTGGCGTTACAGAGTAATCCAGTTCCAATCCGGCGTTGCTCACCACCGTGGTCCCCGCTAGTCCGTCGTTAATGGTGTTTCCCTGAGCGTCGTTACCATCCGCCAAAATAAATGGCGTTGAAAAATCTGAGTACAAATGACTGTAACGCCCGGAGAGATGCACTTTATCGTTAAAGTGCTGATCCACTTTGATGTCGTACTGGTAGCCGCTGCTGGAGGCGATGGTGGAGCGACGGAAGTTAAAATTCGGATTTCCGCTGACGTTTGGCTGCGGATAAAGATTAAGGATTGCTTGACCGATGGAATTGATTTGGCTTGTTGGAATTACGTTCGGCACGCCCGCCAGCGAATTACCTGAGGAGTCCACGTTGGAGGCGTCGCCTACGTATTGGGCACGTTGGCTGCAAGTGTTTGTTGAGGGATCCAGCACTAGGCAGTTCGAAGGGTTATAAATTGACGTGGGGTTGGCCGAAAAATTGCCGAGCCGTTCGTCCGTGGTAGGCACATTCCCGGACATGTTCACAGCGTCTTGCACACGGACTTTCTCGAGGTCCACGAAGAAAAATGTTTTTCCTTTGCGGATAGGCCCACCCAGCGCAAAACCGTACTGGTCACGCAAGTGATCAGCCTTGGGAACGCCTGCGGCGTTATTAAAAAAGTCATTGGCGTCCAGGGCTGCTCGCTGACCAAACCACCAGCCACTTCCGTGAAATTTATTGCCGCCTTCTTTCAGAACCAGATTAACGACCGTGCCGCCATTGTTTCCGTACTCGGCGGAGAAACTGTTATTCGCCACTTTAAATTCTTGAACGATTTCGACGGAGGGCTGGTAATACACATTTGTGGTCCCGCCTTCGCCTTGTTCAGGAGCGCTGGTCAGGGCGCCGTCCAAGCGCACTTCCGCGGTTGCGTTGCGCTGCCCGTTAGATACGAAGTTTGTTCCTGACGGATAAGAATCTTGAATTCCTGAACCTGCTGCTTCCGTGACGCCACCGGCAAGAAATACGAGACCGAAAAAACTGCGATCCGGTAGCGGAATATCCCGGACGTATTCGTTGGTGACATCCGTTCCCAAGGTGGCGTTTCCGGTATCCAGGAGAGGCGCTTGCTCCGTCACCGTGACGCTGCTGCTGACTGAACTGGGGGACAGCGTGAAGTTGAGGTTCGCTTCCTGACTGACAGCGAGAACGATATCTTTTCTTTCGACCGACCCGAGGTTTGGTGCCTCAATTAAAATCATGTACGTTGCGGGGCGCAAACCGGTCAATACGTACACGCCCCTAGAATCCGTAGTTACCGATGTCTGAACGCTGGTAGCCTGATCCGTCAGGGTGACTTTGGCTCCGGCTATTACCGCGCCTGACGGATCCGTCACTTCGCCGGATAATTTTCCGGTATAAGTGGATTGCGCACGTAATGGCAGGGAACATATCAGCGTCAACAGCGCCCATGCCACGATCCGCGAAGAAAAAATGTCTTGCGGGACAGATTTCATGCGGCTCACCCCCAGATAGGCCAACTTTTGCGGACTTTCGAGTACTTTCGATTAGTTACTTTTACTTGCTATTATAATTGGTGTCAAGAGCAGGATTTGCAGGCTCGGTGAGAGTTGTGAGGAATACATCACGGATTGCCGCGTAAGATCGCGACGGGCTGAGTTTGTAATGGTATCTTCCGGGTATGCTAGCAATGCTGTGCAACGGGTGGGTTAACAAGGGATGGATGAAGGCCGAGTTTCTAGAAGGAATGCACTTAAATACCTGGGGCTGTTAACCGTAAGCGCGGCCGGACGAGAATTCCTCGCATCCTGGCTGCCGATGCAGTTGGTCCGGGGCGATGGCCACCGCGCACCGGTAAACATTTCGGGTATGCATCATGAAATTCAGGAACCAGAGGCGGTTGCGACGTATTCTCCCCAATTTTTTAATCCAGACGAATTTCGCACTGTTGAGATTCTGGCTGCGATGATCATTCCTACCGATGATGCGCCGGGAGCAAAAGAAGCGCAGGTCGCCAATTACATTGATTTCGTTGTTTTTGCTGCGGCCGAGTTCGAGCCTCTGTTGCAACGGAAATGGATCGATGGGCTGGCCTTTCTGGGGCGTGAAAGTCAAAAACAATTCAACAAATCGTTTCGCGAAGCCGACGAAGCGGATCGCGTCAAGTTGCTAACAGATATGAGCGCGCCGGAACGAGATCCAAATGTGAAGCATGAAGGTTTTGCATTCTTTTCTGTCGCAAAGGACATGACGGTGGAGGGCTTTTACACTTCGAAGATCGGATTGATCGATGTACTGGATTACCAAGGAATGAATTACATGCCGGACTTTCCGGGTTGTACGCATTCAGAACATCACTAACGGGCAAGCGAGGGCAGAAAGTTAGTTTGGCGACACAAACTATTTACGACGTGATCGTGGTCGGCTCGGGCGCTTCGGGCGGAGTGGCTGCGTACACCCTTGCCACCAAGGGTTTGAAAGTGCTGTGCCTCGAAGCTGGCCGCATGATTGAACCGCACAAAGATTTTCACAATCACAAACCAACCTACCGTTGGCGGTACCGCGGCCACGGAAAACCCGGGCAATACGGGAAGCTGCCTCAGGGCATGGAATGGAAAATTAATGAGTGGACGGATCAACTTTACACCATTCCACACGATGATCCTTACGCTTTGGCACCGGGAGCCAAATTCACCTGGACGCGATTGCGTGCTGTGGGCGGCCGGACATTGGTGTGGGGAAGAGAGTCCGGAAGATTCGGCCCGCTGGATTTCAAACCAAAAAGCATGCAAGACGGGTTTGGCGAAGATTGGCCCATCACGTATGAGGATCTGGAGCCCTATTACGACAAGACAGAAGCACTGATCGGAATGTCGGGAGGTGGAGAGGCGGTTTACAATTCGCCGGCCAGTAGAAACGCGCTGCCGGCTTTCAACGCGCGCTGCGGCGAATTGCTGATAAAAAAAGGCGCGGCAAAGCTGGGCATGAAAACGGTGTCCATGCCGCTGGCAGTGCTAAGCAAGCCTTACGATAACCGGCTGGCGTGCCATTATTGCGGCGCTTGCAACTTTGGATGCGACACCGCCTCCCGTTTCAGCACGCTCGAAGTGTTATTCCCCAAAATGCAGAAGATGCCGAATTTCACGCTGCGCACTAACGCGGTGGTGAACAGGGTCTTGATGGATCGCAATAGCGGGAAAGCACGCGGCGTTTCGTTTATCGACACGACCGACAATCAGGAGTATGAGGTTGTTGGCAAAGCCGTGGTTTTGGGCGCCTCGATGGTTGAGTCGCTGCGCATCTTGTTTAATTCGCGCAATCGGGAATTTCCGCAAGGGCTAGGCAACTCGAGTGGAACGCTTGGGCGCTACTTGATGGAGCATGTGGCGTTCAATCAGCTTTCAGGATTTTTTCCAGAATTGGCTGGAAGACCGTCAACGAATGATGATGGGCCTGGCGCAAACAGTCTTTATATTCCGCGTTTCAATTACGCGAAGAAGAGCGATAAATTTTTGCGAGGATACCGTTTCACGGTGGAAACGGGATGCAGTATGGGACCGGGCCCGGGAGCGGAGCTTCCTGGGTTTGGTTCAGCGTACAAGAAACGAATCAAGGAACTGTATCCGGCGGCGGTGAATATCGGCGGATATGGAGAAGGCCTCCCGTTCGAATGGAATTTCGTGGAGATTGATCCCGATGGCTTGACCGATCGATTCGGGATTCCGCAAGTGCGTTTTCATACTAATGCGGAATACGACAACGCGTTTGCGCTACGCGATGAAATGTACGGACAGATGGAAGAAATTTTGCGAGCTTCCGGTGCGGAGCTGCTGCCCTATGAAAAACGAAACCCCTATCCGATGGGTAGTGTGACGCATGAAGCCGGCGGCGCACGCATGGGAGACGATCCCAAAAAGTCAGTGCTAGATGGATGGAACCGCTGCCACGATATAAAAAATCTTCTGGTGGTGGACGCGGCGGCGTTCGTTTCGCATCCGGAGAAGTCGATCACGTTGACCATCATGGCGCTAACCATACGAGCCAGCGAACATCTGGCGGAAGAACTGCGGCTTAATGGTTGACTTCTGCCTATTTACTTCGGTTGGCTTAACTTCTGTACGAGTTCATCTCCATTCTTAAGTTTTTTCTGCACGCGCGTCGCAAATCTAGACTGCTTCCGTGGTCTTGTCGGTGATGGCTTCGGCCTTCGAGTCCCAGAATTGTTTTTTTCCGGTCCAGTACGCTTCCGTCGCCATCATGCATGCGACCGATTGCGCGAAACCATCGTGCACCGTTGCGATTGGCTGTTGCCTGCTGCGAACGCACTCGATCCAATTGGCCATGTGCTCGACGGACATGTCATCGATGCCCATGGGCGGCAAATCTTTCTGGCCCGGCAATAGCAAATATTTTTCCGAGCGCTGTTTTTCAATGTCGGGATCGTCTTCGTGATTGCCTTTTTCTTCGACGAGTTGATATCGCGGGCTGCCTTCGCCGCCGAAATTCACCAAGGTGGCTTTTTTGCCCATGTAACGGGTTGATCCTGGCGAGTCGTTTCCAAAGCTGGTGGTGTAGCTGACCAAAAAACCTTTTGGATATTCGAATAGGGCCTGGAAGGTGTCGGGATTTTCGCGTCCATCGCGCCAGGCGAAAATTCCGCCATGCGCTACGGCCGAGTGCGGGAAATGATCTTGCATGAAGTAGTGCACCAGATCGATGCCGTGACTCATCCATTGATCCGCGATGCCGGCGGAAAACTCGCGATAGAGGCGAAATTCAAAGTACAGGCGCGGATCGAACGGCCGGTGCGGCTTGGTCATGAGCCACGAATTCCAATCGGTGTCCGATTCGCGAATCTGCGCCACCTCGGTGCGCCCACGCCATCGCGGTCCGTGATAATTCCATTCAATTTCGATCTTGCTGACATCGCCGAGAGCGCCACTCTGTATCGTTTCTCGCGCGAGTTTGGGATAAGGTTCGCTGCGATGCTGCGTTCCTACCTGCACGATCAACTTGCGCTGAAGCACCGCGTCACGAGCCGCTTTAATTTCGGACAAGACATTGCCCATGGGTTTTTCGACATAAACATCTTTATCTGCGTCGGCAGCCAATTTAAGAAGTGGTGAGTGAGAATGCTCGGGCGTGGAAATGATCACTGCGTCTACGTTTGGAGCGTTGAGTAATTCCATCGGCTCTTTGAAGGAGCGAGGCGCCTTGCCGTAGAACTTTTCGTTTGTTGCTTGTGCCTTGTCGCGATTGACAGACCACAGATCACAGACTGCGGTCATCTCAATGTTGTGACTTTGTTTCAATCGCGAAGCAATGTCATCGAGCTCAGTGCCGCGACTGCCGATGCCGATGTGCCCGATGGAAATGCGATCATTCGAGCCGGTGATCCGGCCGTAGGACAAAGCGTTAGTGCCCAGCGCCGCGCTGCCGCCAAGCACTTTGACGGTATTGTTCAGAAATGTTCTGCGGTTCATTTCGCTGGCTGTATCGGTCATTTGGAGTCTCTCTGTGACAAATTCGCGCCGTCCTGTCAATTTCCGTTTATCGGCGAGCCTCACGCGCAAGGCCTGGAGTTTAATTGAAGCGCTCGCTCTTTGTCCAAATCCTAAAGTGTCGCCGGGTTGCAATGTTATGGTATTGCTCTTACGTTTTGGCCTTCGCAAATGACTACCCATATTGGACTAATAGGCGGCGGAAACATCAGCGAGACACACGCGCGGGCTGCCCGCGCGATTCCAGATGTTGAAATCGCCGCCATCTTCGGCACCAATGCGGAGAAAGCTAGCCACTTGTGCCGCGAATACGGTGGAAAACCGTTCTGCAACTTCAATGACTTTCTTGCTCATCGGCCAATGGAGCTCGTGGCCATAGGCAGCCCGTCAGGGCTTCACGCCGAGCAGGGAATAGCAGCGGTGCGGCGCGGCCTGCACGTGCTTACGGAAAAGCCCATCGACATTACGCTCGAGCGGGCTGATGCGCTTATCGCTGAAGCACGAAAAGCTCAGGTGCAGCTTGGAGTTTTTTTTCAGGATCGTTGCAAGCCGGACATTTTGATGGTCAAAAACGCCGTGGATGCGGGTGTCCTGGGCAATCCGATTCTCGTGGATGCGCGAGTGAAATGGTACCGTCCGCCAGATTACTATTCCAACTCGCGATGGCGAGGGACGTGGGCCCTCGACGGCGGCGGCGCATTGATCAATCAAGCGGTACACACGCTTGATCTCATGCTATGGATATTCGGTGAGGTGAAAGCTGTTCAAGCGATATGCAAGACCGCGTGGCATGCCATCGAGACCGAGGACACGCTGATTGCGATGCTGGAATTTGCCAACGGAGCGCTTGGCGTATTACAGGCAACCACTTCGGTATTTCCGGGCTACCCGCGCAGACTCGAGCTTACCGGTTCAGAAGGCACGCTTATCATCGAGCAGGATCGATTGCTGGGTGCTGACGTAAAAAATCCGGCGCCGGATTTACTGAAACGTTCGGAAGCCGACAAGAATCCAAGTTCGTCTTCACCGATAGTGAGCGATGCGCGAGGACATCAGGCTATTCTGGAAGACTTCCTGCGAGCTATTCGGACGAATACGAAACCCCAATGCGATGGACAGGAAGGGCGCCGCAGCCTAGCGCTTGTGCAAGCGATTTATGGGGCTTGTCGCACCGGGGAACGTGTGAGCACTGAACTTACAAAAAATCGTTAACGCATCCACTCGTCCAGATGTGCGTGAACGAATTCGTCATCCTGCAGGTGATGATAGAGCTTGCAGACGCGATCAATCTCCTCTGCCTGACCGGGCGACAAATCTTCGTGCGGATCGAGACACCAGCGCCCTTCGAGAAAACCTTGCCTTCGCAGGATTTCATGAATGCCCGGAATGCAACCTTGAAAATTGTGGGCAGGATCAAACAGCGCCGCATTTGCGTCGGTGATTTGTTGCGCAAGCGTCAGCAGATCGGACGAAATATTCCTGACCTGCAGCCTAGCGGCGCCGAGATGAGCGACAGCCTTCTTTGTCCATACCGCCCAATGGCCCAACAAGCCGCCGGAAAAACGAATGCGTTGGTTGCCGAACTCATAGGTAGTAAGCAAGTCGAGCAAAATATTATCGTCATTGCCGGTATACAAGGCGATCTGCTCAGTGCGGCCAGATTCAGCGAAGGCGCGTATTACTTCGAGGGTTTTATAGCGATTGAATGGCGCCACCTTGATGGCTACCACGTTTTCGATTTCACAGAATTCACGCCAGAAGGCGTAGGGAAGAATGCGGCCACCGACACTGGGCTGCAGATAAAATCCGATGATAGGAATTATCGAGGCAAGGGAACGCGAGTGCTCGATTAGCTCCGAGACAGATGCGTCGGCAAGCGCGGCGAGACTTAAAAGCACAGCGTCGTAGCCAAGCTGGGCCGCGGTCTCTGCTTCCCTAACGGCTTGCTTAAGTTTTCCGCAGACGCCGGCAATCTTCACAACATTGCGCTCGCGCATTTCCTCCAGGGCAATCTTCAAGACGGGTTCAAAAAGTCCAATCTTGGAATCACGAATCGCAAACTGCGTGGTGTGAACGCCGATGGCCAATCCGCCCGCGCCCGCTGCCAAATAGTAACGCGTCAATGCGCGTTGTCTGCGCTCGTCTAGTTTCCGGTCGCGATTCAGCGCCAGCGGGTGCGCAGGGATCACCAGGCCAGAAAGAAGTTGAGCGCGAAGCGACATCAAAATTTCCCGTCGCGCACTTCGAAATGCGTTGGCTTGTTCAGTCGCGGGCCGCCGGTCGAAATCCAGGCGGAGGTCCAGTCGATCATTTGCTCCGGTGTTACCGTCGGACGTCCGAACATTTGATGAGCTTTTGCCGCGTTACTCAGAAGAGCGGTGGGCATTTCCTCGGAAATGAAAGTTGGCTGCACATTAAATCGACGGCCAAATTCTTCGGCAATAAACTTAACGCTCAAAGTTTCAGGTCCGGTCAGATTCAGAATCAACGGCGGAGCCTGGCAATGCGCGAAGGAACGCAGGCAAACGGAATTCGCGTCTCCTTGCCAAATGATATTCACGAGCGCCATATGAAGATCGATGGGCCGTCGCTCAAAAACCGCCGTGCCGATGTCGAGCAACACCCCGTAGCGAAGATCAATCGCATAATTCAGTCGAAGAATAGTAACTGCCGTGCCCCATTGGCGCGAGCCGTACTCAAACATACGTTCTCGGCCGAGTGCTGACTGCGCGTATTCACTCACGGGTGCTACTGGCGTGGACTCAATGGCTCCGCCTTCCATGGCATGGCGCAACGGATAAACATTGCCGGTTGAAAACGCAACGATTCGCGATGCTCGATAACGTTCAGCCACCAGCCCAGGTAAAAATGTATTCATCGCCCAGGTCAAATCTTCCGAGCCGGTAGTGCCGAATTTTCGAGCAGCCATGAAAACTACATTTGGGACATCCGGCAATTTGGAAAGAGCGCCGGGCTGCAGAAGATCGACTGCCAACGTCTCAATGCCTTCCGATGCCAGGCTTGCACGAAGTTGATTATCGGAAAACCGCGCGACGGCGATGATTTTCTTGCGCACGCCTGCTTTTTCCGCGGCTCGACGGGCTCTTCGCGCCAAACTGGGGCCCATCTTTCCGCCTACACCCAAAATAAGTAAATCGCCATCGCGCCGCCCCATGGCGGCAATGTCCGATTCCGATGGCCGCGCAAGAAATTCTTCCAGCTCCTGCACTGATTTTATTTCTGTGTTTGTTTGCATGCTCAACCTAGTTCGAATCCCGCAATGGCATAAACCATTTCATCGTTTGTTGATAGGCGGTTGCCCAAAACCATGCGTTCGAGCCGTCGCTGCGGGGCAAATCCAAGTTCTTCCACCAGTTGGACAGCGTTCTTGTTTGCACTTAGCAAATCCCAAAACCAACCCGATTCAGACGGCGTTCGCAAGGTGTGTTCTATCACAAGACGAGCGGCTTTCTGTGTTTGAGCAACGCACGGGCCTAAATACCGCGCACGTGTTCCGGCACGCGAAAAGCAGAACGCTTCCGCTATGGTGTTCGGTGAATTTCGCGACGTAAGATTCTGCAGAAGCATCGAACGATCTGCTCCAAAAGCTATCAGATCCATCTCCGATGAATATTGAGGCGATGACGTCAACGGTTCGAAATGCGGATCTGGTCTTTTTCCGTCATGGAACCACCATCGCTCGACGATTTGCTCTGTCTTGAAACCGAGCTTTTCGTAGAGCGGTTGGCCTTGCGGTGTAGCGTCCAGCTTGATGCTTTCAATCTTGAGATCAGCGGCGCGCTTCAAGGCGGTTTCCATCAGCCGTTGCGCAAAGCCCCTACGTCTGTATTCCGGCCTGGTCAGCACCATTCCGATCCACGCCAAGCGATTCCCGTAGCACAACAGAGTTGTGGTCGCAGCGATAAGCCCGTCGGCCTCAATTGCAAAACAACCCGGTGGATCCAGGCGCAACATCACTTCCCAATCATCCTGGGTTTGATTCCATCCGGCCAGTCGAGATAATTCCATCGCACCGATTAGATCTCCGGTACTCAGGAGGCGAAGATTTCCGTGATTGGTCAAATACATCCTCTTTAAAAGCTGCACGGAGGATAGAGCTTCCCACGTAACCGCTAGGATGCCATCTGCTATACCATCCGGCCGAATAAAAATTCACAATTCGTGTGCGCAACGGGTTGAGGTAGTTCCATGGCAAAGTATTTTTTAGATGAGTCATTCGTTTACCTTGCCATTAAGCCGAGATAAGCTCTGCCCGCACAGTTCTGTGTGTCAGATGCGTGGCACGGGAACGGAGTAAAGTTCAAAGTCGATGCCTCGCCCCTTCGCGCATTCACTTCGATGGTCGATTGGCGCGCTTCTTTTTACCTCTACGGTAATTAATTATCTCGACCGGCAAACTCTATCGATCCTGGCGCCCTTTCTTAAGGTGGATTTTCATTGGAGCAACACAGATTACGCGGCAATCGTCATCGCTTTTCGAATCGCTTATTCGCTGGGGCAGACAGTTTGTGGCCGCCTGATTGATCGAGTGGGGACACGGAGTGGAATCACGTTGACCGTCGCCGCTTACTCACTGGTGTCGATATTTACGCCGCTGGCTCAAGGCCTACGAAGCTTTGCGTTTTTTCGTTTCCTTCTCGGAGCCGGGGAGTCGGCAAACTGGCCGGCAGCGACTAAAGCGGTATCCGAATGGTTTCCCAAGAGCGAGCGCGGACTGGCCACTGCACTTTTCGACAGCGGGTCTTCCATCGGCGGTGCGATTGCGCCGTTTTTGATTTTAGGAATCTACACACGATGGGGATGGCGGCCTGCTTTTATCGTGCCTGGTTTACTCGGGTTTGTGTGGTTGGTCGCGTGGCGATGGCTTTATTATCCCCCCCAATCTCATCCATTCATCTCGGCGGAAGAGCGGAACATGCTGCTGGCGGATCGCCCCCCTATTGCAGATCTTCCCAAGGAGCGGCTGCGCTGGCGCGAACTATTAAAGATTCCTCAGACGTGGGGCGTTATCGTGGCGCGCACGTTCACCGATCCAGTGTGGTTTTTTATAACCGACTGGTTTCCCATTTACTTAATTGCAAAGGGATTTGATCTTCGCGGAAGCCTGATCGCGGTATGGGTGCCGTTCATCGCCGCGGATTTAGGAAATTTTGCCGGCGGCGCCGCTACCGGCTATCTGATAAAACGCGGCTGGCCTGTCGGCAAATCTCGCAAAGCCGTGGTGGTGGCGGGCGGATTTGGAATGATGCTTTTGATTCCAACTATTTTTACTTCAAATCTTTACGTGATTACGGCGTTGTTCGCCCTAGCCACTTTCTTTTATGCCAGTTTCAGCACCATCGCGCATGTCCTTCCCACCGACCTTTTCCCAAGCCACCTGGTGGCCAGCGTGAGCGGCCTCGGGGGCACGGGGTCCGGGCTGGGAACGATTGCGGCATTTTTTCTGGTGGGTCGCTTGGCAGACGCTCACCGTGCGGCGGCGACACACTCCTTTGATTCCATTCTGATAGCCGGTGGACTAATTCCGTTTGCGGGCATGCTGCTGGTGCTTTTGCTGGTTCGCAACAACGCCGCCACGGAACGCGGATTGGCACGGCGAATATGATTTGGAAATCGTGCAGTGTCTTGTGTCTCAGACACGTTCCACACGAACGTCGGAACTGAGTAAAGAGCTGGAAAGCGGATCCAGATACACAATCGTTGCAGCGTGATTTTGCAGTGCGGAGGCCGGCGCCATCGGACTAACTCCGCCCTCGAAGCAATTTTTCACTGCTTGCGCCTTACGCGCGTCTGGCACGATGCATAAAATTCTGTTGGCTTTAAGAATCTGGCGAATGGTCATGGAGATCGCGCGTTTTGGAACGTCCTCTAGAGATGAGAACCATCCCTCGTTCAGCTGCTGGCTGCGGCAGGCTTCATCGAGCGAAACAACGGCATAAGGCTCTTCGGTATCGAAATCCGCGGGCGGGTCGTTGAAAGCCAAGTGACCATTTTCTCCTACGCCTACAAAGGCAACGTCGATTGGCGCTCGCTGCAATTCCTGGCCGACTTCTGCGATGACGGTGGCGGGATCACCGACGCCGTTTAAGAGATGATATTTTCCGATACCCGCTTTATCGATCAGGCGTTCGCGGAGATATTTACAAAAACTCGCCGGATGAGTGTCTGGGATGCCGACGTATTCGTCCAGGTGGAACATTTCCACGCGGCTCCAGTCGATTTCAGGCAAGCTCGTCAATGCTTTGAGAAGCTCAAATTGCGATGCGCCCGTCGCGGCGATAATGCGCGCGTGACCACCCTGCGTGATGGAATTTCGAATGATGGCCGCGGCACGATCGGCAGCAGCTGAAGCCAGTGCCTGCTTGTCCGGAAAGATTCTTATGTCCATGCAGCCTCGTTCAGCTGAAAAATCATTTGGCAAAATAAAAGAATGGCTCGTGACTTATACTACCGCGACTTGTTCTCTTTGGAAAAAGTCGCTTAAACCGGGCCGCGGGCCGTCGCCGGCTGCGATGCTCGTGAATAAATAAAATGTCCACACCTTCGCTACGGCTACCGAAATATTCGATCGGCGTTGGAGATCGTTTTTCGCTACAAGGTAAAGCCCAAATCCAGGCTTGTGTCAGCGCTTTGCAACAGGGCGTGGAAGTGATTCCCGTATGGAACAAATCCAACCGGGAACACAACATAATTGGCTCGGAACCTGGGCAAACACGGCGAGCCGCTCAGCTTGCTGTCGAAAAGAGCGAATGGACCCGCCCTTATTTCTTCGACGCGGATCATATTGGTTTAGAAACTGTCGACCGGTTCATTGAGCCGTGCGATTTCTTCACCATCGACGTCGCGGACAAAATCGGCGTGCCGGCGGATCCTGGTTTGGTGAATGAATTTACAAATCGGCATTCGGAATTTTTGGATGAAATACGGCTTGGCTCGCTCGGGCTCACTTTAAAGGCAAGTCGCACGCAGATCGATAACGCTGCAAGGAAATATCTGACGGCCGTTTCGGAAGCTAAAAAAATTTATCGGTATATTGTGGAGCGCAAGGGGAGGGGTCAATTTATCCCTGAGATTTCAATGGACGAGACCGATTTGCCTCAAAAGCCCATCGAATTGCTGGTTATTCTCGCGGCTGTAGCAGATGAACAAATTCCAATCCAGACCATCGCACCGAAATTTACCGGCCGTTTTAACAAGGGTGTGGATTTCCGCGGGGACGTGGAGGCCTTTACGCGCGAGTTTTCGGCCGATCTAGCTATAGTGGCGCACGCTGTCCGCAAGTACGAGCTGCCTGACAATCTGAAATTAAGCATCCACTCTGGGAGCGATAAGTTTTCGTTGTATGCGCACATTCATGATGCGCTACAAAGTGCAGGGGCGGGCATTCATCTGAAGACCGCAGGCACAACGTGGTTGGAGGAAATCACCGGCTTGGCGCGCGCCGGAGGAAACGGGTTAAACATTGCAAAAGAAATCTACGCGCAAGCCTATGGACAGATGGAGGAACTTTGCAAACCCTATGCCACGGTCATTGAGATAGATAGCGAACAGCTGCCATTACCGGCCGAGGTTAATGGCTGGACGTCGCAGCAATACGTCAACACACTGCATCACGATAAAAATTGCAAGACATACAATCCGAACCTGCGCCAGCTACTTCACATCAGCTTCAAGATTGCCGCGAAGATGGGCGACCGTTTTCTGGATGCCGTTAGATCCAAGGAAGAAATCATTGCGCTGGGTGTGACCGCCAATCTGTTCGAACGGCACATACGTCCGGTCTTTGTGCCACGCTAGTTGCGCTGCCAAGAACATCTGGCCGAGCGTTTCGGTTAAAAACAGTGCTTACTCACTGCGCGCATCCAATCGGCTTCGCGTAGCCCAGAGTCCGGAAGACGGCGTGCTGATAAAAAATACCTCTTCACCATCGGGCATGATGTTCCAACCCTCCTTCATTTTCGTCGGCGGATACTTGGCGAGCGCCTCGTTGAGCGGCACGTAGCGGTAGTTAACCTGTTCGATTTCAGTCTTCGTTAAATGACCCGGAGCGTATGAGATCGTGAATCGCCCTTCACTCGATCCATGGATCAGATGCGCCGCGGCATGAGCCAATTCCCGCAAATCTGAATTCTCTCTATATTGCTTGAGCGTTTGAGGGGTACCTCGGTATCCGTATTTTCGGATCAAGCGGTCGACAGATTCCTGCTCTCCAAATCGCAGTAAGCCCGGCGCGATAATCAACAGATCCGCGCCGTCGGCCAACGCCATGCGTGTGCGATAGACCGCCTTGTTTGCCACCCAGGTGCTGTAAAATTCATCCGCTTGCATGACTGCCACAGCTTTGGTGATGGGTTTCTCCACGATGGTGATATTTTCTTTTTTGCTGGTGCGCGCGGCCATCAAGTATGTTTCGACATCGTCTCCGACGTATACGCCGCAACTGACCAGCCGATTGTCGGGATTTCGCTTCATCACCACCTGAAAATAAACATCCGGCAAGCGGCCTAAAAATTGTTGCTCGGCCCAGTTGAAACAACTGCGCAGTGGAGTGACCAGTTTCCCCAGATTGTTCTCGATGCCATAAATCGCCGCGGCCATGTGGGAGGTGCAGATTGTTTCTTTACCGCCCAGCCCGATGAAATAATTTTTGTTGTGATTGGCAAAGCCAAGGACTTCGTGCGGCACGACGTGACCGATGTTGATAATCAGGTCCCATTTTTCGCTCATAAGAGAGCTATTCAAGTCGACTGGTATGTCCCAATCGGCAGCGCCACTGGTACTGTTTGAAACCATTTCACCGGGAATGACGCCCACTTTTGTGACGCTTCCAATCCAATCATGAACATGAATGCGCTCGTTGGGGATGCTGCCGAAGACCCAAAGGTTTTGTTCAGCGGTATGAGGGGCATGTTGGCCCAGCGTAGGAATGACGTGCACATCACAGTGTGGCGCGAGCGCGTTATAAAGAGTTTCGGTGATCTTGCCGGAGCCGCTGTGTGCTCGCGTAAGATCAGGCGGCAGCAAGAGCACTCTGCGAAGGTCTTTCGCGATTCGCCCTCGAGCTTCATCGAGAAGTCGAAGTGCCAGCGCGTCCACGTCGGCCCGCGACAGTTCATCTGCTTCGCGCCAAAACCACGGCACTGATCACCTCTGTTAGCTAGACCTAGATTACCGCATTGATAGAAAAAAACTGTCGGGCTCTACTGGTTCACTCCACTAGCTAGGAATCCGCCGTCGATCACCAGCGTCTGTCCGGTTATGAATGAAGCCGCATCGGAGGCCAGAAACACCGCCGCGCCTGCAACTTCGTCGACTCGACCGAAACGTCCCATGGGTGTGCGCATCAACAATTCATGGCCGCGCTCTGTGCCATCTAACAATGCGGTATTCAGTTCTGTACGGAATACGCCAGGAGCAATGGCATTTACAAGCACGCCGTGTTTCGACCATTCGACCGCCAACGAGCGTGTCAGTGACACCACCGCTGCCTTACTCGCGGCGTAAGCAGCGACCTCCGACAAGGAGACAAAGCTGTTGAGCGAGGCAAGATTTATAATGCGGCCGTATTTTCGCTTCAGCATGTACTTGCCAAAAATCTGACACGATCGCAAGGTGCCGGTCAGGTTGGTATCCAGAATATCGTTCCATTCGTCTTCCGGAAAAGTCAGCGTGGGCGCCCGCCGAATCTTTGCGGCGCAGTTTACGAGGATGTCGACTTTGCCAAAGCGCTGAAGTGCCTGCCATAGCAAATCTTCCAGGGATGCGCGACTGGCAATGTCACAAGTCACGCGCATCGTGCTGCAATTTTTAGCTTCAAGTTCGGCGGCTACGCTGTCGACTTTGTCTTTGTTTCTAGCAGAAGCGATGACGGCAGCGCCGGCATCGGATAAACCGAGAGATATCGCGCGTCCGATGCCGGCCGTACCGCCGACAACGACCGCTATTTTGCCTTGTAGGCTGAGCGAGGTCTCATTCATCGTTCTTCACACTGCGGCGGAAATTGAAGCACGTCAAAAATCCTGAATATTGTCGTGGTTAAGGTCAACGGAGTGCAACCAGTCGCAACACGCCAAATCGCTCGGGAACGTGAAACGTCTCACTCATGGTTGGTTGCCAGGCAATCTCCTTCCGATTGTAGGGCGGCCCTTGGCTGCGGAAAAAGTTAACTCGCAATGTTTTACCGACGGATGGAGGAGTGTCGTCCAACGCCGCCCATGGAATTTTCATCGCACCGTACCAGATTCTCTTTTGCTCATCGATGCGCGCCGCAACCTGGAATCCAGAATTCCACGTCCAGCCTTCTTCGTGATGTGGTTTGGTTAAATCGATGTCGAGATCGAGCCATTCTCCCTGCGGGGACAATTCGAATTCTTTATAGCTTTTAATATTCTTGAAGTCCGAGCCGATAAAAACTTCGGTCACGTCCCAGTTCCAAAGTTTATTCGTTTCCGTGGTGGTGCTGGGATTNGGGTGCAACGAGAGCTCTTCATACGGGCAACTAAACAAAAAATAAAGGTTCTTTGGGGTCCACCGCGAGCGAATCTCGGTGCGATAGCTCGGTAAGGGTNGATCGTTCTTATCGCGCTCCGCGTATATGGGAGTTGTCTGTTGCCAGAACGTGGAGGCGGAATTTGTGTCGATAGCTACGTCTTCCGTTGTCGCGGAACTAGTAGCGATTTTATTGTCCGCGGCGAACGCGCTCGACAACATGACCGCTAGAAACAAAAACATTCTCGATACCTCCATCAATGTTCCCCTGATGCTCGAAATCCTAACTGGTGAAATTCAACAGACGTGAGGCGTTGCCGTTATACACTTTTTGCAAAATGGAGTCAGGCAGGTGAATGCCGTAAATACGCCAGCGGCCTTGCGGCGGTATTTCGGCCGGGGCGTAATCGAAATACTCGTCCTCGGTTTCCAGAAAGCGATAGTAAATCTCGTACAGCTTATCGTTGAACACTTGCTGCGGAAACTCGTCGCCATGCGGAGTGGCATCGGTACCGAAAAGAATGCGGTCCTGATATTTGTCGAAGAATTTACGCGAGGTCCGCGGCTGACGACCTAATTCCCCAATTCGCGCGGCGGTATCGACGGTCATATTGGGAAAGCGATCGAGATTATCAGAGACGTTTTGCAGATCTTCGGAAAAATTACCCACGTGTAACACGATGAACTGGGTTTTCGGGTGCCTGGCAAGAACGCGGTTCCGCGCTTCGAGCAGTTCTTTGTTGCCGGGGAAATCTCCTCCGTAGAAAGACCAGTCCGGGTGATTATTCAGTTCTTCGTAACGTTCGTTAAAACGATCCGTAGGAGTAAAAAACGCCACTGGGTCGGAAACGTGAATGGCCACTGGCATATTCAGCTGATTGCAGACATCCCACATGGGATCGAAACGTGGATCGTCAATCTTGATCAAGGCTCCGAAGGTGGTGTTTTCCCGCAGATAGAGTCCCAGCGTTTTAAGAATTTTCAAGCCTCTTGCTCCATCACGGTGAGCGCGCTCAATCGTCTCCGCTTGAATTTTTGGATAATTGGGCTCTTTGAACCGGGAATAGGCGGGCTCGGCGAACGTGTAGAAGCGGCCGGGAACCGCGCGATCATATCTGTTGACGGCGTCGGCCAAGCCTTCGTCAAAGCCGCCGGTGAGGTTCACCATGGCGCGAATATTTTTTCTATCCATCACCGCGAGCAATTCCTGCGGAGGGCTCGGGTAATCGCGCGCCGCGGCTAAGCAAACCCCTTTTTCGCAATGTTTGGACCAGGAAATGTGGGTGTGGATATCGATAACCGGGAATCTGGATCGAGCGACCATCGTTTTCTGCACGTGCAACATGCTATTGGGGGCGTAATCGGAAATATCCAAAGGTTTGCGCTGTGGCTTGGCATCCTCGGCCGAAACCGAAACATTAAGCATCTCCGGTTTTGCCGCAACTCCTGCGAGTAAGCCCATCGTGTATAGCCAACTGCGGCGATCGATCATGCTGTTCCCCCCGGCATACGAGAAAGTTGAAATTTTAAAAGCCCCGGGACCACGTGGCGCAGAAAAACGGCCTCAGTTAATTCGTTTTCGCCGGTGGATCGCGAAGCCCCGCTGAATTTGCTCAAAAGTCCGAAAGCGATGATGCCATCAATTAACTTTTATTTTCTTTCATTTTTGTTTTCAATGTTTTATTTTCTCCAAGCCATTGCCGGGCCCAATTGTTGTTTCACCGTCCGGCAAGGAGTCAAAGGTGTTCAAAGACGTCCTTACAGTCGGCCACGCTCCTAAGTGCGCCAAAAATTTGTTGGTCGCCGCTAAGGTCTTTGGTGTGCTCCTTTTCTTGACCTTGTCACCGGATGCGATGGTGGCACAGTTGGATTCGGAGATCGTGCGGCCGGTAGAAATCCACGACGTGCTAGTGAATCCCGGAATGGGCATCACTACTTTCCAACGATTTAATGGGCAAGCGCTCAATCCGCTCTACACTTGGTCGGAAGAGGGACCAACGGAAAAACTTCTGGACGCTCCTGTGAAGCCCGATTTTCCGCCGACATCGGTTTCCTATTGCAGATGGGTGTGGGATGTGATCGAACCGAAACGAGGAGAATTTCATTGGGAAATTATTGATCTGGCACTACAGGAAGCGCGGGAACACGGCCAGACTCTCGCAATTCGCTTGATGCCGTATACGGACAAGCACGCTCTTCCCGATTGGTATCGCAACTCCGGCGCGCGCCGTGCCAACAAGCCCTCGGACAAGGATGGAAGCATCTGGCAACCAGACTACACCGATCCGCTTTTCCTGAAATATTGGGGCGAACTGGTCGCCGAAGCAGGGAAGCGCTATGACGGAAATCCGTTTCTCGATAGCGTGGACATATCCTCCATCGGATATTGGGGCGAGGGCTGGAGCCCGTACATGCCGGAGTTTTCTTATCAGCAGCAACTGACGGACATCTGGTTTGCTGCGTTCCACGAAACGCCATTGCTGATGAATTTTGATGAGGAGCGCGCTCTTGCGTATGGAACGCAGCACGGGGCGGGATGGCGATTAGATTGTCTCGGCGATCTGCGCCATTTTTCCGACAATCCCTATTTCCAACCGGAGATGTTGGATGTATATCCGCAGCAGATTGTGCGCGCGGGCATACAAGAAGTGTGGCAGCGAAGTCCAGTTTCGCTCGAGACCTGCGGCACTCCCGCGGAGTGGAAAAAAGATGGATTTGATGTGGACTATATTCTGGCGCAGGCACTTCGATGGCATGTCAGCACTGTGAACGTCAAATCATCACCGATCCCGCTGGAGTGGAAAACGCAATCCGATGAGTTCCAGAAGAAGATAGGGTACCGCTTCGTTCTGAGGCGTTTCGAGTACCCGCGAATAGTCAAAGCTGGGCAGACGATGCTCGTTCACATGTGGTGGCTGAACGCAGGCGTTGCGCCGATTTACCGGGAATATCGGCTGGCTGTGCAGTTGCAATCTTCTAGCGGAAGCACTAGCGCGAATGTTCCGGTGGACATCAGAAAATGGCTTCCGGGTGACGCCGTTTTTGATGGGCCGCTGTACGTCTCGGAAGATCTGAAGCCTGGCAAGTACAAAGTTCGAGTTGCTATGCTGGATCCTCGCACTGGCAAACCTGCGATTCAATTCGCGATTCAAGGACGGCAAGCCGATGGGTGGTATGAGTTAGGCGAAATAACGGTGCAGTGAGAGATGGATGCGCCAAATTTTATCACTGCCATCCTAGTAGCCTTTTCGCTGGCTCCGGCAACTTTAGCTGCGGACGAACCGCCTTCTAAGGAAGCTTTCCAGGTTTTGCAGCAAGCAGCGACGCCCGGACCACGCATAACACCCTATCTGCGGTATCAAACCGAACAAGCCTGGAAGCAAGACGATGTGCGCCGGGTAGCGTGGAACGCTATTCGTACCGAGCGTGAATTGCTGCAGCTGCAGGATGAGATGCGGGCGAAACTGCTGCAAATGATCGGTGGTTTACCCGAAGAAAAAACGGATTTACATCCGCTCAACACCGGGAAAATTCAGATGGATGGATTCTCCATCGACAAAGTAATTTTCGAGAGCCTTCCAGGCGTGTACGTCACCGCGCTGGTCTATCTACCGGACGATCATTCCGTAAAACATCCTGCGGTACTTTTACCCGCCGGGCACGCAGCGAACGGCAAAAACAATTATCAGGAACTCAGTCAGAGATTGGTCAAAAGAGGTTACGTGGTATTGGCTTGGGATCCCGTTGGGCAAGGCGAACGCAGCCAATTCTGGGACGCAAAAGCTGGGAAAAGCCGCTACAACTTGATCTGCGCCGAACACGCGATAATGGGCAATCTCGCCTATCTCGCGGGAACAAATCTGGCCAGATGGGAAATTTGGGATGGCATTCGCGCCGTGGATTACCTTCTGACCCGTGCAGAAGTCGATGGCGAGCGCATCAATATCATGGGCACCAGCGGCGGGGGATTCCAAGCTGCTCAAATCGCCGCATTGGATCGCCGCATAAAAGTAGTGGTGCCTTCATGCTATATCACCGCACTGCCAATGCGTATTTTCAATCGCATATTTGCTGACCCCGACAGCGATCCGGAGCAAGATCTCTTCGGCATGATTTCGAATGGCATGGACCATCCGGGATTATTGTTGTTGATGTATCCGCGTCCGGTGCTGGTGGCAGCGGCCGTACTCGATTTTTTTCCTATCGAAGGTACGCACGAGACTTTTCGCGAAGTACGCGACCTGTACGAACGTTTTAAACACGGCGACCGCATTGCTCTCGCTGAAAGTTATAACGCTCATCAATTTTCACTTGAAAATCAGGAATCGGCGATCGAGTTTCTCGATCACTTCAACAGCATGCCGGTCCGTCACGGGCTCCCGACAGTGAAAAAACTGGAAGATAAAGCATTGCAATGTACCCGCACGGGCCAGGAAATGCTCGACTTTGTTGACGCGGTGTCGCTTATGGTGGTGATTGGAAAGTATTACGACGAACACAAGAATGCTCACGTCGGCACACTTGCGCAAAATTATTTCGGGGACGGATATAGAGGTATCAAAAAATGGCAAGTTGCGGAATACACGGGCTTTCAAAACGAAAAAGGCTTGATTACCTGGGAATCACTAGGTAGCACCATGGCGCGCGGCGTTTCGATCGATCGATACTTGTTGCGTCACAGTGGGCAGCTTGAAATGCCGCTGCTGTACATTCACAAATCCGCCGAAGCAAAACGCGGCCTTTTACTCTGGTTTGGCGACGATGGTAAGGCGACATCTGAGAACTGGGTCGAAATCAATAAATATCTTGACGCGAACTACGATGTAATCTCGATTGATTTTCGTGGCCTTGGCGAAACAAAAATGCCGTACAAGGCTATCTCGCCGGATGATCCCGCAATGGCCCAGTTGGATTTTGACCAAGCTTATGTTTATCCGTTATCCAGCGTGCTGGCCGGCTATGTCTACAACTCAATTTTGACCGGACGGCCTTATTTTTTGCAGCTGATTGAAGACGCGGAAATCGCGGCACGCTTTGCTGATGACAAGCTCCGCGTCCGCGTAACGGTCGTGACTGCCCCAGGAAATGCGCACACTCTCGCCAGCGCCATCTCGGAAACGCTGCCCAACATCAAGGTTCTACCGCGAGCGGATGGAGTGGTCCTGAAATGGTCAGAATTCGTGCGGCAGCGACGAGAGCTTTGGCCCATTCAATACTTGATGCCGTCAGGGGCTTACATTCACTAGGCGACTCCCGGCCTATAATTGCAGCCACTTATATACGGGTTGGTGCCAGCTTCCGGGGCAAATGCATTGACAAAGCAGTACAATTCTGCCAAAAACAAAGCGAAGAAACGCTAAAGAAAGCAAAGAAAAGTAACGGATGGTCTTTTTACTTCAACTTGCCATCGCTCTTGTCCTTTCACTAGGTGGTAGCAATGGCCTGCGTCCCGGTAACTTCCACATTGTTGGACCGGGGGGCGGGGGTGCGATGTTTCACCCGACCATCAGTCCCCATGATGCAAAGACCGTCTTGGTTAGTTGCGATATGACCGGATCCTATATCAGCCACGATGGCGGCGAGTCCTGGCGCATGTTCAACTTACGTGGAGTCGTGCAATTCTTTGTGTTTGACCCGCTGGATCGCAAGGTTATTTATGCGCAAGCGGACGGTTTGTGGCGNAGCGGCGATGGTGGCGACACCTGGAGTCTGCTTTATCCAAAGCCGTCCGATTTAAGAGAAATCAAGATGAACTCGGATCACGCAGACGAGGAGTTGGTTGCTGAACCGAATCCTCTGGGCAGCATCAGCGCATTGGTTATCGATCCGTCCGATTCCCGAATGATGTATGCCGCCGCGGGCGACAAAAAAAAAGGCGTCTCCGGTCTTTTTGTTTCGCGCGACGGAGCCGCGAATTGGGCGAAGCAGGAAGATTTGCCTGGGCTTGCCGATAAGTTGTGGGTGAATCCTCATTCGCCAAAAAACGCGCGCACGCTTTTTATCGCTGGTGCACATTTCATGATGGAGAAAACGTTGTCGAAAAGTAAGAAGATTTCAATTCCAAATGCGAAAACTTTGACAGACATTTCCGTGGGATTCACGCCGGAAGGCAGGCCGATTTTCTATGTTGTAGGTGACGAATCTGGTTTCGTGTCGGACGACGAGGCAGCAACTTGGAGGAAGATTGATCTCGGCTCAGGTAGCGAAAAACTTCGAGCTATAGCGACGAGTCTGCACCATCCCGAAATTGCTTATGTGTCGTATCGAGAGCTTGATCAGGATGGAATCAAATGGATGGGAGTTGCGAAGACCATTGACGCGGGGCGCACCTGGAAGCTTGTTTGGAAAGAGGACAGCAATCCTTCCGCGAAGCCCGCTACGAACGTCCGTGACGCATGGATCACGGAACGCTTTGGTTCCGATTGGGGCGAGAATCCGTTGGCGCTGGGCGTGGCCGATCAGGATGCCAATTTATGTTATGCAACGGATTTGGGGAGAGCGATGCGCACGATGGACGGCGGGGCCAGCTGGAACGCAGTTTATTCGCGAAAATCTGGAGACAATGCTTGGACGACCACCGGCCTCGATGTCACGACTTCCTATGGCTACCATTTCGATCCTTTCGACAATAATCGCCAATTCATTTCCACCACCGACATTGGACTTTTTCGAAGCGAAGACGGTGGAAAATCCTGGACGAGCTCTACTCACGGCGTGCCGAAGGATTGGATGAACACTACCTATTGGGTGGAGTTCGATCCCAAGATCCGCGGACGTGTGTGGAGCGTGAACAGTTGGACACACGATCTACCGCGGCCAAAAATGTGGAGAGCTCATGGCATTGCGAATTACCGCGGCGGCGTCTGCCGCAGTGATGATGGAGGCAGAAACTGGGTAAAGTCGAATGATGGTATGGAGCAAACGGCGGCGACGCATATTCTGCTTGATCCCGCGAGCCCGCCCAACGCGCGCGTCTTGTATGTTGCCGGTTTTGGACGCGGTGTTTACAAAAGTGTGGACGGAGGGCTCAGCTGGAAACTAAAAAACAATGGCATCACGCAAAAGGAGCCGTTCGCCTGGAGAATTATCAGGGACAACGGTGGGGCACTATATGTTCTGATCGCTCGCCGCTCAGAGGACGGCAGTATTGGAAACGATAAAGACGGGGCGATCTACAAGTCGAACGACAGTGCGGAAAATTGGAGCCGAGTCGCGATGCCAGAGGGTAGCAACGCGCCAAATGGTTTGGCCATCGATCCTAGCAATCCGCAACGTCTCTATCTGGCCACGTGGGGGCGAGCCTCAGGAATGCACGGCGAGGGAGGTGGCGTGTACTTGTCGAAGGATGGAGGCAAGACATGGACACTGATGCTGGAAAACGATCGTCACATTTACGACGTTACGATTGACCCGCGTGACTCGAAAATACTTTATGCCACAGGATTTGAATCGTCGGCCTGGAGATCAAGCGACCGTGGTGAGCACTGGATCCGCATACCGGGGTTCAACTTTAAATGGGGTCATCGCGTTATGACCGATCCAGCAGATGCGCATAAAATTTACATCACTACGTTCGGCGGTGGCGTCTGGCATGGCGCAGTAAACGGTGAAGATCGTCCGCTGGACATCATTACGCCAGAACTTCGACCGGGTCGATAATGAGGTGGCAGCAGCAGTGATGATGAGCGGTTTCCGTCGGGAGACGATTATCTGAGGAAATTTGAAGAAAAAATGAAAGAACCACAGCTCATTGACGGCAGCACCTCAGAGTCGCAAAACGCTTGGCAGCGTGCGCTGATCCACAATCAATTGAAAGCGGCTGAATTGTTTGCTCGGCCGGAAGCGGATCAAAAACGCCTCGGATACTTTCATACACTGCGCGAGATTTGTCAGCAGCCTGGNACATGGTTGAGGACGTNCGACGTGATGGTCGCTGCAACCGAGGTGCTCAGGCAAGTTCAGGCTGGGATCCGAAGTCTTACGTTGACGGGATCAGGAAGCTCGCNGTACGCCGGCGAATGTGTATGTCTTGCGCTCCAAAATGATCTGAACATACAAGTCGCGTCTGTAGGNGGNGGCACATTGTTGACCTACGGTGGGAAAGCTCTTCCACCGGAACGACCTAGTCTTGTTGTTTCTTTGGCGAGGTCAGGCGACAGTCCGGAGAGCCGGGGCGCGATAGAGTTGCTGCTCAATACTGAACCCGACATTCAGCACGTGGTGGTGACCTGCAATGAACACGGAAGTCTGACTAAGGCGTGGCGCGAGCATGGCAAGGTGCGCGTCTTCACGCTCCCAAAAGAAACAAATGATCAGAGTTTGGTGATGACCAGCAGTTTCACTAATCTGTTGCTAGCAGCGCGCTTCATGAGCATGTGGAACAGGCCGGGTGCTTACGCGCAATTGTGCACACGAACCAGCAGTATCGCCGAAAAATTAATCAGCGGGAATTTCGACGTGCTAGCCGGAATTGCCAAATCGAAATTTCAACGCGTGGTTTTCCTTGGCACCGGACCCGGTTTTGGCGCTGCGCGCGAAGCGGCTTTGAAAATGTTGGAGATGACCGCAGGACGAGTCACCACCCTGTGCGAAACATATCTCGGTTTTCGTCACGGACCGATGAGTTACGTGCAACAAGAAACTCTGATAGTCGGGTTTTTGTCCTCGAACCCCATATTGCGCGCTTACGAAACGGACTTGTTGCAGGAACTGGATAGAAAAAAGGTTGGTTTGTCCAAGGTGATTGTGGGCGAGAAGATTCCCGCTGAGGTGTTCAGGAATGGGGATATTGCCATCGAGTGCCCCGGCCTCGCCGAACTTGGTGACCAGAACAGTGCCACTATTCAAGTGGTGGTTGCGCAGTTGCTAGGTTTTTTTCGCTGTCTGGAAGAAGGACTGCAGCCCGATACGCCTTCTGAGGGCGGAATTATCCAGCGCGTGGTGGAGAGATTTCCTTTGCACATTCCTTCTTGAAGGTCAGATGCATTCTGTCAGAGGAAGAACTAAGTCGAAAAGCATCGCCGCTCGCCGTTCAGGAATGATAAGTCCATTTCGAAGCAAAGATGGTGCGGCAGGAAAATGTTATTTTTTGTGGACGCACGGCGTAGTTCTGGCTTTTTGTTTTTTCACTTCCCTAACTCTTGCAAACGCTCAGGTGCGTGTGTGGGAAGGAACGCTGAAATTACCCGTCTACGAGGAAGGCGGGCCTGATCCGACTCCGCCGTTCGATCAGTTTGCGGTGAATCGCTTCAATTATCCCTACACACTGCGCACAGAAATCACCAATAATCGCGTAGAACATGATTTGCGAGCAATTTATCTGGAAAACGAATACTTAAGGTGTTCCGTGTTACCCGACATCGGCGGGCATATCTACACCTGCGTGGACAAAATCAATGGTCTTCCGATGTTCTACGCCAATCCTTCGCTGAAGAAAGCGAAAATCGGATATCGCGGCGCCTGGGCGGCGTTTGGTGTGGAGTTTAACTTTCCTGTTTCTCACAACTGGGTATCGATGTCTCCGGTAGATTTCGCTTACGGTGTGCACACCGACGGTAGCGCTTCCATTGCGGTCAGCAATATCGATCGAGTGTACGGGATGCAGTGGACAGTCGAGCTGACTTTGCGTCCCGGATCCACCGTTTTGGAACAGCACGTTGCCTTGAACAACAGAAGTGATGTGCGCCATCGCTTTTACTGGTGGAACAATGCCGGTGTACAAGCGTGGGACGATTCGCGAATCGAATACCCCATGCGTTTTGCGGCTGCTCACGGATTCGCCGAAGTGCAAACCTGGCCAGTCGATTCCCACGGAAAAGATTTGAGCGTCATCAAGAACCAAACCGACGGGCCAGTGTCGCTTTTCGTGCACGGAAGCAGTGAGAATTTTATGGGTGTTTGGCATCCGAAGACCAATAGTGGCACCGTTCATTTCGCGGATTACACCGAATTGCCCGCCAAAAAGATCTGGTCCTGGGGTGTGGACGCCGACGGCCTCGATTGGCGAACGGCGCTTTCCGACAACGACAGCGCTTATGTGGAGGTGCAAGCGGGGCTCTTTCGAAATCAGGAAACCTACGCGTTTCTAGAGCCGCGGCAAACCATAAAATTCACGGAATACTGGATGCCCGCGCGAGAAATCGGCGGAATCACCCGCGCGAATCTTACCGGCGTCGTACATCTAGAACGTAAAGACGGCACCTTGTTCGTAGCTCTCAACACCAACCGAAAAATCCATGATGTGTCCTTGCGAATTTTTGACGGAGCATTGTCCTTGCTTGATGTGCGAGAAGATTTGTCGCCGGAACGAACCTGGAAAAAGGAGCTTCATCTCCCAGATGCCAGCCATAAATACAGATTTGAATTAAGAGATCAGGGCGGCGCTCTTCTGATGACCCAGAAGGAAGGCGAATACGACTGGACGCCGGGGTCAGAAATTAAAGTCGGCCCGCAAACCGCGTATGCCATGCCTGAAGAGAAAAACCGCACCGCGGATGATTCGCTGCAGTTCGGCAAAAACGCGGAATTGAACGGCGAACTATTAATTGCGGCCGAGTCGTACCAGAAGGCTTTGGAGCGGTTCCCGTCGAGTTTTGAATTGCACAAAGCCGCGGGGAGATTGCTCGCAACTCTGCAGCGTTTTGACGACGCGGCGCGACATCTAACTGTCGCACACGATCGCAATACCACGGACAGCGAAACCTCCTACTATCTCGGAATTTCCTACGAGGCCCTCTCTCGAGATCGCGAGGCGGTCGACACTTACGGTGAAGCGATGCGCTTGCCGAACCATCGTGCAGCGGCTGCATTGCGGCTCGCCGAATTACGCGGGCGCCAGGGACAAACCCAACAAGCCGAAGAGCTCTTGAGAACCGCGCTGGCGTCAGATCCGCTTGATCTCCGAACCGCGGAGGAACTCGCTGCCGTGATGCGCACGAACAAAAAAATCGAGAGCGCTAACAAGCTGGCAAACGAGTGGATCCTGCGCTTTCCAACCAGCGATTTTCTCAACGAAGAGATCGGCAAGCCGCGCCTGCAGCATCTTGCCGCCGATCCCTATCGCGTTCTTGGCGTTGCGTCGGAGTATGCAAGACTTGGCTTATATCAGCGAGCCCTGGAAGTGCTGTCGCGAAAGTATGAAGCGGTCGCTCCTGATCAGAGTGAACCCGGCGCGGTCCTGCCGCAGAACAACCCACTAGTGATTTATTTTCGTGGGTATTGCCGCGAAAAACTCGGAAGCTCCGGCGCGAGCGACGATCTCGAAGCCAGCCGACTCTCAACGCTTTATGTGTTTCCAAGCACCGCCGAGGATTTCAGTTCGTTAACTGCCGCGTTGCGCAACAACGAAAACGATGCCACCGCTCATTTCCTTCTGGGCGAGTGGTATTTCTCTCGCGGAGAATCGGAACCCGCTCTTAAGGAATGGCAGCGTGCGCGAGCTTTGAATCCTTCTTTGCCCGTTCTGGACGCCAGCCTCGGATTGGCGCTCCTCTATGTGAAAAGAAATTTCGATGGTGCGTTGAAAGCATTTGAAGAAGGCATAAAGAACGACGCTCGAAACCTTGTGAACTATTCCGGTGCGGTAGTGGCGAGTTCACTTCTCGGACAATCCCCCGTGGAGCGAGTGAAGATTTTAGAGCGCTATCCCAATCTCGGCACGATGCCAACCGCTCTGGTTTATGAACTGGCGATCAGCCGCGCGGAAGCTGGGGATTATTACGGCGCGGCGAAATTGTTCCAGAAAAGATTTTTTGGCAGGGAAGAAGGAGGTACGAACGTCAGGCAGGTCTGGATGGAAGTGAAACTTACACAGGCCGTCGGGCTTGGCCGGGCAGGCCGCTGCCAGGACGCGCTTGCGGTCGCGAACAGTCTTGGTTCGCCAGTGGCAGGTCTGGCGTTTACAGAGGAGGGCTTAAAAGAAATTGTGGAGTCCGCCAGGACAAATTATTTATCGGCAGATCTATTCGGTGGTTGCGGCCAGAAAGCTGAAGCAGAAAAGCGTTATCAGTTGGTTTCACAATCACCCGAGACTTCTCAGCCAGAGGCTTCACAGATTGTTTGGAAATGGGCTGCGGCCAGGAAGCGTGCTGGATACGATCCAGCTTTATGGCACGAGCGGCTTACTGCAGCTCTCTCCGAGGTTGAGTCCAGCTCCCACGCCAACACATCCGGTTGGATACTTTATAGCAAGGGAGTTTTACAGATCGCGCTCGGTCGCCAGGAAGAAGGCGAATCGTCTTTGCGGCAAATACTACTGTTACCGGAAACGCATATGTCCCACCATTTTGCGCGCTTGGCCCTCGAGGGAGCTACACCTCGATAACTTCGATACCTTTTTCTCTAAGGACTTGCGTGAATTCAGCGGGCGCGCGCTTGTCCGTAATCAACCGGTGGATTTTTTCGAACGGTCCAATCCTGGAGGTCGCTCTGCGACCGAGCTTGCTGAAGTCCGCCACCACCGTGACTTCACGCGCGGAGCGCATCATCGTATTGTTCAACTGCGCTTCCAGCACATCCGGCGTTGACGGCCCAGTTTCCAAATCGAATCCGTCCACGGCCAGGAACAGACGGTCGGCGTGAAAGTCGTTCATCATGGCTTCCGCTTGAGGCCCCACGAATGAACAGGAAAGCGGCCGCAATATCCCGCCAACCATGATCAGAGAAGTGCCCGGCGTATCAGTCAGCTCCACCGCGATGTTCAACGCATTGGTGATGACGGTGATGGGTTGCGTTTTAATTATTTTCAGATACCGCGCAATTTCAACGGTGGTTGTTCCGGAATCCAAAATAATCGTTTCGCCATTACGCACCAGCTCCGCGGCAGCCCGGCCGATTCTGCATTTCTCTTCGTGATGCAGACCTTCCTTGGTGCGCAACGGATAGTCTTGTGCGGTATCCAGGCGCCTGACCGCGCCGCCATGCGAGCGAACCAGGGTGCCCATGGAGGCCAGAGCGTCAAGGTCGCCTCTGGCCGTAACCGCAGAAATCGAAAACAACTTAGCTAAGTCGGCGACGGTAGCCTGACCATCCTGGCCGACCATATCCAGCATCCTGCGTCGGCGCTGCTCGATCAGCAGCTTGGACTGTTGAGCCATGGTTTTCCGGAGTATAGGGCCAAGAGGCGATGCCGTCAAACGAGCTCAGCGAGGACCCCGGACCCTTGCGATACTTTGTATTGATGTTATTTATTTATTTAATATTGCGTTTACTTTCGTTTTCGTGGTACATCTCTCCGCAACGCACGTCTGGGGAGGTCCTCATGGTCCGCAGCTTAGCCTTATTCTTGGTGATATTTGCTGCAGTGGTGTGCTCAAGCAGTTCCACATTTGGACAGGGAACGGACCTTGGCACCGTTCGAGGAACGGTAACTGACACGGGCGGTGCGGTGATACCGAATGCTGCAGTTGTAATTACCGACGATCTCACCAACGCGACGCGCGAGACGCGCACAAATTCCCAAGGCGATTACGAGCTGGTCGGTCTCAACGCGGGCACCTATACGGTGACGATCACTGCCTCAGGAATGTCGAAGAGCGAGATCACCAACGTTGTTCTGAGCGGCAGCGATTCCGTCGGCGTGGACGCCGTGTTGAAGATTTCTTCCGCAGAGGAAACCGTGGTTGTTTCAATGCAATCGGCGGCCATCGATACGGAAGATCAAACCATCAGCCAAACGATAGACAACCAGGCGGTCATCGAGCTCCCGCGAGACAGCCGGAACGTCTATTCGTTTCTGTACCTGAACCCGAATATCACGCAAGCGGACGCAGACGGCAACTTCAAGTTCATCGGTGCTCAAAGTTATGGGGCAAGTTTTTCTTTGGACGGACAACGCTCCAACGGCGGCATCTTTGGCCAACCGACGGATAGCCAGCCGTCCCTCGAGGCCGTGGGCGAAATCAACATTTTAACCAGTGACTTCAGCGCGGAATACGCCGGCGTCGCCAACGTACGGGTGACCACGAAGCGCGGCGGCGCCAATTATCACGGCTCCGCGTTTTACAATAATAAGAATTCCGCTTTTGCGGCCTGGAATCTGAACGACAAGATCGCGCAAGCAAACTTTGTTCCCAACGCATTTCAATCGCGATTTCCTACTCCTTTCTTCAACATCAACGACGTCGGGGGTTCGGTTGGCGGACCGGTGCCACTTCTCGGAAAAACGTGGTTCTTTGCGGCCTATGAGCGGGACTACGCGGTTCAGCCGGTATCGGTTTTGGATACTAAGGCGGTGCATCCGGATTTGTATACCGGCAATTTTTCAGCGTTGAATGATTCCGCAAAGCCGCTGGTGCCATCGAGCATAACTCTGACACCCGAGGAAATTGCGAACAACACGATAACCGACAGCGATGGCAATCAGCGATTCGTTACCATTCCTGGGCGGCTGCTCAATCCCACCGTTCAGGCGTTGATCAACACCTATTTCCCCAAGGTCGGGCTGAGCACTCCCATCGACCCGAAGACGGGCAGAATCGTAGGCGGCTTTCATGCCAATCTTCCGACTTCGTCGGTGCTGGACACCGGAACCCTAAGGCTGGATCACGATTTTTCTGAGAGCAATCACCTTTACGGTGTTTATAACGTTTCGTCGCAAGCAGCCGGGACGGCTCCCGTGGAAGGATTTTTTGCCGAGTACATCGCGCTCGGTGTCACGCAACAAGATCGCAGGAACAACACGGTCTCTCTTTCCTTTACTCATAATTTCTCGCCAAACTTAATTAATGAACTGCGCGGTGGTTTCAATCGGCAGAGTCTCCTGCGGCGCAGCAACACCACGCTGCAAGGTTTTCTGTCCAGCATCGGCTTCACGCAGAGTGACATCAGCTCCTACGGCTCGGTAGTCGGACCCTTCGCACTATCCACCTATGGTCACCCCGCGATCAATTTCAGTGGCACCTTCACGACCTTCAACAATGGCGGCCGCAATACTTTCCGCCCGCTGAATCAAAACCTGGCTACCTTTGGCGACACGTTAACTTGGATTAAGGGGAAGCACGCATTTCGCATGGGCGGCGATGTGGTCCGCAATGCCGCTGTCGATGGCTTCGCTTTGAATCGAGGCAATCCGCGTGGCTCGATGACTTATGCCGGCTCGGGTACGAATCCATTCACAGCCTTTTTGATGGGGCTTCCGCCCACTTCCGTAAGCTCGGTGTTGCAGCCGCGTCCTCCGATGAATGTCAGCAACTGGGAGCACGGTTACTTCATTCAGGATTCCTGGAAAGTGAATTCCAGGCTGACCGTAAATCTTGGATTGCGCTACGAACTGATTATGCCTTTCGTTGATGCCAATGACTTGATTGCGAATTTCGATCCTAACTTCGTCAATCGCGACACCGGGCAGTTGGGCCGATTCGTGATTCCTTCGGCCGCGACGCTGAAGTATCTGGATACGCGCATCATTGACTTCGGCTACGTTTTCGTCAATCAGTACGGTTTGGGCCGCGGCACGGTTTTTGCCGATAAGCGCAACTTCGCTCCGCGCGTTGGAATTGCGTACAGACTCGGCGACAAATCTGTCATTCGCGGCGGTTACGGAATTTACTATCCGACATCTGCGGCGCAAGGTATCCGAGATCCCATCGCCACGAATCCGTTCAACCAGTCCATCACCAAGCGCAGTGTGAAGGGGAATCCCATCGACGGGTGGCCCGGGAATGGTGTGGACGGTGTCAGCCCGATTTCAGGAGGGGCAGTAAGGACTGGTCTTGCTGGAACTCCCGCGGTGAATGTGGTGCCCTTCGACCTGAAGCAACCGCGCATTCACCAGTACAATGTGACCTATGAGCGCGAAATTGGATGGGGCAACGCGGTGCGATTCTCGTATCTCGGCGCCACCATGCATGGCTTGGTCGCCGGCAAGGATCTCAACCTTATTTCGCCAAGCGATGTTCCCTTTGGCACCCACACCGTTGACGACAACGGTGAACCGAATGGCATCTGCGACCCCGTCAATAACGGAGACTGCGCCACTTCAAATGAAGATGCCGCGCGCTACCGCTTCCCGGCGCTGGGCGATTTCTTATTGAGCTACGGAAATTATGGTCACGCGCAATCCAACGCTTTCCAGACCACTCTCGAGCATAGGTACTCTCACGGTTTGTTGTTGAGCGTTTCCTATACCTATCTCGATCAGAAATCGACGGGCCTGGATACCGGCAACTCCAGCCTTGGCGGCATTGCTTATAATCCGATCACGCCGGACAGCGACTACGGTACGGACGGATACGTTTCGAAGCATCGCGTAGTGGCGTACGGGGTTTACGATTTGCCGGTTGGCAGAGGGCGGCAGTATGGCTCCTCGATGTCTCGCTGGGCGGACTTTTTTGTAGGCGGCTGGCAAACCTCATTTAACATGTTTGCGAAATCGGGAACCGGATTCACGCCTTTCTGGATTTGCGACGATTGCAATCCGATTGAGCCGGGCAATATTGGAATTTCTTCCGTGGACGCCGTCGGCGACTTCAACGCCGAACCTTCTTATCGCCCAACTGTGATCAACAACACCTACAGTCAACATGTTGGTGGGGCATTTTTTAATGCTGCCGCCTTCGGTCCACCTTCCGTAAGCGCCGATATATTCAGCAATCCCCATGTTGCCAAGCGCAACTTGCTTTGGGGGCCGGGAACATGGGGGGTGAACCTCGGCGTGCACAAAGACTTTCACGCTACCGAGCGTTTGGTATTCCAGCTCGGCGCGGACGTCGACAACATTTTCAACCATCCGCTACTTTCCCCCGANGCGAATGACGGAGGNGGTAACGGAACGTTTGCCTTACTCGGAGACTTCAATATCCGCGTGGATTCAACCACTGGCAAATTACTGCCGGTCGCTGCCTCTGACATCATCCCCAATCCCAATTTTGGACAGTTGATCAAAAGCTACACGCAAGAGGGCATTGACAGCCACCGCACCATTAGGTTGCGCGTCAGAATTACTTTCTAACCTCCTCAGCTTAACCAATTGTTTTTGCCATGCGACGAGCGCAACAAAGCAATCACGAGGGGAACTTCTTGTCAGACCTAGGCGAGACCGCAAAGATCGCGGCCGCCCCTACCAATCCCGCTAGGGCAATAATGTTCCATGCCAACTCGTAGCTGTGCCGCGCGTCAAATATTCTCCCGGCGATCCATGGCGCGCTCCACTGGCCAAGCGAATATCCCATGATGATGAGGGCCAGAATTTTGCCGAGCGAAGCCGTTCCAAAACATTCCGCGGTAACCAGCGGGATCAGCATGTAGTCCGCGCCCATCGAAAAACCAAACAACACCACGAATCCCCAGATCATCGCAGGCCGGTGAGAAACACCTAACAGCAGAATCGACAGGCTAAGCACGCAATAGAACAGAGCCATGGTGTTCTTCTTTTGAAAACGGTCCGCCAGGTACCCCACCAACACGCGGCCGCCAAGGCTTGCGGTCAACAAGCCGGTAAAGAATCGAGAGGCTATCGCGATCGAATATCCCTGATCTTTCGCGAACAAAATGAAATGCTGGGTGACTGCGCCAATCGCACCAACCACCAAAGTGGAGCCGGCGAGAATGAGCCAAAAATTTCTGGAGCGAATTGCAGTTCTCACTTCGAATGCGTTGACAGTAGCCGGGCCGTTGTGGATCGCTACATCAAAATGGTCAGCTCCATCGGGCAGGAGTCCGAGATCAGCAGGAGTCGAGCGTGTGACACCGATGCCAACAGGAATAAGCACCAGCATGATCAGGACACCAAGAATTTCAAAACTGTGGCGCCAACCAAAAGTTCGAATTAAATAATTCACCAGCAGCGGAGCAACAACTCCTCCAAGGCCCAATCCAAGGTACGCGTAACCCATGGCACGTCCCCGGCGCGCTTCGAACCAGCGTGTCACCAGCACCTGATTGGCAATGGGGCCGGCCAGTACATAGCCGAGTACTTCCGTAATACACAACACTTCGTAATGCCAGAGCTTGGTCATGAATCCCATCAGCACCAGTGAAGAGCCAACCAGTCCGAGGCCAGCGAGGATGACCCCTCTCGCGCCCAGTCGATCGATTACCGCTCCGGCGACCAATCCGAAAGGCAGGCCGACAATCAGGAAGCCCAGCAGAAAACCTTGAGTGAGTTGCGCGCGCGTGAAGCCCAAGGACTCCGCGAGCGCGGGATAAAAAACTGGAAATCCATAAAAAATGATGCCCACCGCGAAAAATAAATTCAGAAATGCCGCAACTACTATCCACCAGCCATAAAAAAGTCGTGCAGATGAAGCGTTGGTCATGGGCGATTCGCGCACACCTTGAACTACGGAAACATATGCGACAGCGATAGTTTTGTCCAAGCCCTTTCCGCTGGTGAGGTGTTGGGGCCGGTGATAAAATCGCCGCGCTCACAAGGTCTTGCTTGACCACAGGTTCGGTAGCGGTCCGGAATTTTTGGAGACGCCGGCGAAGATTTGACCTGACAGGCGCTAAACGAGCCTCGGTAAAAGGACCAAGAATTCCTAACCATGACGCTGGTGTTCCGTTTTCGACCTGACAATTCACGTTGGTTAGTGCTGATAGCTGCTCTCGTCATCGTCACTATCGTTACTCAAGCACAACAATCCGACCCAACGCGCGCGCTGGCCCCAAAAGGTAGCGACTGGCCAAGTTACGGTGGTGCTCCTGAAAATAGTCATTACTCGCGACTGGCACAAATTAATCGAGACAACGTGGCGCAACTGAAAATCGCATGGACTTTCGATACCGGTGAAGAAGGTGGGCTGCAAACCAGTCCGCTTATTCTTGATGGTGCTTTATATGGAATTACTCCCTCACAAAAAGTTTTTGCTCTCAATGCCGCCACCGGCGACTTGCTATGGAAGTTTGATTCTGGAATCAAGGGAACTCAACCGGATCGAGGACTCGCGTACTGGGCGGACGGCCGAGACCGCAGGCTGTTAGTCGGAGTAATGAACTTTCTCTATGCGCTGGACGTGACCACCGGAAAGCCGGTCGCGGCTTTTGGAGATAACGGTCGAATCGATTTACGCGAAAATCTTGGACGCGAGCCCGCAACTTCCCAATCCATTTATTTGACCAGCCCGGGAATCGTTTACAAAGACATAATCGTTGTCGGCGGACGCAATCCAGAAACACTGCCCGCGCCGCCCGGCGACATTCGTGCTTACGACGTGCGAACCGGAAAGCTGCGCTGGTCATTTCACACCATCCCGCGCCCCGGTGAGTTTGGCTACGACACGTGGCCGAAGGATGCATGGAAGACCAGCGGAGCGGCAAACAATTGGGCCGGTATGACCCTCGATCCGCAACGTGGAATTGTTTTTGTGCCGCTGGGTTCGGTGGCGTTCGACTTTTATGGCGCCGATCGTGTCGGTGACGATCTCTTTGCCGATTCTTTAGTTGCATTACGCGCGGACACCGGAGAAAGAATCTGGCATTTTCAGGGTGTTCATCACGATTTGTGGGATCGTGATTTTCCTTCGCCGCCAGCGTTGCTAACTGTAAAACACGGAGAACAGCACATCGATGCCGTAGCGCAAACCACTAAACAAGGTTTCGTATATCTTTTTGATCGCGTTACGGGCCAACCTCTGTTTCCGATCGAATCGCGGAAGTATCCCGCAAGCAATGTGCCCGGCGAAGTCGCCGCCTCGGAGCAACCACTCCCGTCCCGTCCCGCACCATTTGCTCGTCAAGCGCTCACCGAGGAGCTGCTTACCAATCGCACTCCGCAAATGCATCAATGGGCCGTCGAGAAATTCCGGAAATTTCGGAGCGAAGGCCAATTCGTGCCTTTCAGCGTAGGAAAAGATACGGTTGTATTTCCGGGATTCGATGGCGGGGCAGAGTGGGGTGGTCCCGCAGTGGATGTGGAGACCGGAATCATTTACATCAATTCAAGCGACGTTGCATGGACAGGCGCCTTGGCCGAAAATACCGGCGGAAATAGTCCGCAGAATATTTACCTCAGTCAATGCGCAGTGTGCCATGGAGACAAAAGAGCCGGCTCACCTCCCGCGATACCTACTCTAGTTGGAATAGCCGACCGTCTGACACCGAAGCAGATCGGGACGGTCATCAAAAACGGAAAAGGCAGGATGTCAGGTTTTCCGAATCTCGATGACGACCAGATGTTCGCTCTGGTGGAATATCTCGCGAGCGGTGGAAACAAAGAGCTGGTGGGTTCGGAGCCTTCCCCTGTTGCGATGAAGTATCGCTTCACCGGGTACAAGAAATTTCTCGATCCTGAAGGATTTCCCGCGGTTGCTCCTCCGTGGGGCACTTTGAACGCCATTGATCTCAATACCGGCGAATACAGGTGGAAAATTCCTCTCGGAGAGTATCCGGAGCTCGCTGCCAAAGGAATGAAAAATACCGGAACGGAAAATTATGGTGGACCCATCGTTACGGCTGGTGGTCTTTTGTTTATCGGTGCCACTAACTTTGACAAAAAGTTCCGCGCCTTCGATAAATCCGATGGCAATTTGCTTTGGGAAACGATCTTGCCATTTGCGGGCAACGCTACGCCGGCCACCTACGAAGTCAATGGCCGCCAGTTTGTTGTCATCGCTGCGGGCGGCGGCAAAGATCCCAAGTCCGGTTCGGGCGGCGTGTATGTTGCCTTTGCGTTAGCGAAACACTCGGCGAAAGAAAACTTCGCGCAGCAGCACAAGCCTTAGTATCCTTCCTGCGCACTTATAGTCTCTGAAATATTGCCAATCGTATGAGTCCATCTGAAGCAGGCAACAGCGAGAAGCACGAAGAGAACTCCGGTATAACGGCGCGCCTAGGTCGCGTTCGTTGGACGATCTGCGGGATGCTCTTCGTTGCCACGTCCATCAATTATATGGACCGCCAAGTGATCGGCCTGCTCAAGCCCACGCTGCAGCAAAGTATCGGCCTCACGGAAGTGAACTACGGCTACATCATCGCCGCATTTCAGTTGGCCTACGCCATTGGACTGGTTAGCGCGGGCCGTTTGGTGGACCGCCTGGGATCTCGCGTTGGCTATCCTGTTTTTATGGGCGTATGGAGTTTGGCGACCATTGCACATGCGCTGGCGGGCTCCGCGCTTGGCTTCGGTGTGGCGCGATTTTTTCTCGGCTTGGGCGAAGCCGGCAATTTTCCGGCGGCCATTAAAACCGTGGCNAATTGGTTCCCTCAGCGTGAACGCTCTCTTGCAACAGGGATNCTGAACGCGGGTACAAACGTGGGCGCCATTCTGGCTCCGGCCACCGTTCCGTGGATCACCATACACTACGGCTGGCGCACTGCGTTCGTGGCCACCGGATTGCTTGGCATTCCCTGGATCGTGTGGTGGTTCAAGAAGTACCGCAACCCTTCCGAACATCCTTCGTTGACTACCGCGGAGTTCCAGCACATCTGCAGTAGCGAAGGAGAACAGATTGGAACCCAAATCCCTTGGTTTAAACTTCTCAGCTACCGACAAACCTGGGCTTTCGCCATTGCGAAATTTCTCACCGATCCGATCTGGTGGTTTTATCTTTTTTGGCTGCCTTCGTTTTTTCATTCGCGCTTCACTCTCGAGCTGTCGCATCTTGGCTTGCCGCTGATCATCGTCTATAACGTTTCGGTGATTGGCAGCATTGTGGGCGGCTGGCTTCCTGCGATGTTTCGGTTCTCGGCTAATCCCGCCAGGGCGCGGCTGACTGCCATGCTTATTTGCGCGTGTCTGGTGCTTCCCATTTTTAGGGCCGGCAACTTGAAATCTGAATGGGCCGCGGTGGCATTGCTTAGCCTTGCAGTGGCGGCACATCAAGGATGGTCGGCAAATCTTTTCACCATTCCCTCGGATATGTTTCCGCCCAGTGCCGTGGGCGCGGTCGTTGGCATCGGCGGAATGATGGGCTCGGTGGGCGCGGTGCTTTTTTCGGTGACGGTCGGCAAGGTCCTGCAATTGACGCAGAGCTATGTCACGCTCTTTGGCACGGCCGCTACTGCTTATTTGGTGGCCATAGTTGTCATTCGCATCTTGGCTCCTGGACTTAAGAAGGTGCAATTTACGGCATAATTTTTCGAGGGAAACCAAATGAAAACAAATTCAGTCGACCGGCGAGAATTTATCAAGACCTCGGGCAACGCCGCGGCGGGTATGATGGTGACCGCCGCTCTTCCTTTGCGGGCCACAAGCGGCAGGAATACATCGGACTCACGCGTGAAGCGATCTCTGAAATTTTCGGTTATCGGCGTC
>JGI12053J15887_10000003_pt1 | contig 51106 bp, 48 predicted proteins | sample MedBloCAOM1_O3_FD_15887 | JGI IMG/M metagenome (IMG submission 15887)
GATCGGCGAAATATTGCGTTTCGTTGGCCACCAGTCCTTCGCGGAATTCCATGATGCTCACCGCGTAAGATGGTATGCCGTCATAGGTAAGTATGAATTCAGTGACCCAGAGATCGCCGCTGCCGATTATTCGCCGGACCGTAAAACGCTTCTTGTTTGGCTGGACGAACCGGCTCTCTTGAATGTTGTGCCGGCCGCGGATCCGCTCGCCCGATTGCGGATAATCAAGCACAGCATCCTCGCGGTAGATTTCATGTTCGACCTCGAAATCGCTCGCGTCCGAAGCATCCCAATGGCGCTGCAGCGCCACGCGCACGGTTCGATCATCCATCTCAATCTCCCACCTACGCTTCCGGCTATCATCTCGGGACCACTGAATTCGTTGTGCTGTACGCCAATCTGAAACGTGGGGCGCTATTGCCGAACATATCGATGGTGCCTTCCAGCAGGCCCGCCGATTCGTCTCGCCGCCCTGGTTCGGCGGTAGGGCACTCCCTTGGTAGGGGAGAGGTCGTAGAGGGCGACGATCCTTATCCCTCCCGCACCAAGTCGTTCGCCGGGCTCTACGTTCCCATCGCCGCCATCGGCACCTGCCGCTCCGCGAAACCCGCTACCGATGCGGAGCGTTCGGCCATGCAGGCTATCAAATGGTGGTCTGCTGATGACACCGAAGTTTCGGTAGAGACAATCTTTCCCGCCGACTGGCAACAGGCGTCCGCACTTTCAGCCCAGGTTCATGACGAGCCCAGCCCACCGCTCAAGATGAATCGAAAGGGCTTCTGCCAATTAGGCGCAGTCTACTTACCGCTCAGGACTTCCGCGGATGCTGGCCACTCATTGATGTCGCCACGTCTCATATCCAGGAAGGCAAAGAGCCTATCGGGAAGCCGTTGCCAATTCAGAAATTGGGCAGTGGGCACCTGTCGTGACACCAGTGTCTTGGCGCGCCTTAGCTGGGGCTCGGCGACTAAGAAACGCCGCGCTTGTGAGCCGTCGTCAATCGAAAAAACCCATCCGGCCAGTACGCCCATGGCCTGCCCCATCAGCGCGATCGCAACCTAAATTAGCGCGCCAGCAATTCCAATCCAAAGCCACTAGCGTTCGATCCGGCGCCTACCCCAGCGGTTTGTTGTCACCGCCGTTTGCTTCGAGCCCCCGAAGTCGAGAGGAGACCCAGAGAGGACCCAGAGAGGACCCAGAGAGGACCCAGAGAGGACCCAGAGAGGACCCAGAGAGGGCCCAAAGCTGTCGCCAGCGGCCCCGGGCGTGGTCGCGCCGAAGCGCCCGAGGGGCAAGGCAGCGGGACGCAACGCAGAGGCGTCGCACTGGGACTCCCAAAAAGCCTCGCGTGCCGAGGACGAGGAATGGGGGGATGCGGCGGTGACGAACGCCCGTTGAACCTTCTCCGAACAAGGCGCGACTAACGATCAGAAGGCGCGTTCCGATGGCTTCGGTCCCCCCCGATCCCCCGCTGTCTGGTGCGCCGAACGGCAAGACCCCGCAATTTGCGGGGTTTTGTTTTGCGGTGACCTTCTCGGGGGAGTTTGTGGCCAGCCACCTCCGGCGACCGCTGCGCGGACCATGCCATCATGTCCATCACGTTTACTCTCGTTAAAGGCAAGGACTATACGTTCGAGGCGGACGAGCGAGCGCCCGCCCTTACTGCGACAGGATTCGAGAGGATGCTGGAAGCTCACGCGGCCGGGCGCGATGTCGCAATCGAGGTTGACCAGATCGTGGTTTTTCGACTTCCAGCATGGTGGAGTTGACGGACAAAGCCATTCGCGCGCCGATGACGTCGATAGCTTTGAGCCCTAGGGGCCCTGGATTATGGACAGGATGCCCCCATTATGTCTCTGCGATGCAATGGAAATCTGATGTGAAAGTCTCTCTGACTCGCGTCATCTTGTATGTCCAGGATGTCGAAAGGATCGCGAGTTTTTACTGCGATGCGCTCGGCTTGGCCGTGACCGAGGAGATTAAGGGCGAGTGGGCGGTGCTTAGAGCGGGGCATTGCGAAATCGCGCTTCACCGCGTGGGCAAAGCTTATCGTGTGGCCGATGCAACCCACTGGAAGGCCGTCAGCAACGCGAAGCTGGTTCTCACAGTGGACAGCGAACTTTCGCAATTGCGGGCGGAACTAGTCGCCAAGGGCGTGCAGATGCAAAAGATCAAGTCATATCCTCCGTTGACCGGCCCGCTGTGCGACGGTTGCGATCCCGAAGGGAATGTCTTCCAGTTGGCGCAAGCCTAAGGAGGACATTCAATCGGTGGACCGCCTGCGCTGTCCCGCCCCGGTCGAGCCTCCACACCGATCACCGCGCCGCACGGCCGTGAGCGCACGGGGAGGGGTGGACCATTTGGCTCGCCCCCCATCAAAACACTTGACTTCGTTACGTGAGTATTGTAGATTCGCATAACTTCGAGAAGTGCGCATGAAGGCCTGGGCGGACCACCGCTCCGGGCCTTTGTGCTGTGCGGGAGCGCGCGATGCCAAGAGCGCGCTTAGGGAGCGCGCTTAGGGAGCGCGCTTAGGGAGCGCGCCTCGGGGGCGCGACTTGGCCCGCCGGACGCCGTGGAGTCCTGTATTTTTCCTGTTGTTTACAGGAACGAGCCGCTCACGGACGGCGCAGGCCCCATGACGCCACGAACTCCTCGACCAGGCGCGCGCATTCCGCCGGCTGCTCGATCTGCAGGAGATGGCCCGTACCGGGCACGAAATCGTAGTCGTAGCCGTTCTCGGTTCCGAGCGCGTAGTTGGTCTGCGCCGTCGCCGGCGCGCCTTTCGCGTTCGGGTCGGCCCCGATCAGCTTCACCGGCCCGCCGAACTCGCGGGCGAGCGGCCAGAGATTGAGCGTCAGCGCCTCGGCGTAGATCGCGGCCTCGTTCTCCGGCGCGCACACGAGAGTGTAACCGTCGCCATCGGGGCTTTTGCGCAGAACCGAGCGCGCCATCAGTTCGTGCGCGCCTGATGCCCAGCCCCTGGTGGCGCGTGACTGGAGATATTCCGATGCCAGTTCCTCCACCGAGGCAAACCGGCGGCGGCGGTTGAGCGCCCAGTCCGTCAGCCGCTGCTCGAAAGCCTCCATCGGCTCGTAACGGGGATGGTCGACCGGCGGAACATTGGGCGGATCGAACAGAACCAGCGCGTCCCAGCGCCAGCCGATCTCGATCGCATGCTTCATCGCGGTGCGGCCCGACATGGAATGGAAGATGCCGACCGTGGTTTTCTTGCCGAGCCGGGAGTCGATCGTGTCGAGCACGCGCTCGAGATCGTGGCTCAATTGCGCGTAATAGTGGTTGGACGGCTCGACCGGAACATTTTGCCCATGATTGCGGAAGTCGAAGACCAGAACATCGTAATGCGGCGTCAGCTGCTGCCAGAACGGCAGGTAGGCGTCGGACGCAAAGCCGTTGCCGTGGGTGACGGTGACGCGCACGCCATCGCGATTGCCGTGCCGCCGGACGCGGATGCTCGCGCCATCCTCCAGGGCGACATCAAACGTCTCCCTCGGCACCGGAACGACGAAATTCATTCTCTTGATCTCCGCACTTTCGGATTGCGCGCCAACGCGTTGCGCATGGATGGTGGTTTGCCTGACCACACGATCACTTATACTATCGCGCTCCGCAGTCGTAGCGCGCCGACGACGCGCGAGAACGCGCTTTTGGCTCTATCCGGGCTGCAAGTCTTCACCAGACAAGTCTCCATAAGATAAGAGGTGAGTGGTGACCCGATTCCTGGGCGTTCCGATCCTTCGGAAGGAAGATCCCGCCCTGTTGTCCGGGGCCGGGCGCTATGCCGACGATCTGCCGGTTCCGGCGGGAACGCTGCACGCCCATGTCATTCGCTCCCCGCATGCGCACGCCAAGATTGTCGGCATCGACGCGACCGAGGCGCTGGCGCAGGACGGCATCTGGGCGGTCGTGACCGGCGAAGACGTCCGCGCGCTATCCGATCCGTTCCTGATCGCGCTCAAGGCGCCGGTCAATCAATGGTCGCTCGCGGTCGAGCGCGTGCGCTATGTCGGCGAGCCGGTCGCATTCGTCGTGGCCGACACCCGCTATCTCGCCGAGGACGCGGCTGACCTGGTGCGTATCGACTATGAGCCGCTCGAGGCGGTGGTCGATCCGCTCGCCGCCTGCGGCAAATCGGCGCCGGTGTTGCACGCGCAAGCCAAGACCAACGAGATTTCGGTTCGCAAATTTTCCTACGGCGACGCCAAGCGCGCGTTCGCGCAGGCCGATGCCCGTGTCGCGCTCACCTGCGAGTATCCGCGCAACTCGTTCACCCCGATGGAATGCTACGTCGTCGTCGCCGAATACCGGCCGAGCGAAGGCAGCTATGACGTGCTGGCGAACTTTCAGGGCCCGTTCAGCACCCATCCGGTGATGGCGCGCGCGCTGCGCGTGGCCGGCCCAAAGCTGCGCCTGCGCATCCCGCCGGACAGCGGCGGAAGCTTCGGCATCAAGCTGTCGGTGTTTCCCTACATCGTGCTGGCCGCGCTCGCGGCGCGCATCACCGGCCGTCCGGTCAAATGGGTCGAGGACCGGCTCGAGCATCTGCTGGCTGCAAGCTCGGGTCCCAACCGGATCACCGAGATCGAAGCCGCCGTCACCAAGGACGGCCGCATCCTGGCGCTGCGGCTCGATCAGCTCGAAGACTACGGCGCGTTCCTGCGCGCGCCCATGCCCGGCCCGCTCTACCGCATGCATGGCGCGCTGACCGGCGCGTATGACATTGCCAATGTCGACGTGACCAATCGCGTGGTGCTGACCAACAAGATGCCGGCGAGCCTGATCCGCGGCTTCGGCGGCCCGCAGCTTTACCTCGCGCTCGAGCGGCTGGTGCAGCGGATCGCGATCGAGCTCAAGCTCGACCATCTCGACGTGCTCAAGCGCAATCTCGTTCCGAAGGAGAAGTTTCCCTACAAGGCGGCCGCCGGCTCGCTCTACGATTCGGGCGACTACCTGCGTGCGGTCGAGACCGCGACCGGCGATGGACGTCTGGCCGATCTCCAGCGCCGGCGCGACGCGGCGCGCGCGGCCGGGCGGCGCTACGGCATCGGATTTGCCGCCGTGGTCGAGCCCGGCATGTCGAACATGGGCTACCTCTCCACGCTGCTCACGCCGGAGGCGCGCGACAAGGCCGGCCCCAAGAACGGCGCGGTCTCGATGGTCACGGTCAATATCGATCCGCTCGGCGCGGTCTCGGTGACCGCCGACGTCACCGTGCAGGGGCAGGGGCACGAGACCGTGCTGTCGCAGATCGTCGCCGATCGGCTCGGCCTCACGCCCGACGACATCAACGTGGTGCTGGAGATCGATACCGCGAAAGACCAATGGTCGATCGCCGCCGGCACCTATTCCTGCCGCTTCACCCCCGGCACCGCGGTCGCCGCCCACTTCGCCGGCGAACGGATCGCGGACAAGCTCAAGGGCATTGCCGCCAAGCAACTCAATGTGCTGCCGGACGACATCGAGCTTGTCGGCGGCAAGCTTCGCAGCCGCACCAACCCCGACAACGCCATGCCGTTCGCGCGTGTCGCGGGCACATCGCACTGGTCGCCGGTCATGCTGCCGGAGGGCATGGCGCCGGCCTTGCGCGAAACCGCAGTATGGTCGCCGCCGGAGCTCGAGCCGCCCTCGAGCGACGACCGGATCAACACCTCGCTGACCTACGGATTCGTCTTCGACATGTGCGGGATCGAGATCGACCCGTTGACGTACCAGGTGCGAGTCGATCGCTACATCTCGATGCATGATGCCGGCCGCATCCTCAATCCGATGATCGCCAACGGCCAGATGCGCGGCGCCTTTGTGCAGGGCATCGCCGCGGCGCTGTACGAAGAGTTTGTCTATGACGACAGCGGCCAGTTCCTGACCGGCACCTTCGCGGATTATCTCGTGCCTACGGTGGCCGAGATTCCCGCCGTGGAGATGCTGCACCAGGAAACGGCGTCGCCACTGACCCCGCTCGGCGCCAAGGGGCTGGCCGAAGGCAACTGCATGAGCGTTCCCGCTTGCATCGCCAATGCCATCGCCGACGCGCTCGGCGTGAAGGAGATCCAGCTGCCGGCGACGCCGCGGCGCATTCACGCGCTGATGGCCGGGCCTGAAGCAGGCCGGCCCCAGGACCTTGCCATGTCGGGCGGTGGGGGCGCCCGATGAAGCCGCGTCCGTTCGACTATGTTCGGCCGGATACGGTCGAGGAGGCGGTCGCGATCCTGGCCGAGCATGGCGATGACGCCCGCATTCTTGCCGGCGGCCAGACGCTGCTGGCCATGCTCAATCTGCGCGTGGTCGAACCCGCGATCCTCGTGGATATCACCCGTATTCCCGAGCTCGATGTGATCCGTGAGATCGATACGCGCGAGGGTGGTGGCAAGATCGAGGTCGGCGCGGCGGTGACGCAGAACCGCCTGATGGCCTGGCCGGCGCTTAGACAAAAGCTTCCACTGCTCGCGGCGGCATTGCCCTTCGTCGGCCACTTCCAGACCCGCAACAAGGGCACCGTCTGCGGCTCGATCGCGCATGCCGATCCGACGTCGGAGATTCCGTTGTCGCTGGCGGTGCTCGGGGGCGAGGTGGTGTTGCGCTCGCCTCGGGGGACCCGCGTTCTCGCGGCCGACGACTTCCAGCAAGGCATGCTCGCGACCGCGCGCGAGCCGGATGAATTGATCACCGCCGTTCGTTTTCCGGTCATGTCGGGCGGCGTCGGGTTCCGGGAGGTCGCGCGCCGGCACGGCGATTTTGCCATCGTCGCGGTCGCGGCCGTGGTCGAGAGCATCAGCAGCATTCGCGTCGGGGTCGCCGGCATGGCGGATCGTCCCGCCGTCCGCCGCATCGAGACGGACGGCGCTTCCGGCATCCGCGATGCGATCGAGCGGCTGGCCTGGGAGCTTGAGGGCTACGAGGACGTGCATGCCTCGGCGCGCATGCGGCGCGACCTGCTGCGCGGCATCGGTCCCGTCGTCATCGAAGAGGCCAGACAATGCGCCGCGTGAACAAGGGCGAACGCGCCAGGCTCCGCCTGACGCTCAACGGGCGCAAGATGTCGGGCGAGGCCGAGCCGCGCATGCTGCTGAGCGATTTCCTACGACAGGTGCTGGGCGCGACCGGAACCCACGTCGGATGCGAGCACGGTGTGTGCGGGTGCTGCACCGTGCTTCTCGACGGGACGGCGGTGCGGTCGTGCCTGACGCTTGCGGTCCAGGCCGAGGGCAGGGCGGTGACGACCGTGGAGTCCCTGGCTGGCGCCGATGGCGCGCTCAGCGTGCTGCAGCAGGCATTCCAGAACAACCATGCACTGCAATGCGGATTCTGCACCCCGGGCATACTCATGTCGTTTACCGATTTCCTTGAGCGCAACCCCAATCCGTCCGAAGCTGAAGTGGTGGAGGTGCTCAGTGGTCATCTCTGTCGCTGCACCGGCTATGCCGGCATCGTTTCGGCCGTTCTCGAAGCCGCAAACCGTCAGGACAAATCCCCATGAGGAGACATCCATGAACAAGCCGCAGGGCAAGCAAGACAGCGCGCCGGCCAAGCAGGTCTATCGCGAGCTCGTGACTATCAACGGGAAGAACGTCGTGCTGGCGCACAACGAGCCGCCGGTCATCAACGCCGGTGTGCTGGAGAACGGCGACATCTTCCGCATGATCAACATTTTCGCCGAGACGTTCACGCCTTCGAATCTTGACAAGGCCGACGGCACGCCGCTGCGGCTCTATACCTCCGACCGCGTCAAGGTGGACGTCTCCAAGCGCCGCAAGCACGACATGGGGTTCTGGCATCGCAACATCGACGCCCACGAGATCATCTTCTGCGTCAAGGGTGCGCTGAAGTGGGAGACCGAGATGGGCGTGAAGATCATGCATCCCGGCGACATGCTGTTCATCCCCAAGGGGATCGGTCACCGCTCCATGCTGTGCGACGACTCGACCGACGAGAACGTGCTGATCGAGCTCAAGATTGCCGACGAGCTCACCTATGTCGGGGAGAATAAGTAAGGGCGCCCTTGTAAGAGGATGCGTGTCCCGGATGCGGCGCAGCGCGAGCTGCGGCGAAGCGGTGCACCGCTGATCCGGGACCTTCGCGAAGGCGGTGTGTGGAACGATCCCGGGTCTGAGCGTATCATTCCGCTTCGCTTCATGCTGCGCAGCGCCCGGGATACGCCGCTTACTCAGCGCCTATGGAAGTGAAGCCCGTGCATGACGGGCGAGTGCGCGTAACCGGAGTCCAGCGTGCAACCCGTCGACTTGCTCATCACTGATATCGATTGGCTGATCACGATCGATACGCAACGCCGCATCATCCGCGATGCGACGGTGGCGGTGGACAAGGGCAAGATCGTCGCCATCGACAAGGCGGCCGAGATCGCGAAGCGCTTTGCCGGGCGGCAGCTGGTCGATGGCCGCCGCACCGTGGCAACGCCCGGCTTCGTCGATTGCCATCTGCATTCGTCATTTGCGCTGTCGCGCGGGCTCGCGGACGAAGCCAATGCGCAATCGTTCTTGTTCGACCGCATGTATCCTTACGAAGCGGCGCTCGAGGGCGATGACGTACGGATTGCCGCCACGCTCGCGGCGGCCGAACTGCTCAAGCATGGCGTCACCTGCTTCATCGACCCCGGCAACTATCACCCCGAGGCGTCGGTCGAAGGCGTCATGTCGACCGGCATCCGCGCGATCGTATCGCGCTCGTCATTCGATCTCACCAAGTCGGTGCTCGGAATTCTTCCCGAACGCATGATCGAGTCGACCGAGGTTGCGCTGGAGCGCGCCGAGGCCGTGCTTGCGCGTTATGCCAAATCCGGCAATCCGCGGCTCGCCGCCAGCGCGTCGTTTCGTGGGCTCAACAACGCCTCGGATGAATTGATCCTCGGCCTCGACAAGCTCGCCCGCTCTTACGGCACGCTGCTGCAGACCCATGCCTGCTTCAGCTATTCGACCCACGATTCCAGCGTGGCGCGCACCGGCATGGCCGAGATCGAACGGCTGGAGGCGCTCGGCGTGATCGACGAGCGCATGCTGATCGTTCATTCGGGCTGGCTCGAGCCGAACGAGGTGGCCATCCTGGTCAAGCGCAAGCCTTCGCTCGTGTGCGCGCCAAGCTCGAGCCTGCATAACGGGTACGGCAACTTCCTGTTCGGCAAGCTGCCGGAACTGCTCGCGCTCGGCGTCAATGTGGCGATCGGCTCGGACCACGCCAGCTCCGGCATCGTCGACATGCCGCAGGAGGTCCGGCTGGCGTGCTGTTGCTACAAGGAGACGAGGATCAACCCGCGCGTGATGCCGCCCGAGACCGGGCTCGAAATGGCGACGCGCAACGGGGCGAAGGCCGCGGGGTGGGACGATCGGATCGGTGCGATCGAGATCGGCAAGGAGGCCGACATCGTGCTGTTCGACACCGATCGTCCGGAATGGCAGCCGCTGATCAACCCGGTCTCCAACCTGGTCTACAGCGCGACCGGAGATTCGGTGCGCGACGTGTTCGTCGCCGGCGAGCACCTTGTGGCCAAGGGACGCCTGACCAGAATTGACGAGCAGGAGCTCTATCGGGAGATTCCGGTCGCGGTCGCGCGCTTCGGCAAGCACCTGCAGTTCGACCGGATGGTGCAACTGCGCTGGCCGGTGTCGTGACGTTCGACCAAGACCGACTTGCGGCGGAACAAAGCACGCGAGTGAACAAAAAGCCGAGGAGACGCCATGGCGAACGTATTCGGCGAGCATCGTCCGAAGATCCCGTATCAACCCGTTGCCGATCTTCTTGCGCACTATCGGCAGCGGGATCCGGACAAGCTCGCCATCGTCGATCTCGACCAGCAGACGTTCATCAGCTTCGGGGGGCTCGATCGCGCCGTCACCGACATCGCCGCGGCGCTCAAGCGCGCCGGCGTCGGCAAGGGCAGCCGGGTGCTGCTGCTGTCCAATGAGAACCTCGAAAAGCTCCTGATCTGGCTGGCCGTCTGGCGCCTGGGGGCAGTGGTCGCGCCGCTCAATATCGAGCTCAATGCGACCCTGATTGCCGACCTCGCGACCGCGGTCTCGCCCGTGCTCACGCTCGTCCACAAGGAGCTCGATGGCCACGCCCTGCTCGCGGGAAGGCCGTTCGTCCGTTTCGGACGCTACCGCGCGGACGCGGATGCGGCTGATCCACAGGACGATTTCTTCCGCTTGATGGCGCGCGGCGTTGCGCCGGCGAGCGTTCCGGAGCGCAACGATGCCGCCGACATCGCTTGCATCTTCTGCACGTCCGGGACCACCAACCGGCCCAAGATCGTGGTCTATGATCATTGCGCTTACTGGCTCAACGGGCTTTCAACGCTGGAGTGCCTCGGACTGACGGCGGATGACCGCACGCTGGAATATCGCTCGTTCGGTTGGAATTCGGCGCAGGTGCTGAGCCTGATGCCGTTCCTCGAGACCGGTCTCACGCTGCATATCGCCAGGCATTTCTCGCACAGCCACTTCTTCGATTGGATCCGGAACCACGGCATCACGTTCGCCGCCGGCGTGCCGACGGTGCTGAACATGCTGCTGAACAAGCCGCTCGGCATCACGGCCAAGGACGTGCCGACATTGCGGTTGATGACATGCAGCACCGCGCCGCTGACGCTCGAGCAATGGCTGCGCTTCCAGGAGATGTACGGGGTCAAGCTGTTGCAGATGTACGGGATGTCGGAGGCTGGCTGGATGTGCGGCAATCGCCACTACGCCAATAAGATGGGAACGGTCGGGCTGCCGGCGCTGCATCAGGAATTCGCCATCGTCGACAGCGCGGGAAAGCCGTGTCCGCCCGAGGTCGAGGGCGAGGTCACCGCCGGCGGTCCGCACTGCGCCGTCGGTTATCTCCTCGACGACGGCAGCATCGAGCCGATCCGCGGCAAGCGCATCAAGTCCGGCGACCTCGCGATCATGGACGAGGACGGCTTCGTCCGCGTCACCGGCCGCACCAAGGACCTTATCATTCGCGGCGGCGTGAATATCGCGCCGCTGGAGATCGACGAGGTACTGCTCAAGCACCCCGGTGTGCTCGATGCCGCCGCGGTCGGCGTGCCGGACCCGATCTATGGCGAGGAGGTCGTGTGCTTTGTGGTGCCGCGGCCGGCGGCAAGCCTGACCGAAGCCGTCGTGCTCGATCACTGCCGGGCGAACCTGCCCGCGCCGAAGGTGCCCAAGCACGTCGTCATCGTGTCGGAACTCCCGAAAAGCGATCGCGGCAAGGTGCTACGCGACAAGCTGAAGGAAGATTGGAACCAACGCATGAAGCTGTCGGCGTGAGAGTGTTAAAGACGTGGATAGCCCGGACAAGCTCGGCCATGAGAGCGAATTGGATCAATGACGCCGGCCGCGGGATAAATCCTTGATCGCGAGCGCTCGTCCCGCCATGCTTGCGGCGCAAATCGATCGGGCGAGCACGCCCGGCGCCCAAGGGAGGGGCATCATGACGGAAGAGCGCATTCGCGAGCTGACCAAGGCCATGTTGCGGAAGAAGCTCTACGTCGTCCTCTCCAAGGGCGGCGTGGCAGCCGAGGAGATCGCCAAGCACTTGCCGCGACATCTCGAATACATGATCGATCTGGAGAAGAAGGGCGTGCTGTTCGCCTCAGGTCCGCTGGCTGAGGCCAACGGTAAGACCCGCGGTGACGGGTTGACCATCCTACGCGCATCGAGCGCGGAGGCGGCGCGGAAGATCGCCGAAGCGGACCCATTCGTCGTCAATGGATTGCGCAGCTTCGAGCTGCGGGTATGGACCGTGATGGAGGGCTCACTCGGGATCAAGGTGAATTTCTCCGATCAGTCGCTCGAGGTGGCGTAAGGTCAATGGCGCAGCATCAGGCGTGAGTGTGGGTGAGAGCATGGAAACGGTCGGCCTCGTCGGCGTCGGGAAGATCGGACTGCCGATCTCCGAAAACCTGATCAAGAGCGGCTACCGTGTGTTGGGCTATCGGCGCGGCTCGCTGGCAGACTTCGAAAAACTTGGCGGCATCGCCGCCCGCTCGCCAGCCGAGATCGGAGCAGCGGCCGACATCGTGTTCTCGTGCCTGCCGTCGTCGGAGGCGCTCGACGACGTCATGCAAGGTCCCGACGGACTCCTCAAGTCCGCCCGCGCCGGGCAAGTCATCGTCGAACTCGGCTCGCATCCCGTGCCTGACAAGCAGCGACACGTTGCGCCGCTTGCGGCCAAGGGTACAGCCTTTCTCGACGGCGAGGTGAGCGGAACGCCGGGCATGGTGTCGGCGCGCAAGGCCGTGATCTACCTCGCCGGCGACAAGGAGGCGTGCGCAAAAGCCGAGCGTTTCGTCGGCGGCTTTGCCGATTCATGCCTGTATTTCGGACCGTTTGGAGCGGCGAGCCGGGTGAAGCTCGTCAACAATCTGCTCGTGGCCATCAACATCGCCGCGACCGCGGAAGCGATGGCGCTCGGCCTCAAGGCCGGCGTCGATGTCGATCTCATGATCAAGGCCATCGCCACCGGCAGCGGCGGATCCACGCAATTTGGGATCCGGGCGCCCTGGATGGTGCAACGGCGCTTCCTTCCCGCGCAAGGCACGGTGCCGGGATTGCAGCACTACTTCGACATGATCGGGGAGTTCGCCGACAGCGTCGGAGTCGCAACCCCCATGCTCGACCGCGCGATGGAACTCTATGAGAAGTTCATGGACATGGGCCTCGGCGAGAAGGATGGTGCCGCGATGGTCGACGTCATCGGCGCCCTGCCCCGCCGCAAGGCCTGACATACAACCGAACAAGCAAGACCGGAGGTTTGCATGATCCGCGTGAAGAAGATCGCCCACGCCATCTATGAAATGCCCGATGTCGACAAGCAGACCGAGTACTACACCGAGGTGCTCGGCCTCACTGTTACCGGGAAGGACAAGGAGGCGGTCTATCTGGCCTCGACCGTCGATCATCACTCGGTGGTGCTGCGCAAGGGGGCGAAGTCGAAATGCGCGCGGCTCGGCTTTCAGATCGCGCCGGAGGATGATCTCAACGCGTTCGAGAAGCAGGTCCAGGGCCTCGGTATCAAGACCGACCGCCAGAAGGACCCGGAGCCTTCGATCTCCGACATGGTCACATTCCAGGATCCGAAGGGAACGGTGATGGAGGTGTTCAAGCGCGAGGCGTTCTCGGGCCAGCGCTTCCCGACCAAGGGTATCGTTCCGCACAAGCTCGGCCATGTCGCGTTCTTCGTCACCGACGTCAAGAATGTGACGAAGTTCTATTGCGACGCACTCGGCTTTCGCGAGTCCGACTGGATGGGCGATTTCTTCTCGTTCCTGCGCTGCGGTCGCGATCACCACACCATCAATCTGATGCAGACCCACGAGGACCGCCATTTCCACACCGCGTTCGAGCTGCGCGATTGGGCCCACCTGCAGACCGCCTGCGATTATCTCAGTCTCAACGGCTACAAGCTGCTGTGGGGGCCGGGGCGGCACGGCATCGGTCATAACCTGTTCGCCTATCACCGCGCCCCTAACGGGTTGATCACAGAACTGTTCGCCGAGCTCGACCAGGTGAACGAGGAGCTCGGCTATTTTGAGCCGCGGCCCTGGCATCGCGACAATCCGCAGCGGCCGAAGGTGTGGGCCAAGGATCCGTCGGCTTCAAACCTCTGGGGCATCATGCCGCCGGACGAGATGCACCACTAAGATCGCGATCTGAAGGCAGACTCGGTCGGCTCCCTCTCCCACGCGCCCCGGGCTTGCACGGGACGCGTCTTGATCTCGCGCAAGCGGGGCGGCCCCGACTTGCGCGAGATCGCGCGGCAGTTGACGCTGCCCGGCGTTTCTCGCTACCTCTCGCGCATGGTGAGGCGTCGACACGTCTATCACATGGCCGGATACGATCCGATCGACGCCGGCGCGCAATACCGGCGCTTCCGGCGTCAGCTCGACGTCTTCCAGCGCACCTGGAACGTGACCGCAACCCTCTCCGACCTCGAGCAATTGAACGAGCAGTCGCGCGCGTGGTGGACGGTCGAGGCGCGTGCCGGCAACTGGCAGGTCGAAGCGACGCACGAGGTGCTGATCTGGGATGATATCGTGCGCGGCGACTTCGAGCGGCCGCTCCAGGTGCGTCTGCTTAATGCCGCCCGCGTCTACGGCGACTTCATCGCGACCGGCACGATGTTCCGCTACATCGTGGCAAACCCGCGCTACGCCGGCTTTTTTCTCTTTCCCGTCCTTTCGCTGGCTTTGTTCGCGGTCGGCGGATGGTTCTTTGCCAACCTGTTGACTGCGCTGCTCGGACTCGAAGGGATCGTCGCAGCCGTGGTGGGTCTGGTGGCCGGCGTTGCCGCCTTCCTTGGTCTGCTGCGATGGCCCGGCCGGCGATGGCGCGTGCAGCAGTTGTTGGACGACTGGATTTTCGCCCACGACTATCTTCACGGTCGCCGGCCCGATGTCGATGCCCGCCTCGATCGTTTTGCGCAGGCGCTGGTGGCGTGTTCGCGGGACAGCGCGCTGGATGAAATCGTGATCGTGGGTCACAGTCTCGGCGCGATGCTCGCGATCGACATGTTGGTGCGGGGGCTTGCGCTCGATCCTGATTTCGGCCGCCGCGGCGTGGCGATCTGCCTGCTCACCGTCGGCGCCACGATCCCGAAATTCGCCCTGCATCCGCGCGCAGAAGATATCCGCGACAGGATCGCGCGCGTGGTGGCCGAGCCGTCGATCGCCTGGACCGAATATCAGTCGCGCGACGATACCATCAGCTTTTACAAATTCGATCCGGTCTCGCTGACACGCGTCGCCGGCGACCGGCTCGAGGGCAAGCCGGTGATCCGGCGCGTGCAGATCCACGACATGGTGACGGCGGAGACCTTTGCGCGCTGCCGGCGCAATATTTTGCGGCTGCACTATCGTTCGGTGATGGCCAACGATCGGCGCGCCCCCTACGATTATTATCTGCTGGCGTGCGGACCGGCCGCCTTCCTCGACTGGACGGCAGCGCCCGAGGGACTGCTGGATTTCGTGGCCGCGGACGGCACGTACCGAGACCCGCCGTGCTGCCCCACGAAGGTAGTCGAGCCGGCCTCATGACGCCGCTGGTTGCCAAGGTGATCTGGCTGATCGGCGTCGTAGGCTGGTTCGTCATCCGCTATCCCCATGAGCGCCGCGCGCGGCGCACGCCGAAGCTTCGGCGCAGCGATCGCAGCCGCGAGCTCGTGCTAATGACGATTTCAGCGACGGGACTGGGCATCATTCCCATGATCTACGTGTTCACCAGCGCGCCACGCTTCGCCAACTACCCGATGCAGGCCTGGCAAGGGTGGCTGGGCGCGGCCCTGTTCGCCGCGTCGCTGTGGCTGTTCCATCGGACGCACAAGGATCTCGGGCGCAACTGGTCGGTGACGCTGGAAGTCCGCGAGCAGCACGCGCTGGTGACGAACGGTGTCTATGGCCGCGTGCGGCACCCGATGTATTCGGCATTCTGGCTGTGGGCATTGGCACAGGCGCTGCTGCTGCCGAACTGGGTCGCGGGTCTGGCCGGCCTGGTCGGCTTCGGGACGCTGTTCTTTCTTCGCGTCGGGCGCGAGGAGGCGCTGATGGCGGAAACGTTCGGCGACGAATACCGCCGCTACATGGCGCGCACGTCGCGGGTTTTGCCGGGGATTTACTAGGCCGAATCAGCGCGGCCGCTGCATCCAGCCGACGAAGCGTGTCAGCAGGCTCTGCGGCAACAGGATGCACACTGCCACACTGAACCGGTCGATTAATCGCGGAATCACCAGTCGTCGCCCCGCCTTGAAGCCGCGCCACCCCGCCTCGGCAATGGCAGGAGAGTTGGAGCGCGGCATCAACTTCATCAGGCGACTTTGCCCGACCGAGCAACGCTCGAAAAACGCGGTCCGCACGACACCCGGAGCGAGGCAGGTGACGGTCACGCCGCTGCCGGCGACTTCGGCGGCGAGCGCTGCCGAGAACGAGTTCACATATGCCTTCGATGCGTAATAGGCCGCCATGTTGGGTCCCGCGACGTAGCCGCTAATGGACCCCACATTGAGAACGCCGCCGCGTCCTCTTGCCACCATTCCTGGAAGAAATCGCAGGGTCAGCTCGGTCAATGCGCGAATATTGACATCGACAAGGTTCAGTTGCTCCCCGGGCGCGGCTTTGGCTGCGGGTCCGAACACACCGAAACCGGCGCTGTTCACCAGCACATCGCAATAGAGGCCGCGGTCGGACAACGCGCTTTCGATACAGTCGGCGGCGCGAGGGTCGAGCAGGTCGATGGCGAGGGCGGCCGCCTGCGCGCCGGTGGCCGTGAGTTCTGCCGCGAGCTCATCGAGCGCCTGCTGCGACCGGCCCAGCAGCAGCAGGAAACATCGATCGCGTGCAGCGGTTCGCGCGATGTCCCGGCCGATTCCCGACGAGGCACCGGTCACGACGATTGCAGGGTTCAACGCCCCGCTGGTCTCCTTCAGCATGCCCATCCCGTACTGAAAACGTGTGCCACAGATGTCATGGCCGCGCGTTCAGCGCCCGCCGGCATGAACAGCCCGGGCGAGCGCGCGGCCGACACAGTCATAGCCGGCGGTCGAATTGTGTAGTCCGTCCCATGAGACAAGGGCACCCGCCGGCAGCCCCGCCTCGATCGAGCGGCGCATCAGGGCAAAGCGCGAAAACAGGCCGACCCGTTCCTGCCGCGCGACCTCGGCGATGATGGTTTGCATGACCCCGTGATGCGAGGAGGCGAGCACGACCGGCGCGTATTGAAGATCCATCAGCACCACGTCGGCGCCGCCTGCCTTCAGGGCGCGGACACCCTCGGTCACCTGCTCTTTGAGGCCCTCGGCACGGCCGCCCCAGGCCACGTCGTTGGTCCCGAGTTGCCATATGACGAGATCGGGCTTGAGCGCAAGAACATCGCGGCCGAAACGGGCAATGCTGCCGGTGGCCGTTTCGCCGACACGGCCGCTGTTGATGATCTCGATGCGTGCCGCCGGGCGCAGGCGGGCAAGCTCGCGCCGCATCACCTCGGGATAGGTCGCGGACGGACTCAGCATCCACAAGCCGGTGGTGGAGGACGATCCGATGGCGACGATCCGCACCGGCTCGCCGGCGTTCAGGCGCGCCATCGTCCGTGGCAAGGGGGCACCCAGGGAAAGGCTTCGGTTCGCGGCCAGGCAGGCTTCGGCGTCAGGCACGCTCCCCGGCGCTTGGGCGATGGCGTCGTCGGAGCCCGCGACCAGCAGTGCCGCCGCTAGCCATCCTGGCCATGAGCGGCGAGGCCCAGCGCGGGGCATAGCTTCATCATGAGGCCGCTGGCGCTTCATGGCACGCTTGGCCCGAGCGCTTCGGCCTCGGCTGCGCCGTACTTCAAGCGGGGGCCTCGGCCCTCGTGTGCCGGTTGGTGCCGGTCAATTGCTCGATCTTGTGGACGTGCGCGACAGCCTCGCGTGCGGCATCGCTGTGGGTGAACAATTCGAGCCGTTCGGTCTCGTCCTCGGTCACCGGCGTCATTGCCAGGTCGGTGTAGGTGTACCGATTCGGGTCCTTCTTGACCCGAAGATTCGTCGCGTGCAGCCACAGCAGCAGCCGCACCGCGCGGGAATATTTGGTCACGAAGTTCCATGCGTATTTTGGATAGAACGACCAGATCGGCTCGATCGGCAGGCCGGGACGCCGATCCAGCCGGTATTTCCGGCGCAGCAACCCGCCTTGCAACGGATGTGCATTTTCCAGCGGCACGGAGGAGCAGAACAGGAACACGAAGCTCACGAGCCGCGACATGCTGCAATCGACGGACGCTCCGCGGCGGAGGATCGTCTCCATGTGCGCGGGCGTATAGTAGGTTTCCCACGCGGACTGATAGACCTGCTCCCACTCTTCCTTGCTCATCTTGGGATGATGGGCGACGGCGTGCTCGCCGTCATACAGATTCATGTCTTCGTGCATCCATTCGCCCTTCTGCCAAAGCACCTTGTGGTCTTCCGAACCCGGAAGCGGCGTCAGGCAGAAGAATTCGAGGATATCGAGCGGCAGCTCCCGCTGGATGATGGCAATATCCTCGCGGATGGATTCGGGCGTATCGAACGGAAAACCGAGGATGTAACCCGCTGTCGTGATCGCGCCCGCCTTCTTCCAGGCGAGCAGCATCGTGCGGTATTCGGTGATCTTGTTCTGGCGCTTCTTGGCCGCGATCAGGTTCGCGGCATTGATGCTTTCGAGGCCGACCAGCACCCGGTTGGTGCCGGCGCGTGCCGCCTTCTCAATGAAGTTTGGAATCTTGTGGCACAGCGTATCGACCTGGACCATCAGCCGGATGTTCATGTTGTCGCGTTCGCGCAACATGATGATGCGGTCGAAGATCGCTTCCCAGTCCTTGTTGCGGGCGAGGTTGTCGTCGGTGATGAAGAAATGGCGGATGCCCTGCACGTAGTGCTCGCGGATCGTCCGCTCCACGTCGTCGGCCGAGCGGCGTCGTGACTTCCTGCCTTGCACATTGATGATGGTGCAGAACGAGCATTGATAAGGACAGCCGCGGCCGGCATCGAAGCTCGCCAGGGCCTGGAACGTTTTTTTCAAATGCGAGACGGGGAGGATGGGAGTCGGCTCGGACTCGAGCGACGGCAGGTCCTTCAAGTAGTTGTAGATCGGCTTCAGCGTCCCGTTCGCGGCATCCTGCAGAATCAGGTCCATCCGGCCTTCCAGCTCGCCGGCGAATATGCTGATGCCCAGGTCGAGCGTCTTCTGCAGGTCGGCTTGCATTTCGGGCAGCATCGCGAGACAGCCGGAGACATGAAATCCGCCGATCATCACCGACACGCCCGCCGCGCGGAACGGGCGGGCGATATCGAGCGCGCGCGGATACTGATTCGACTGCACACCGACGATCCCGACCAGGCCGAATCCGTCGTGACGCCGAAACAGGGAAAGCAACCGGTTGATTTTGACGCGCGTGTGGATCTCGTCGATCACCGTGATGTCGATGGCGGTGTCGGGCCCAAGCGCGGAGCGCAGCCCCGAATCCCGCCCCAGGCTGTAGAGCACGGCGAGCGTGTTCGACGGAACGAATGCGCGCATCCACTGGATGACATATCCATCGTCGTCGTAATGCGACGGCTTGATCAGAACGAGCTGAAACCGCCGCGTCGATGCACCTGCCATGCCGTCATACCCCCACTCCCAGCACGCTCGGCGGGAGGTTCAAGTCCACGGCTGCAACCTTAACATGATAGTGCTTTACGAAAAAAGGCCGGAATCAGCGGCAAACGGAGCGGCGCCGACTCTCGGGCGCCGGAAAAGTTCCCGATGACCCTAAACGGATGAGTTCGTTGGCTATTGCGAGGTGTCGCTCCGACAATAAAAATGCGGAGGCCTCGAAGGCCTCCGCTTTCTGTCCTCTTCGGTGCTTTACGAGCGCGTCGATCAGGTGCGCGGGGCAGCCTCTGCCGTCTGCCGCGCCGGAGCGGAAGGTTTCCTGGGCGCGGGAGCCTGCGCAACCGGTTGGCTCGCCATATAGCGCCGTCCGCCGTTGAGCTGGCGAAGGCTATTCACCCAATCCTCGGGATACAGCAGGTGGTTCCCGGGAACGCGCAGGCCCATGTACCGCGCGATATCCTGAATGAACGCGACGCAGTTGTAGGTGGCGGCGTTCCAAAGCGGCGAGGTCGCCTGCAGATGCTTGATGTAGGCGAAGACTCTCTTCCCCTCCTCTTCGGTCATATAGACCCGGTAGGTGGCGGTCACATACTCTTCGTCGAGATCGCCGTAGCTCTTGCCGGTCTCCGACAACACCGGCAGAACGTGCCCGATGATGTAGGGAATGACGCTCTCCGTTGCCGGATGCAGGCCCGCGACTTCGATCTGGCGCTGACCGGACCGTCCAAACCACACGAAGGCGTGGCCATAGCTGGCGGCAGTGCGCGCGCGGAAATCGACGTAATACATCCCTTTGGTATTCGTGCTTTGCGGCTTCGCGCTGGTCACCGCGGTAGTAGATGCGTCCTGTGCGCTGGCCGTCTGAATTCCCAGCCCGGCTGAGATCGCGACCGCACACAGGCCTACGAGAAAGCCGAGGCTTCCCCTTCTTGCCGGACGATGTTGCATTGTAGGCTCCCCTGACCATGCTCCGCTCAGCGACGACTGAAGCGGCAAGCGCACTAGCGATGTCCCGAGTGGGTGCTCACGAAACTCTGCTCCTTCGGGAGAAGAAAGCAGCGGACGCGAGCACCCCTCGTGACTTGCATTTAGCCTCTGGCGGCCACCGGTTGCGGATACTTGCCGATCGGGGCCTTACCGACCGGATACTTGCCGATCGGAGCCTTACCAACCGGCGCTGCCGGCGGAGGTGGCTCCTTACGCGGCAGGTCGGCGGCGGCGGCTGCGCTCAGCATGGCCAAGGATGCAGCCGTTACGGTTAGAATCTTCAGCATGACTAATCCCCTTGTGTTTGGACAGCATCTCTGCGGAAACCCCGGATGAGGCAACCGAGGGACGCCCCCTGTCTTCGCACCATCACTTAGCCAGAGCGGTTTCCACCGCTGCACGGTTAAAAAATGCTCTAACGGCCATTCTGACACAATGAAAAAGCGCTCGACTCACCGACGCAACGGCTCGTTTTCAAGGAGGTGTTGCACAAATATCACCGGCCGGGCTTCGGGGTGCGCTTTTGATGGAAAACCTGGCTGAATTCTGCGCGTTCAGCGGCCAATTTTTGGTCACGCAGCGTCGCGCGCCGTCGTATTGAGCTACCGGCGCGACCGATTCTGGGTCTGCTCGTGCCCACATCGACCCGGCATTCACGCCGCGAGGGCCTCAGGTCATGGAATCGAGTCGTGCGCGGCCAGCGCGGTGCGCTCAAGGGCACGTCGCTCGGCGACTAAGGCGTGCTCGGCAGCCACAGCGTGCGCCGCGGAAACAGCAACATCGGCACAATGAGGAGCAGACGGGGCCAAAAAAACGGAACGATTCGGAGAAAGATACTGGGCGGCCTGCCGTACTGACCTTTGGTTAGGTATTTCCGTCTTGCTCATTGCGGGATTTCCCGGCGAGCGGGTACGGCGTATCGGCTTGAACCGAGCAAGAGAGAAGGGTGTGTCGCGCGTCAGTTCCGCGCGCTAGTCTAGACTCCGTCGGCCCGACGAGACGTGAGAGCGTCAAACGTCGATGCCGTGACACAGGTCGGGAGGAGAACAGTCGATGTTTGCCACTACAAGACGCGTAACGCTCGGCTGGCTTGCAATTCTATTCGCCGGCGCATTGTGGGCTAACGCCCCGGCGCGGGCGGCCGATCCGATCAAGGTCGGCTTCAGCATGGCGTTGACTGGGGCGGTCGCGCCCAACGGCAAGCAAAACCTGCTGGCGTTGGAAATCTGGCGCGACGACGTCAACGCCAAGGGCGGGTTGCTGGGACGCCCGGTCGAACTCGTCTATTACGACGACCAGAGCAACCCCAACAACGTGCCCGGCATCTACACCAAGCTCATCAGCGTCGACAAAGTCGACCTTCTGGTCGGCCCCTATGCGACCAATATGATCGCGCCGGCGATGCCTGTCGTCATGCAGGCCAACAAGATGACGATCGGCATGCTTGGCGTAAACGTCAATCGCCAGTTCAACTATTCGAGATATTTCTCGATGGTGCCCGGCGGAGACGAAGGGACGCTAGCCTTTTCGAGGGGGTGGTTCGAGATCGCGGCGGCGCAAACTCCGAAACCGCGGACCGTAGCTCTCATTGGGGCCGACGCCGAGTTCGGCAAGACGGCGTGTGATGGAGCGCGCGAGAATGCCAAAGCCGGCGGCTTCGACATCGTCTACGATAAGAGCTATCCGCCAAGCACTACCGACATGGTGCCGATCGTGCGCGCCATTCAGGCCACCAATCCGGATCTCGTCTTCGCTTGCAGCTATCCGCCCGATACGGTGGGCATCATCCGGGCCGCGAACGAAATCGGCTTGAACGTGAAGATGTTTGGCGGCGCCATGATTGGACTCCTGGCCACGCCGATCAAGCTACAGCTCGGCCCGCTGATGAACGGTCTCGTGATCATGGAGAGCTTCATTCCCGCGCCTACGCTCAACTTCCCGGGCCTCAAGTCGATGCTGGACAGGTATCAGGCCAAAGCGCCTGCGCTCGGCATCGATCCGCTGGGCTATGGATTTACCCCGTTCGCGTATGCGGCCGGCGAGGTGCTGGCGCAGGCGGTCGAGGCAACGAAAAGTCTCGATCACAGCAAGCTTGCAGACTACATCCACGCCAACAAATTCTCGACCGTCGCCGGCGACATCTCCTTCGGGAAGGACGGCGAATGGACGAAGTCGCGCCAGTTCTTCACCCAGTTCCAGGGCGTTACCGGCAACGATCTCGCGCAATTCCGCGATACCACCCACCAGGTGATCTTGTGGCCTGCGGAATACAAAACCGGCACCCTGATCTATCCCTATCAAGACGCGAAGAAGAAATAGGATCGCGTCGACAGCGGGATCATTCGCCGGTCCCGAGGCGCATCAGTCGGCGGAACTTCACACTAGTCTAACTGCGCGCCGTTGCGTCCTCGACGATGGGTCGCCGACCACAGGCGATCTAGCTTGCCCCTGTGCAAGCTGGAGCGCGCCTGGCACCCCGTGATGCCAACTTCGCAATCACGTTTCGCTGACAGGCGATCGTTGCGGTGTTGAACGCGCGCCGCCCGGCCATCGCTCATGGGTAAGCGGAACGGTGAGCTTCGCGCTCAATCCGTCCGTTCCGAACGATTGCTCAACTTGGCCGTTGAGCTGGCGTTCGATCACCATGTTGATCAGCCGCGAGCCGAAACCCGGGCGTCTGGTCCGCTTGGGTGCGGGGCCGCGGCTTTCCGTCCAATCGAGCACCAGCGTGAGGCCCTGCTGGGTGCGCGTGATCGACCACGTCACCTCGACGTGGCCGGACGGCTCGGAGAGGCTGCCGTGCTTGCTCGCATTGGTCGCGAGCTCGTGCACTGCCATGCTCAGACCGAAGGTCGGGTCCGGCTCGAGGAAGACATTTGGGCCGCCGAACGAGATGCGATCGAGGAACGGCGCGAGGAGCGTGTTGAGCAGCTCGTTGAGCGAGGTCGATTTCCAGCCGCCTTCGGTAATCAGGCGATGCGCATTGGCCAGTGCCAGCACGCGGGCCTCATATTTTGCGACGAGGTCGGCGACACTGCGCGAGTTCTTGGCGGTCTGCGAAAACAAGGCAAGCAGTTGCGAGAACAGATTGCCCGAGCGGTGGCGCAACTCGCGGATCATCAGTTCGTGACGTTGATCCAGTTGCCGGCGCTGGATGGCTCCCGCCACCACGTTCGCTACCGCGGCAAGAAAGGATACGTCGTAGTCATGAAACTTGCGTCGCTTCCTTGTGTGCGCGGCGAGCACGCCATAGGCGCGGCCGTCGCGGCCCGCGATCGGCGTGGCGAGCCCGCTGACCGCGCCGTGATCATGCAGCAAGGCCGCGCTCGAAAACCTGGTCTCGCTCGCGAGATCCTCCACGATCACCGGCCGCCCGGAGGCAAGCGTGTAGCCTGCCTCCGTATCGCGGCCGGTTGAGATATTGGCCGTTCCGACTAACCCTGCTTTCCATCCAATGCCGGCCCTAAGCAGGAGCTCGGCGTCGCCGGGAAGCAGTTCCAGGATATTCACCAATTCGACGTCAAGAATCTCTCCGACGGTCGTGACCACTTCGTTGAAGAATTTCTGCAAATCGCTGTCGGTCAGTGCCCGCTCGCCGAGCCGCGCGAGCGTCTCCTGTTGGCGCGCGCGAACGCGGACCTCGCGGTTGACGCGCAGCCGTTCGGTGACGTCCCGGCACATACCGAGCATTTGCACCGCCGCACCGTCCTGCACGATCATGGTGACCAGCGCCTCGAACCAGCGTTCATCGCGGTCCGAAGGGCCGGGCAACCGGTACTCGAGGCGGCATGGCTCGCGGGTCTGCAGGGTCTTATGGATCGCGGCAAAGACGCCTGCTGCCTCGTGCGATGGAAAGTCTTGCGGCATGATCGAGAGCGAACCGTCGATGCTGTTCTCGGGAAGGCCGTGGAAGTCTTCGAGCTTGGTCGACCACGTCATTTGATGTGATCGGAGGTCCCACGACCACACGCCCACCTGGCCCGCATCGAGCGCAGATCGAAACGATTCAAGGTCGGGGGGAAAAGCTGCCCCTTTCTCGGAAACGCGGCTGTCCGCCGGTTCCCCTGGGTCTCGCGTTTCTGGCACTTTCACATCCAGCGTGCGTCAGTCTATTGATCTTGCAGCGGAGGTTCGCAGTAGAGAGCGATAGCATTCAGGAGACGAGGGGATCGCGCATGCAAATCCTTCCTTCTTCGGCTGGCGCAACGACTCTTGGCCGTGCCCGCGCCTAGCGCAAGCCCTGTGGGAACGCTGCCGGCCTGACACTAAAGCACATCTCCCTCTTGGTGCCGCACGGCGGTGATTACAGTCGAGAGCTCAGAGCTATTGGTGCAGGTGTGACAGAGACGGAAGGCGAGGGCCCCTCCCTTCCGAAGAAAGCCGAAAATGTGCGGGGTGCAAGCGGCGGACCGGGTCGCCATTTGCCGTCCTGATCCTACAAGCCCCTGGCATTTCAAAGGTTCCGCTTGAAAAAAGTCGCCATTCCAACCATCGGCAGCCGCTGTTGCGCGCCCGCATCGCGCCTTGGAATGATTGCAAAGAGCCCGCGTGTAATTCTCCTTTTAATTAGCTACGGAGGGCGACCACTGGCACCCGTTGTTTGCCAAGTTGCTCGAGCAACAGCCCAAAAAGCTATCGCCCCGCAGGGGCGGGGCGATCGATCATGAGCGCGCCAAGAAAGGGGGCAGAGGGAGGGGTTAGGAGACGCAGCGTCCGGCGATCTGTGCCAGCGGCGACTGCCCAATGGCGCTCACCATCGGCTCGCATCCGTCCAGCAGGCGGGGCTTGGAAGTTGGCGTGGCCGCGGGGGCGTTCGTTTCGACCGGGCCGTTCACCGCGTTGCGGCTTTTCAAGGGGGCGAGCGGCATGCGGTCGCTCTTGAGCGTCCGGTTTATGGTCAGTGAGGTCTGGCTCGCTGAGGGTGCAGCAGTGGTGGCGGAGACTTCGAGGCCGATAAGGAAGCACGCGACGGCAAAAACGGCACCACCGAAGCCGGCGAGATATTGCGAATGACTGCGCATGGAAAGCTCCCACGATCCCTATGCCAATTAGTCGCGTGAGCCATTGGATAGGTTCATGCGCTCCGAAACGATTTTGGCGACCCCCTCGGGCCTCAGGACGCTGCGGGGGCTAACCAATTGATAGAAAAGTAGTTCGTAAGGTCGGCCGACGGGTCACACGCGGCGGCGGTCGCCGGGGGCAGGGCGGCGGCTAAGGGCTCTCCAGCGTCGGCGGTCCCGGCAACGGGGGGGTTAGGCGTAGGAGAATAAGCCCTGAGTTGGATAGTTTAGCGGCCACCCCGATGTCCTTGGAGGGCGATTCCCAGGAACCAACCGGCTTGCCGTGCATTGTACCGGCAGCCGGCCGCCCATTCCCCCCTCCCCGTGCTCGGCCGGTTATCTCGGGCGTAGTCGACATTGTCGGCTACGCCCCTGTCTTTTTTACCGCAAGCACAGGGTTTTACAGGCCGCAAGCGCCAGGGGGTTACAGGCCCGGGGAAGGGCGGAACTTTCGTTCACACCCCGGGTTTTCAAGTCATCTCAGGCATCCCCGTTGGCAGGAGCAAGCAATGAATTGGGATCGTGTTGAAGGTAACTGGAAAGAATTCAAAGGGAAGGTTCAGCAGAACTGGGGCAAGCTCACCAACGACGATCTTGATGTGATCGAGGGCAAACGGACGGAACTCGCCGGACGCCTTCAACAGCGCTATGGTGTAGCGAAGGACGACGCCGAGCGCGAAATCGATACTTGGCTCAACGGCGTCAACTAACGCAGGCCCCTGTCGGTCGCGGGCTGCGTGAGCGCTCTTGCTGCAAATGAAGCTTCCCGGCGCATCGGGGGGCCGGCAGTGTGAAGTCCCAATCCCGATGGCGCGGGTTCCTTGCGCTTAATCGCTTTTCAGTGAGGCCCTGCCATGTTTCAACGATCGGCTCACTCCCGCTCTCGCGCAATCTCTGCCGATATTGGCGAAATCGAGCGGCGTTTGCGGACGCTGGAGAAGCACCTCGAGCGGATCGGGGGAAACACGTCCAAGAATGCCGCGCAGGCAGTCGATCGGATCGGCGAGACCGCTGATCGGGTAGCCGATACCGTCGCGTCGGCCCTGAGTACTATGGCCGAGCGCTTTCGCGGTGGGGCCAACTCCATGAGCGACCAAGCGGGAAAGATGGGAAACGAGGCGGCAAAACTGGGCAACGATGCACTACGGCGGCTGTCCAGCGAAGTCGAGCATCGCCCGCTGGTCACGCTCGCCGTTGCGGTGGGGGTGGGAATTCTCATCGGAGTGGCAAGCCGGCGCCACTGAGCAGCCTCCTGGCGACCACGCCGCCCAGGCGCCGATTATCCGTACGGTTCCGCGCCGGAGCGCTACGACCGCGCTAGGCGGTGATGCGGCGATCGCGGCGCTTCGCAGTCCGTTCGAAAAACAGGGCTTGGCTTGCAACCGCCGATACGGTTGCCGGCTGGAACGGCTTTGCGATCAGGAAGGCCGGCTCAGGCCTCTCGCCGGTCAGGAACCGTTCGGGGTAGGCTGTGATGAAGATCACCGGGGCCTCGAACGTGGCAAGCAACTCGTTCACGGCCTCCAGGCCCGAACTGCCATCGGCCAACTGAATATCGGCGAGGATGAGCCCCGGACGCTTTTTCTTGGTCAGCGCCAAAGCTTCCGCGTGGGTGCGCGCGACACCGAGGACGCGGTGCCCTAGTCCTTCGACCAGGGTCTCCAGCTCCATGGCGATGAACGTGTCGTCCTCGATGATCAACACTTCGGTCGCAATTTCGACCGCCAGCTCCCGGCCGGACTCCTCGACCAGACCGCGGAGCTTCATGACGTCGATATCGAGCACGCGCGCGGCGTCCGGCTCGGAAAAGCCTTCCAGCGCCACCAATAGGAACGCCTGACGGGGGAGCGGGGTGATATTGGCGAGCTTCTGCTCGCCGGGCAGGGCGCCGTCGGGCGAACCCGCGGTGCCATTGACTGAAAGCGAATTCCAGATTTTCGTGAACAGGCGATAGAGGGCCACGCGAGGCCCCCTGGGGTCTTCGAGCACGGACCGATCGGCGATCAGCGCTTCTAGGGTGGCCGCCACATATGCGTCGCCTGACGCTTGGTTCCCAGTCAGGGCCCGCGCATACCGCCGCAAAAAAGGCAGGTATTGAGCTACCGCAGCAGAGTTGGGCATAGGCCCTCCCGATTATTCCTACGAGGTTACTTGGGAAACGACCCCGCGGGTATTCCTACGAGGTTACTTGGGAAAACCACCTCGCGGGAAAAAAGTTCCACGGAACGGAACGAACGGTTTTGCAAGACGTTATGCTTGGACGAGTACCGAGGGGCCCGGGATCCGGCGCTGGGGAGGTGAAATGAACGAACATAAGTCAGTTCGGCCGGAATCGGCGGAGCGACAGCCGGTTAAGCCGGAATCTCCCGGCGCAAAAGCGCTAAGGCCAGAGGCGACAATGCATACAGACGCCCATGCACGAAAGGCTGGAGGGCGCCTGAGCCGCGAAGATCAACGTCGGCTCGGGGACATCCTTCAGCGAGTCTATGATGACGTGATACACCAAGGCGTTCCGGATCGGTTCAAGGAGCTTCTGACCGAACTCGAACAGCGCGGGGATAAAGCCCCTGGCGAGGCGGCTGCGCACGGGCAAGTCGAAGGAAGTCACAACCCCGAGCCCGATCGTCTGTTCGCGGCCAAGGCCTCTGACAACAAGGGATCTCACTCATGACGATGCGACCATCGGTGCGCGATGCGATGCTCGCAGCGGTCCCAAGCCTGCGCGCATTCGCGATCTCGTTGTGCGGCAATGTCGATCGTGCCGACGATTTGGTGCAGGAAACGTTGCTGCGGGCTATGGCGAATATCGATTCGTTTCAGCCCGGGACGAACATGTCAGCTTGGCTCTTCACTATTCTCCGGAATCTCTTCCGTTCCGAATACCGTAAGCGTCGCCGTGAGGTCGAAGACACCGACGGCAGTTACGCGGAGAGTCTGAAGTCGCATCCCGAGCAACACAGCCGGGTCGAGTTCGAGGAGTTTCGCACGGCGCTTTCGAAGCTTCCCCCCGATCAGCGCGAGGCGCTGATTCTCGTCGGGGCGTCGGGCTTCTCTTACGAGGAGGCTGCTGCCATCTGTGATTGTGCCGTGGGAACGATCAAGAGCCGAGTCAATCGCGCGCGCACGCGACTGTCGGAGTTGCTTTCGATCGACGGTGCCGACGATTTCGGTCCCGATCACACCACCCGGGCGATTCTCTCCGCTGGTGGGCGAGGGTAAGCCTCGAGCTTCGCGGCGGCCCTTTTTAGATCCGTCCCCCGCGATAAGGTCGCGGGGGACGATCGGCTTTCTCAAGAGCGCGGATGTATAAACGCCTTCGCCCGGCTCAAGCCGGGCGAAGGGTTATACGCGCCGAAGCGGATTAGCCGAAGCGCGACTAGGGGACGGTGGGCGAGCGGCCTCGCATGAGGCCAAAGATGGCGGAGATTACGAATAGAATGATCGCTACGAAGAAGATGATCTTAGCGATCTCAACCGCGAATCCCGCGATCCCGCCGAATCCCAGCACTGCCGCGATGAGTGCGACGATCAAAAAAGTCAAAGCCCAGCCAAGCATGGCGTTGCTCCTTGTCTCTATCGAGTTCGCGCCATCAACGTCCGGTGGAACGGAATGTTCCAGGTTCCATCGTGGGAACAGTTCCACGAATTCGGCATTGACCCGGCGCAAGTCGATGTCCAAAGCGCCGCCTCCGGTCGGCAAGGAACACAGATGGCCCAGAAGGTGGTTCAGAGGCGGTCCAAACAATCGGTCGCAGCCAAGCCCGCCGCTCGGATATCGAACGGAGAAAAGCACCCCAGTGGTTCGTCCGCCAGGCAAAGCGGCGCAAAAAAATCAAACCGTTTGCCGGACAAGCAAAGCACCTGGCACGCTATGTTCTCGAACATGGCGTGCGGGGCGGCGCGCTACGCCGGTCATCCGCTGGCATTTCTGACGGCCGTGCTGCTCGTTCTGATCTGGGCTCTCACCGGCCCGCTGTTCAATTTCAGCGACACTTGGCAGCTCGTGATCAACACCTCGACCACGATCGTGACGTTCCTGATGGTCTTCCTGATTCAGCATACTCAGAATCGCGACACCCTCGCCGTGCAGCTCAAGCTGGCCGAGTTGATCATGGCGGCGACGGAAGCTGAGGATCGCTTGGCGACTGCAGAGGATCTCTCGGAGGAGGAGCTCGAAGAGCTGCACAAGAACTATCAGCGCCGGGCCGAAGACACGTTCGATCGTCTCAAGCAGCACCGGGCGCGGCTCAAGCACGCGAGTTGAGCAAGTGCGCGGAGTCCGATATCCGCGGGCGATGCTTCACGGATGCACGTCCTCGGTAAACCAGTCGGTCGGCACCTCGTGGCCGAGGCCGCTCTCCTTGGCCTTGCGGTAAACGAGGGCGCCCGCCGCGGCGAACTGGAAGCCGAGCCCGATATTGTTGATGAAGCACGTGACGTCGGATTCGGATTTGCGACCGTGGACCCGCCCGATCACGAGTTCCGGCAAGGTTGCTAGCCGCTTGAAGTCGATCTCCTCCGCGAGCTGCCAGCCTCGGCCCTCCACCTTCTCCTCGATCACGACTCCCTTGGCGGCGACATGAATAGGGACAGGATCGTTCCAGTGAATAATTACACGGTCGGCGCGCTTGATCGCCTTGACCTCGATCTCAGGCCGTTTGATGGAGCTCAGATGCATCCCCGGTTCGATCCAGCGCTCGAAGAAAATGTGGTCGATGGAATTGCTGGCGCACATCACGATGTCGGCGTCTTTGATTGCCGCTTCTGGCTCCGTAACCGGATCGACCCTGACGCCGAGCAGCGCACTCATGGCGGCGGCGAACTTGTCGCGATTTTGCCGGTTCGGGCTAAAGCACCGGATGGTCTCGACGTCGCGCACGGCACAGGCTGCCGTTAGCTGCGCGCCAGCTTGCCAGCCGGAGCCGAGGATGCCCACGGTCTTCGCGTTTTCGCGGGCGAGATACTTGATGCCGAGCCCGTTGGCGGCGCCGACGCGCATGCGCTGCATGACGCCGTCGGGCAGTATCGCCAGCGGCTCGCCGGTCTCCACCGAGAACAACAGCACCAATCCTACATAGCGATTGTTGGGTGCCGCCGGGACCTTCTCGCGGCGCATGTTATTGCCGCGTTTCGGCCACGTGATGATGTCGGAGTTGATGCGAACCGCGCCCACGCCGAGCTTTGGAACCACGCCGTCCATGGACTTGAGGCTGTAGAGCGCATCCGCACGTGCCGTCGGCGTGAAGCAGTCGGAGCGGGTGCGTGAGACCCCACGCCCTTCCGCCAATTCGATGTACGCCTCTTCCATGACCTCGATGCATTCGGGCATGGTCAAGAGCTTCTCGACGTCATCGTTGGACAAAATCAGGGTCATGAGCGCGCTTCGTCCCGGCGGTGCGCCATAACATAGCAGAACTGCGGGAGTCGGGACTGCGTTATTCATGGCGGCGTTCCCGCGCCTCCATGCAGCCGCGATCGTAATCCCACGGAGTCGTGCCGTTCAAGCCGCCCACAAGGTGCTCGCCTTGGGTCCGGAAAATGTTCCAGAATGGAATGGAGCGGGGCGAGCGCCCCGACACCCACCCGCCATCCCGCAACCAAACGAGATCACGATGAGCGTAGACAGTCAGATGACCACGCTGAGCGCAGCCTTCGACGACTATCCGCACACGCTGCCGCTCAAGCGCGGCGAGATCAAATCTCCTCGCATCGCGTTCGCCTTTTCCGACATCAAGCCAGCGAATCGATTCTTCAAGCCGATGGTGCGGGAGCTCAAGTTTGACGTCAGCGAGATGGCGATTGCGACGTATGTGCAGGCCAAAGCCTATGGCAAGCCGCTCGTTCTCATACCCGCGACGATGATGGGCCGGTTCCAGCAGGGGACCATCCTCTGCAGCGCCGCGCGCCCGCTCACGGCCGCCGGTCTTGCCGGCAAACGGGTCGGCGTGCGCTCCTACAGCCAGACCACCGCGGTGTGGGTGCGCGGTATCCTTCAGAACGATTATGGCGTCGACCTCGGTCGGGTACACTGGGTCACGTTCGAAGACGGCCATGTGGCCGAATACCACGAGCCGGCGGGCGTTGAACGGGCTTCCAGCGACAAGAACCTGCTCAAGATGCTGCGCGAAGGCGAGCTCGACGCCGCGATTTACGGCGCCGACCTTCCCAATGACCCGACGTTGCAAAGCGTCATACCGGACCCGGAGGCGGCGGCGCAGGCGTGGTATGCGCAGCACAAGGTCGTCCCGATCAATCACATGGTGGTAGTGACGGAAAAACTCGCCAAATCGCACCCGGAGATCGTGAAGGATATTTATCGAGTGCTGCTGCAGGCCAAGACGGCCGCCGGTTTGCCCAAGCCAGGCCAAATCGACTTTCTTCCGTTTGGCGCCGAAGGCTGCCGGCCCGCGTTGCAGACCATCATCAATTATGCGTGGCAGCAAAGCCTCATCCCGCGGAAAATCGACGTCGAGGAACTGTTCAACGATACCACTCGCGGGCTTGAGCGGTAATCGCATGGGGGCGGCCGAGTGCATCAATTTCGGCTTGGGCGTCGACGTAATGACCAGGCCCATGAAGACGGTGGCACCGGCTCAGATTTGTTTACCAAATCAGTGCAGTCTGTCCTGCAGTCGAACATGTCGGATGTCGACAAGTTGATCGACGCTGTGCGCCCGCCGCGCTTAATGTGAAGAGAGAATCAGCGAGCTGGAGCTGCCCGACAGGGCGAAAAGTCCAAAAAATCCCAGGAGAATGCCTTGCCGAAATTCGCGTGGGCGGTCCCCATTCGATCTCATGTTTACGGTCCGGGGGTGCTGCGTCGTGTACTGGTCTCGGGCGTCGCTTCGGCCTTGCTCGTCGGCCTCGGGGCCTCCGCAAATGCCGCACCGCGCGGAGGGTTCTTCAGTCCCTATGGCTGGTACGGCTATTACAGCTATCCGGCAGATGTCCCCAGCCGCCGGCAGCGTGCTGCGCCGGCGCGAAGGGAAAGGGCCGAGCCGAGAAAAGAGGCGGGCTTTGGCGAAATGCCGAAAGGCCCACTGCAGATCGTCGTCTCGATCGATCATCAGAAGGTGACGCTCTTCAGCAATGGCGTGCGGGTCGCGCAGGGCCCCGTCTCGACCGGCGTGCCCGGACATCCGACTCCGATGGGAGTCTTCAGCATCATCGAGAAGGACCGCTACCACCGCTCCAATCTCTACAGCAATGCGCCGATGCCCTTCATGCAGCGCATCACATGGTCCGGGGTGGCGCTGCACGAAGGTGTGCTGCCGGGCTATCCGGCCTCCCACGGCTGCATTCGCATGTCCCAGGACTTCGCTCAGAAACTGTGGCCCACGACCCAGCTTGGCGCACGCGTGATCATCGCGCGCAACGACCTGGCACCGGTCGACTTCGAGCATCCCAAGCTGTTCGTGCCCAAGCCAAAGCCGGGGGAGCCGAAAGTCGCGATGAATGCGGCGACCGACGGACACAGCCTTGCGCCGCTCGCAGTCGCTCAGGTAACGACGCCGGACGGGCGCGATGACGCGACCGCACCGGTGACGCAGGCTCCGACGTCCAGACCCGCGACCGTTGATCGTGCTGGCATCGAGAGCGCAACGCCCTCGGCGGAGGAGTCGTCGCAACCCGCCGATGTCGCCACCCCGCTCGCGCCTGCGGATCTGCGCAACACGTCCGCGACGCCGCAACCCAGCGCGCCGGCGACACCGGCGGAGGTCGGGCCCGTCGGCGCCGAGCCGCGGCCGTCCGAGACCGCGCCTGCCGGCAGCGATATCGTCAAGCCTGCGCCGACGATCGACCCGGCCAAGCCGATCGCACCGCGCATGCGGTCGGCGGACCAGCCGGTCAAGAGGAGCGGTCAGGTGGCGGTATTCGTCAGCCGCAAGGAACAGAAGATCTTCGTCCGGCAGGGCTTCGTCCCGCTGCTCGATATGCCGATCGTGATCGAAGAGCCCGACCAGCCGCTCGGCATTCACGTCTTCACCGCAATGGAGGTGACCGACAGCGGGATGCGGTGGAATCTCATGACCGTCCCAACCGACCCGTCGGCCCCGGTGGAGCAGCGGGACAGCAGGAAGAGGTCCAAGGAGCCGTCGAGACCCGCGGTCCAGCTGAAGCCCGCGTCGACCGCGGCGGAAGCGCTCAATCGCATTGCGATGCCAAAGGAAGCGGTCGACCGCATCAGCGAGCTCTTGATACCGGGCTCATCCCTGGTGATCGCCGACGAAGGACTTGGCCGGGAAACGGGCCGGTACACGGAATTCATCGTTCTCTCACATTAGTCGCCGCTTGACCGTGGTGGTGCGAAAAGCGATCGGCTAGGCTCCCGATAGCCTGCCGATCGGCGACGCTGCACGCCTCGGCGAGCTAGGGAGGAAAAACAACATGCACGGTTGGCGGAACGCAGGTAGATCGGCTGCTGTTGCGGCGAGCGCAACGGTCGCATCCGTGTTGATCATGATCGCGGCCGAGCCGCTGCTGGCTCAAATTTCACCGGCTCAGACGTCGCCGGCGCAGACTTGGCCGACCAAAAGGGTTCAGGTCATTGTGCCGTTCTCTCCCGGGAGCGCCACCGACCTCCTTCCGCGAACGGTGTTCGAGCACGTCTCGGCCAAGGTCGGTCAAACCTTCATCATCGAAAACCGGCCGGGTGGCGGTGGAGCGATGGGCGTGAGCGCTGTCGCCAAGGCCGAGCCCGATGGCCACACGATCCTCGTCCATTCCAACGCGCTGGTGACCGCGCCGGCGATCCAGAGCATGCCCTACGATCCGGTGCAGGATTTTGCCGGCATCACGCCGCTCGGCAACGTGCCGCTGGTTTTGGTGATCTCCCCGGACAAGAACATCAAGACGCTTAAGGAACTGGTCGCGGCGGCCAAGGCCAAGCCGGGATCGATCAACTACGCGGCCGCCGGCATCGGGACGCCACCCCACCTGACCACGGAACGCTTCCGCCTGGCGGCCCAGTTCGAGGGACAACTCGTCCCCTTCAAGGGCGCGCCGGAGGCGCTGACCGAAGTGCTCACGGGAAGAGTAGATTTCTATTTCTGCCCGATCATCCCCGCCATGCCCTTCATTCGCGATGGCAAGCTCTTGGCGCTCGCGGTGAGCAGTACGAAGCGGGCCTCCGCGCTGCCGGATGTGCCGACCACCGTGGAGGCGGGGTTCCCCGATTCCGATTTCGATTTCTGGATCGGGATGGTGGTGCCGAAGAAGACGCCGCGCGACATCGTTGCTCGCATGCACCAGGAGACCGTGAACGGGCTGGGCGATCCATCCGTGAAAGAGAAACTCGCCAAGCTCGGCGTCGAGGAGATGATCATGAAGCCGGAGGATTTCGACGCCCGGATCGCCCGTGAGGCTCCTCTTGCGGTGACACTCGCCAAGGCCGTCGGCATTTCGCCGAAATGATCGCGGCGGCACCGCAAGTCGGGCAAACCGGCACACGTGTGCGGCGCCCGCAATCTTCGAGACGCGTGGCTCGCGCGCAGCTCTCCCGCGCGTCAGGGTGGAGAAGGCATTCAGCAATGTTCGAAGGCTTCACCCGTACCGAGATCGAGACCAGCGGCGCGCGCATCGTGACGGTGCACGGCGGCAATGGACCGCCGCTTCTGCTCATGCACGGCAATCCGTTCTCGCACGTCTCATGGCACAAGGTGGCGCCGCGGCTTGCAAGCGAATTCACCGTAGTCGCCACCGATCTGCGCGGTTACGGGGATTCGGAAAAGCCGCCCGGCGGCAAGGATCATGGCGGCTACTCGTTCCGCGCCATGGCACAGGACCAGGTTGAGGTGATGGCTGCGTTGGGTTTCGAGCGCTTCTGCGCCGCTGGCCATGACCGCGGCGCCCGCGTGCTGCACCGCATGTGTCTCGACCATCCGGACAAGGTAGCGCGCGCGGCCATCCTGGACATCATCCCGCAGCATTACCTGCTCAACAACGTGACACGCCAGTGGGGCACCTTCTCCTGGCACTGGTTCTTCATGATCCAGCCCTACGATTTTCCGGAACGGCTGATGGGCGCCGATCCCGACTATTTCATCGAGAAGAAGCTCTCCAAGACCGCGCAGGGTCTGAGCTTCTTCGACCCGGCGGCGCTCGCCGAGTACAAGCGCTGTTTCCGCAATCCTGCGACCATCCATGCCATGTGTGAGGATTATCGCGCCACTCACGGCGTCGACCTCGACATGGATAGCGATGATTTTGCCGCCGGACGCAAGATCGCCTGTCCGCTGCTGCTGCTGTGGGGTGCGACCGGTGGCGTCGGGCGCAACCAAAAATCCATGGAGATCTGGCCGCGTTATGCAGCCGATATCCGAGCCGGCAAGGCGCTGCCTTGCGGGCACTATCTTTCGGAAGAAGCCCCGGAGGAAACTTATCGCGAGCTTCGCGAGTTCTTCGTAGCAGAGAGCGGCGAAAAGGTCTGAAGGGAGCTTCGGGTTTGCCGATGACGACACCGCGACGCCCGTGGTACACGGTCCTCTACATTCAGGTCCTGCTCGCCATCGCTCTCGGCATTTTCATCGGCCATTTCTTTCCAAATGCCGGCGTCGCGCTCAAACCGCTCGGTGACGGCTTTATCTCGCTCATCAAGATGATGATCGCGCCGGTCATCTTCTGTACGGTCGTACACGGCATCGGTTCGATGCGCGACCTCAAGAAGGTCGGCCGCGTCGGCGTCAAGACGCTGTTCTATTTCGAGGCGGTCTCGACCGTGGCGCTCGCCATCGGGCTCCTGGTCGGGGACCTTCTTCAGCCCGGCAAAGGATTCGACATCGATCCGGCCACCCTCGATGCCAATGCCGTTGCAAGCTACGTCAACCGCGCCAAGGAGGAGGGTCTCGTCGCCCATCTCCTGGCGATCATTCCGGAGACCTTCATCGGTGCTTTCGCCAAGGGCGACCTCCTTCAAGTCCTGCTGGTTTCGATCCTCACCGGCTTCGCCATCGGGCGCCTCGGGGACCTGGGCGAGCGGATCAACGGCGTTATCGATGCCATGGCAAAGGTCTTCTTCGGGATTATCCGCATCATCGTGCGCGTCGCGCCGATCGGCGCGTTCGGGGCCATGGCCTTCACCGTCGGCGCCTTCGGGGTAGGCTCGCTCGTGAACCTGATCGAGCTGATCGCCACGTTCTACCTCACCAGCATCCTGTTCGTGCTGGTCGTGCTCGGCACCATTGCCCGGTTCGCCGGATTCTCGATCCTTCGCTTCATCGCCTATATCAAGGATGAACTGCTGATCGTGCTCGGCACGAGCTCGTCCGAGACGGTGCTGCCGCACATGATCCAAAAGATGGAGCGTCTCGGCGCCTCGAAGTCGGTCGTCGGCTTGGTGATACCGACCGGCTACAGCTTCAATCTCGACGGCACCAACATCTATATGACGTTGTCGACCCTATTCCTGGCGCAGGCCACCAACACGCCGCTCACGCTCACCCAGGAGCTCGGCATCCTTGCCATCGCCATGATCACGTCAAAGGGTGCCTCGGGCGTGACGGGAGCCGGCTTCGTGACGCTCGCAGCGACGCTTGCGATCGTGCCTGACATCCCGATCCAATCGCTCGCCATTCTGCTCGGCATCGACAAGTTCATGAGCGAATGCCGCGCGCTCACGAATCTCGTCGGCAATGGCGTTGCCACCGTGGTCATCAGCCGCTGGGAGGGCGAGCTCGATGTCGAGCAACTGAACAAGGTCATGGCGCACCCGGTCGCGTTCGGCGAGGAGCTCGAAGACCAGCCTGGCTGATATTCAGCGGCTCCTGCCTTATCGCGGCAGCGGCTGACGACGGCTCGCGACCGTCTCCTGCGGCCAATGTGATTGTCGCCTGTTCAGCGCTCCCGAAAGGCGCGCATGATCTGGTCGTGCAGCGGCTTGGTGAAATAGGATATGACCGTGCGGTCGTAAGTTTTCATGAAGGTCTCGACTGGCATCCCAGGCACCAGCTTCACGTCGCCCAGGCGCGCGATCTCCTCGGGACTGATGCTTGAGCCCGGGCTCCAGCCCGCCTGGAATTTCCTTGAAGATTCTCTGGAGATTTCGTGGGTATGGTATAATTCCGCTGCTGGCCGGCACTAGGGTTAGCCAGCGGAGGCAAAGCGCTCGCCTTGCAAACGGGGGGAAGCTTTTTGGACTTCCGCTTCGCCGATTTCGAGATCGACATTGCGCGGCGCGAGTTGCGGCGTGGCGGCGCGATTGTGCATATCGAGCCGCAGGTATTCGACCTGCTCGTTCATCTGATTCGCAACCGCGACCGGATTGTGAGCAAAGACGAGCTGATAGAGGTGATCTGGCACGGGCGCATTGTCTCCGAGGCGGCGCTCAGCTCCCGAATCAGCGCGGCGCGGCGCGCCCTCGGGGACAGCGGCAACGACCAGACCTTGATTCGCACAATGTACAAGCGCGGGTTTCGCTTCGTCGGCGAACTGGACGACGGCGTTTCCGAGCGGGTCGTCGCGAACGATCAGGGCCGGTCGGCGCCGCCCGCCGATGATGCGGTCAACCTCGTGCCGACTGCCGAGCCGCTGCCGCTTCCGGACAAGCCTTCGATCGCGGTCTTGCCCTTCCAAAATATGAGTCGCGATCCCGAACAGGAGTACTTCGCGGACGGTCTCACGGAGGACATCATCACGGGCCTATCCCGGCAGCGATGGTTCTTCGTCATCGCACGCAACTCCTCGTTCACATACAAGGGCGAGGCCGTCGACGTGCGGGACGTGGCCGCCCAGCTCGGCGTGCGATACGTCCTGGAGGGCAGTGTGCGCAGGGCGGACAATCGCGTTCGCGTTACGGGCCAATTGATCGACGCCGCCAACGGCAATCATTTGTGGGCGGAAAAGTACGATCGCGAATTGGCCGATATATTTGCACTTCAGGACGACATCACGAGCCGCGTCATTGGCTCGGTAGCACCGCAGATACTCGTGGCCGAGGCGGCTCGTGTTCAAAGGAAGCCACCGCAGAGCATCGATGCATGGGATTTGGTCATGCAGGCGGTGCCGCATATGTGGCGCATGAGCACGCAAGAGCATGGACGGGGGCAGGAATTGCTGCAGCGGGCCATTGCACTCGATGCCAACTACGCCCATGCGCACGCGTTGTTGGGATGGATCTACGTGACCATGTTCAATTTGGACACGCGCAGGCCGATCGGTGAATTCACCGACAAGGCGCTGGCTGCGGGCTCCAGGGCCATCACGCTTGATGACGACGACCCCTGGGGCCACCTCGTGGTGGGACTAGGTCACGCGCGACGGCGGCGTCCGGAATTTGCTCTCAGGCATCTCTCGAAATCGGTGGAACTGAATCCCAGCTTTGCGCTGGGCCATGCGGGACTCGGATACGCTTTGGCGTGCGGCGGCCATCCCGAACGCGGGCTGCAGGCGCTGGAGCAAGCACACAGGTTAAGTCCGCGAGATCCGTTTCTACAAATCTATGCGCCGGTCGTGCGGTACATGGCCCTGTTCGCCCTCGGCCGATACGAAGAGACAATCGAAGTATGCCGCTCCACGGCGGAGCTGTATCCGCATCATGCCGGTGCTTGGCGATTGATGACGGTGTCCCTGGGATTGCTCGAGAGGATCGACGAGGCGAAGGAAGCGCTCGCTCACACTCTCACGCTTCAACCTGATCTATCCGGTGCTCACGTTGCAAACGATACGGTATTCGCAAACCCCGCAGATCGCTCCCGCTTTCTCGAGGGGCTTCGGAAAGCTGGATTGAAGGATTAGCTCGATAGATCCCGGTGGACGCATCGCCTGCAGTTTCCGCCGGCCGTATTACGATCTGCCGCGATGACCCGCAAAGCGCGCGGAAACCGCTATTTCTCACGGCAGGACGATTGAATCGAGCTGCGTCTTCCCAGCGCGTCAACTGCCGATCGCCGCCGGCGCCGCGAGGAAATTGCGCGTGGCGTACCAGAGCAGGTGCCGGTTGTTGCTGTAGCCCGGACTATGCGCGGTGTGCGGCAGGATCACGAACTGGCGATCCCCGTTCGGCAGTTGCTGGAAGAAGTCGACGAGATCCTCCGTCGTCGAGTTGCCGTCATGGATGCCGCGGATCATGAGCACCGGCGACAGCACCTTCTTCGGATCGACCAGCGGCAGATTGGCGGCCATGTCGAGATAGGTCCCGGTCGGCACCTGATCTCCGAACTTGAGCTCCACGGCCGCGATGGCCTCGGGCACAGCCGGGTCGTAGCTCGAGGCATGGCCGTCGCGGGTGAAGATCGAGTGGATCATGGCGGCGTCGCGCTTGCGGCGATTGTTGTTGCGGTAGGCCTCGACCTGCCGCGTGCGATTGCCGATCTCCGGCGCGCCGGTGCCTTTATAGGTGAAGGCGACCAGCACCAGCCGGTCCACCCGCGCCGGCTCGACCTGCGCGAAGGCGGCGGCACGAATGGCGCCGGACGAGGTGCCGTAGAAATTCATCCTGGTCTGGCCGGTCTCCTGCGCCACCACCGGGATGGCGGCCTTGAGGTCCTCGACGCTGCTGGCGATGTCAGAATTGTTTCCCGAACTGCCCGAGTAACCGTAGCCGTCGTGGTCCAGGGTCCACACGTCATAGCCGTAGCGTGCAAATACGTTCATGAACGAGTATTCGCCCTTGCCCGGCAGGGTGAGGTCGTAGGACGAGCGGGCGGAATTCGAGGAACCGTGCACCAGGAACAGCAGCGGGAGCGGCCGCTCGCCCTGCGTCGGTGCGCCGACCCGCTTGCGCCAGAGATTGAGCGACACGTCGCCCTTCTTGGCCCAGTATTCGGCGCTCCAGATCGGCCCATCCTCGGCTGGAGCGACACCTGCGCCGGTCGTCTGTGCCTGCGCGGACGTAAGACCGGATACCATCCCGGCCCCGACGCCGAGGCCCGCCCCCTTGAGGACGGTGCGGCGTGCCAGCGCGTGATCGGGTGGAGGCGGGTCTTGAGTCATGGCGTTCTCCAATTTTGCCGCAGGGCGTGGTGCCATTTGATGGGTGCCGGGAGTGCCCGGCCATCTTTGAGCCGGTAGATGGCTGGAAATCCGCCAAGATGTTAGCAGATTGCCAGGGCGCGGGCAGTGGGGCGTGGCGGCAATGCCCCGGGCGAGCCAGCGAACCTGTCGCAGCACAGGCCTCGCGCACTCCCGCGAGTTTTGCTAGTCGTTGCCATGATCGGTTCGGAACGGTTATCGCGACGCCGGGATTGGACATCGGCCGTTGCCACGACGATATGTGGGTGGATGCGGAAATTCCCGGAAATCGCGTGACAGACCGACCGATGCAGCCAAGACCCGAGGATCGCGAGCGCACCGTGCTCGACGCGCTGCATCGAGCCGCGTTATTCTGCGACAAAAAGATCGGTTGGAACCGGCTGGGGGTGGTCCTCAGCGTCGCCATCATCGCGATTGCAGCGATGGTGCTCTATCGCATCCTGCGTACCATCAATGCCAGCGAGGTCATGGAAGCCGTGGTGACCACGGATTGGCACGACATCGCGCTCGCTGCCCTCTTCGTCGCCGGCGGCTACTTCACCCTGACCTTCTATGATCTGTTCGCGCTACGCACCATCGGGCGGCCCGACGTGCCGTACTGGGCAGCGGCGCTTGCCGGTTTCACCAGCTATTCGGTCGGCCACAATGTGGGCGCGAGCGTCCTGACCGGCGGGGCGGTTCGCTACCGCGTATATTCGGCCTGGGGCCTCAATGCCATCGAGGTCGCGAAGATCTGCTTCGTAGCCGGGCTCACCTTCTGGCTCGGCAATGCCACCGTGCTGGGATTGGGTATCGCCTATGCGCCGCTTGCCGCCAGCGCCATCGATCAATTGCCCGCCTGGCTCAACCGGATCGGCGCGTTCCTCATCCTGCTCGTGCTGGCGCTCTATGTTTCCTGGGTATGGCGGCGGCCGCGCATCGTCGGGCGGGAGGGGTGGAGCGTCGCGTTGCCCGACGGGCCATTGACGCTGTTGCAGATCGGCATCGGTATCGTCGATCTCGGCTTCTGTGCGCTCGCCATGTACATGCTGGTGCCGGAAGAGCCCAATATCGGCTTTGTCACGCTGGCCGTGATCTTCGTCTCCGCCACGCTGCTCGGTTTTGCGAGCCACGCGCCGGGGGGCATCGGGGTGTTCGACGCGGCGATGCTGGTGGCGCTGTGGCAGTTCGACAAGGAAGACGTGCTTGCCGGCCTGCTGCTGTTCCGGCTGCTCTATTACATCGTTCCGTTCGCGCTTTCGCTCTTGATCCTGGGCGGCCGCGAACTCGTGCTGGCGCTGCGGGGGGCACGGCAGCCGCCGATTCAGCCGCTGCCCTCGCTGGCACCGACCGATGTGGCCACTGGCGCGCGCGAGGGGAAGGGCGAACTTCGCTGACCGGACTTGCGGCGTGAGCAGGGAGGGTCGTCCGTCATTTCCCTGCAATAGAAATCAGCGATAAGCGCGCCGTGGCCGCGCGCAGGAAAACGGATGTCTGAACGGCTGTCGAGTGAACCCCGCCGGGTTCGAACTCTGTTTCTGTCGGACATCCATCTCGGAACGCGCGGCTGCCAGGCGGACAAGCTTCTCGACTTCCTGCGCCACTACGAAGCCGACACCATCTATCTCGTGGGCGACATCGTCGACGGCTGGCAGCTGAAGTCCGCCTGGTATTGGCCGCAACTTCACAATGATGTCGTGCAGAAGTTGCTGCGGCAGGCGCGCAAAGGCGTCCGGCTGCTTTACATCCCCGGTAATCATGACGAGTTTCTGCGCGACTATTACGGCACGCATTTTGGCGGCATCGAGGTGATCGAGGATGCCATCCACGTGGCCGCCGGCGGCAAGCGTTATCTGATTATCCATGGTGACCTTTTCGACGTGATCATTCGCCACGCCCGTTGGCTCGCGCTCTTGGGCAACAATGCCTATGATCTGGCGATCTGGTTCAACACCTATTTCAACGCGATCAGGCGCGCGCTCGGGCTGACCTATTGGTCGCTGTCCAAATGGGCCAAGCTGAAGGTCAAGAACGCGGTCAAGTTCATCGGAGAGTATGAGAGCACGCTCGCCGCCGAAGCCCGGCGGCGCGGTGTCGACGGCGTCATTTGCGGGCATATCCATCACGCCGTGATCCGCAATGATTTTGGCCTTTCCTACATCAATTGCGGCGACTGGGTGGAAAGCTGCACGGCGGTGGTCGAGCATTTCGACGGACAGTTCGAAATCGTGCGGTGGATAGGGCGAGAGCCGTGGGCCGATGGCCAGGATCTCGCGATGCAAGTCCCCGCCACTGCGATGGATGAGCCGTTCGCACGGCAATCGGTGGCGGGTCGTCTCGGCCTGCCTTTCGTCTCGTAAACCCAGCGGCGCTGCGTCCTCCCCGACCGCGGCAGGCGGGCATCCCGATTGCGGTCACGTCAGACGCATCAGAGGCTGCCCGACCCGGATGATTGCGCCCTCCTGCACGTTGTCACACAGCGAGAATCTCTGGGGTGCGAGGACGATGATCGTCGATCCGTGCTGGAACCAGCCCATTTCCTCGCCTTTGCTGAATGGAGCGTTGCAGCCCATGAGATTGGGTCCACGGTGTTTCAGGCTCAGCAGCACATCGAGAAAGTTGAGGCGGATGCTGGCGACGAGCACGGCCGCAACCAGGACCAATGTGACGGTATCTCCGTTGGCCGTGAGTTTAACTCTCAGGAGCGCGCGTTCGTTCTTGCAGAACAGCTTTTCGACCCGGCGCAGCGCGATCGGATTGACGTTCCAGGTATCGCCGGAGATGTAGGTCACCCGATCGACGCGGCAATCATGCGGCGCGTGAAACCGGTGGTACATGCTCGAGGTCAGCCGCAATGTGACATAGCGGCCGTCGCGGTGGGCCTCCACCAGATCAGGGTCGCAGAGCAGTTCCTCGAGCGTGTAGGGGAAGCCTTTGACCTGATAAAGATCAGTGCCGGCGATCGTGCCGGTTGCGCCCACGATGGCATCGCAGGGGCTCACGAGGATATCCGCGCTGCGGTCGACCGGGCGCGCGCCGTCCTTGAGCTGCCGAATGAAGCAATCGTGCATGCTGCGGAATTGGGTATTCCTCGCGTCCCGCAGATCGAGGTCGGAGAAGAAGCGCCACAGCCCGATGGAGATGTCCCGCACCAAGGGCTGCTCGATCTGGCTGAACCACCCCATGAACTGCGTGAGCAGCCGGCGAGGAATCCGATTGGTCAGCAGGAAATTGAGATCCTCCTGCTCGAGCGCGCGTAGAATCCGGGATCGCATCGTCATGGTACCGTTAACTCCATCGGATAAACCCCGATTCGATGGAATGGGGCAGCACAACGTTGGCATTCTACGGAATCGGGGCCGCCGCGGTGGCGACCTCGCTGGTGACCTTGCGACGGCGGCTGCAGCTCTCGATGGCCAAGCACGCCTCGCTGACCGGGCACGCGCGGATGGCACGGTGGGTGGCGTCGTTCGTGCCGTCCTACCACTACGAGGAAGCNCGGTTCTTCTGTTCGGACGACGCGCCGCAGGACATTGTCGCCCTTCGTCGCGCCGGCCTGATGCNNCTGTCCGCCCTTTACAAGACGCGCTTTGCCGAAACGATCCGGCGCACCGACGAGGTCTCCGGCGGCATCTCCGACCTGCAGTTCACCGAGGCGTATCGGGTGCCGTTCCAGTACGGCGCCTTCCTGCGCCAGCATCTGAAGTTCGGCGCCTTCGTCCAATCGTCGGAGGGCGTAACGGTCACCGATCTGGACGGCAATCAGTTCTACGACCTGACCGGCTCCTATGGCGTCAATGTCTTCGGTTACGACTTCTACAAGCAGGCGATCGCGCGCGGCCTCGAACGCGTGCACGAGCTTGGCCCGGTGCTCGGCCCTTATCATCCCGTGATCGCCGACAATGTGCGGCGGCTGAAGGACATCTCCGGTCTCGACGAAGTATCGTTCCACATGTCGGGCACCGAGGCGGTGATGCAGGCCGTGCGGCTCGCGCGCTACCACACCCGCCGCTCCCATCTGGTGCGGTTCTGCGGGGCCTATCATGGATGGTGGGGCGACGTGCAGCCTGGCATCGGCAACCCGGTGCCGGCGCACGAGACCTATACGCTCAACGACATGTCCTTCGATTCGCTCCGCGTGCTGCGAACGCGGCGCGACATCGCGTGCGTCCTCGTCAACCCCCTGCAGGCGCTGCATCCGAACGCGGGGGCGCCGGCGGACGGGTCGCTGGTCGACAGCTCGCGCAGCGCACAGTTCGACAAGGGCGCCTATTCCGATTGGCTCAAGCGGCTGCGGACCGTCTGCACCGAGCAGAACATCGTCCTGATCTTCGACGAAGTGTTTGTCGGGTTCCGTCTCGCCGTCGGCGGCGCGCAGGAGTATTTCGGCGTCCGGGCCGACCTCGTCACCTATGGCAAGACGCTCGGCGGCGGCCTTCCCATCGGGGTCCTGTGCGGCCGCAAGGACCTGATGCGCCGGTTCCGCGACGAGCGCCCGGCCGATATCTGCTTTGCCCGCGGCACCTTCAACTCGCACCCCTATGTCATGGCGGCGATGCACGAATTCCTGCAGCATCTGGAGACGCCGCAGGGGCGTGCGGCCTATCGCGACCTTGATCGGGTCTGGAACGAGAGGGCGCAACGTCTCAACCAGCGGCTGGAGGCGGAGGCGCTGCCGGTGCGGGTGGCGAACATGTCCTCGATCTGGACCGTCTGCTACACCCGGCCGGGACGCTACAATTGGATGCTGCAATACTATCTGCGGGCGGAAGGGCTGGCGCTGAGTTGGGTCGGGACGGGGCGCCTGATCTTCAGCCTCAACTACAGCGATGATGACTTCGCCGCGGTGGCGGGCCGGTTCGTAGCCGCCGCGAGGGCCATGCAACAGGACGGCTGGTGGTGGTGCGACGCCGTGACCACCAACAAGTCGATCAGGCGCCGCATCCTCAAGGAGATGATCGCGCATAGATTTTCGTCAAAGCGCGCGATCACCTGATCGCCGCCGGGCTCAGCCGGCGCGGGGCGCCTCTTCGGCGTCCTCATCGATCCAATCGGCATGCAGATGCAGGCCCGGATCGATCAACTGCCCGCGCATCAGGTAGAGCGGCGCCTTGTGGTAGAGCTTGATGTCGTGGAATGGGTCGGTGAGGATCTTGGTCGCCCACACCAGCCCGGTCTGGACGTCCTTGACGAAGAACAATTGGACCGTCCGGAACAGCAGCCCGCCCAGGCCGACCGCAAGCCAGATCAGCCCGACGTGGCGCACGAATTCAAGGCTGCCGGTATGCGGCGTGAAGATGCCGAACAGCGTCGGATCGAAGTAGAGCGGAAGCGGCGACAGCGCCCAGATCGTCATCAGGACCACCTTGCGCTGCAGATTGTAGCCGACCTTGATTTCTTCCTTGTACTCATGGCTGGCCTGGTTCACCACGTCGTAGTCCTTTGGCTCGAAGAAGAAATGGCCGGCCTGCCGGCTGGTCATCGCCACGAGCCAGGCGGCGAGCGCTCCCATGGCGGGATCCGTGAAGATCATGACATAGGCGAACAGGAAGCTGATCGCGCTCAGCAGGTGCAGCGATTGATTGATCCTGCTGTGATGATAGTAGCGATGGTCATCCCAGCGTTGCACTCTCAGAGCCTCGAGAAATCGGTCCATATCGTCTCCCGCCTTTCACATTCGTCAGTGCTATGTCGATTCGATGAATCCGATGTGACAGGCCGGAGAGCCCGCCCGTCGCGCGCGCCGGATCGCCGTCGGCAATCAGACCGCGGCGCGTGCCGGCCGTTTTTCCTCGCGCGCGGCCGTCGCGCTGGTCTTGGCGAAGCGTATGAGCGAGAAATGCCCGAACGGGGGCATTGCCCGCCGCTCGATCAGCCGCATGCCGCGCGTCCGCTCTGCCCAGCGCGCGTAGCGCTCGAAGGAAAACTCCGTGCGCCAGCCGAGCTTGCGCGCCATCGGCGCAAACCACTGCTCCAGGGCGCGCCGTAGTCCCGCTTCCGCGCCCACTCGGCTGACCAGCACGATCTCGCCGCCGGGTTTCAATATGCGGGCGCACTCGTCGAGCGTCGCCTCAGGGTTCGGCACAGTGGTGATCACGTATTGCGCCACGACCACGTCGAACGAGGCATCCGGAAACGTCAGACGCTCGGCGTCCATCACCCAGAGTCCCTCGACATTGGAAAGCCCGAGCTCGGCGACCCGCTCCTGCGCCTTGCGCAACATGGGCTCGGAAATATCGATGCCGCAGATGCGGCTGGTGCGCGAATAGTCCGAAAGCGACATGCCGGTGCCGATCCCGACCTCGAGGATGCGTCCGCCGACGCGTTCGGCGGCGGCGACCGCGGCCTCCCGACCGCGCTCGAAAACCGCGCCGAACACAAGATCGTAGACCGGCGCCCAGCGGGCATACGCCTTTGAGATCGTCTCCTTGTCGAGTTCGGTGTGCGACAGATCGGTCACTAGCTGGCTCCTTGTCTTGCGAAGTTGTGGCGGGGGAAATCGTTTGCGCCGCGTCATCCCTGTGCCCCGGCCGTCGCCATCCCCGTGCTCGGCGCGTGATGGCCGCCTGCCACCACGTTCTGGACGTGCCCGATGAACTGGCGCGCGCTGCTTTCCCAGGAATATTTCAGCGCGAAGGCGCGGCATGCTTCGCGCGAGATCCGCAGCGCCTCCACGCAGGCGACGCCGAGATCCTCGTTCAAAACGCCGATGGGGTCGTTGCCGACGACATCCTTCGGCCCCGTAACCGGAAACGCTGCGACCGGAACGCCGCTCGCCAGCGCCTCGAGCTGCACGACGCCGAACGTGTCCGTCAGGCTCGGGAATACGAAGACGTCGGCCGCCGCCAGATGCGCAGCCAAGGTCCCATTCTCGAGCAGGCCGAGGAACCTGGCGTCCGGGAACCGCCGCTTCAGTTCCGCCTCCTGCGGGCCCGTGCCGATGACGACTTTGGTGCCGGGCAGGTCGAGCGAAAGGAATGCCTCGAGGTTCTTTTCGATGGCGACCCGTCCCACCGTAATGAAGATCGGGCGCGGGAGGTCGATCGCGATGGCGCGGTCCGGCCTGAACAGATTGGTGTCGACGCCGCGCGTCCACATGCCGAGGCTGCCGAATCCTCGCCGGGCGAGCTCGCTCATCAGCGATGGCGTGGACACCATTGTGACGGCCGCGGCGGCATGGAAGCGTCGCAGCGCGGCGTAGATCCAGCTTGCGGGGATCGGTACACGCGCCGAGATGTATTCGGGAAACCGCGTCGTGTAGCTGGTGGTGAACGGCCGCCCGAGCCTTCGGCAATAGGCCCGTACCATGTAGCCGATCGGGCCTTCCGTCGCGATATGGATCGCGTCCGGCTTGGCCTGCTCGATGCGGCGGGCGATCTGTCCGCGGCTCGGCAAGGCCAGGCGCAAACCCGGATAGGTCGGCACCGGAACGGTCCGAAAACCCTCCGGTGACAGGAAGTCGATGGCGACGCCGAGCGCCTGCGCGCTGCGCGCGAGTGAGATCAAGGTGCGGACCACGCCGTTGACCTGCGGGTGCCAGGCATCCGTCGCGACGAGAACTCGCATCAAGCCGATCTCGGCCGACCCGGTTCGGTCGGTTTTGCGGAGAATCGCATGCGACAACATTGCGATTTCATATTTCAATCGTATGACCGTCGGCGCCCGCCAGAGCTCTTCCCGAACATCCCGGTGTTGGAGGGCTGCGTCGATCGAGCTGCGCTCGCCCGCGCCCGTGTAACAATGCTGTTACAGAGCGATGGGAGGTTGCCGTCGCGAATCGCTCCACCTCCGTCGCCGAAGGCGCATGCCCAGAAAATGACGAACGGCATCACGGGGGCGATACAAGGAAGAGTCTGGAGCGGGGTAGGGGTTGCGATCGGCCTGTTGATCGTCGTCGTCGCCGGCGCCACGCTGTTCCGGTTGTTACGCGAGATCGACCTGGACGAAGTGGTCGCGGCGCTGCGAGCAAAGGCGATCTGGGAGGTCGTGATCGCCGGCGGCTTTGTGCTTGCTGGTTACGTTACATTGACCTTCTACGATTTCTTTGCCCTGCGCACGATCGGACGGGACGCGGTGCCCTATCGGATCGCTGCGATGGCGAGCTTCACCAGCTACGCGATCGGCCACAATCTCGGCGCGACCGTCTTCACCGGCGGGGCGATCAGATTTCGGATCTATTCCGCCTGGGGCTTGGGCATCATCGATGTCGCCAAGATCGCCTTCGTCACGGGGCTGACGTTCTGGCTCGGCAATGCGTTCTTGCTCGGGTTCGGCATGTCGTACGCGCCCGCGGCCGCAAGCGCCGTCAACCAATTGCCCGCATGGATCAACCGCGCGATCGGGCTGTCCGGGCTGATGTTCATTGTCGGCTATCTGATTTGGCTCGTGCCGCGCCCGCGCGTCTTCGGGCGCTCCGATTGGCGCATTGTGCTGCCGGATTTGCGGTTGACGGTGGTGCAGATTGGCATCGGGGTACTCGATCTCAGCCTCGGGGCGCTCGCGATGTACATGCTGCTCCCGGGCGAGCCGTCCGTCGATTTCGTGACCTTGCTTGTCATCTTCGTGACCGCGACGCTGTTGGGATTCCTCAGCCATGCCCCGGGCAGTCTCGGCGTATTCGAAGCAGCGATGCTCGTCGGGCTGCCGCTATTCCAGAAAGAAGGGCTGCTGGCGTCGCTGTTGATCTTCCGCCTGCTCTATTTTGTTTTTCCGCTTTTTTTCGCCGCACTGCTGCTCAGCCTGCGCGAACTCCGATTGGCTGAGCGGGAGCTCCACCGCAAGTAACGTCTCGAGATTGATGGGCGCCTTCTGCGTCCGAGAGGTGAGCGCCTTGTCGCCAAGGTGAGGGCGATCGACACGGCACTATCACCGTTACGTCACGGGTTTTGGATCGTTCGGAAAGGCCTTGCAGCCGCCGAGCGCGAACTCACAAAGGGGCGTGCGACGGCTACGGGCGAGCGCGCAAGATGTCTTCCAGCTCCTTCAGCCGCGACTCGTATTTGCTGCTGAGGGCCTGAACTTCACCATTGAGCGACTGAAGCTGGCGTTCGTTGGCAGCCAGCTGGGCCGTGAGTTGACTATTGAGAACACGAATTTGATCGCCGAGGAGTTGGATTCGCTGCTCGATCTCGGCGAGGTTGCGCTCGCCCGTGGCGGACGTGCTCTTCTCGCGTCGATCGATCTCGTAGAGCCCGGCGGTCAGGGCGATGAAGCTTGCGATCGCCACGACGATCGAAAGCCGCAGAGCTGCATCCCCATTACGCATACCGCCCAACTCCAAGGGATTTCTTCAACATCTTCGACCGTGGTCATGCCGACGACGACAATTGGTCCGGCGAAGTCATCGCCACCACAGTTTGGCCGCCAGTCACCGTTAGCCTTCGCTGATGGCAGGGTAGCTCAATCGGCAGAGCGCGTGTGTGAACAGCACGAGACGATGGTTCGAAACCATTCCCCCGCCGCCAGTTTGGCGCGCGTGCTGACCTTGAACCGACCCGGTCGTTTCAAGTCAACAATATTTCGTTACTCCCGCCCCTGTCGCGAGAGTGGTCTTGCCAAATAGCGAATCTCGTTGCCGAGGAAATTGCCGATCCGCTTGCCGCGATTGCGCAGAAAGCGCAGCGGCCCGGCGTCGACGAAATAGGTGAGCAGGATCGAGTCCCGGGTCGTCACCTCCGGTCCTACCGTGTCGGCGGAGTGCCAGGTATCGTCGGCGACGGCAAAGGCGTAGCCGGTATTGGGCGAGAATTTCATCTGCGTGCGCGTCGGCAGGCTGCCGTCGGGCAAGCGTTCGTGGAAGATCGTGCCGATGTGCGACATCGCGTTGTCGCGCGGCAGATAGAGCTGAACGGTGATCCCCTTCCAGCGCGAATCCGGATGCGGCGGAATCTTGTAACCGGGAATATCCCGCGTGAGAATCGGGATCGGATACATGCCGACATTGGCAAAGTCGGCACCGAACCGCCCACACAGCCCGGGCGCGAGCCGCTGGATGAACGCGTGCTTTACGGCCTCGGAGCAAAGTGCGCGCCCCACCACGTCCCACACCGCCCGCTTCTCGGGGGGGAGGCTGCGAATGTATTCGGGAAATAGGTCGATCTTGACCCGGGTGTGGGTTCCGTCCTGGAGGTCATGCGCCTTGCTCCGTCCCGACATCGGACGGTAGTCGGCCGCCACCGGCATCGCCGTGAGCATCGCGTTATAGACATCATCCGGGAAGATGCGTTCGAATACGAGGTGATAGAAGGGCGCCTCGCTCGCGCGGCCGGCCTGGACCGATGATGCGATGAACTGGCTCAAGCGTTCGCTTGCGCGTTTGCGATCTGCCTGCCCCAAGAAAAGAGACTGGTCCATTTATCCCGTCCTCCAAATCCGCGTCGCATCGTCGAGCGGCAGCTTGAAATCCGGCGGCAGCGCAATGGCGACGTTGGCGCCAGACTTCATCCTTTGCCTGAGCGATTCCGGGCCGGAGCGCACCGCAGGCATCACGTGTGATGTCGGCGCGAATGGCAGCCAGACACTGCTTCTCCGTTTCTGCGGCATCCAATGAGATCACCGCCGTGTTCCCGCGGACTCGGGAGCCGAGCCATTGCTTCCACCCGGCCCGGGCGATTGATACTCAAGTCGGAGCATGGGCGCAAATCGCCCTACGCTCGGTTCCGACGAGCGACCTAAGCCCGCGGCATGTCGGCGCAATTCTCCTGGGAGTTGCGTCCTGCCACCACCTGAGACCCCCAGTTCCCGTTGCAGAAAAGGGGCAGGCTCATTCGTTCCGAACACGACGTTAATTGATGGTTTTGGCGGGGGGCGGCAGCGACTCTTTCCGTTGGGCTGTGACAAATCTGTCACCGACAAACGTCGCCATTGGCCTAGGATGGCCTCAGATCGCGGTCGGGGGATTGCCGTGAAATATCGAATAGCACTGGCTTTTTTCGTCACTTCTTGCATGGCCGGGATGTCCTTCGCGGCCGACCTGCCGGTGAGCGGATCATACCGGCCG
>JGI12053J15887_10000004_pt1 | contig 50893 bp, 54 predicted proteins | sample MedBloCAOM1_O3_FD_15887 | JGI IMG/M metagenome (IMG submission 15887)
GGGCGGCCAGCTCACGCACCACCAACAGACCCATCTGACCGGGGACCGACATATCGGCCGCTGGCGCGGAGGCCAGCCGTGCGTTGATCTCCTGCAGTTCGTCGAGGGCGATGCCGGGCCCCGAGTCTGTGATCTCCACCAGCAGGCTGTGTTCTTCGGTCAGCGCGCTGGCCAGGGTCACCATGGTGCCTCGCGGCGCGACGCTGGTCGCGTTGTCGAGCAATTCTGCGATGAGGTGAACCAGGTCGTTGGCGATCGGGCCGGCCACCATGGCCGGGGCCGGGGTGCACACCGTCACTCGCTGATACTGATCGATCTCCGAGACCGCGTTGGTCAGCACATCCAGCACCGCCGTCGGCCCTTCGGTGCAACGGCGCACCGTCCCGCCGGCCAGCACCAGCAGGTTCTCACTGTGTCGGCGCATCCGGGCGGCAAGGCGATCGAGCGCCACCAAGTTACTCATCACTGCCGGGTCGTGTGTTTGGCTGCGCACCTCGTCGATCAGTTGCAGCTGCCGCTGGACCAGCTGCTGGGTACGACCGGAGAGGTTGACGAAGACGTCGTTGAGGCTGCTACGTCGCTGAGCCTGCTCGGCGGCCAACCGGACGGCCTGGGCGTGCATCGTGTCGAACGCCCTGGCGACCTGGCCCACTTCTTCCCTGGAGTGCACCGGCACCGGATCCACGGTCGTCTGGCCGGGGCAATCGGCGCTGCGGAGCTGCTCGGCGGCCTCCGGCAGCCGCCGGTCGGCGACCTCGAAGGCGGCGGTGCGCAAGGCACGCAGCGGTTGCAACAGCGAGCGCACCACGACGACGAGCAGCGCGACGGCGAGCAGCAGCAGCGCGATGACGGCGGCGCCATCCCAGAACGCCTCGTGCCACGCTCGGTCGCTACGCGCCACTGTGTCCTGTCGCAGCTTGCTCAGCAGGGCGATCTGTCCCTGGCGGATGTTTTCGACGGTCCCTACCGCGGCGGAGTTCCAATCACCGGCAACCGTCTCCAGCGGTGCGCCACGCTGCGCGCGGTCCAGCGCGGCAGCAAGCAACCGCTTGCGATCGAGCACTGCCCGAGCACCGAAGTAGAGCTGCTGCTGCCCCGGAGACACGGCTTGGCCGAACTCCTCGGCTGCGGCGTCGAACCGGGCGTCGGCGGCGCGCAGCGCCGCTTGCTGATCGGCGAACAGGCCACCGGACAGGATCCCCGCCAGTAATGCCGCATGCTCGTAGGCAGCTTTTTCCTGGGCGACCGCGAGCACCTTGACGCCATCGGCCTGGCCAGCTAACGAGTCCGGTGCTCCGTCCAGCGCTCGGCGGTGGAGCTCGAGCAGCGTCGCGATNAGTGCGGAATACCCGACGACGGCGTCGCGTGCGGCAACGTTACTTGGCACAACGTTGGTCCGCGAGGTGGCACTGCGCAGCGCGNGAAGCCCAGACAGCCTGCTCAGTGCGGCGGCCGGGGACGTCTCGCCGACTCGCTGCGCCGCGCGCAGCGAGCTGACCGCGAAATCCACCCGCCGGCCCTGCGCCGCCATACCGACACGATCCGCGGTGCCGCCGCTGGCCTGCATCGCGGCCACTCGGTATCGCTCGCCCTGCAGTTCGTACACCACGGCGCCCAGCTGCTGGGCGAATCTGATCTGGTCACTCAGCGCGGCGAAACCCCGCGCGTTGCTGACCAGATCGGTCACCCGCAGTGCCCCAAGCACACCGGCCAGCAGCAGCGGCACCAACAGCACTGCGGTGAGTTTGGTGCGCAGCCGCCAGTCCTTGAGCCGCCAGCAACCGCCGCGATGTCGCAGCGCCGCCCCACCGGTCCCGAACATGGCGAACCCAGGACCAGCAGCCGAGCTGTGGGTAGTCAACTCGTGACGCGCAGTGACGTCAGAAGAGCCGTCGAGACGGCCGGAAGGTGGTCTAGCCCGAACTTCATGGCCGGTCACGCTGCGCACTCTCCCCACTCGACGGTCACGCGGGAGTCGCCACCGACTTCCGCATGGCGTGCTCGACCAACGCGATAAGGGCGTTCTTGGTCGATTCCCGCTCACGGGCGTCACACGGAACGATCGGTACCGCAGACCCGATAGCCAGCGCTTCCCGGACGTCCTCAACACTGTGGCTGAGCACGCCATCAAAGCAATTGACTCCGACCACGTAGGGCAGCCCGCGGTCTTCGAAGAAGTCCACGGCGGCGAAGCAGTCAGCCAGCCTGCGGGTGTCCACCAGGACAACGGCGCCGATCGCACCCCGCACGAGGTCATCCCACATGAACCAGAAGCGATGCTGCCCCGGGGTGCCGAACAGGTAGAGGATCAGCTCCGCATCCAGTGACAGCCGGCCGAAGTCCATCGCGACGGTGGTGGTCGACTTATCGGGAGTGGCCGCGAGGTCATCGACAGAGGTACTCGCGTCAGTGAGCACCGCCTCGGTGGTCAGCGGTGCGATCTCGGATACCGTGCCGACGAAGGTCGTTTTGCCAGCGCCGAACCCTCCGCCTACGACGATTTTCGCGGATATCACGCTAGGCCGGCTATCCGCACCTGGCCGCGCGGCGAGTGGGCTGGACCGAGCCGGGTCGGGCTTGACCGCTGCCGACGCGCCCCCGTAGGACCGTGACCGATCAGAGTCGACGAAGTCCACTCAACACCCTTTCCATCAAGGCCATATCCGGCGTGTTGCTGGATCCGTTCGCGCTGCTGTGCACCACAACCAGGCCGATGTCGGCCATGTCAGCTAGCAGAACCCGGATCACTCCCAGCGGCAGGGATAGTAGAGCGGCCACTTCAGCCACCGATCGGGGGTCCCGACACAGCTCGGCCACCGCCCGGTGCTCCTCGCTGGTCAGCACCGCCACGTCGTGACCATGCTCGCTGGTCGATACCAGTGTTTCCACCGCGAGATCGATTACCGGTGCGGTCCGACCTCCAGTCCAGGTGTAAGGACGTACCACTGACGCTGCGGGCGCCGGTTGGCTCCACTCGAAAGTTCCCGCGGCCACCGACGTCTGCTGCTGCGCTGGGCCTTGCTGGTCTACTGCGGCCGGCGGCGGGGTGGCGGATGACTTCACCGACCGCTTGCGACGCCCGCCGGAACGCCAGGGGCCACCGGTGAGGTCGTTCACCAAACCGGCGAACGACTGTTCATCAGCATCACCACCGCTGGGTTTACTCACTGCCGCCTCAACGACCTAGCGCGCCATGCAGCTCGGTACGCGAGTGCGGGGTGAGCTGCTGGCCGACCCGGTCGACCAGCAACGTCATCTCATACCCCACCAACCCGATATCGCAGCTCGGGGCCGCGAGCACCGCAAGACTGGACCCATCNCTGATCGACATCAGTAGCATGATNCCGCGTTCGAGTTCCACCACCGTCTGCACGACCTGGCCGGCGTCGAAGCAGCGGGCCGCGCCCTGAGCCAAACTGACCAGCCCGGACGCCACCGCNGCGAGCTGATCGGCACGGTCCCTGGGCAGGTGCGCCGAAGCCGACATGGGCATGCCTTCGGCCGACACCACTAATGCGTGCGCCACTCCGGCCACCCGGTTGACAAAGTCGTCGACCAACCACCCGAAGCGGCTCGGTTTCGGCTGCGGAACGGTCACTTCATCTGCCCTTCTGCACCCTGGTGCTCCGGCGTCGATCCGTCAGCCTCCTGCTCGAGGTTTCGGCGCGTCTGGCGCCCTTCGCGAATTCCTTGCTGGTAGCTTGCCAGCCGGCCACGAATCGACTCCGCGCTACGCACCGGCGCGCTTGCGGGCTCAGGCCCTCCTGCAGCACCTGGCACCAGCAGGGCCCGAGGCTGGCGCCGCGGCAACCCGATGGCGGTGGTTTCCGCCCTTACTGGCATCGCCAGTGCCTCGGCCGCCCGCCAGCCGTCATCCGCGGCGCCCCAGTCCTGGGCACCAACTGGACTGGTCGCACCCGATGCGGGGATCGGCTGGCCGGCATCGCCGGATTCGGATTCGACCAATGTACGTCCTGGCTGCCGACGCATCAGGGGAGGCGAGCCGGCAGTGGCCGACGCTGTCGGCGTCGTTGCAGCGGCATCCGCGAGCGCCGTATCCGCGGCCGGAGCATCCGGCAACGGCGCATCAGGCGACGCGGCCCCCCGCGTCGGCGCTCCCGCCGGCCCGCGCGCCGCTGGCGCAGTCCAGCGCACCGGGACGGCCTCGTGTTCCTTGAACCACGCCGACGCCACGTCATCGAAGATAGGCGTGGAGTGCTGCAGCGTCACCCGCTGGCCCGACCCAACCGGTCCCGCCACGGTGGCCCGCGCTGGCCGGAACAGATCCGCGCCGGTTCCGGCGCCAGAGACAACCACCGGGCTGCCCACCGGGCTGTTCACCGGGCTGTTCACCGGTGGGCTGGCCGGCGGTCCAGGTGGACCCGGTGGCGGCTGCGCGGGACCCGACGTCGACGGTGAACGCTTACTGACGCGCTGCGGCAGCTCGCGGTCGCCGCTTGCCTCGTGGCCGATCGTCTCCGGGGTCTCCACCACGGTCTCCGGGGCGCCCACGGGATCCGCGTCGACATCGAGCTTGGCCTCCGCGTCGACGTCCGGCTCAACGTCCGCGCCACCTTCGGGTTTGACGACCGCTTCGACGTCGGGCTCGACGTCCACAGAGGCGTCCGGCTCGACGTCCGCAGAGTCGTCCGGTCGAGGGACCGGGATCGCGCCACTGGCGCTGTCAGCTTCCGCCGCCCCGGCGTCGTCCCGGTCCGAGCCGTCGGGTCTGGTCAGCTCGGGAACCGCTGCCGGGCTGGGCTCGACCGTCTCCGATGCAACCCGCACCAGCCGGGACGGCATGATCACAGAGGCCCAGACGCCCACGTCGCCGTCACCGCGGCGCAGCTGCACCTCGATGCCGTGCCGGCCGGCCAACCGGCCGACGACGTAGAGCCCCATTCGGCGCGACACCGAAGCATCTACCACCGGTGGGGTGGCCAACCGGTGGTTGGCTTCGAGCAGCTCCGCCTCGGTCATCCCGACGCCGCGGTCAGCGACCTCGATCGAGACCGAACCGTCCGCGGCGAAGTCACTAGAGACCATCACGTGGCTATCCGGTGGCGAGAATTGAGTCGCGTTGTCCAGCAGCTCGGCCAGCAGATGCACCAGGTCGCTCGCCGTCCGGCCGAGCACGAGCACCGCGGGTGGCTGCTGTAGCACGAGTCGTTGGTACTGCTCCACCTCGGAGACCGCGGCGCGCAGCACGTCGACCAATCGAACTGGGCGGCCGGACCGGTTGGCCGCATCGGTGCCCGCGAGGACCAGCAGGTTCTCACTGTTGCGCCGCATCCGGGTGGCGAGGTGGTCGAGCTGGAACAGGTTGTCCAGCTGTTGCGGGTCCTGCTCGCCGCTCTCGAGCCGGTCGATGAGCTTGAGCTGGCGCTCGACCAGACCCTGCGTGCGGCGCGACAGGTTGACGAAGATGTCGTTGACGTTGGCGCGTAGCTGGGCCTGCTCGCCGGCAAGCCGGACGGCCTGGCTGTGCACCTCGTCGAATGCCCTGGCGACCTGGCCGATCTCCTCGCGCGTGCCCACCGGTACCGGCTCGACTTCGGTCTCCGGCAGTTCGCCATCACGGATCCGGGCCATCGCCTCGGGCAGCCGCCGATCAGCGACGTCTAGGGCGGTACGCGTGAGAACTCCCAGCGGCCGCAACAGAGCCCGGGTGACGAAGATACCGACCAGCACACCCAGCCCGAGCGCGAAGAACAGGATGACCGAGTTCAACCCGGCCGCGGTTCGGACCTGGGCGAGCAGCGTCTGCGCGGTCTGTTGGATCCGCTGGCGCAGGTTCTTCTCGACGGTGTCGATGTTGTCGATGACCACCGCATTGCGCTGATCCCAGTCCTGCGGTGAGGCACCCAGCGGTTGGGCCGCCAGAGCACGGTTGAGCACTAGCTGCAACAGCCGCTGCCGGGACAGCTCAGCGTCCGGACCGACTCCAGCGATCGCGCTGGACCGCTCGGCAGGCCCCAGAGCGGCCCGCAGCGCGTCCTGATCGGTGACCTGCCGGACGGCCGCGGTGCGCAAGTCTTCGATCTGGCCGGAACCGAGCCGGTTGGTGTACAGCGCTGCCGAGATGATCGCATGCTGCCGGCTGATCTGCTCGCGACCGGAGAGCAGCGAATGGACGGCGGCAGCGTCGTTGGTGACCGCGACGTCATCGAGCTGGCGGGTCAGCGCGGAATCCAGCTCGATCAGCGGATCGATGGCGTCGCTGTACTCGGTGACCACGACCTCGACAGGGCCGAAGCCAGTGGTCACGCTGGCCCGCAGTGGCCCGAGCGCGCCCAGGGCGGCAAGCGGGGATCGGGTGAAGTCCAGTCCGTCCACCTGGCCAGCGGACCCTGCGACCACCTGCACACTGCTGTCGACGGCGCGGAACTGCCCGTCCAGCGGTCGGCGGTCACCGGCGCGGCCGGTGGCGACAAACGCCGTAGCCATGTCCCGTTCCCGCTCCACACCGCTGATCAGGTCAGACAGCTGTTGCTGGACATGCACGATCTGGGAGATCCGGGCGTAGCCCGGCGCGGCGCCCGCCTCGTCCACGATCCGCAGTACCCCGGCGACCAGGGCGACGATGGTCGGCACCAGCAGGACTGCGGCCAGCTTGACCACCACTGGCCAGTTGCGCCAGTACCACCGCGACCGCGGGGTCATCGGGCCGGTCGGCGCCCCCGCTTTCGCAGGAGGATTGAGTACGGCGGTCATCGCGCCGCCGCCGCGGAAGCCGGGCGTCGCGAGCTTCTCGCTGGCACGGTGAGGTCCCTCCCAGGAGTCGACGGTGGCCGGCATCCGGCGCACCACGTAACCGCGGTTGTGGGCCATCCCACCGCACGGAGATAAACGCCGCAGGCAGCGAGCCGGATACGCCCGATGTAGGGGACGGACGATACGACGCGCCGAGTTTGCCCGTCCTACGGGTCTCGTTACCGTCCTATTCGACCGCTTACCGTCCTATTTGACCGCTGACCGCGCCAGTGCCTTGGCAAGACAATACCCGCGCGGCGTAACTTTTCTTACCCTGATGGACCGACAGCACCACTGAAAGTAATTGTGTACAACCCAGACGATCCACCCCGCCACACCTCCAGTGCCTCGACGGAGTGGGCCCGGACGCGCCTGGGACACTGGTTGCAGACCAAGCCGATCACCCACCCGCGGTGCTCGCCAAACGGAGGAAGTCGTTGAGCTCTTCGCCCGAGGCCGGACCGCTCATCGTGCAGTCCGACAAAACACTGCTACTGGAGGTCGAGCATCCGGCGGCGGGGCTGGCCCGCGCCGCGATTGCGCCATTCGCGGAGCTCGAGCGCGCGCCGGAACACGTGCACACCTACCGGGTGACCCCGCTGGCGCTGTGGAATGCGCGCGCTGCGGGTCACGACGCCGAACAGGTGGTCGACGCGCTGGTGCGCTTCTCCCGGTATGCAGTGCCACAGCCGCTGCTGGTCGACGTCGTGGACACGATGGGCCGCTACGGGCGACTGCAGCTGGTAGCGCATCCGACGCACGGGCTGGCGCTGGTCGCACTGGACCGCGCCGTGCTCGAGGAAGTGCTGCGGCACCGCAAGATCGCTCCGATGCTGGGAGCCCGGGTCGACGACGACACCGTGCTGGTACATCCGTCCGAACGCGGCCGGCTCAAGCAGGGCCTGCTCAAGGCCGGCTGGCCGGCGGAGGATCTGGCCGGCTACGTCGACGGTGAAGCACACCCGATTGAGCTGGCCGAGGATGGTTGGTCGCTACGTACCTACCAGCGCGATGCGGTGACCGGGTTCTGGGCGGGCGGTTCCGGGGTCGTGGTGCTGCCCTGCGGGGCGGGAAAGACCCTGGTGGGGATCGCCGCCATGGCGCAGGCCCAAGCGACCACCCTGATCCTGGTCACCAACACGGTCGCCGGCCGGCAGTGGAAGCGTGAGCTGGTCGCGCGCACCTCACTATCTGACGAGGAGGTCGGCGAGTACTCCGGTGAGCGCAAGGAGATCCGCCCGGTGACGATCGCGACCTACCAGGTGATGACCCGGAAGTCGAAAGGTGAATACCGACATCTGGATCTGTTCGACTCCCGGGACTGGGGACTGATCATCTATGACGAGGTTCACCTGCTGCCCGCACCGGTGTTCCGGATGACCGCCGATCTGCAGTCCCGCCGTCGGCTCGGGCTGACCGCCACCCTGGTGCGCGAGGACGGTCGGGAGGGCGACGTGTTTTCCCTGATCGGACCCAAGCGCTACGACGCACCGTGGCGCGACATCGAGTCCCAGGGCTGGATCGCCCCGGCAGACTGTGTGGAGGTACGCGTCACCCTGACCGACGCCGAGCGGCTGCGCTACGCCACCGCGGAGGCCGACGAGCGTTACCGGGTGTGCTCCACCGCGCGCAGCAAGCTAGCCGTCGTGTCGGCCATCATGGAACGGCACCCCGACGAGCCAACGCTGGTGATTGGCGCATACCTGGAGCAACTTGCCGAACTCGGCGAGGCCCTGGACGCGCCGGTGGTACAAGGCTCGACCCGCAACTCTGAACGGGAAACGCTCTACGAGGCGTTCCGCCGAGGCGAACTACGCACTCTGGTCGTCTCCAAGGTGGCCAACTTCTCCATCGACTTGCCAGAGGCGTCGGTCGCGGTTCAGGTCTCGGGCACGTTCGGTTCCCGGCAGGAGGAGGCCCAGCGGCTGGGCCGATTGTTGCGCCCCAAGGGGGATGGCAGGCAGGCGCACTTCTACTCGGTGGTCGCCCGAGACACTCTGGACACCGACTACGCGGCGCACCGCCAACGCTTCCTCGCCGAGCAGGGCTACGCCTACCGCATCATCGACGCCGACGACCTCCTAGGCCCAGCCATCCCGCAGGTCGACTGACAGCCTGGATCGCCCGCCGCTTGGTGACCCTGCCCTCGCCGTGCGCGGATCTGCCGTACCGCCTACGCAGCCAGCGGATGATCTTACCGCTGACATCGGCCGATGAGCGCCCGAACGGGATTCGTTACGGTACTAAAACAATCGACTTCAGCAGCGGAGTGGGTCGTGTAGTGGAGTGCGGGTGGGGTCGATGATGGTAGGTGGAATGAATTCGACGTGGCCGTGGTTGATGGAGATTTCCCAGCCGGTGTGATGCACGTGCCGATGGTGGGCTTCACACAACAGTACACAATTTTCTACACTGGTTTCACCATCGTCGATCCAGTGCAGACAATGATGCGCCTGGCACATTCCCGGTGGCCGATCACAACCCGGAAAAACACAGCCGCGGTCCCGCGCAACCAGCGCTCGGCGGATCGATAGCGGCACGGTTCGCATGGCCCGGCCAACGTCGAGGGGTTCGGATTTCCCACCCAGGACCACAGGGATGATTTTCGCGTCACACGCCCACCGTCTCGCCTCAGCGGCGCTGACCTGCGTCCCATAGTCCAAGGTCGCGACCCCGAGACCGGTGCGTAGGGCGTCCCAGTCGATGGTCACAGTCAGATGTGGGGGTTCGCCGGCGGTGGTGGGGCAGTCTTGGGCGGTGCGGGCCAGCCCGCAGACCTCCGGCAGGGCGTCAGCATTGCGTTGCGGGCCGGTGCGGACATCGGGGATGCCTTCAGCGGCGGGTCGCGGTGCGGCGAGTTGTTCGATCAACGACCGGAACGCGGCACCGTCTCAGCTTCGAGGTATCCGTCCAGACCGAGTCGGCCGTCGCGACGGTCCCATAACCGCAACTCCCCCGCTGCCGGGACCGGTTGAGGCTCGTCGCGGGGTTGTGGACCGTCCGGATCGAGGTGCGCAAGGATGCGTTGGCCGATCTTGTGCGGCGACATCGAGTTGAACGACCGGGCATGACGGGCCAGCTCAGCCTCGGCGACCTCTCGATCGGGGGCGTCGACGCAGGTGGGGATCGCGGTCATCGTCTCGGTGATCACCCGGACCTGCGCCGGGCCGATCTCCCCGGCGGCCAGTGCCGCGGCGGTATTTGGGCAACACCGGCGCAAGGATCTCACTGGTCACCGCGCGGCGGACGGCGAGTTGGCTGGCGTGGGCGACGCGAGCGCCGGCCTCGGTAGGTGAAAGGTTCAACATGCCGGCGAGGAGTTGTTTGGTGTCGCGGAAGCCGGCGGTGGCCGCGATGGCGCGGGATTCCAGTTCCGCGACGGTATCAAGCATAAACCGAATACACCATCCGCGACACCGATTCGACATCCCGGACCTGATCCGGCAACCTGACGTCGTCACAGGCGACGATAGCGTGACGCCACTGGTCGAGGCAGGCGACCATCGCCTGCCTCGGATCCAGCAGCGTCGCTATTCACGGCACCATTGTCGCACCCACCCCCGACAATCTCGGGGGTTCACGATGCAGACAGGAGAATTCTAACGATGCGATAATCGGTCGAAATAGCACGACGGCGCCCACCTGCCAAGGATTTAGCGCTCGCAGATGTCCTCTGTGCATCGGAGCGGTACTGAGTCGCGTGCGAGCACGGCGATCGACCGGAGCGACTCACCAGCGAAAGATCATCGTGGCGCACCCCGATTACTTAGCGACGCCGAATGTCGCTGAATCCGGCCCGCTCGGCCAGGTCAGCTGCGCCGCGTCCGCAATCAGTCAGACCGCCGAGTCGTACAACGCCTCGAGCGGTCTGGTGATCGGCCATGCTGGCCCGCAGGCTGTCGATCGCGCGGCCTCTGGTGTCAGCGTCGAGGTCGCGCACGGCACGCGGCATTGCCGATGCCACCTGGGACATCTCCCTCGCTTGGTGGGGTCGTTGACGAGCTAGCTCGGCCAGTCAGTTCACTCGGTCGGGCAGCAGATCGCTGCTTCCAATCTGGGAGGTATCCGCTTCTCCAGGCCGAAGGGTTCAAGGCTCTGGTCGAGCACCTCGTCGAAGGCAGCGGCGACGTCCTCGGTGTCCCAACCCGCAGAACGCAGCACCGGCTCCTTGATCGCTGGCTGGCGCACGATGTGCAACTGATCGCCGGTGCACCGGATGAGCTGCCCGGTGATCCCCGCGGCGAGATCTGACAGCAGGTAGGTGACCAGCGGCGCTACCTGGTCGGGGGTGCGCTCGCGGGTACAGCGCGACTGGGCCGCCGGGGAACGCTCCACCAGGCGGGTCCAGGCTAGCGGGCAGACGCCATTGACCCGGATCCCCACCTCCTCCAGATCCAGCGCCCAAGAGTAGGTGAGCGACGCGACCGCGCCTTTGGAAGCCGAGTAGGCACCTGCACGATGCTGACCGAACGACGAGCCCGACGAGATGTTGACGATCGATCCGGCGCCCTGCGCGCGCATGGCCTTCGCCGCCGCGATGCCACAATAAAGCGTGCCGAGGACGTTGACTTCGATGACATCGCGGGCGCAGCGAACGTCCTCCTCCCACGGTAGTACCTCGTGCGGGCCCAGCGCGGCGTTGTTCACCAGACCGTCGATCCTGCCGAATTGCTCCAGGCACTGCGCCACGATCTCGCTGGCTTGACCTGGATCGCGAACCGACGCCGCGTTGGCCACCGCCCGGCCCCCCATCTCGACGATCCGGTCTGCCACCATCTCTGCCTGTTCGCCGTCGACATCGTTGACCACGACGCAGGCTCCAGACCGGGCGGCGTGACGCGCATAAGCCTCGCCTAAACCGCGACCGGCTCCAGTGATAACGATTGCCTTGCCGTCGAGAATGCCCATCGGTGCCCGCCCTTCGGGGTGACCGGACCTGATGGACCGGCGGTTGCCATCAGTCTGCGGTGGCAACCGCACTGGGACAGGTCAAGGCTCCATGAAGGGTTGCAGCCGTTCGCCGAGCGGGGTAGGCCGATCGGCCCAACGGGTCCGGTGAGCTATTCAACCGTGAGAATCAGCGGGCCGTCGACGGTCACGGCGACCGAGTGTTCCCAGTGCGCGGCGCGGCAGCCGTCCACGGTCACCACGGTCCATCCGTCGCCGAGTTCCTCGGTCTTGTCACTGCCCGCGGTAAGCATCGGCTCTATCGCCAACGCCATGCCGGGCACCAACCGGGGGCCGCGACCGGGGCGTCCCACGTTGGGCAGAAACGGATCCATGTGCATGGCGGTACCGATCCCGTGGCCCCCGTAGTCAGCAACGATCCCGTAGGACGTCCCGTGGCCGGCAGCCGCGGCCAACGCCGCGGTCTCCACTGCATGGGAGATGTCGGTCAGCCGGCCACCGGGTTGTGCCGCTGCGATTCCGGCCTCCAACGCCGCCCGGCAGGCCGCCGACAGCTGGCTGTCGGCCTTCGCAATGGTCCCCACGTGCACTGTCACCGCGGCATCGCCGTGCCACCCCTCGAGGATCGCACCGCAGTCCAGAGACAGCAGGTCACCATCGGCGAGCACCTGCTCGCGGCTGGGGATGCCGTGCACCACCTGCTCGTTGACCGAACTGCAGATCGACCCGGGGAACCCGTGATAGCCCTTGAACGACGGTATCGCCCCAGCGTCGCGAATCGACTGCTCTGCCAACTCATCCAGCTCACCGGTGCTCACCCCGGCGCGGGCATGACATTCGAGCAATCGCAGTGTCCGAGCGACCACCGCTCCGGCAGCGCGCATCGCCTCGATCTCCCCTGGAGACTTCAGCTCGATGCTGGCCCTGCCCCGTAAACGTCGTACCACAGCACGCACCCCGCCCCCGGTCATCGCACGCTCGTCACGCCCGCGTTCGCAATGCGTGCAGCGCCCTGGCCGTTACCTCCGGCACCGAACCGACTGCCGGCACGGTGACCAACCGATCGGCGTAGAAGGTCAAAAGCGGCGCGGTCTCCTCGCGATACAGCTGCTGGCGGTGCCGGATCACGTCCTCGGTGTCGTCGCCGCGCCCGCGGGCCAGCAGCCGCTGCACCACCTGGTCCTCGGGCACGTCGAACTCCAGCACCGTGTCGATCTCGCAGTCACGCTCGCGCAGCAGATTCTCCAACACCTCGGCCTGGCCTACCGTACGGGGAAATCCGTCGAGCAGAAATCCTGCGCGGCACACATCATCGGTAAGCCGTTGCGCGACCATCGCGTTGGTGACCTCGTCGGGCACCAACGCACCGGCATCCAGGTACCGCTTGACCTTCTGACCTAGCTCGGATCGGCGATCGACATGCGCCCGGAACAGTTCTCCGGTGGAGATGTGAGCCACACCTAGCTCCGCGCTCAGCAGCGTGGCCTGAGTGCCCTTGCCCGCGCCGGGAGGACCGACAATGAGGATTCGCACTAGCGCAGGAACCCTTCATAGTTGCGCTGCATCAGCTGGCTTTCGATCTGCTTCACGGTATCCAGGCCCACCCCGACCATGATCAGCACCGCGGTGCCACCGAAGGGGAAGTTCTGGTTCTGCCCGTTACCGGTCAGGTCGAGAAACAAGTTGGGCAATACTGCCACAATGCCCAAGTACAGCGAGCCAGGCAAGGTGATACGGCTGAGCACAAAGCTCAGATACTCGGCGGTGGGGCGGCCAGGCCGGATGCCCGGGATGAAACCGCCGAACTTCTTCATCTCCTCAGCACGTTCTTCAGGATTGAACGTGATCGCCACGTAGAAGTAAGTGAAGAAAATGATCATCAGGAAGTACAGCCCGATATGGATCCAGCTGGACTGGTCCACCAGGTAGCGGGTGATGAACGTCTGGAACCAGCCCGGCTTGCTGGTGGGCGAGCTGGTCAGCCGGGCAATGAGGTCAGGCAGGTAGAGCAGGGACGACGCGAAGATGACTGGAATCACACCGGCTTGGTTGACCTTCAGCGGCAGGTAGGTGGAGGTACCGCCGTACATCCGGCGACCGATCATCCGCTTGGCGTACTGCACTGGAATCCGTCGCTGGCCCTGCTCGACGAACACGACACTGGCGATGATCGCTAAACCGAACAAGCACACCAGCAGGAATACCAGCAGGCCCTGCGAGTCCAGGATGTTCTTGCCCTCAGCGGGGATGCGCGCGGCGATCGAGGTGAAGATCAGCAGCGACATGCCGTTGCCGATGCCCCGTTCAGTGATCAGCTCGCCCAACCACATGATCACTCCGGTACCCGCGGTCATCACCACCACGATGACTACCAGGTTGAATACCGACTGATCTGGTATCGGCGGCAGCGGGCAGCCCGAGAACAGCTGACCGCGTACGGCTAGCGCCACGATGCCGGTGGACTGCAGAATAGCGAGTGCGATCGTCAGGTACCGGGTGTACTGGGTGAGCTTGTTCTGCCCGGACTGACCCTCTTTCTTCAGCACTTCGAAGCGAGGAATCACCACCGTGAGCAGCTGGATGATGATGCTCGCGGTGATGTAGGGCATGATCCCCAACGCGAACACCGACAGCCGCAACAATGCTCCGCCGCTGAAAAGATTGATCAGCGAGTAGACGTTCTGATTGTCACCGTGCTGCACCCGGTCCAGGCACTGATTGATATTGACGTAGGAGACTCCAGGCGACGGCAACGTGGCACCGGCCCGGTAGATCACCACCATGCTGAGCGCGAACAGGATCTTACGGCGCAGATCCGGTGTCGCGAGGGCCGAGCGGAAGGCGCCGAGCACTCCTACCTCCTGGGCACGGCCGTAATGAGGCCGTCGATCATGGACCGGCGGTCGCATGGCCGGGGGCGGCGACCGAGCGGTGCAGGCGGACCTGACAGCGGATGCCAACTGGCTCGCCCACGCATTGAGCCCGACTCTAACAGCCGGACCGGACTGTCATAACGAGAGCCCGCAAGGGCGGGCTCCGTCTACAGCTCGATGCTGCTACCGCCCGCTCCAGCGATTTTGTCCCGCGCGGAACCAGAGAAACGCTGGGCACTGACCTGCAACGACACTCCAGCGATGTCGCCGTCGCCGAGCACCTTCACCGGCAAACCCTTGCGCACCGCACCAACGGCTACGAGCTCGTCGGGCCCCACGATGCCGCCAGCGGGGAACAGTCGAGCCAGGTCGCCGACGTTGACCACCTGGTACTCGGTACGGAACCGGTTACGGAAACCCTTGAGTTTGGGAAGCCGCATGTGGATCGGCATCTGGCCGCCCTCAAAAGTGGCTGGCACGTTCTTGCGAGCCTTGGTTCCTTTGGTACCGCGGCCCGCCGTTTTACCTTTTGAACCGCCACCACGACCGACTCGCATCTTGGCGGTCTTCGCCCCTGCAGCCGGACGCAGGTGATGAATTTTAATGCTCACTTCGCAGCCACCTCGTTCGGGACTTCCTCCACCGCCACCAGGTGACGGACGGTGGCAATCATGCCGCGGACCTGGGAGTTGTCCTCTTTGACCACGGACTGCCGGATCTTACGCAGTCCCAGCGAGCGCAGCGTCTCACGGTGATTGCGCAGGCTACCGATGGTGCCGCGAACCTGGGTGATCTTCAGATCAGCCACCTCACGACCCCATTCCGGCGGCCCGTGCGCGCAACATGCCGGCTGGCGCCACATCCTCCAGCGGCAGACCGCGGCGGGCGGCCACCTCCTCAGGGCGCTGCAAGCCCTTCAGCGCAGCCACCGTGGCGTGCACAACGTTGATCGCATTATCACTGCCCAACGACTTCGACAGGATGTCGTGCACACCGGCACACTCCAACACCGCGCGAACCGGACCGCCTGCGATGACCCCAGTACCGGGAGACGCGGGACGGAGCAGCACAACGCCGGCCGCTGCCTCGCCGGTGATTGGGTGCGGGATGGTGCTGGCAATCCGGGGAACCCGAAAGAAGTTCTTCTTGGCTTCCTCCACACCCTTCTGGATCGCCGCCGGCACCTCCTTGGCTTTTCCGTAACCGACGCCGACCATCCCGTCGCCGTCGCCGACCACGACCAACGCGGTGAAGCTGAAGCGTCGGCCGCCCTTGACCACCTTGGCTACCCGGTTGATCGCGACCACCCGCTCGAGATGCGGGCTCTTCTCCGGCTGGGCCGCCCCGCCGCGGCCACCGTCGCGGCGGTCCCGACGATCGCTACGCTCGCCTCCGGGTCCGCCTCCGCCTTCCCGCCGCACGCGTCCAGGCATCAGGCGTTCCTTCCATTGCTCAGGTGCCGTTGTTGTCTTGAGTGCCCTGTGATGTCGAACATCAGAATTCCAGGCCGGCTTCGCGCGCGGCGTCGGCCAGCACCGCGATCCGCCCGTGGTAGTCGTAGCCGCCGCGGTCGAAGACCACCCGATCCACGCCGACCGCCTTGGCTCGGGCCGCGATCAGCTCGCCTACCCTGGCTGCCCTGGCTTTTTTATCCCCGTCGATCGCCCGGACGTCTGGCTCGATGCTGGACGCCGCCGCCAGGGTGTGCCCAGCCAGGTCGTCAACGAGCTGCACGGCGATGTGTCGAGACGAACGGTTGACCACGAGGCGCGGACGCTCCGGGGAACCGCTCACCTTCTTGCGCAGCCGGAAGTGCCGCCGCGACCTCGCCAGCCGGCGTCGGGTTGAGATATCCGTGCCGACGCGCGGCCGCTTCGTAGTACTGGCAGTTGCTGCCTCAGCCATCATCACTTACCCGTCTTCCCGACCTTGCGTCGGATCTTCTCGCCCGCGTAGCGGACGCCTTTGCCCTTGTAAGGGTCAGGACGCCGCAACCTACGGATGGTCGCAGCGATCTCGCCGACCGCTTGCTTTTCAATCCCGGTCACGGAGAATCGCGTTGGGCTCTCTACCGTGAAGCTGATCCCATCAGGCGCCTTGATCGGCACCGGGTGGCTGTAGCCCAACGAAAACTCCAGATCCGAACCTCTGGCCACCACCCGGTAACCGACGCCGTGGATCTCCATGCGCTTCTCGTATCCCTGGCTGACCCCGAGAACCATGTTGTTCACCAGGGTCCGAGACAGCCCGTGCAGCGACTTGCTGCGCCGTTCATCATCCGGCCGCTGGACCAGCAGGGTACCGTCCTGCTCCCGCGCCACGGTGATCGGCTCGGGCACGGTGTGCGACAGGACCCCCTTGGGCCCCTGCACTGTCACCGTCCGCCCGTCGATGACCACATCGACGCCGGTCGGAAGGACGATCGGCTGCTTCCCGATGCGCGACATCTCCGCTGCTCCCCTCTCACCAGACGAAGGCGAGGACTTCCCCGCCCACGCGCTTCTTAGCGGCCTGCCGGTCGGTGAGCAGTCCTGTGGATGTGGAGATGATCGCCACACCGAGGCCGCCGAGCACCTTGGGCAGCGAGGTCGACTTGGCGTATACCCGCAAGCCAGGCTTGGACACCCGGCGCAGGCCAGCAATGCTGCGCTCCCGGTTTGGACCGAACTTCAACTCTACTACCAAAGACTTCCCTACAGGTGCGTCCTCAGCGTGGAAGCCCGAGATGTAACCCTCCCGTTGGAGGATCTCGGCAATGTTCACCTTGATCTTTGAGTGCGGCATCACGACTCGGTCGTGATAGGCCGAGTTCGCGTTTCGCAGCCGGGTCAACATGTCTGCGATCGGATCGGTCATCGTCATGGCGAGCTCATGATCCCTTCCCGCCGTGGTTCCCGTCCGGGCCTACGGCGATTATTAGCTGCATCCGCTGAGTGGCGACCACTCAGCTGGTGGAGCGCGAGGCGCTCTACCATGAAGACTTGCTCACGCCGGGGAGCTCGCCCCGGTGGGCCATCTGGCGCAGGCAGATCCGGCATAGCCCGAACTTTCGGTAGACCGCCTTGGGCCGTCCGCAGCGCTGGCAACGGGTGTACGCCCGCACCGCGAACTTGGGCTTGCGCGCGGCTTTGATGACCAGCGCCTTCTTCGCCATCAGCTCTCCTTGAAGGGGAAGCCCAGACGACGCAGCAACGCCCGGCCTTCTTCGTCGGTGGTCGCGGACGTGACCACGGTGATATCCATGCCACGCTGGCGGTCGATGTTGTCCGGGTTGATCTCGCGGAACATCGACTGTTCATTGAGCCCGAAGGTGTAGTTACCGTGGCCGTCGAACTGGGTAGGCGACAGGCCCCGGAAATCCCGGATACGGGGCAGCGCGATCGACAACAGCCGGTCAAGGAACTCCCACATCCGCACACCGCGCAGAGTGACCTTGGCGCCGATCGGCATCCCCTCGCGCAACTTGAACTGCGCGACGGACTTGCGAGCCCGCTTTACCTGCGGTTTCTGTCCAGTGATCACAGCAAGATCCCGCACGGCGCCGTCCATCAGTTTGGCATCCCGAGCGGCCTCGCCGACGCCCATGTTTACTACGACCTTGACCATCCCGGGTATCTGCATCGCGTTGGCGTAATTGAACTGCTCACGCATCGCGCCAACGATTTCCTCGCGGTACCGGGCCTTGAGCCTCGGCATCGCCGCCGTACGGTCGCCTTCTACCGTAGAAGTCTCAGTCATCTCAGACGTCCTTGCCGGTGCGCCGCGATACGCGCACGCGCTTGCCCTCGTCATCAGTGCGGTAACCCACCCTGGCCGGCTTGCCGCTGGAGTCGACGACCATGACGTTCGACACGTCGATGGAGGCCTCCTGCGTGACAATTCCACCACTTTGCGCACCGCGCTGGGTGCGACTGATCCGGGTGTGCTTCTTGATTCGGTTGACGCCTTCTACCAGCACCCGTCCAGCATCCGGGTAAGCCTGGATCACCTTGCCCTTGGCGCCTTTGTCCTTGCCGGCAATAACTACAACCGTGTCACCTTTGCGGATTCTCATGGTTAGAGCACCTCCGGGGCCAGCGAGATGATTTTCATGAACCGCTTGTCCCGGAGCTCCCGACCGACCGGACCGAAGATCCGGGTGCCGCGCGGCTCACCGTCGGGTTTGATCAGTACAGCNGCGTTCTCGTCGAACCGGATGTAGGAACCGTCCGGTCGGCGCTTCTCCTTGACGGTGCGCACGATNACAGCCTTGACCACATCACCGCGCTTGACGTTGGCTCCGGGAATGGCNTCCTTGACGGTCGCCACGATGATGTCCCCGATGCCGGCGTAGCGCCGCGAGCTGCCGCCGAGCACCCGAATGCACAGAATCTCCTTGGCACCCGTGTTGTCGGCAACCCGCAGTCGCGATTCCTGCTGGATCACGTCAACTCCTTCTCGCGGCCGCCCTGGTTCACTTGGCCTTCTCGAGGATCTGGACCAGCCGCCAGCGCTTGGTGGCCGACAGCGGACGGGTCTCCATCAGCTGCACCCGGTCACCGACCCCGGCGGCGTTGGCCTCGTCGTGCGCTTTGACCTTTGTGGTGGAGCGCAGCACCTTGCCGTACAGCGGATGCTTCTTGCGGTCCTCCAACGCCACTACGACCGTCTTATCCATCTTGTCCGAAACGACGTAACCCTCTCGGACTTTCCGCTTATTCCGCTGCTCATCGTTCATGCCGCACCCTCACTTCCGGCGACGGCGTCCGGAGACACCGACAGACCCAGCTCACGCTCGTGCATCACGGTGTAGATGCGGGCGATGTCACGCCGGACCGTGCGCAGCCGGCGGTTGTTGTCCATCTGCCCGGTGGCCATCTGGAAGCGCAGGTTGAACAGCTCTTCCTTGGACTCGCGAAGCCGCAGCACCAGTTCGTCGTCGGTGAGCTCGCGCAACTCGCTCGCGGCGGTGGTGGTCGCCATCAGAAGTCCACCCCCTCGCGGGTCACGATCCGGCACTTCATCGGCAGCTTATGCATCGCGCGGCGTAACGCCTCGCGGGCGACCGACTCATTCGGGTAGGCCATCTCGAACATGATTCGACCTGGTTTGACATTGGCCACCCAGAACTCGGGTGAGCCCTTGCCGGATCCCATTCGGGTTTCCGCCGGTTTCTTGGTCAGTGGCCGGTCCGGGAAGATAGTGATCCAGACCTTCCCGCCGCGGCGGATATGCCGGTTGATCGCGATACGGGCGGACTCGATCTGCCGGTTGGTAACGTAGGCCGGTTCCAGAGCCTGGATACCGAAGTCCCCGAAGGTGACCTGGGTACCACCGGTGGCCATGCCCGACCGACCTGGTGAGTGCTGCTTGCGATGCTTGATCTTGCGTGGAACTAGCACGTCTCAGCCCTCCCCAGGCCCTGCGGTGGCCGCTTCGTCAGTACCAGCCGGACGCTGCGGACTGATCGGGTCCGGCGCTGAGCTCGTGATCGGTTCGCTCGACCTGCTCTGGGGGTCCGGGGCCTGCGCACCAGCAAGCTCGGCCGCCGCGGCGCGACCCGCCTCAGTGGAGGTACCGGTCGTTCCGGTAGCCCCGGAACGACGTCGAGCAGGACGTTCCCGCCGTGGCGCACGGGCTGCGGCGTCTGCCGCCCTGGCGGCGTTTTCTACGTCACGCTCACGTCGCCCACCGACCACATCACCCTTGTATATCCAGACCTTCACGCCGATCCGACCGAACGTGGTGCGCGCCTCGAAAAGCCCGTAGTCGATGTCGGCCCGCAGCGTGTGCAGCGGAACGCGGCCCTCACGATAGAACTCCGAGCGGGACATTTCAGCGCCGCCGAGTCGGCCGGAGCACTGCACCCGGATGCCCTTCACCTGCGGTGAACGCATCGCCGATTGGATCGCCTTACGCATCGCACGGCGGAACGCAACCCGGTTGGACAGCTGCTCGGCGACTCCCTGAGCGACGAGCTGAGCCTCCGCCTCGGGATTCTTGACCTCAAGGATGTTGAGCTGCACCTGCTTGCCCGACAGCTTCTCCAGCTCACCACGGATACGGTCGGCCTCCGCACCGCGACGACCGATCACGATGCCTGGGCGAGCAGTGTGAATGTCCACCCGGACGCGGTCGCGGGTGCGCTCAATCTCGACCTTCGCGATGCCCGCCCGCTCCATGCCCTTGGACAGCAGCCTGCGGATCGCGACGTCCTCTTTGACGTACTCGGCGTACTGCTTGTCCGCGTACCAGCGGGACTTCCAGTCGGTCGAGATGCCGAGCCGAAAGCCGTGCGGGTTGATCTTCTGACCCACTAGCGGGCACTCCTTGTCTGGGTGGCCTTCTTGCCGGTACCGGCCTGTCCGCCACGGGACCGGCCGCCGGCACGGCGCTCCGGCACCGACTGGACTTCCACCGTGATGTGGCTGGTGCGCTTACGAATCCGGTAGGCCCGACCCTGCGCACGAGGTCGGAACCGCTTGAGTGTCGGCCCCTCATCGACGAACGCCCGGTACACCACCAGCGTGTCGGGGTCGAGCTGGAGATTATTCTGCGCATTGGCCACCGCGCTGGCTAGCACCTTCGACACCAGCGCGGAGGCGGCCTGCGGTGCGAACTGGAGCACTGCAAGCGCTTCCTGCGCGCTGCGGCCCTGGATGAGCTCGACCACCCGGCGCGCCTTCATGGGCGTCACGCGGACATACCGAGCCCGCGCCACCGCGCGGGATGGCTCCTGCGCGGCCGTCGCACCGGCCTGGTTACGGGCGTCCATGCGCTGCTACCTCTTCGTCTTTTCGTCGCTTCTGGCTGCTTGGTCATCCGGCATTTCGGGCTCGCTCACCGGCTCAGCGCCGCCGCGCCCGTCGGTCATCTTTGATATGACCCCGGAACGTGCGGGTGGGGGCGAACTCACCAAGCTTGTGGCCGACCATCGCCTCGCTGACGAAGATCGGAACGTGTTTACGGCCGTCGTGTACCGCGATGGTATGGCCGATCATGTCGGGAATGATCGTGGAGCGGCGCGACCAGGTTCTGATGACCTGCTTGCTGCCCGCCTCGTTATGCGCATCCACCTTCTTGAGCAGGTGGTCGTCGACGAACGGGCCCTTCTTCAGGCTACGTGGCATGCTTGCACCCCTCCTGCTCAGCGCTTCTTGCCGGTACGGCGGCGGCGGACGATCAGTGTGTCGCTGGCCTTGTGGCGCCGGGTGCGACCTTCGGGCTTGCCGGCTGGGTTCACCGGGTGGCGCCCACCAGATGTCTTACCCTCGCCACCGCCATGCGGGTGATCAACCGGGTTCATCACGACCCCGCGAACGGTGGGACGCTTGCCCTTCCAGCGCATCCGACCGGCCTTGCCCCAGTTGATGTTCCCCTGTTCGGAGTTGCCGACCTCACCTACCGTGGCACGGCACCGAACGTCGACGTTACGGATCTCCCCTGAGGGCATCCGCAGCTGGCCGTAGGGACCGTCCTTGGCCACCAGCTGGACTCGCGCTCCGGCCGAGCGGGCGATCTTCGCCCCGCCACCGGGCCGGAGCTCGATCGCGTGCACCACCGTGCCGACCGGGATATTGCGCAACGGCAGGCTATTACCCGGCTTGATATCAGCCTTCGGACCGTTTTCCACGGTATCGCCCTGGCGCAGTTTCTCCGGCGCGATGATGTAGCGCTTTTCACCGTCGGCATAGTGCAGCAGGGCGATCCGGGCGGTGCGGTTCGGGTCATACTCGATGTGCGCGACCTTTGCTGGCACGCCGTCCTTGTCCGACCGCCGGAAATCGATCAGGCGGTACGCACGCTTGTGGCCGCCGCCCTGGTGCCGGGTCGTGATCCGACCGTAGGAGTTTCGACCGCCCTTGCCGTGCAGCGGCCGGACCAACGACTTCTCCGGGTGGTCCCGGGTGATCTCGGCGAAGTCGGCGACGCTGGAGCCGCGACGGCCCGCGGTCGTCGGCTTGTACTTGCGGATGCCCATGTCTATCCGTCCTCGCTCACGCGGCCGGTCCGCCGAAGATCTCGATCGGCTTGCTCTCCGGCGACAGCGTCACGATCGCCCGCTTGGTGTCCTTGCGCTTGCCGTAGCCGAACTTGGTGCGCTTGCGCTTGCCCGGACGGTTGAGCGTGTTGACGCTGAGCACCCGCACACCGAAAACCTTCTCTATCGCGATCTTGATCTCGGTCTTGTTCGCGTGCGGAGCGACCAGAAAGGTGTACTTGTGCTGGTCCAGCAGGCCGTAGCTCTTTTCCGAGATGACCGGTCTGCGGATCACGTCACGGGGATCGGGGATCATCGCGCTGCCTCCTGCACTGCGTTGCTGGCAACCGCGTCGCCGGCAACCGTGGTACGTCCACTTCGCCCGGCCAGGAATGCCTGCAGGGCGTCCGCGGTGAATACCACCTCGTCGTTGCTCAGCACGTCGTACGTGTTGAGCTGGTCGAAGGTCAGCACGTGCACCAAGGGCAGGTTGCGCAGGCTGCGGCGGCTCACCTCGTCGGCGCTGGTGATCACCACCAGCAGCTTGGCACTCCGTCCGGCCAGCGCATCGAGGACCGTGCGAGCCGCCTTGGTAGACGGCGCGTCGCCGGTGACGAGTGCGGAGATCACATGCAGCCGCCCGTCGCGGGCCCGGTCCGACAGCGCACCGCGAAGCGCAGCCGCTTTCATCTTCTTCGGGGTCCGCTGGCTGTAGTCGCGCGGCTGTGGACCGTGCACGATGCCACCACCGGTGAACTGGGGCGCGCGGATCGAACCCTGNCGGGCACGTCCGGTGCCCTTCTGCCGGTAGGGCTTGGTGCCACCGCCGCTGACATCGCCTCGGGTCTTGGTGCTGTGCGTGCCCTGCCGCGCCGCCGCCAGCTGGGCGACCACGACCTGATGCATCAACGGAATGTTCGCCGGCACATCGAAGATCTCGGCGGGCAGCTCAGCGGTGCCCGCGGTGGCACCATCCGGGGTTCGCACATCGACCGTTCTCACTTCTGCGGTCATTTTTGGGCTCACTGCTGCACACCACCCTTCGCTGCCGTCTTGACCAGCACCAAGCCGCCCTTGGGTCCCGGCACCGCGCCCTTGATCAGCAGCAGGCCCGACTCCCCGTCGACGCGGTGCACCGTGAGGTTCTGAGTGGTCACCCGGACGTGACCCATCCGGCCGGCCATCCGGGTGCCCTTGAACACCCGGCTCGGGGTGGCGCAGCCGCCGATCGAACCTGGCGAGCGGTGCTTGCGCTGGGTGCCGTGGCTNGCGCCAAGGCCTTTGAAGCCGTGCCGCTTCATCACCCCGGCAGTGCCCTTGCCCTTGCTGGTGCCGACCACGTCAACCACGNTTCCAGCGGCGAACACCTCNGCGGTCACTTCTTGGCCGATCTCATAGTCCGTCGCGTCGACGGTGCGCAGCTCGACCAAGTGCCGGCGCGGTGTGACATTCGCCGCGGCGTACTGCCCAGCCACCGGCTTGGTGACCTTGCGCGGGTCGATGGCGCCGTAGGCCAGCTGCACCGCGGGGTAGCCGTCCTTTTCGAGGGTACGGATCCCGATCACTACGCACGGCCCGGCGGCCACCACGGTGACCGGCACGATCCTGTTGTTGTCGTCGAAGACCTGAGTCATCCCGAGCTTGGTGCCCAGGATTCCCTTGATCGTCCTTCCGACGACACTGACCTGATGCTCCGAATCAGTCGCTGTCATTCGCCCGGCCTTACTGGATGTTGACGTCGACGCTGGCCGGCAGGTCGATGCGCATCAGCGCGTCCACCGTCTTGGGCGTCGGGTCGAGAATGTCGATCAGTCGCTTGTGCGTGCGCATCTCGAAGTGCTCCCGCGAATCCTTGTACTTGTGCGGGGAACGGATGACGCAGTACACGTTCTTCTCAGTCGGCAGCGGCACCGGTCCGACCACCCGAGCGCCGGTACGCGTCACAGTTTCGACAATTTTGCGCGCAGAAGCGTCGATTGCCTCGTGGTCGTAGGCTTTGAGCCGGATGCGGATTTTCTGTCCCGCCATGGTGGCTTGCCGTCCTGTCAGTCTCGTGCCGCGGATCTCGTTGTACTGGCCAGGCCTGGACTGGTGCTTCAACCCAGTCTCAGCCCTACCCCGCACCGGTCCCCGAGGTCGGGTGTGTCGCGCTCGGCGCCCAGATCGGTGCCGCAGATCAGTGCCCTTGATGATTGCTAGCCGTGCTATCCGCGGAAAGGGCGCGCATCGCAGCGAACCTGGATCCGCTGAGCCGGCTGGTCGTACCGAGCAACCGGTTCATGATAAGCGATAGGTGATCGCCGACCAAATCCGGGGAGGACCCGCCGACACCTGGTCGGCGGGTCCTCAATGTCTCACGTCAGAATTTTGGTAACCCGGCCGGCGCCGACGGTGCGGCCACCCTCGCGGATCGCAAACTTCAGGTTCTCGTCCATCGCTACCGGCTGGATGAGCTGCACCACCATCTCGGTGTTGTCGCCCGGCATGACCATCTCGGTGCCCTCAGGAAGCGTCACGACACCGGTCACGTCGGTAGTACGGAAGTAGAACTGCGGCCGGTAGTTGTTGAAGAACGGCGTGTGTCGGCCTCCCTCGTCCTTGGACAGGATGTAGACCTGAGCCTCGAACTGAGTGTGTGGGGTGTTGGTGCCCGGCTTGATCACGACCTGGCCGCGCTCGACATCCTCACGCTTGATACCGCGAAGCAGCAGGCCCACGTTGTCGCCAGCCCGACCCTCGTCGAGCAGCTTGCGGAACATCTCCACGCCGGTGACGGTGGTCTTCGCCGACTTCTCCTTGATGCCGATGATTTCCACCTCCTCGCTCACCTTGACGATGCCGCGCTCGACCCGGCCGGTGACCACAGTCCCGCGACCGGTGATGGTGAAGACGTCCTCGATCGGCATGAGGAACGGCTTCTCGATCTCGCGCACCGGCTCCGGGATGTTGTCATCCACGGCATCCATCAGTTCCAGGAGCTTGGCACCCCACTCGGCGTCGCCCTCGAGCGCCTTGAGCGCCGACACCCGGACGATCGGCAGGTCGTCGCCGGGATACTCCTGGCTCGACAACAGCTCACGGACCTCGAGCTCGACGAGCTCCATGATCTCCTCGTCATCGACCATGTCAGCCTTGTTCAGCGCGACGACGATGTAGGGCACGCCGACCTGGCGGGCCAGCAGCACGTGCTCACGGGTCTGCGGCATCGGGCCGTCGGTGGCGGCCACCACCAGGATGGCACCGTCCATCTGGGCCGCTCCGGTGATCATGTTCTTGATGTAGTCCGCATGCCCGGGGCAGTCGACGTGGGCGTAGTGCCGCTTTTCGGTCTGATACTCGACGTGCGCGATCGAGATCGTGATGCCCCGCTGCCGCTCCTCGGGAGCCTTATCGATGCTGTCGAACGCCGAAGCCTCGTTCACGTCCGGGAACTTGTCGTGCAAGACCTTGGTGATCGCCGCAGTCAGCGTGGTCTTGCCGTGGTCGATATGACCGATGGTTCCGATGTTGACGTGCGGCTTGGTCCGCTGGAACTTCGCCTTCGCCACTGGTCTCGTCCTCCTGGACTCGTTCTCTTGGATCCGCTTGATCAGCGGGACCGTCACCGGTCCTGATGTAGCGGCATGCTGTCAGGTGGTGATGCTCATCGCTGCGATGCTCACTCGCCGGTCGCCTTCGCGATGATCTCCTTGGATACGCTGGCCGGGACCTCCGCGTAGGAGTCGAACTGCATGGTGTAATTCGCCCGGCCCTGAGTCCGCGACCGCAGGTCGCCGACGTATCCGAACATCTCCGACAGCGGTACCAGCGCTTTGATGATGCGGGAACCGCTGCGCTCGTCCATCTGCTGAATATGGCCCCGCCGGGAGTTGAGGTCGCCGATGACGTCGCCCATGTAGTCCTCGGGAGTCGTCACCTCGACCGCCATCATCGGCTCCAGGATCACCGGACCGGCCCGGCGCGCGGCCTCCTTGAAAGCCATCGATCCGGCGATCTTGAAGGCCATCTCGGAGGAGTCCACCTCGTGGTATGCGCCGTCGAGCAGGGTGACCTTCAGGCCAACCAGCGGGTAGCCGGCGAGCACGCCGTACTGCATCGCGTCCTGCGCTCCGGCATCCACCGACGGGATGTACTCCCTGGGGATGCGCCCACCGCTGACCTTGTTGTCGAACTCGTACAGCGCGCCATCGGTGCTCTCTAGCGGCTCCAGCTTGATGATCACCCGAGCGAACTGGCCGGAGCCACCCGTCTGCTTGCGATGGGTGTACTCGAGCTTGTCCACCGTCTTGCGGATCGTCTCGCGGTAAGCCACCTGCGGCTTGCCGATGTTCGCCTCGACCTTGTAGTCGCTGCGCATCCGGTTGACGAGCACTTCGAGGTGCAGCTCGCCCATCCCAGCGATGATCGTCTGACCGGTTTCGTCATCTTGCTTGACCTGGAAGGTGGGATCCTCCTCGGCCAGCTTCTGGATAGCGATACCCAGCTTCTCCTGGTCACTCTTGGTCTTAGGCTCGATGGCCACCTGGATGACCGGTTCCGGGAACGTCATCGACTCCAGGATGATCGGCGCCTGGGGGTCACACAGCGTGTCCCCGGTGGTCGTCTCCTTCAGGCCGATCACCGCGTAGATGTGACCTGCCCGGGCGTCATCGACCGGGTTCTCCTTGTTGGAGTGCATCTGGAAAAGCTTGCCGATGCGCTCCTTGCGCTCCTTGGTGGAGTTGATCACCTGCGAGCCCGCGGCGATCCGACCGGAGTAGACCCGGATATAGGTCAGTTTGCCGAAGAACGGGTGCGCGGCGATCTTGAAGGCCAGCGCGGAGAACGGTTCCTCAGTCGAGGGCTTGCGGACCGCCGATGTGCCGTCGGGCAGCAAACCCACCACCGGTGGCACGTCCAGCGGTGAAGGCAGATAGTCGATCACCGCGTCCAGCATCGGCTGCACGCCTTTGTTCTTAAACGCCGAACCGCACAGCACCGGATAGGCCTTGCTGTGCACCGTCAGCTTCCGGATGCCCGCCTTGATCTGTGCCGCGCTGATTTCCTCGCTAGCGAGGTAAAGCTCCATCAGCTCGTCGTCGGCCTCGGCGACGGCCTCCACCAACTTCTCCCGGTACTCATGCGCCGTCTCAAGCAGGTTCGCTGGGATCGCCTCGACGGTGTAGTCCTCGCCCTTCTGGACCTCACCTCGCCAGGTCAGCGCGCGCATGCCCACCAGATCGACGACACCCTCGAACTCGGACTCGGCGCCGATGGGCAGCTGGATGACCAGTGGAGTAGCGCCCAGCCGCTCGCGGATGGTCCGCACGGTGAAGTAGAAGTCCGCGCCCAGCTTGTCCATCTTGTTGACGAAGCAGATGCGGGGGACGTCGTACTTGTCGGCTTGCCGCCACACCGTCTCGGACTGGGGCTCGACACCCTCTTTACCGTCGAAGACCGCGACAGCGCCGTCAAGCACCCGAAGCGAGCGCTCCACCTCGACGGTGAAGTCGACGTGGCCCGGCGTGTCAATGATGTTGATCTGGTGATCGGCCCAGAAGGTGGTAGTCGCGGCGGAGGTGATGGTGATGCCCCGCTTCTGCTCCTCCTCCATCCAGTCCATCGTCGCGGCGCCGTCGTGCACCTCACCGATCTTGTAGTTGATCCCGGTGTAGAACAGGACCCGCTCGGTAGTGGTGGTTTTGCCGGCGTCGATATGCGCCATGATCCCGATGTTGCGGACCCTGGCGAGGTCAGTCAGCACTTCACGTGCCACGAGAATTCATCCCTAGCTTGTCTTGACTGTGTCGGTCTTAACCGTGGTTCGTCACCAGCGGTAGTGCGCGAAGGCCTTGTTCGATTCGGCCATCTTGTGGGTGTCCTCGCGGCGCTTCACACTCGCCCCGAGGCCGTTGCTGGCGTCGAGAAGTTCATTCATCAGCCGATCCACCATGGTCTTCTCCCGCCGCTGCCGGGAAAACGTGATCAGCCAGCGAAGCGCGAGCGTGGTGGAACGCACCGGCCGAACTTCGATGGGAACCTGGTAGGTAGCGCCACCGACACGGCGGCTCTTCACCTCGATCGCAGGCTTGACGTTGTCCAGCGCGCGCTTGAGAGTCACCACCGGGTCGGTGCCGGTCTTGTCCCGGCAGCCCTCCAGCGCTTGGTACACGATTTTCTCGGCCACCGAGCGCTTGCCCCGGACGAGGACCTTGTTGACAAGCTGAGTGACGATCGGCGCTCCGTAGACCGGGTCGGAGTGCAGTGGTCGCTTCGGGGCGGGACCCTTGCGAGGCATCAGCCCTTCTCCTTCTTCGCGCCGTAGCGACTACGGGCCTGCTTGCGGCCCTTCACACCTTGAGTATCCAGCGACCCGCGAATGATTTTGTAGCGGACACCGGGAAGGTCCTTCACCCGACCACCACGCACCAGGACGATGGAGTGCTCCTGGAGATTGTGACCCTCACCCGGAATGTAAGCCGTAACCTCGACCTGGCTGGTCAGCCGCACGCGGGCAACCTTGCGCAGCGCCGAGTTCGGCTTTTTCGGGGTCGTCGTGTAGACCCGGGTGCACACTCCCCGCCGCTGCGGGCTCCCCTTCAGCGCTGCAGTCTTGGTCTTCGCGAGCTTGTCCTCGCGGCCCTTACGGACCAGCTGCTGGATGGTAGGCATGGACCAGCTTTCGTTGTCTTCCGGCTTGCTCTCTGTCATGAACTCCGTATCCCGAGGTCGGGCGTGTCGCTGTGAGCCCAGCCGCTCGGTCGGGTACAAACCCGACGGGAGCTGGGCGGCACCTGCGCCAGATCCGGAGGCGGAAGTCTTTCGACTCACACCACCAGCGGTGCACCACCAACAGGCATACAGAGCGGCCCGACCGGAGTCGGGACCGACAGCAAGGATACCTGGGCGACTTACCGAGGGTCAAAACGGGGTCAAGAACTACCTCGGCATGGGACCAGGACCTGCCGCTAATTACCTCAACGCCTACCCTGGCTCATGCATTCCACGGCATCGGCAGCCGTTGATGACCTGCGAGGATGAGGAGGCAGCCATGCCGGGTCCGCTGGTCGGGCTGCGCGTGATCGAGCTGGCCGGGATCGGCCCAGGTCCCCATGCGGCGATGCTTCTAGGGGACCTGGGAGCCGACGTGATCCGGGTCGAACGGCCCTCCGGAGGTAAGCAGATCCTGCAGCTAGCCCCCACCGCCGACGATCAGATGCTCCGCGGCCGGCGCTCGGTAATGCTCGACTTGAAGGACCCCGCCGGGAGAGAAACCGTGCTCCGGCTGGTGGAGCGGGCCGACGTGCTGATCGAGGGTTTGCGTCCCGGTGTCATCGAGCGGCTGGGCGTCGGTCCCGCCGACTGCCACGCCCGCAACCCTCGGCTGGTGTACGCCCGGATGACAGGGTGGGGACAGGACGGCCCGCTGGCCGACCGTGCCGGCCACGACATCACCTACATCGCGCTGACGGGCGCGCTGCACGCCATCGGGACTGCCGGAGGCAAGCCGGTACCGCCGCTGAACCTGGTCGGGGATTTCGGCGGTGGCTCGATGTTCCTGGTGCTCGGCGTTCTGGCCGCGCTGTGGGAGCGGGACCGTTCCGGCGCCGGCCAGGTCGTCGACGCCGCCATGGTGGACGGGGTCAGCGTGCTGGCCCAGATGTTCTGGTCATTGCGTGCGTGCGGATTGTGGAGCGATCAGCGGGGCACCAACCTGCTCGACTCGGGCACTCCGTTTTATGACACCTACGCCTGCGCCGATGGTCGTTACGTCGCTGTCGGAGCGCTGGAACCGCAGTTCTATGCGGCGCTGCTGGAAGGCCTAGGACTCATCGGCGAGGATCTGCCCGGGCAGCTCGACCAGGCAGGATGGCCAGTGTTGCGGCAGCGGTTCACCGACGTGTTCGCCACCCGTAGCCGTGATGAGTGGGTGGCCGTGTTCGAAGGCACCGACGCCTGCGTGGCACCGGTACTGTCGTTCGCCGAGGTGCCGACGCACCCGCACATCGCGGCTCGCGGCACCGTCATCACCGTCGATGGGGTACCTCAGGCGGCCCCTGCGCCACGGTTCTCTCGCACGCGTCCCGAGCGCCCGGCACCACCACCGAAGCCAGGCGCCGACACCGCCGACGTACTCGCCGACTGGAACGTCACACCTGCCGGGCCGCATTGAGCTGGCTCAGCGGGGCTATCGATATCTCGATAACCCCGCTGAGGCCGCTGAATGTAGATATTGCTCAGCGGTAATCGCGACCGAAGTCGTAGTCGTCCAAGGGGACGGCTGCGCCCGTTCCGGTACCGAACACGTCAGGCGAGTAGTAGCCGTCGTCGTAGGACGGGATCGCGTACGCCGCGGCCCGGGCCTCCTCGGTCGGCTGCACCTCGATGTTGCGGTATCGGTTGATCCCAGTGCCGGCCGGAATCAGCTTGCCGATGATCACATTCTCCTTCAAGCCCAGCAGCTTGTCGCTCTTGCCTTGGATCGCCGCATCGGTGAGGATCTTGGTCGTCTCCTGGAACGATGCCGCGGACAACCACGACTCGGTCGCCAGCGACGCCTTGGTGATCCCCATCAGGACCGGACGGCCGGAGGCGGGCTCGCTGCCTTCGGCGACCACCCGGCGGTTCTCCGACTCGAACTCGCCGCGCTCGGCCAGGCCACCGGGCAGGAACTCGGTGGCGCCCGAGTCGATGATCGTCACCCGGCGCAGCATCTGCCGGACGATGACCTCGATGTGCTTGTCGTGGATGTCCACCCCCTGCGACCGGTACACCTGCTGAACCTCGCGAACCAGGTGCAGCTGTACCTCTCGCGGTCCCATCACCCGGAGCACCTCGTGCGGGTCGACAACACCCTCGAGCAGCTTCTGCCCGACCGTGACATGGTCGTCGTCGGTCAACGGCCGCTCGGTGCCATCGACAGTGATCACCGCGAGCCGCTGCCGCTTGGACAGCTTCTCGTAGACGATCTCCTCACTGCCGTCGTCTGGAATNATNGTGATCTTCCAGAACTTCTCGCCGTCCTCGACGCGTACCCGACCGTCGGCATCCGCGATCGGTGCCATCCCCTTGGGCACCCGTGCCTCGAACAACTCCTGAACCCGGGGTAGACCGGTGGTGATGTCCTCGCCCGCGATCCCACCCTGGTGGAAGGTACGCATCGTCAGCTGCGTGCCAGGCTCACCGATGGACTGGGCGGCCACGATGCCAACCGCCTCACCCACGTCGACGAGCTTGCCGGTCGCCATCGAGCGGCCGTAGCACATCGCGCACACGCCGTTGGCGGACTCGCAGGTCAGCACCGAGCGCACCTTGACTCGCCGCACACGGGCAGCCAGGAGCGTGTCGATTGCCGGATCGCCGAGGTCCGCCCCACGAGGCATGACCACCAAGCCGGAGTCATCCAGCACGTCCTCCGCGGCGCAGCGCGCGTACACGCTGGTCTGCACATAGCGATGCCGGATTGCCCGACCGTCCGGGCCGACCTCGGTGACCGGCATCTGGATGCCGCGCTCGGTGCCGCAGTCGTGCTCCCGCACGATGACGTCCTGCGAGACGTCCACCAGGCGCCGGGTCAGGTAACCCGAGTCGGCGGTCCGCAACGCGGTGTCGGCCAATCCCTTGCGCGCGCCGTGCGTGGCGATGAAGTACTCCAGCACGGACAGGCCCTCGCGGAAGTTGTGCTTGATCGGGCGCGGGATGTACTCGCCCTTGGGATTGGAGACCAGACCGCGCATCCCGGCCAGGGACCGGACCTGCGTCATGTTCCCTGCCGCCCCGGAGGACACGATCGTGAAAACCGGGTTGTCCTCCGGGAAGTTGGCTTCCATCGCCTTGGCGACCTCGTCGGTGGCCTGCGACCAGATCTTCACCAGCTCACCGTTGCGCTCGTCGTGCGAGAGCACGCCACGCTGGTAGCGCTTCTCGACCTGGTCCGCCTTGGCCTCGTACTGATCCAGGATCTGCTGCTTGGCCGCTGGTACCACCACATCGGAGCTGGACAGCGTCACCCCNGAGCGGGTGGCCCAGTGGAAGCCGGCATCTTTGAGCTTGTCCAGTGTCTGCGCGACGGCGACCATCGGGTACCGCTCGGCGAGATCATTGACGATCGCCGCCTGGCGCTTCTTGGGCAGAATGTCGTTGATGTACGGGTAATCGTCGGGCAACAGATCGTTGAACAGCACCCGGCCCACGGTGGTCTCCGCGATCCATGGGCGTCCCGGTGCCCAGTCCTGGCTCTCCCGCAGGTGCGCCTGCTCGGAGACGGGCGGAACCACATTGCGCAGCCGGACCCGGATTTTGGCCTGCAGGGCGATCGTGCCGCGGTCTAGCGCCATCAACGCCTCGGCAGGCGAGGAGAACGAGTGGCCTTCGCCGGTGTCTCCCTCGCGAAGCTTGGTGAGGTGATACAGCCCAGTCACCATGTCCAGCCGGGGCATCGCCAACGGACGACCCGAGGCCGGGGACAGGATGTTGTTGCTGGACAGCATCAGGATCCGCGCCTCGGCCTGCGCCTCGGCCGACAGCGGCAAGTGCACCGCCATCTGGTCACCGTCGAAGTCGGCGTTGAACGCCTCGCAGACCAGCGGGTGCAGCTGGATTGCCTTGCCCTCGACCAGTTGGGGCTCGAAGGCCTGGATACCCAGACGGTGCAGGGTAGGCGCCCGGTTGAGCAGCACCGGGTGCTCGGTGATGACCTCTTCAAGCACGTCCCACACCTGCGGACGCTGCCGCTCCACCATCCGCTTGGCCGACTTGATGTTCTGCGCGTGGTTGAGGTCAACCAGGCGCTTCATCACGAACGGCTTGAACAGCTCCAGCGCCATCTGCTTGGGCAGGCCACACTGGTGCAGCTTGAGCTGTGGACCCACCACGATGACCGACCGGCCGGAGTAGTCGACCCGCTTGCCGAGCAGGTTCTGCCGGAACCGGCCCTGCTTTCCCTTGAGCAAGTCAGACAACGACTTCAGCGGACGGTTTCCGGGGCCGGTCACCGGACGGCCACGGCGACCGTTGTCGAACAGCGCGTCAACGGCCTCCTGCAGCATCCGCTTCTCGTTGTTGACAATGATCTCCGGCGCACCCAGGTCGATGAGACGCTTGAGCCGGTTGTTCCGGTTGATCACCCGACGGTAGAGATCGTTAAGGTCAGACGTCGCAAACCGGCCACCGTCGAGCTGCACCATGGGGCGCAGGTCCGGCGGGATCACCGGCACGCAGTCCAGCACCATTCCCATCGGGTTGTTGCGGGTGATCTGGAAAGCCGCTACAACCTTAAGGCGCTTGAGTGCGCGGAGCTTCTTCTGGCCCTTGCCGCTGCGAATGGTCTCACGCAGGTTCTCTGACTCAGCGTCAATGTCGAAGTTCTCCATCAGTTTCTGGATCGCTTCGGCACCCATGGCGCCGGTGAAGTAGTCGCCATAGCGGTCGTAAAGCTCCCGGTAGAGCAGCTCATCGATAATGAGCTGGCCGACGTCGAGCTTGGTGAACGTCTCCCAGATCTCATCGAGCCGGTCGACCTCACGCTGGGCACGGTCGCGGAGCTGGCGCATCTCACGCTCGCCGCCCTCTTTGACCTTGCGCCGCACATCACTCTTGGCGCCTTCAGCTTCCAGCTCCGCCAGGTCGGCTTCGAGCTTTTGCGCACGTGCCTCGATATCCGCGTCGCGGCGGTCCTGAAGTCGCTTGCGCTGGACCCCGATCTCACTTTCCAAGGTGGAGAGATCGTTGTGCCGCTCGTCTTTGTTCACCGCGGTGATGGCGTAGGCCGCGAAGTAAATGATTTTCTCAAGATCCTTGGGCGCCAAGTCGAGCAAGTAACCCAGCCTGCTGGGGACACCCTTGAAGTACCAGATGTGAGTCACCGGTGCGGCCAACTCGATATGGCCCATCCGTTCACGGCGTACCTTCGCGCGCGTCACCTCAACGCCGCAGCGCTCGCAGATGATGCCCTTAAAGCGAACGCGCTTGTACTTGCCGCAGTAGCACTCCCAGTCCCGAGTAGGACCGAAGATTTTTTCGCAAAAAAGCCCGTCCTTCTCCGGCTTGAGCGTGCGATAGTTGATGGTCTCCGGCTTCTTGACCTCGCCGAAGGACCACTGGCGAATGTCCTCTGCGGTCGCAAGACCGATGCGGAGCTCGTCGAAGAAGTTGACGTCAAGCACGTGTCGTTCCTTCTCCCCTGTGTTGTAGAACACACTGGTTATAGAAAACTTTGATGTATGGGTGCGTCGGCGCGAGGGTGGGCGGGAGGTCCACCCCCGCGCCGGACGCGGTCTGGGAGCCGGTTACTGCACGACGTCGTCTACCGACGGTGACTCGTTGCGAGACAGGTTGATGCCGAGATTGGCAGCCGCACGTTCCAAATCCTCGTCATCGGAGTCCCGCATCTCGATCGCCGCCCCGTCGCTGGACAGCACTTCGACGTTGAGGCACAGTGACTGCAGCTCTTTGAGCAACACCTTGAACGACTCGGGAATTCCAGGCTCGGGAATATTTTCACCCTTGACGATGGCCTCGTACACCTTTACCCGGCCAAGCACATCATCGGACTTGATCGTCAACAGTTCCTGCAGGGTGTACGCCGCTCCGTAGGCCTGCATCGCCCAGCACTCCATTTCGCCGAAGCGCTGACCACCGAACTGTGCCTTTCCGCCCAGCGGCTGCTGCGTAATCATCGAGTAGGGACCGGTCGAACGAGCGTGGATCTTGTCGTCGACCAGGTGCAGCAGCTTGATGATGTACATGTAGCCGACTGCGACCGGGAAGGGATACGGCTCACCGGTGCGACCGTCATACAGCTGCGCCTTGCCGTCGGGTCCGACCATCTGGTCGCCGTCCCGGTTGGGCAGCGTGGAGCTGAGCAAACCGGTGAGCTCCTCCTCCCTGGCCCCGTCGAACACCGGGGTGGCAACCACGGTGCCAGGCTCAGCCTGGTGCAGCTCCTCAGGCAGCCGAGACGCCCACTCCGGCTCACCCTCGATCCGCCACCCACGCTTGGCTATCCAGCCGAGGTGGGTTTCCAGGATCTGCCCGATGTTCATCCGGCGCGGGACACCGTGGGTGTTGAGGATGATGTCCACCGGCGTCCCGTCCGGCAGGAACGGCATGTCCTCCACCGGAAGGATCCTGCCGATGACGCCCTTGTTACCGTGCCGGCCAGCGAGCTTGTCACCGTCCTGGATCTTGCGCTTCTGCGCGACGTACACCCGGACCAGCTCGTTGACGCCGGGCGAGAGCTCATCGTCGTCCTCGCGGGAGAACACCCGGATCCCGATGACCTTGCCGGTCTCGCCGTGCGGCACCTTAAGGCTGGTGTCGCGGACCTCGCGAGCCTTCTCCCCGAAGATGGCGCGCAGCAGGCGCTCCTCAGGGGTCAACTCGGTCTCACCCTTCGGCGTCACCTTTCCGACCAGGATGTCTCCGGCCTGGACCTCCGCGCCGATCCGGATGATGCCACGTTCGTCGAGGTCGGCCAGCACTTCCTCGGACACATTCGGAATGTCCCGGGTGATCTCCTCAGCACCGAGCTTGGTATCCCGGGCATCGATCTCGTGCTCGTCGATGTGGATCGAGGTGAGCACGTCGTCCTGCACAATGCGCTGGCTGAGGATGATCGCGTCCTCGTAGTTGTGGCCCTCCCACGGCATGATCGCCACCAGCAGGTTCTTGCCCAGGGCCATCTCACCTTTGTCGGTGCACGGCCCGTCGGCGATCACCTGGCCGACCTCCACCCGATCACCCTCGGCCACGACAGGCCGTTGGTTGTTGCAGGTGCCCTGGTTGGACCGGTGGAACTTGTACATCCGGTAGGTCTGTCGGGTGCCGTCATCAGCCATGACGGTGACGTAGTCGGCGCACAGCTCCTCGACCACGCCGGCCTTCTCGACCACCACAACATCGCCGGCGTCCACCGCAGCCCGAAGCTCCATACCGGTTCCGACCAGTGGCGCTTCGCTGCGCAGCAGAGGCACTGCCTGACGCTGCATGTTGGCGCCCATGAGCGCCCGGTTGGCGTCGTCGTGCTCGACGAACGGAATCATCGCGGTGGCTACCGAGACCATCTGCTGCGGCGAGACATCCATGTAGTCGACGCCCAACGGGTCGATGTAGTCGACGTCGCCGCCCTTGCGTCGGACCAGGACCCGCTCCTCAGCGAAGTGACCATCGTCGGCCAGCACTGCGTTTGCCTGTGCTTTGACGTACCGGTCTTCTTCGTCGGCGGTCAGGTAGTCGATCTGCTCGGTGACCTGACCGTCGACGACCTTGCGGTAGGGCGTCTCGATGAAGCCGAACGGGTTGACCCGGGCGAAGGAGGACAACGACCCGATCAACCCGATGTTCGGACCCTCCGGCGTCTCGATCGGACACATCCGGCCGTAGTGCGACGCGTGCACGTCACGGACCTCGAAGCCGGCCCGTTCCCGGGAAAGGCCACCAGGACCCAACGCGGACAGCCGCCGCTTGTGAGTCAACCCGGCCAGCGGGTTGGTCTGGTCCATGAACTGGGACAGCTGGGAGGTACCGAAGAATTCCTTGATCGCCGCCACCACCGGACGGATGTTGATCAGAGTCTGCGGCGTGATTGCCTCGACGTCCTGGGTGGTCATCCGCTCCCGAACGACCCGCTCCATCCGGGACAGTCCGACCCGGATCTGGTTCTGGATCAACTCACCGACGGTACGCAACCGGCGGTTGCCGAAGTGATCGATGTCGTCGGTCTCCACCGGCACCACGTCCCCGGGCACACCGTTGGCGGCCGGCATCGTCGTCTCGCCGGCGTGCAGCCGGACGAGGTAGTCGATGGTGGTGACGATGTCGTCCTCGCTGAGCACGCCATTGCGGTGCGGCAGTGCCAGCCCCAGCTTCTTGTTGGCCTTGTAGCGGCCGACCTTGGCCAGGTCGTAACGCTTGACCTTGAAGAAGAGGTTCTCCAGCAGCGCCTGTGCGCTTTCCTTCGTGGGCGGCTCGCCCGGACGCAGCTTGCGGTAGATGTCCAGCAGTGCCTCGTCGGGCCCGGCGGTATGGTCTTTCTCCAAGGTGGCGAGCAGCGTCTCGGAGTGCGCGAAGCGCGCGGCGATCCGCTCGGTCGTCCAGCCCAGGGCCTTGAGCAGCACAGTCACCGGCTGACGGCGCTTGCGGTCGATCCGCACGCCGACCGTGTCCCGCTTGTCGACGTCGAACTCCAGCCATGCGCCACGACTGGGAATGATCTTTACGCTGTAGACGTCCTTGTCTGTGGTCTTGTCGACGGCGTGGTCGAAGTACACCCCGGGAGATCGAACGAGCTGGGACACCACGACCCGCTCGGTCCCGTTGATGATGAAAGTGCCCTTGTTGGTCATCATCGGGAAGTCACCCATGAACACCGTCTGTGACTTGATCTCACCGGTGTTGTTGTTGGTGAATTCGGCCGTGACGAACAGCGGCGCGGCGTAGGTCATGTCCTTGTCCCGGCACTCCTCGACCGAGGCCTTGACCTCATCGAAGCGAGGGTCGGAGAAGGACAGCGACATCGAGCCGGAGAAATCCTCGATCGGGGAGATCTCCTCGAGCACCTCTGCGAGACCACCGATCGGTGCCTCGTCACCAGCCTCGATGCGGCGCTGGTACCACTCGTCGGCACCGATCAACCACTCGAACGATTGGAGCTGCAGGTCCAGCAGATCGGGCACCTGGAGCGGCTCGCGGATCTTCGCAAAAGACGGCCGGGCCGGAGCTCCTGGGAGGCGGGATACGGAGTTGTTCGCAGCAGAGGTCTTGGTCGGGCGGGAGACTGCCAAGATTGCGTCCTTCCGAACACTAGCGCTGCCGAGCGCAGGACCTCGTGGTCTCCTCGGACCACACTCCCGGCGCGGTTGGTGCAGTTGCTGATGTAGTTGTCAGTGTCGTTTGCGGTTGTTAACCTCAGGTTGTTACCTCAGGGTGATACCATTAGCGCAGCCCGACGAGCCCTGCACGCAGGGGAAGCCCTCTGCCGAGGGCACCCTGTGCTCATTGAGCACCGTGATCCACGAACTCGGATCCAATTGAACCCGGGGTCCGCCGAACACTGTGCGCAGGGAAGCGAGGAGAGGGCAGCGCAAAGAAGCAGTCTAACCGCTAGGACGGCGACTGTCCAGCGCCGGGCGTAGACCGGCGTGAGCGTGGTCCTAGGGTGACCTGCTAGACGCCCCCCGTCAAGAGTGCATCGTCCGATCAGTGGTCGGATGTGCACGATCAGCGGCAATTTAGCTGATCGGTGCAGCCGATCTAGGCGAGCTGACGATGCCTGGCGAGAAACTCAGAACGGTTCCGCGTCGGCTATCTTCCAGCTACCGTCCACCAGTTGCGCCGTGATCGACAGTCTGCCTGAGGCCAGAAGCGGCTTGGCCTGGCCTCCCTGGTGGGCTTGTTGGTCGAGGAACACCACCACGTTCGCCCGGCCACCGTCAAGCACCTTGACCGCGAGGGCCGGCACCGTGGCCACCACCACGGCCTGTTGGGCTGGCGCGAGCGCTCGTACCCGAGCGAACTCCTGATGAAAACTTTGAATGTACTGGCCTGTGATGACTGCGGAGGCAGCTCGCTCGTTGTCATCCAACCGGGCGTAGTCATAGGAGTAGACGCGTTGCACTGCTTCGCGCACCTGGGCGGAGACCTGGGCGGTGGCGTCGGCATCCACCAGCGCGTCGTTGCTCGCCGCCGCGGATCCGGTCAGTTGGTTCGCCTCGCCGCGGAACCAGGCAGCGAGACCTAGCGCCATTACCACCGCAGTCACCAATGCCACCAGCGTCGCCACCGCGGTGACCCGCCGGGGCGGCTTCACCACCGTCTCGGTGGGCGCAAGTTGTGCTGCGGTCGGGGTGGTCATGTTGGGGCTTCTCCCTCTTCCGGAGCCTGCTAACTCGGCTCCCCACGTCGGGTCTACCTCGGGGAGGTGCCCGGGGAACATGGCCCAGGCTCCGAGTAACCATCGCCGACCGGTGCCAACGTGCCGACCTTCCAGGTATTGCCGGCACGGATCATGTCGAGTCGGACGCGCCGGTGCGCGCAGCTCGGGTCACCCTGTTCCGACTGAGACGTGACGTCCACCCCTACCAGCACCTCGGCGGTGCCGGCACGCTCGTTGAGGGAGGCGACCGCCGCGTCGAGAACCATCGCGGTGGTGACCGCAGCCGAGGCGGTGATGGCCTGGACATAGGCGTCGCGATTGGCGCGCAGCTGGCTGAGTAGCGACCCGGTCGTGGACTGTTCCCACAGTGTCAAGCCGTCCTGCACCCGCCGATAGTCGAGCGTGTTGAGGGTGACCATGGCCCGTTGCGCATCCGCCAGCACGGCGTCTCGGTCCACACCCACGGCGAGGGACTTGCCGTGCGCGGCCCGGTACCAGGAGACGCCGAACCAACCCGTGGCGGCGAAGGCGACCACCGCGACCACCGCGACCGCCAGGATTGCGGTCCGCAGTGGACCGCGGAGGGAAGGGCGCCCTAGGGAAGTACCAGTGGTGGCGATGCTGGTCATGGTCATCCAGAGTGGAAAGGTAGAAGTGATGGTGACCGCGGACGGCTACCGTCGCGCACCCGCGAAGGAGGTGGTCGGTGAGCACCAAATATGAGGAGGGACACCGGAAGGTCACGGCCAACCAGTCCACGTATTGGCAAGCGTGGCTTCCCCCGGACCCGGCCCGGGCGCTCGTCATCATCGTGCACGGTGTCCATGAACACTCGTCGCGCTACGCACACGTGGGCACCCGGCTGGCCGCTGCGGGCTTCGCGGTCTATGCCGCCGACCACCGTGGACACGGTCGTTCCGGCGGGCGACGAGGCAATATCGAGCGGATGACTTTGATCGTGGACGACCTGAGCTCCTTTGTACTGTTCGCCGCGCAGCGACATCCCGGTGTGCCGGTGTTCATGGTCGGTCACTCGCTCGGCGGCCTCATCGCGCTGCACTATGCCACTGAACCCCACGCCACTGAACCCCACGCCACTGAACCCCACGCCACTGAACCCCACGACGCCCAACCGCGCGTCTTGCTGGCTGGGCTGGTTGTGTCGGGGCCGGCGGTGGAGGTGACGGCCGGCTCGGCGCTGCAGCGACGGCTTGCGGGACTGCTCTCGGCGCTGGTCCCCAACCTGGGAGTCGCGGCGCTCGGTACCGAGCAGATTAGCCGGGACCCGGCGGTAGTGCGGGCCTACCACCAGGATCCGCTGGTGTACCGAGGCAAGATCAAAGCTCGAACCGGAGCCGAGATTCTGGCGACAATGGAGGGCTTGCCCGCCCGGCTGCCGCGACTGGCCATGCCGCTGCTGTTGCTGCATGGAACCGACGACCGGATATGCGCGCTGACCGGCTCGACGATGGTGCACAACACCGTGTCGTCGGCAGATAAGACTCTGCACCGATACCAAGGCCTGTACCACGAAGTGTTCAACGAGCCCGAGCGCGAGCAGATCCTCACCGACTTGCTCTGCTGGCTGGACCGACACCTGCCGGCCAGATCCGCTCCGCATTCAGCGGGCTGAGCGGGGCCCTCGAGGCCCGATACCCCGCTGCGCCCGCTGAATGCGGTTGGGGCCGTCTCAGGTCAGGCTGACCTTGGCGCCGGCCTCCTCCAACTTGGCCTTGGCGGCGTCGGCCTGGTCCTTCGGCACGCCCTCCAGGACTGGCTTCGGAGCACTCTCGACGAGGTCCTTCGCCTCCTTGAGGCCCAGCCCGGAGACGACCTCTCGAACCACCTTGATGACCTGAATCTTCTTCTCGCCGATCGCCTCGAGGACGACGTTGAACTCGTCTTTCTCCTCCACGGCCGGAGCTTCGGCAGCTCCGCCCGCTGGACCCATCGCCACCGCGACAGGCGCCGCGGCGCTGACATCAAAGGTGTCCTCGAACTTCTTCACGAAGTCGCTCAGCTCGAGCAGGGTCATGTCCTTGAATGCATCGAGCAGCTCGTCGGTGTTCATCTTCGCCATGATGGCGTCTCTCCTTCTGTCATCTGCTGTCGTCAATGGAGCCGGGGTCGATTAGGGCGGGTCGATCAATCGGTGGCGCGCTCGTCGGCCGGCTGCTGGTCTTGCTGCTTGTCGCGCAGGGCGGCGGCTAACCGGGCAACCTGGGAAGCCGGCTCCGCGAACAGTCTTGCCGCCTTGGAGAGATTGGCCATCATCGCGCCAGCCAGCTTGGCCAGCAGCACCTCGCGAGATTCCAGGTCCGCCATCTGGCCGACCTCGGCAACCGTCAACGCACGACCGTCCAGGTAACCACCCTTGATCACCAGAGCGTTATGCTCTCTGGCGAAATCACGCAGCGTCTTCGCTGCGAGAACCGGCTCGCCATGGACGAACGCGATCGCGGTCGGGCCGATGAACAGCTCATCCAGACCGTCCACACCAGCATCTCGCGCGGCACGCGAAACCAAGGTGTTCTTGGCGACCCGGTACGTGGTCGAGCTACCGAGGGACCGCCGTAGGTTGGTCAGTTGTGTCACGGACAGGCCGCGGTACTCGGTCACGACCGCAGCAGTGGCACTGCGGAATTGATCCGCGATATCAGCAACGGCGTCGACCTTGTCCGGTCTAGCCATGGATCGCCTCCTCGGTTGGACTGCTGGTTACGCCGGCGGCGGTTGGGCCCCCGGCTGTGCCAGCGGTGGTTGGACTCCCGTACCCGGGCCCGAAACGACGAACGCCCCGACGCAGTAGGCGCGGGGCGTAGTCAGCAGCGCGCAACGGCGCAGCGTGACAGCATAACCACGTCCTCCTGCGCGGGCCGCCCACAATCGCGGGACCTTCGTCCGCACCAATGGCGCGGAGACCAGCGGTCTACGGTGGAATCAGGTACTACTCTAGGCCAACCACACCAATGCCCCCACACCGCCCCCTACCGGGAAGGGTTCTATCTGGTGATTGTGAGGTGTCCGAAACTCGGGCAATCGGTTGAAGTTGGCGGTTCGGTCAGGGGGTCAACTCGTCGGTCAGCAGATTGCGGGTGCGGTTGGGGTCGACGGGGATACCTGGGCCCATAGTGGTCGAGAAGTTAATCTTCTTCAGGTAGCGACCTTTTGCGGCCGACGGCTTGCTTCGCAGGACCTCGTCCAGTGCCGCGGCATAGTTCTCCACCAGTTTATCAGTGTCGAAGGACACCTTGCCGATGATCAGGTGGAGATTCGCCTGCTTGTCCACCCGGAAGTTAATCTTGCCGCCCTTGATGTCCGCGATCGCCTTGGCGACGTCAGGGGTGACGGTCCCGGTCTTCGGGTTTGGCATCAGGCCCCGGGGACCGAGGATCCTGGCGATCCGACCGACCTTGGCCATCTGGTCNGGCGCTGCGATCGCGGCATCGAAGTCCAGCCAGCCACCCTGGATGCGCTCGATGAGATCGTCAGAACCGACCACGTCAGCACCCGCGGCGGCAGCCTCAGCNGCCCGGTCGCCGGTAGCGAAGACGATGACGCGGACGGTCTTGCCGGTGCCGTGCGGCAGGTTGACCGTGCCGCGTACCATCTGGTCGGCTTTGCGAGGGTCAACGCCCAGCTGCATGGCCACCTCAACGGTGGCATCCATCCTGCTTGGGGACGTCTCCTTAGCCAACGCCGCAGCCTCCAGGGGGCTGTAGAACCGGCTCCGGTCGACTTTCTCGGCCGCTTGGCGGTACGCCTTGCTGCGCTTCATATCACTGTCCTTCTTCGCTGGATCAGTAGTGGTACGGGCCAGCGCTGGCCCTCCCACACGTACTGGGTATTGCTACAAGTCAGGTCTGGTCTGCGAGCGTGTGACAGCCCAACAATTGGGGAGTATCGCAGCGCCCACCCTAGTCGACTACGGTGATACCCATCGAGCGGGCAGTCCCCGAAATAATCTTGATTGCGGCGTCGATGTCGTTGGCGTTGAGGTCTTCGAGTTTACGCTCGGCGATGGCTCGGACCTGGTCCCGGCCGACTTTGGCGACCTTGGTCTTGTGCGGTTCCGCCGAACCCTTGGCTACTCCCGCCGCCTTGAGCAGCAGCACCGAGGCAGGCGGTGTCTTAAGCACGAAGTCGAAGGAGCGATCCTCGAAAACCGAGATCACCGCGGGTACCACCTCACCACGGTTGTTCTGGGTCGCGGCGTTGTATGCCTTGCAGAACTCCATGATATTCAGACCGTGCGGGCCTAGCGCCTGCCCGACCGAGGCCGGGTTCGCGGTGCCGGCCTCTAATGCGAGCTTCACGGTGGCCGTGAGCCTCTTACGTCTCTTGGGGGGCATGGTTCCTTCCTCGCACTTGGTGTAAGCCAACCGGCGCCGTGCCGGTCAGATCTTGGCGACCTGGCTAAACGATAGTTCGACCGGAGTTTCCCGACCGAAGATCGACACCAACACCTTGAGTTTCTGTGCGTCGACGTTGACCTCGTTGATCGTCGCCGGCAACGTGGCGAACGGGCCATCCATCACGGTGACCGACTCGCCCACCTCGAAGTCCACCTCGATCACCGGCTTACCGCCGCCGAGGCCTGCGGCATGCTTGCCGGCACCGACCGGCACCTTGGGCTGCGCTACTCGCGGGGCGAGGAACTTCAGCACCTCATCCAGGGTCAGCGGCGAGGGCCGCGAGGTGGCTCCGACGAACCCGGTGACCCCCGGCGTATTGCGTACGGCGCTCCATGAGGCGTCGTTGAGCTCCATCCGGACCAGGATGTAGCCGGGCAGCACCTTGCGCTGCACCTGCTTTCGCTGGCCGTTCTTGATCTCGGTGACCTCTTCAGTGGGCACTTCCACCTGGAAGATGTAGTCCTCTACATCCAGGGTCTGGATGCGGGTCTCCAGATTCGCCTTGACCTTGTTCTCATAGCCGGCGTAGGAGTGCACCACATACCACTCGCCGGGGGCGGTGGCGAGCGCGGATCGGAGCTCGTCGACTGGGTCCGCAGGCTCCACCTCAGCCGCCGGTGCCGGCTGATCTGGTTCATCAGCGGTTTCGATGACATCGAGTGATTCGACGTCGGGAGTATCGACCTCGGGCGTATCGGCGTCAGTTGTGTCGGCTGTATCAGCGTCGAACAGCCCGGTCAGCTCCTGCCGGTCGTCGGTGGAAGCCTCGTCGGTGGAAGTCCCTCCTGCGGAAGTTTCTCCGGCGGAGCTCCCTCCCGTGGAAGTCCCTCCGGCGAAGCTCCCTCCTGGGAAAGTCACAGTCGGTCTCGCTTTCTTTGCGTGCGTCGTGCCGTGCTGGTCGTCAACCGGCGCCCGGGTATCCGGCATCAGCCGAACACGGTCAGCACGGCCCTGCCCAGTCCCATGTCGAGCAACGCAACGAACGCCACCATGAAGCTGACGAAGACCAGCACGACCCCCGTGTAAACCACCAACTCCCGACGGCTCGGCCAGATGACCTTGCTGAGCTCGGAAACGACCTCGCGCAAGAACCGGATCAGCCGAGTGGGTGCAGCAGTCCTAGTCTCGGTTGCGCCGCGTGCCCTGGTCGGATGGTCCTTGCCTGCGATCCCGGACCCTTGCGCCTCGGCCGACCGCGCCCGGCGTACGGCAGCGGCAGGTTCCGGGACGTTGGGTGACGCCTCGGGCTGCTCCAGCCGGTCCGCCGTCTCGTGGGCGCGATCGTCGCTCACGCTGGTGATCCTCCGCTTCGCCGGGTTGACTTTTCGCCGGGTTCAGGCCTACGCAGGGGCGACAGGACTTGAACCTGCAACCTGCGGTTTTGGAGACCGCTGCTCTGCCAGTTGAGCTACACCCCTTTACCGGACGTCTGTAGAGACGCCGTACTACGGGCACCACCATGATAGCCCGGGCCACGGCCATAACCGGGCACGGGAGATCCGCTGGCATCCCCGGCACCAGAGTGTAGGCCACCGAAGTCTGCGCGCTCCAACTACCCCGTCGCCCGGGTGGCAGCACCAGTCGTTGACCTGCCCGACGTTCAGGCCAGCGCGACGGTGACGGTGGCTTGGCCGAGTACAGACTGGCCGCCGCAGCGCGCGGTGATGGCCACCACGACGGTGCCCTCATCGACGCGTCGCACCACCTTGCCCGAGATTTCTACGAGCGCCCCATCAGCATTGTCGGCTACGACGACCGGGCGGGTGAAGCGCACTGAGTGGCCGACCACAGCCCCGGGATCACCGGCCCAAGTTGTCACCAGCCGGCTGGCCAGCGCCATGGTGAGCATTCCGTGCGCGATGACGTCGGGTAGCCCAACCTCCCGAGCGGCTCGTTCATTCCAGTGGATCGGGTTGAAGTCACCGGAGGCTCCGGCATAGCGGACTAGGTCCGCCCGGGTGACCCGGACCTGCAAGCTGGGCAGGTCATCGCCCTCGGAGACCTCGCCGCGACGGCGACGGGTCACCTGTCGCATTCCTCGTCCGAGTGACGGACCACCAGCACGGACCGGGCTGTGGTCACCGGGTCGCCGGCACCGTCAGTGATCTCGCAGCGCACCGTGAGCATGTCGTTGCCTCCCATGGTGCGGACACCGTCGACATGGAGCATCGCCACCAGCTCGTCGCCGGCCCGGATCGGGCGGTGGTGCATGAACGACTGGTTACCGTGCACTATCCGGCGGTAGTCCAAGCCAAGGTCGGGGTCGCAGAGCAGCGCTTGCTGGGCTCGAAAAGCCAGGATGATCGCAAATGTGGGCGGAGCGATCACATCGGAGTAGCCAAGGGCTCGGGCCACGCCGGGATCCCGGTAGATCTCGTCGTCGTCCCCGATGGCGTCGGCAAATTCGCGGATCTTCTCGTGGGCCACCTGGTAGGTCCCCGCCACGGGGAACCACCGGCCGACGAACGACGGATCCAGTGCCATCTGTGCAGGCAGCTGGCTCAGCGAGTCTCGCGGTGCGCCCGGTGCTTGTTGCAGTTCGGGCAGTACTTGCGGATCGTGAGCCGGTCCGGATCGTTGCGCCGGTTCTTCTTGGTGATGTAGTTGCGGTGCTTGCACTCCTCGCACGCCAACGTGATCTTGGGCCGAACATCAGTGGCGGCCACGGGTGCCTCTCTCTCGCCGAGCTGTCATCGAACATCTGCAGTGGGCTGCGGCCAGCAGCTGGCGCGCCTGACCGATGGTAGCGGTGGCCGGACTCGAACCGGCGACACAGCGATTATGAGCCGCTTGCTCTTCCGACTGAGCTACACCGCCTTCAAGAGCTCCCCCGCCTTAGCTAACCCTGCCTTCGCCAGGCGAGCCTCCCACGAGCCCCAATACGGAATCGAACCGTAGACCTTCTCCTTACCATGGAGACGCTCTGCCGTCTGAGCTATTGGGGCAACCCGTTTTCCGCCCGAGTGAACGAGCGACGACAACTCTACACAACGTCAACAGGCTACCCGACCAGGGTGAGGACAGTCTCCTCACGCGCCCCGACGGCGCGGACGGTCCGGGCGGCTAACCAGGCGTCGAAGCGATCCGCCCCGAGCGGCCGGGAGATCAGGAAGCCCTGCGCGACGTCGCAGCCCATCTCCAACAGCTGGTCCCGGGTGGCGTCCTGCTCGACGCCCTCCGCGACGACGATCAACCCGAGCGAGTGGCCGAGGTCGACGATGGCGCGGACCACCGCGAGGTCGCCTAGATCACTGGATAGTCCCATGACAAAGCTTTTGTCGATCTTGACTTCGTCGACCGGTAGGCGCCGGAGGTACGCCAGCGACGAGTACCCGGTACCGAAGTCATCCACTGCGATACGCACACCCAGACCGTGTAGCTCGCGCAACACCGGCAACGCCCGCTCCGGATCACTCATCACCGCCGACTCGGTGAGCTCGAAACTCAGCAGCGCGGGTGGCACCCGGTGCCGTGTCAGAGCGTCGGTCACCCGGCGGGGAAACCCGGTCTCGGCCAGGTTGCGCACCGAGAGGTTGACCGAGACCGACAGCGACAGCCCACGGTCCAGCCAGCTTCGACACTGCGCCAGCGAGCGGTCGAGCACATACTCGGTGAGTGGATCGATCAGGCCGGTAGTTTCGACGAGGGTGACGAACTCCCCCGGGTCGACCATCCCGAACTCCGGATGGTGCCAGCGCACCAGCGCCTCCACCCCGATCACCTGGCGCGTGGGCAGCGCCAGCTGCGGCTGGAAGTGCACGTCGACCTGCCCCGTGTCCAGCGCCTGCCGGAACTGCGTGACCAGCTGAAACCGGCGCAACAGGACCTGGCCCATGCTGGGTAGGTAGTTGCGCACCGTTGCCTCGCCACCCCGTGCGGCATGCAACGCCACGTCCGCCCGTTGCAGCAGGGTATCGGCGTCCCGGGTGGGTTCGATCCCCGTGCATGCCACTCCCACCACGGCAGTGCATTCCACGGCGAGCTTGTCGACCGGGTATGGCGCGCTGAGCGCCACCTGTACCTGCTCCGCCACCGCCACCGCGCCCGGTGCCCCGACATTGACCAGTAGCGCGGCAAACGTGTCCCGCTCCAGCCGGGCGGTGAACACCTGATCCGGCAGGATGTGGCGAAGCCGCTCCCCCGCCCCCAGCACGACTCGATCGCCCCAGACGTGACCCAGCGCATCATTGACCGACGACAGCAGCCCTAGTTCGACGACGATCACGGCGCACGGCGTGACATCGCGCCGAAGCACCTCAGCGGCCGCCTCGCGGAAACCGAGCCGATTAAGCAGGTTGGTAAGGCTGTCGTGGTAGGCGTCGTGGCGTAGCTGGGCGAGCAGCCGGCAGTTGTCCAGCGCGGTAGCAAGATGGCTGGCCATCGTTTGGACCAGCCGCTCATCGGCTGCCCCGAAGCGACGCAACCGACTCTGCCGGTCATGTACCTCAATCACGCCGAGCAACTGCCCAGCACCCCGCAGCGGTGCCACGAGCACCTCCGAGGCTGCCCTCGCGGTCAAGGCTGCGGCGATGGCCGGATCGGAAGTGGTGTCGACCAGACGCAGCACCTGCCCGGTACCGGCCGGCGGCTCGGCTCTAAGTACAGCGTCGAGGTCGTGCTGCGATAGCGGACGGGGCAGCGGCAGGCCAGCCACCACGGTGTGGATTCCGCCCTGGGCGGGCATCTGGTGCAGCACCACGCGGGTGGCGTTGAGCTGCACGCGGGCCAGCTCCATGGCGCTGCTCCAGGCATCCGTATCCAGTTCCAGCTCATCATCATCGCCACCCTGCCCGACCCCGCCTCGTCCGACCACCGTCACGCGCAGGCTGAGGTCGTTGAGCACGCCGAGGTCGCGGTGGTCGCGGAGCAGCCCGTAGTAGGCGCGGTATACCGCGGCCAACGTCACCGTCAGCAGGCCGACCAGGAGCGCGCCCCACGGCACCACCCGCACTGTTTCCGCGGCGGTGACTCCGAGCGCGGCGTTGAGCAGACCGGTGAGGTAGAGGTGCACCACCGGGCGCGCGCTCTCGCCGGGACGACGATGATCCAGCAGCACGATGAAGACCCATGTCAACCAGGAGGTGATGGCGTGGGCGATGACGAATCCGGCGAGCACCGCGAGCCACCGCGGCAACCACGGCCAGGTCGGCTCGAAGGCCAAGCGGGCCAGCAGGTCGGTGATCGCGATGGTGAGGGTGGCATAGGAGACGTTGAACAGCAGCTTCGACCAGGTGTCCCGGCGCAGTAGCCGGGCGGCTACCACAACACCGACGTAGGCCGCCAGCACCACCGGGCCAGGTAGGTACAGCAGACCGAAGACCAGCGGGATCTCAGTGGGAGTGATCCGCGCGGCATCGCGGTGGACGTCGACCTCGATCGCCAACAATCGCGCGATCCCAAACGCCGCCGCCAACCCGAGGCCGCCGAGCAGCGTGCCAGCACTTGGATGATGGAAGGGAACTGTGGCCACCACGGCAGCCCCCGCTACCCCCGCGGCAAGCGCGAGGGTAGCCACGAAGGTACTCGACGCTAAGGCTCGTCCGCCCGATAGTAAGGCGCCCGACGGACGCCACCTAGCATCCACACGGACCTCCATCGGTGGCTCAACAGCTGGTACCTCCGCGGAAAGGTCGACCAGCGGGGTACCGTCCGATTGGTCGGGCGACGTCAGCTCGCTGTTGGCCGGCAGCGGCCCGACCTGTGCCGGCCGATCTCAACACCGCGGGGAAAGCTCNCGGTAGCGGGCACGATGGTGCAAACGGGGGTCATCTTCACCTCCAACCACGGCAGTGCAGTAACANAGAGTGAGACTNGCTTAACTCACTTGGGTGTAGGATATCCGCTTTAGTGTTGTATTGCCACCGCACTCCATCCAATCAGCGACCAACGGTCTATCAAGCGGCGGAGCGGCAACGACTTATTGCGCCGCGTCAGCGATCGCTATCGCGCAGTAGCGGTATCGGCAGCGCCGAAGTCACACGCTGCCGCTCATCGCAACCCGCGGGCCGCGCAACCGAACCCGGAAGGTCGGCGAGGCAGCCGCCACGTCGCTGTTCGATGTTCCGGGGAGTGCGCGTGAGCATCGCGTCGATCGCCGGGTCCTGGGTGGGGAATCGGCATCACGCCGATGATCTCCTTGCGGGCTCGTAACGCGGACGTAACAAACCCATCGATTGGGTGACATCATTGGGCTGACAATCGACAAATGGGCATTAACTCACCCGTCGTCACCGTGTCGTATCACCCGATAGAGCTCAGTGGGCTGCAGCTCGGCTACACAATGAAGCACCCAGCGGTTGTGCTGCTTGGCCACGGACCCTCTGAGTCTCTGCTGCAGTCCCTCGGAACTCAGGGGACGACCTGTCGGAGTACTACATGACCCGCACCGTCGACCGCCTCGCCCAACTGCACCAGCCCAGATTGGGGCCGGTCGCCGCTGACCCATATCCGTGGCCATACGACGGCGCCGTCGCAGCCGCCCAAACTGCCCTGATGTGCATCGACTGGCAGGTCGATTTCTGCGGTCCCGGCGGTTACGTCGACCGGATGGGTTATGACATCGGCCTGACCCGCGCTGGGCTGCCCGCAACGGCGCGGATGTTGGCCCACGCCAGGACCATCGGAATGCTGGTGATCCACACCAGGGAGGGCCACTGCCCTGATCTGTCCGACCTGCCGGCCAACAAGCGGTGGCGCTCGGCGCAGATCGGTGCGGAGATCGGCAGTCCTGGGCCGCAGGGCCGGATCCTGGTCCGCGGCGAGCCGGGCTGGGAGATCGTCTCCGAAGTGGCGCCACAGCCGGGAGAAGTCCTGATCGACAAGCCCGGGAAGGGCGCGTTCTACGCGACCCAACTGGACCTGGTGTTGCGCACCAAAGGCATCACCCACCTGGTGCTGACCGGCATCACCACCGATGTATGTGTCCACACCACCATGCGCGAGGCCAACGACCGGGGCTATGAGTGCCTGGTCCTCTCCGACTGCACCGGCGCTACCGAGCTCGATAACCACGTCGCGGCACTGCGAATGGTGACGATGCAGGGCGGGGTCTTCGGTTGTGTCGCGACACTCGACGCGGTGCTCGCCGCCACCACCACAGGAGATAATCATGGCGGCTGACCGGCCGGCCTTG
>JGI12053J15887_10000005_pt1 | contig 48912 bp, 43 predicted proteins | sample MedBloCAOM1_O3_FD_15887 | JGI IMG/M metagenome (IMG submission 15887)
TTGCATTGTGAAATCGGACATAGCGCAACCTAGTATTCGCATACTAAATGATTAAAATGTGATGGTTAGCGATGGCCCACGCGATGCAATGTCTGCCATATGGAGGAAACACATGCCCTTCCTCAACGATCTGAAAACCGCCCTGCGCTCCCTCTCCAATGCCAAGGGCCTTACGATCACGGTTGTGCTGACCCTCGCGCTCGGCATCGGCGCTAATGCGGCGATCTTTACGCTGGTCCGCGGGGTGCTCCTCCGCCCACTCGTGAATCGCGATGAAAACCGTCTCATTTACATCCGGCAGAGCGCTCCGGGCCTGAACACCGACAACACCACTTTCTCGGTACCCGAGATTCAGGATCTACGGGCCAGCATCAAGAGTGTCAAAGAGTTCGGCGATTTCTCCGTCTTTCCTTTTACCATGGTTGGTCTCGGCGAGCCGCGTGGCGTGCAGGCTGGTGTGGTTGGCGGTAATTATTTCGAAGTGATGGGCCTCCACCCTGTGCTCGGCCGACTGCTCGACATGCGCGATGACGGTCCCCAGGCCGCTGGCGCCGCAGTGCTCACTTATCGCTTCTGGAGCACGGTTCTTAAGAAAGACCCCTCGGTCATCGGCAGGGCCATTCGCCTGGAAAGTCTCGGTGCACGCACCGCCACGGTCGTGGGCGTTCTCGAACCATCCGTGCCCTATCCGGGCGAAACACAAATGATGGTCAACGTGGTGTGCAGTCCGCATCACCTCTCGGCCACCATGGTCACCGGGCGCGTTCATCGCATGACCGAGCTCTTCGGCCGCCTAGCGCCCGGCGCAACTCTGGAACAAGCCCGCGCGGAGCTCGGCGGCGTGCACGCCACGATGTTGAAGGACCATCCCGATGCTTATCCGAAGAATGCTAAATTCGGTATCGAAACCCGGCTATTGCGCGACCAGATTACTTCGCGTGCCAAAACGATCCTGCTCGTTCTTTTGGCCGCTGCCGCGCTGGTCTTTATCATTGCGTGTTCCAACGTCGCCAACTTAATACTTGCGCGCACGGTTCGTCGTGAAGGAGAACTCGCCATTCGCGCCGCGCTTGGCGCTACAAATTCTGCCCTTCGCCGCACACTTCTTGCAGAGAGCCTGGTACTTTGCGGTGCAGGCGCGTTGCTCGGCGTACTAAGCGCACGCCCAATGGTTTCCGTCTTGGCGAGCTATGCTTCGCGATTTTCCGTGCGTGCCCTCGATCTCGAAGTCGACTCCAGCATGTTGTGGGTCGGCGCCGGGTTAGCGCTTGTCGCCGCCGTGGTGTTGGCGTTCGTACCGCGGCTGCCCTCGGCCGACAGTTCCAACGGCATTGGACTTCCGAGCGGCAGTGTGCGCATTACCGGGAGCACCGGGCGCCGTCTACGGCTCTTCGCTATAACGCAGATCGCCGCGTCATTTTTGCTGCTGGCGGGCGCCAGCATGCTCGTGAAGACGTTGCTGGCTCTGCAGTACGCGCAGACCGGCCTTGACACCGACCACGTCCTCAGCATGGACGTTCCAGTAATGTCTTACGGCAAGACGCCCGACCAGATCGCAGGGTTCTATCGCGAAACTACTCGGCGCATCTCGGAACTTCCTGGCGTGCACAATGTCTCTCTCGCCGTCAGCGTTCCCTGGCGTGACGCGGGCGGCTTCGGCCCCGGTCTCCAGTTTACTGCCGAAGGTCATGCCCACAACCCCGGTGAAGAAGATCAACGCGCTCACTTTCGCGCCGTGGGGCCTGGATATTTCGCCACGCTCGGCATCCCCATTGTTGCGGGACGTGATTTCAACGAGTCCGATCGCAGGGATGCAGAGCACGTCGCCATCATCAGCCAGAGTGTTGCGCAGCTCATGTTTCCCAATCAAGATGCCGTGAACCGCCACGTCACGTGGACAGACCCGGTGATAAAGTTCATCCCGGGGTTCACCCCTGACCCTGTCCGCATTGTGGGCGTGTACGGGGATTTCGACGACGAGCACGTGATACCCGGCCCGCAACTTACTATTTACCATCCCTTCGAACAGTTAATGTTTGGCGGCGAGTTATTTGTGCGCACCAGCGGAAATCCGTATGGACTGATCGCGCCGATCACCCGCGTGATCCATGACCTTTCAACAGACCAACCTGTGGAGCACGCCAAAACCCTCTCGGATGTTCGATCGGAAGTGCTTACGGCGGACCGGCTGAACTCCATCGTCTTCGGGGGCTTTGCCATCGTAGCGTTGGCGATTGCGGTGGTTGGCGTTGCCGGGGTGCTGGCTTTTTCGGTCAGTGCCCGGACGCGCGAGTTTGGCATTCGTCTGGCGATAGGGTCACAACCGAGCCGTCTGCTGGCCGGCGTAATCGCTCAAGGCGCCCTCATAGCCACGGTCGGCGTGATTACTGGCACCGTGTTGGGGTACGCGTTAGCGCGGCTGGCGAACAGATATTTCGACGGGATGCAAATGCCCAGCACACTGCCAGTGGTGGCCTCGGCGATTGTGCTATTGGCCGCCGCGGTCGTTGCTTCGGCGCTCCCGGCCGCACGCGCCGCACGCGTGGACGTTATCCAGGCCCTGCGGTCTGATTAATCTGGCAATTCCTTGGGACTCGATCGCTTCTTCCTAAGACGGTTGATTCGGATTTTCGACCGCGCGTTTTCGTGAGAGACTATCGCCGAATTAATTCGACTGGAGACTCCCAATGAAAATGCAGGCGACGATTGCCTTGACACTCACTCTCTTACCTCCCTATTCGCCCAGGACGTGATGCAAACCGGCGTCAAACACATCAAAGTGTTGGCCGAGGACGACAAAGTTCGCGTCCTGCATTTCACTCCATCCAAGGGTGACAAGACTCCCGTTCATTCTCACCCCGAAACGGTTTTGTACGTTGTCAAAGGCGGCAAAATTCGCACCACCTTGGCTGACGGAACCTCGACGATGGTAGAACTAAAGGCAGGTCAGGCCTCCTTGCGCCCCCCGGTCACCAGTTCCGACGAAGCGCTTGATGACATGGACGCCATCATTATCGAACTCAAGAAGTAATGTTCTCAATTCGGGAGTGGAGTTACTTCAGATTTTCAGTTTGAAGGTGCGTAGATTTGGTAGACCATCAGGTAGACGATCACACCCGTAACGCAAACATAAAACCATAATGGCAGCGTCCAGCGCGCGATGACGCGGTGGCGGTCGAAGCGCTCGAGCAAGGCGCGGCGAAGTGTAATAAGAATCATTGGAACGATTACTATGGCCAGAATGGTGTGCGAGGTAAGTAACACGAAATAGACCGGGCGAATCCAGCCTTGTCCGTGAAACGGGACGTGGCCAACGCGGTAGTGGTACAGCAGGTAGGAAAATAAGAAAACTGTGGACACCGCAAACGCCGAAATCATGAAGCGCTTGTGGATTTGAACTTTACCTTTGCGAATAGCGGTGTAGCCGCACGCCAGCAGCATGCCGCTGGTACCGTTCAGAAAGGCGTTTAGAGCGGCATGAGAAAACATACGCGAGCTAGCGTGTCACCTGTGGTCTAGCTTCAAATAAACTTTGGTGCGCAAGAAAACAATCAGCCGGCGGCTTCACCGCGGGATTTTGTCGTAAGCCATGAGAGCTAGCAGCAATGGAATGTGCAGCACGGTAGCGTGCATGAGCCACTTGGCGCGCACGTTGGTCTTGGTGCTGGCCGCCCAGAGGGCTACCTGAACCAGCGCGGTACTCACCACCAGGGCACCGAAAAAGTATAAAACCCCAGCGAGGCCCAGTAACGCAGGAAGCAAACTCACGGCCACGAGCCCGGCGGCGAACCACACGATCTGGCGGAACGTGCGCGTGCCGTTGCGATCGACTACCGGCAGCATCAGAATACCGGCGCGCGCGTAGTCTTCGCGGTACATCCACGCGATGGCGTGGAAATGCGGGAACTGCCAGAAGAAAAGAATGACGAAGAGCAGCCATGCGCCACGGTCCAGCGAGCCGCTGGCGGCCACCCAACCAATCATCGGCGGAACCGCTCCGGGAAAAGCGCCAACGAAAGTTGCCCACACGGTACGCTTCTTCAGCGGAGTGTACGCAAGCAGGTAGCTCAGACAAGTGAGCATGCCCAGGGCGCAAGCCAGCACCCCACCAACGAGATAAAGGTCCACGGCTCCGGCAATTGATAAGGCCACGCCGAAAAGCAATGCTTCGCGCGGTTGAACAACTCCAGTGGGAAGCGGGCGGCCGGCGGTACGGCGCATGAAGCGGTCGGAATCTCGCTCAATGTAATGATTCAGCGTGGCCGTTCCAGCCGCAATCAGCATGGTGGCAAACACGGTATGCAGCATGTGCAGCCAATTCAACGGCCCGCGGGCGCCCATGTAGAATCCGGCGGCAGTGGTTATCAGAACGAGGAAAGAAACGTCAGGCTTGGTCAGGGCAACAAAAGCATTGGCGCGCGAGGATAAGGTCAACTCGGTGGTGCGCGCAGTGCTCATTAGATGGCCACCGGCCGCTGCGTGGCAGCAGGCAATTCCCTTCTGCGTGGGACCAGACGATAGCAGAGTAAAACAATTAGAACGGAAACGCCAAAAAGTATAGCGCCGACCACGGTGTGCAGAACGGTGAGCGTGACCATCAGTGGCATCGGCTGCGGCGCGTCCGCAGTAGTCAGGCGCGACCAGTAGGCTCCGAGGCCGAGGAGCAACTGCGTACCCAGGATGGCATGCAGCAATATGCGCGTCTTGGAAATGGCCGCCGACTTCTCAAATCGTCTGCGCAGCACAGCAGCAAGCCAGATGACCATGCCCAGAACGATCAACGCTCCTACCATGTGCGGCCACACAGGAATTTCCTTGTGCCGGAAGCCGGCTCCCAAGATCACCTGCAAATAAATGACCGCAGCGTTTGCAATGGCGAGGACGTGAATCGAAGGCGACCCGGTGTCTTCCAATTGGGGCTGATCCGAAATCCACCATCGGCTGGTGAACACCGCGATGCTTAAGAGCGCCGCAAAGACGATCTGCGCAAAGCACGCATGCGCAACCGGCAGCCAGTAATGCAAAAGCTGGCGCACTACTTCCCCGCCAAGGACCGCCTGCGCTGCAATTCCGACGACGGCCATCACGGTGAACCATCGCAGCCAACGGCGCTCATCTTTGGCCCACACCCAAACAGCCAGAACGATGGACAGGAGCCCCAAAACTCCGGCGATTACGCGATGAGAATGTTCGTAACGGATGCCGCCCACCATCGGGGGCGTGAGCGTGCCGTAGGAAAGCGGCCAATCTGGAACGGAGAGCGCGGCCTCGTTGGACGTAACCAGAGCGCCGGCTATAAGGAGAAGGATGGTCCAGCAGACCACAAAAATAGCAAACCGATGGACAGACGGATGGTAAGTGGTCGTCATTGGTCCCAGTTCCAACGGCGGATTATACATGACTGGTAGATGCGTGCTAACGGGAAAATGGCGTCAAATCCTTCAAAAATTTAGAACTAATTGAAACGGCGGAGTTAGCCTCAATTCGGCAGGAACCGCTTCACACTTGCGTTGCCGCCGCGGGAATACTTGGCGACGGCATTATAGCCGAGCTCGCGGCTTCGAGCCCTATGGCGCGCAGTACCAGGTCTTTCAACGCGGCTATGAAGTACGGCGAGTCGCCCAGAGCCGGCATCATGCGAAATGTTTCGACACCCAACTTCTTGGCTTCTTCGCGAGCCTCGATATTGATTTCGTGCAGCGTCTCAATGTGTTCGGTGACGAAAGAAATAGGCACCACCAGCATTTCCTTCACGCCTTCGTGGGCCAGGCGCTCGATGGTGGTCGTTAAGGGCGGCTGCAGCCATTTCGCCGGACCAACCCGGCTTTGATAGCAAAGGAGGTGCGTACGCGGCCAACCGGGAAACTGTTGTGCGCCTCGCTCGCAGGTCAGCCGCACGGTTGCTTCTATGTGGCGCGGGTACGGGTCGCCCTTTTCCACCAGGCTCATCGGCAGTCCATGAGCGCTGAAGATCAGATGAATCCGCGAGCTATCCGGAAATTGCCGCAGCACGCGGCCGATGTTTTCAGCCAGACCGCGGATGTACAGCGGATGATTGTAGAAACTTTCTACCACGCGTTCGGGCGGCGCTCCGCGGGAGGACGTCCAATTCGAGCGATCCGCGACGCGGTGCCATTCTTTCATGCTGCTAAGAGTGGTGGCGTAGGAATAGTGCGGATAAAGTGGCAGCAACACAATCTCATCGAGTGGCCCGGCGTTGCGTAACGAGTCGAGGGCTTCCACGCTCATGGGATGCCAATAACGCATGGCTATCACTGCGACGGGGTCGATGTAGGGCGTCAGCGCGCGCACTAAACGAACGCGCTGCCGCTCGGTCAGGATTGCAATAGGAGAACGCCGGCCGATTTGCGCGTAACGCCCCATGACCGGTTTGCAGCGGCGCGAAGAAATCATTTTCGCGATAGGTTTCCGCAGCAGGCCGAGCGGACCAAGGGGAATAATGTCCGGATCCAGAAAAAGATTCAGCAGGAATGGCTCAACCGCGGCCAGCGAATCTGGGCCGCCGAGTTGAAACATCACGATGCCGACGCGCTTCTTTGCTGTCACTTATTTGCCTCGGTGCAGTGAGTTTTTGAGGCGTTCAATGTCTTCGTGCAGAGCGGCGGCGCGGCGCGCTACGGTTAAGTAGTAAGCAAAGAAAATTCCCCACGCGATTAGATACGCAGCAAAAATGCTGTTGAGATTCTTCATACCGCCTCCGCTTCATGACGCACCATTTCGAGCTCACCACGCGCCGCTTCCATCAGGTAGCGAGCACGCATTAACAACGCCATCAGTGCCAGCATGGCGAACCACGAGAAGAAAAGTACTTTCCACATGGTGGGGTCCAAACCAGATCCCGAGCCGCCCATCACCACCGGTTGAGGATGTTGCGTGCGCCACCAGCGAATGGAGCCGAATACCAGGGGGACATCGAGGAATGCAAAGATTCCGAATAAGGCGCTAAATAACGCACGGCGATCGGGCTCCTCGACCAGCGTGCGCAGAAGCAGAAAGCACGCGTACAACAGCCACAGGATGAACGTGGAGGTGAGTCGTGCATCCCAGGTCCACCAAATTCCCCAGACTGGATGCGCCCAGATTGGTCCACTGACCAGAACCACGGTGGTGAAGACAAGTCCAACCTCCGCCGCGGAGATGCTGAGCCAGTCCCATTGCGGCTGGCGGCGAAACACGTACAGGACATTCGCGATGAAGCAGATGAAGAAAGCGCAGAGGCCTGTCCAGGCACTGGCGACGTGAAGATAGAAAATACGCTGGATGGGGCCCATGGTGCGCTCCGTAGGAGCGACGAAGAAAGCACCATACGCTGCCGCGCCCAATAGGAGGAAAACAATCGCGGCGGCCAGGACCTGCTTCTTCATGTGCATTATTCCTCCAGAAGATATTCGCCGAAAAGCCATAGCACGGTCAAAAAAACCACGTCGAAAATTACCAGAAAACCAAGACCTTTCCACTCCATGAAAGGGGACACGTCTAACAGTCCGACGGTCACCTGGGTGCTGGCCACCAGCACGGGGGTTAGCAAAGGCAGCAATAAAAGCGGTAGCAGCAGTTCGCGCATGCGTGCTTGCGCGGAAATCGCGGAAAGCGCGGTTCCGGCGATGGAAACTCCCAGGCTGCCCAGAAAAAATACCAATAAAAGTTGGCCGAGCACGCGCAGCACCGGCACGTTATACAAAACCGCGAAGACCGGAAGCATCAGTACTTCAGTGAAAAGCAGAAACAAAGTGTTGGCGACCAGCTTGGCGAGGAAAATGGCGAAGGGGTCGCTGACGGACAGGCGCAAGGCGCTGAGCGTGTCGTTATTTTGTTCGCGTAAGAAACAAGGCTGCAGCATGAGCGAGGCGGCAAAGAGAAACGCCAGCCACAAAAGTCCTGGACCAAACCGGCGCGATTCGTTGTAGGTGGGGTCAAAGGTGAAGCTGAACAGCACGATGACCATCAAAATAAACACGACGGTGGTGGTCAACAGTTCCCTGCTGCGAAACTCCGTGCGGAGTTCCTTGCCAAGCAACACAGTGGTGCTGGAGAGCAGGCTCATTCAGGCGTCGGCAAACGTCAAAATGGAGCGCACTTCCGCGACCGTGCGTGTGTCTGCGACGATAAGTCCTGCGTCGAGGCGAATCGCGCGGGTGGCGAGCATGGAAATTTCCGATTCACCGTGGAGGCTCATGAGAATGGTGCAGCCAACGTCGCGGAGCTGTCGCAGCGAGGCCGCCAGCCATGCTACGCCTTGGGGGTCGAGCCCGGTGCTGGGCTCGTCCAACAACAGGATGGAAGGCTCATGCAGCAGCGCGCGTGCGATGGCCACGCGTTGCCGCATCCCCCGCGAGAAAGTGCGCACCAGCGAGGAGCGCCGGTCGTACAAGCCAACTTCGTGCAGAAGTTTCTCCACGCGCTCCGCGGCGTTTGGAGTTCCCTGGAGCCGCGCGAAGAGCAGGAGATTTTCTTCGGCGGTGAGCTCGTCATACACCATGGTGGCGTGAGCTACAAAACCGGCGCTGGCCTTCGACCGGACAGTCTCGGTTTTTGACGAACGCGAAGCTGCTTCAGCAGCTGTTGGAAAGGTTAGTTCTCCGGACGAAGGACGCACCAATCCGGCGGCAATGCGCAGCAGGGTTGTTTTCCCGGAGCCATTGCGCCCCGCCAGCGCTATGCATTCGCCCGGCGTAATCTCAAAACGAATGCGCCGCAGGGCCGCGAGGCCGCCATAACGCTTTTCAATATTTTCGAAGCGAATACCGGTAGGAGAAAAGCCGCGCGAGATCACCACATCGCCTCGAAAGCACACTGAATACACAGTGAGCGAATCGAGTACGTTGCTGGGTGGCGCGCCAAAGCTCAGCCTCGAACGAGGTCGCGCAGAACCTTTTCCGCACGCGCTCGTTCCGATGCGTATTCCTCGTCGGGAATCGTGCCGGCCTGGTGCCGGAGCTCCAGGCGAAACAGCTGATCCTTCAAATATTCGAGGCTGGTAGCCACCGCGGCATTAACATTTTCCATCGACGCGCTGACAGTATTTACGGTGACCGTATTGACCGGCGCAACCGGCGCAGCGGGCGCTGGAGTTTTCTTCGCGCGGGGTGGCGGACTCGACTTCGTGACGGCCTCTACTTCTGCCGAATTCTCCGGCGGTGCCACGGTCACGGCAACGGGCTTGCGGGCCAGCAGAATCGCGCCCACCGCGAAAATTCCCACGAAGCCGGCCACCAGCGGCCATTTCAGCACATCAAGCCGTCCGGGAACCTGCTGAATGTTTGAGGTTGCGGCAGCGCCTTGCTGCCCATCCTGCGCAGGTTGTCCCTGATCGGGAACGCCGTTTGCGCTGGGAGGCGGCGCGGTGCCGGACACATTCACCGCCACGGTCGCATTGGCGGCGAGATTTTCGCGCCCGTAAATAGCCATTCCCTGCTCTTGTCCACCGGGTTGCAAACCTTCGCCAGCAATTTGCACGCTGGGTGGCGCAACCACCAGAAGGCGCCGCGCTGGGTATGCAGACCCTGGAATTTTTACCGCGGCGGCATTATTTGGATAAGGGAGTTCGTAAGAATAGCGCACCGTGTTTTCGCCCGGCCGGAAAGCGTAAGCAATGGCGAAGTTGCCCTTGCCCTTATCGATGGGCGCTTGCACTACCGGCATTCCCGCCGGCCCGGAAGCAGCCACCTGCTGCAACTGCGCGCCTTCGGGTAGCGAAAATTCAAAGTTGCCGTCGGCGCGAAAATACGCTTGAGGCGGTTTGGTGTCATTCTGCAAAGAATATTCTTCCCCGACGATCACTGTTGCGCCGTTAGGCTGAAAGAAAACCACGCGCGTGGTGACGGTTACGGCCTTCGGATCTTTAGTTTGTTCGTACACCGCGACTTCCACGTCGCTCTTGCCGGGCGGCACAGGTTGGTGAAAATTAATGCCCCGATACACAGCGCGTATCAGCATCGGTTGCGCGCCTAAATTTGGATTGTCGAAGGAGAATTGGCCTTGTGCGTCTGACTGTGTGTTGGCTACGGGCTGCATCCCGCCTTGCAATTGGATGAGCATCACCGTGACGCCGGGCGCAGGCTTTCCCGTGGTGCCGTTTTTTACCGTGCCGTGCACGGTGCCCGCTTGTGCGACATTCGCAATGGTGCATAAGAAAATAGCGATACAAAAAATCTTTGTTAATCCTAGAGTGGCCCGCTTCATTGAGGACCTCGGGCTGCAGTCGCGGGGCGAGGCCCACGCGGCCGGCGTACTTGCGATTCGGTGACTTGATCAATTTCAGCAAGCAACAGGGCCGCTTCGGTCTCCAGCGACACCTTCATGGCCTCAAAGTCCCCTTCCGAATATTTCCCGGAGCGGAATTCGAATCGCAGGTCACGCAAATTGTCATAGATACTGTCGCGGCGCTCGAGAAGTTGATCGAGCTTGGTGCGATGCGGCGCCAAGTCTGAAGCATCGGGCTGAATATAAAAAATAAAAATCAATACCGCGGCTGCCAGTGCGAAGCAGGCGCCCAGCACGGCCCAATCCATGGTGGTCACACCGATTAGAACGAGAGCCGCAAAATGATTCATCAGTCCTGGGTCTCCTGCGCAGCACGCGAACGCGCTCGCTCCAGCATCTCTGGCGAGATGTCGGCGCCATCCGGCACTCCGCTGACGGCGTGTGCGGGACGCTTGCGCCACCGGCTGATCACAAAGAGAACCAGCACGAGGCCGATAGCCAGATAAACAGCAGGCATGCTCCAAGCCACCAAACTGAAGCCGGAGTGTGGCGGCTCGGCGTAAACTTTCGTGCCGAACTCCTGAACAAAGGCCTGGGTGATGGCGTCTTCCGAATCGCCGCGAGCAACAGCCTGGTCCACTTCCTTGAGCATCGCGGTGGAAGTTGTGCAGCCGACGTGATTGCACTGCGATAGAACTTGGTTGCAGCCGCACATGCACATGAACTTGCCACCGATTTGGTGAGCGCGGTCGGTGGTCTGTTGCGCCGGTAGCGGTGAGACCAGCAGCGGCAACGAACCGGCCGCACAAAGCAGCAGCGCCAGGAAAATGCCGCGTCTTTTAATCATGACCCTCTCGCAGTGTGGGCGAAGGCGTCAGTGTTCCGACCAGCGATTTGACGCGAGTCGGTTCTTGCACCGCCGAGAAAACCAGTACAGCGCGGCGGTTCGGCAGCAGAGCGACTAAAGTTCCAAGGACGACGATCACGCCTCCGAACCAGATGCACTTCACGAGCGGGTTCAGATACACATGCATGACCGGCGCCTGGGTATCCGGACTTTGCCCCGCGTACACGACATACAGATCCTGTTTTAGCGTGGAATAGATAGCCACCATGGTGCCGGAGGCCTGGTTGGCGGGGAAAATACGACGCTCAGGATAAAGCATCATGACCGGCTTATTATCTCGAGTGACCTCAATGATCATGCGCTCGGCGGTGTAATTCTTTTCCTGTTTATTGTCGAAGTTCTGCAGTAGCAAAGAATATGGGCCGATCTTCATGGTGGAACCGATCTGCATTTCTTTTTGCACGTCCTGATTGAAGGCTGTCCCCGCGATCCCGATGAAGATCATAACCATGCCCATGTGCACGATGTAGCCGCCGTACCTGCGGGTATTACGCATGGTCAGATCCACTGCGGACGCAAGAAACGAGGCACCTGAGCGCGCGCGAATCACTTTGGCGCCGCGGTAAAACTCCATGGTGATGGTGGAGGCCACGAAGACGCAAAGAATGAGGCAGATCAAGGAATAAAATCCGCGCACACCAAGCGGGAAGGCTATGGCTCCCGCGATAAGACCCATCAACAACGGCCAGCCAAAATTACGCTTCAGGCTGTCGAGCGAAGTCTTACGCCATGCCAGCAAAGGTCCTACTCCAGTAAGGAACAAAAGCAGCAAGCCAATGGGAATATTTACTTTGTTAAAGAACGGCGTCCCGACACTGATGCGGTCCCCAGTGAACCACTCGGAGAAAACCGGGAAAAGCGTCCCGGATAGCACCGCGATGCAGGACACCAGCAAAATCAAATTATTAAAAAGAAAACTGGATTCGCGGGAAACGATGGAGTCCAACTGATTTTCACTCTTCAAATAATCGCTGTTCTTGAAGTACGCCGTGAGGCAGGTCCCAAGAATCACCACGAGGAATCCCACAAACCAAGCGCCGATATTCGAACTGGCAAAAGCGTGAACGGAGCTGACCACGCCGCTGCGGGTTAAGAACGTGCCTAGAATGCATAACAGGAAGGTCGAGAAAACCAGCCACACGTTCCACACTTTCATCATGCCGCGCTTTTCCTGCATCATGACGGAATGCAGAAACGCAGTACCAGTGAGCCAGGGCAACAGCGAAGCATTTTCGACCGGATCCCAGGCCCAGTATCCACCCCAGCCCAGAACCGCGTAAGCCCAATGCGCACCGAGTAAAATGCCGGCGGTCTGAAAGCCCCACGCAATCATCGTCCATTTGCGGGTGAGGTGAATCCACTTTTCGCCCGGATAACGTGCCAAGAGCGCACCCAGGGCGAAAGCAAACGGAATGGTGAATCCGGTGTAACCGGAATAAAGATTCGGCGGATGAATCACCATTTCCGGGTATTGCAGCAAAGGATTCAGGCCGTTGCCATCGCCGCGAACGACCAGGTCCATTGCGCCGTTTGCTCCCGAAACGCCCAAAGCCTTGAACGGGCTGGCCACAAAATTATTTAGCGTAAGGAAAAATATCTGCACGCCAGCAAGGACCACGCCAACGTAAGGCATCAACTCGCCATTTTTATGGCGATATGCGAGCAGCGCGGAGAACACGTAGACCGCAAGCAGGAAGCTCCAGAATAGCAGTGAGCCTTCTTGCCCAGCCCACAGGGCGGCGATCTTATAAAACGGGGATAAGCTGCGATTGCTGTGACCTACAACGTAGGCTACGGAAAAATTATCGCTGAAGAACAGGTATTCGAGGCTAAAAGTCGCTAGAAATATCAGAACACAGGTAGCAAGGCCCGCCTGGCGAGTGCTCTTTACCAGCAGCGGATGGCGCGTGCGAATCGCGGCGATCCCGCCGACAAACGCATACACCGCGCAAATAAACGCCAACAGAAGCGCAAAAGAACCGAATATATCCACGGAGCCCCCACTTCCTCCCCCGAACAGAGGAGTGTCACATGGTGCTGGTGCGCGCTCCGTCAGCCGCGGGTGCCGGCGTGCCACCCGGAGCAGCTTCGTATTTTGACGCGCACTTTGCTTGCACGTGTTCCGCTACAAAACGGCCGTCCGCAGCGGGCCGGCCTTCTACCAACGCTTGTGATTTATCGACGAAGGTGTCGGGCAGGGGCTCGGTACCTACGTAACTCACCGGCAGCGACTTCCCTTCCCCTTGCAACACAAAATCCACGCGGCCGGAGAGTCGGCGAATGCTGCCCGGCTCAACAGTGCCGCCTACACGCATGCGATGGCTTAATGAGGCCCCCTGCAGGGTTTGCAGTTCGGCGATAGTGTGATAGTAAGTTTTGCTTTCGCCGTATCCCATCCAGGCGAGAAAAGCCAGGGCCATAACAATGACGCCGATTCCAACGCCGAATTTTGCGCGTTTCTGCACTGCTGCACCTCGCAATGGCCCGATCCGATTACACCGATTCTATCACAGCTAAATCAGCGCCAGTTGCGGGAACACCCTCATAGTAAACCGCGCCCGACTAGCGACTTGCGGGGACGGCAAGGACATCATGAAAGCGCGCCCCGGCCGCCTTCGCCGCGGCAGGATTTGAATTATCTAGTGCGAACGCTCGGCCATCGTCGAGGGCTAGTTCGCAATTTAGCTGCGCGGCGGCGAACCGCTCGATTAATGGCGTCAAACTCCCGGAAATAAACGCTAGCCGCTTAGGTTTTAGCGAGCGGCGAATCCGCGTGAACAGCGTGGGTAGGCGTGCGATCAATGTGTTGTTTAGGAAATCGGCCCCGCGGGATGGAACGTCCAATGGACATTCGAGCACGTGCGTCAGGTAAATCCCACGTCGCTGAAACTCCGATTGAATCACATCGGCGGATTTACCGGGGGCCGAAATTCCTGCGGCGGCAACTAGATTCGCAGCTTCCCCGGAGTGAGCCTCCTCAGGCGAATACAGGAATTCCGCTGGCGGTTGTGGAGAAATTGCCCCGAGTAACAGAGTGTGAAGGTGAATCGGCCGGTAGCGAGTGGCCCATTCCAGACGTTGCAAACGTCGCGCTATGTGCTCCGAAGAAGCGGGCTGGCCACAGCCGTCGCACAAAATCACTGAAGTATTCGTGGTCATCGCTGTTTAGCAATGTAATGCAGCGGAAGAGCGAGAGCAAACGTAGGGTGTGATTAAGAGGAAACTGGCGTATCTGACGGCAGCTTGGCACGCAGGCACCATTTCAGTTCCTGGCTGATTTCCGTGATGTCCATCCCCGCCATGACAATAAATTTGCAGCTCAACATTTCGCGAGATTCGTCGTCATCCGGGAGCTGGCAGGAAACACGGCAATATTGGCACTCCTGGTTCCAGCAGAAGCGCCCGTACGGAATCGTTTCAGGGCTGATGAATTGAAAACAGCGCAGCAGTGAGTTCCGTTCTGGGACTTGAAATTTCTTTCCCAGCAGCGTGATCTCCACGAGTTTTTCGTAAGGGCGGAACGGCTCGGACATCTGCAGATTCCTCCGCGCCCGGGCCCAGACTCTAGGCGATCCGAACACGTCTCCAGATTAGTCCCCCAGGAGAATGGCAACAACCAGAGGTATTGAGGAGAGTTGCGAATGTGCCAAGGGTAAGAGAGCGGCTAATTTACCATGGAGGTTAGTTCACCGGTGTTAGCTGCCTAAGTCGAAGAATTGCCCCATCTTGCGGAACTTTTCGTAGCGCGCCTCGAGCAGCTCTTTCTGGGGCTGCTGCGAGAGCATCAGCAACTGCCGTTCGAGGACCGCATCGAGCAAGTGGCTGGCTGCTTCCGGGTCGGTGTGCGCGCCACCTTCCGGCTCCGGAACGATTTCGTCAATGATTCCGAACTCCTTCAAATCCGTGGCAGTGATTTTTAGTGCGGTGGCCGCAATCTCGGCTTTGCTGGAATCACGCCACATGATCGCCGCGCAGCCTTCGGGTGAAATCACGGAATAAAAACTGTTCTCGAATATATTTACGCGGTCTCCCACGGCAATCGCCAAGGCACCACCCGATCCACCTTCTCCTGTCACCGTGACGATAATGGGCACCGGTAAGCGCGACATTTCGCGAAGATTCCGCGCAATCGCTTCTGCCTGGCCGCGCTCTTCGGCGTCAATGCCCGGGTACGCGCCCGGCGTGTCGATAAACGTAAAAATCGGCCGGCAGAACTTCGCGGCCAGCTGCATAACCCGCAAGGCCTTGCGATACCCCTCCGGTTTGGGCTGGCCGAAATTTCTTTGCACGCGCTGCTTGGTGTCCCGGCCCTTCTGGTGGCCAATCACCGCCACCGGACGTCCATGAAATTTGGCCAAGCCGGTGACCAGCGCTTTATCGTCGCCAAAATTGCGATCGCCGTGCAGCTCGATGAAATCGGTGAAAAGCATGCCGATGATGTCGAGAGTGTAAGGCCGGTTTTGGTGCCGCGCAATCTGTGCGCGTTGCCAGGGACCGAGGTGGGCATAAAATTCGCGTCGAAGCTCGGCCACTTGTTTGCTGACGCGTTCGAATTCCGCGTCGGACGCTTCATCGCCTGCGAGATTGCGCAGATCTTCGACATCTTTTTCGAGGCGTTCGATTTCTTTTTGGCGGGCGGAACCGTTGGGCTTGGACTTGAGCTTGTCTTTGTCCTTGTCTTTGTCCTTGTCTTTCTCTTTGTCTTTGGCGCTCATACCGCAGCTGCCATTTCCACGGCGCGATCGCCGCAAATCTGGCGCACTGCTTCGACAAGTTCCGGGTTGGGACGGACCCGTTGCTGCGCTTGTAGCAACGCCACCGATCCATCCGCGGAACGCAGTTCGAACACCACGACGCAAGGCCCGGGGAAATTGCCGAACAAGGTTTCCAGACGATCCAGGCAGCCTGGATTGATGGATTCCACATCCATGCGCACGCGAAATTCCTGAGGCGCAGCACGTTCCGCGATGTCTTCCAGACGACGCGCTTCCTGAAGCGACAAACGTGTTCCCGCTTCTTCGACTTGCACGCGAGCCTTGAGCAAAAGGGGTATGCCAGGCTTCAGCATGGCTTCCAGTCTTGTAAACGTTTCAGGAAACACCAGCATTTCCTGCACTCCGGTCATGTCCTGCAAAGTAAAAATACCCCAGCGTGCGCCTTTCCTGGTACGCATCGGGCGGATGCCGACAATCAGCGCCGCTACGGTAAGGTCTTTATTGTTACGCTGGCCTTCCACCTGATCGAGTGTCACCGCTTTCATATCTTGCAAGCGTGAAGCATAGCGAGCCAGCGGGTGGCCGGAGACGTAAAAGCCAAGCATGGCGTACTCGCTGGTCAAGCGCTCCTCTTCACTCCAAGGCGCGGCCTCGCGCAGTTCGAACAAAATTGGCGCGGGCGCAGCGGCGGTCCCAAATAATCCGTGCTGTCCCGATTCGCGCGAACGCGAAGCACGTTGCAAAGCATTCACGGCGTCATCCACGGATGCCAGCATGGCTTCGCGAGGGCCAAGCGAATCTATGGCTCCGGACTTGATCAGGCTTTCGAACACGCGCTTGTTGAGGAAGCGCGGCTCGATGCGCTCGCAGAAATCATAAAGAGATCGAAATTCACCCTGGGCGAGGCGTGACTCGCGGATGGCCTTGGCGGTGTTTTCTCCCACATTCTTGATGGCCGCCAAACCAAAGCGAATCGCTTCATTGACGGGTGTGAAGTATAGATCGCTCTCATTCACGTCCGGCGGAAGAATCGAAATACTCATGCCGCGCGCTTCGTTGATGTACTTGACGGTTTTATCTGTGTTGCCGGCATCGGAGGTGAGCAGCGCAGCCATAAATTCCACTGGATAGTGGACCTTAAGATAAGCAGTCTGGTAGGCCAGCAACGCGTATGCGCAGGAATGCGACTTGTTGAATCCGTACCCGGCAAATTCTTCCATCAAGTTGAAGATGCGTTCCGCTTTTTTCTCCGGAACCTTGTTTGCTAAACAGCCGGCCATGAACTTGGCGCGCTGCGCGGCCATTTCTTCTTTCTTCTTTTTGCCCATGGCGCGGCGAAGTATGTCCGCTTCGCCGAGAGAAAAACTAGCCAACCGGTTGGCAATCTGCATCACTTGTTCCTGATAGAGGATTACGCCGTAAGTTTCTTCCAGGATGTCTTGCAGTTGCGGCAGTTCGTAACTGACTTTCGTCTTGCCATGCTTGCGATTTATAAAATCATCGATCATGCCGCCCTGGATGGGACCGGGGCGATAGAGAGCATTGAGTGCGGTGAGGTCTTCAATGCGCGTAGGTTGGTAGCGGCGCAAAATGTCACGCATGCCGTGCGACTCAAACTGGAAAATGGCGGTGGTGTCGCCGCGCGCGAAAAGTTTGTAGGTTTCCNCATCGTCGAGCGAGAGATTGTCGATATCGACTTTAACGCCGCGATTCTTTTCGATCATGTTCACGGTATCGNTTAGCACCGTGAGCGTTGTAAGGCCGAGAAAGTCCATCTTCAGCAGGCCGATGCGCTCGAGCGCATTCATGTCATATTGCGTTGTTATTTCGTCGCGGTTGGTCTTGTAAATGGGGACGATATCTGTGAGTGGCCGCGCGGAGATGACCACGCCCGCGGCGTGTGTCGAAGCATGGCGAGCCAGGCCTTCCAAGCGTAATGCCACGGCCATTAGATCCTGGAGGCGCGGATCGCTGTTGATAGCTGCTTTCAGCATAGGAGATTGTTCCAAAGCATCTGGCAACTCGATTCCCAGAGTAGTGGGAATCAATTTGGCGATGCGATCCACTTCGGCATACGGAATATCCATGGCGCGGCCAACGTCTTTCACAGCAGCCTTCGCCGCCATGGTGCCAAAAGTGATGATCTGCGAAACATTTTCACGCCCGTATTTTTGCGTGACGTAATCGATGACTTCGCCGCGGCGCCGCATGCAGAAATCAATATCAATATCCGGCATGGACACGCGCTCGGGATTCAGAAAACGCTCAAAGATCAGGTTGTACTGCAACGGATCGACGTCCGTGATGCGCAATGCGTAGCTCACCAGGCTGCCGGCCGCCGAACCGCGGCCAGGGCCCACCGGAACGCACTGCCCGCGCGCGTAATGAATAAAATCCCACACGATCAGGAAGTAGCCTTCGTAGCGCATCTTCTGGATCATCTCGATCTCAAAAGACAAGCGGCGCTCGTATTCGGCAAGACTGTTTCGCAGCAAGCCCTGTTTCGCCAGGCGCTCCAAGCACGGAACGCGTGTCGCAAATCCTTCACGTACCACCATCTCGAAATAACTTCCCGGCGTGTGCCCGTCTGGAACCTTAAATTCCGGAAATGGATTGGGAATGCGCTCAATTTTCACGTTGCAGCGCGCGGCAATATCCACGGTGCGGCTCAACGCTTCGGGCAATTCGCGAAATACTTGCGCCATTTCAGCGGCGGTCTTGAAATAAAACTGATCGGTAGGAAATTTCATGCGATGCGTATCGCTCATGGTCTTGCCGGTCTGGATGCACAGCAAAACTTCCTGAGCGTGCGCGTCGGAATGGTTCAAGTAGTGGCAGTCGTTGGTGGCCACCAGCGGGATGCCTGATTCTTTCGAAAGGCGAACGAGATGCGGATTGACGGTGCGCTCGATATCCAGGCCCTGATCCTGAATCTCTAAAAAGAAATTGCCTTTGCCAAAAACATCGCGCAGCCGGTAAGCATTTTCGCGCGCCTGATCGTATTTTTCTTCCACCACCGCTTCGGTAACCACGCCACGCAAACACGCGGAAAGCGCGATCAATCCTTTGCTGTGCTTGGCCAGCAGGTCGTAGTCTATGCGCGGCTTGTAGTAAAAACCTTCGAGAAAGCCCGAAGAAACTAGCTTGATGAGATTTTTGTACCCTTCCAGATTTTCGCAAAGTAGAACGAGGTGATTACTGCCGCGTCCAGCGGGCTCACCGTCGCCGCGCTCTTGTCCGTTGGCGCCGTTGGTCTTTTCCCCGCGCTCATGGCGGCTGCCTCGCGCCACATACACTTCGCAACCGATGATGGGTTTGACGTCGCGCTTGCTCGCTTCGTTAAAAAAGTTTGCTGCGGCAAAAAGATTGCCATGATCGGTGATGGCCACCGCAGGCATTTTCTGGCGGGAAGCTTCGTCAAGCAATTCGCCGGTTTCGCAAGCCCCATCCAACAGGCTGAAATCGGTATGAACGTGAAGGTGAACAAACTGCGGCTGACCCATGGACCTCGATTCTAAATCTCTGCGCGGATAATTGCGAATGGCATTGTTGAAAACTCTGCCGCCACAAAATTCTTTCTATCGGACTAAGAACTATTTGCGCGCGTGACTTTTCTTTCCGGACGAACGGCTCGCGCCATGTCGCGCGGGTTCGCGCTTGTCGGCAGCCTTGTGACCGCCCTTGGCGCCCCCTTTTCCCGCTCGTTTCGCTGCTGTTTCGGCGTCCGCGTGTTTCTGTTTGGCGGCGCTGCCTACCGCAAGCGCTGCCTGAGACTTCTCGGCTGCTTTGGACTTCTTTTCTTTCTCTTTCTTTTTCGGCTGCTCTTTAATACCAGAAAGTTTACGCAGAATTTTTTCGCGTTCCTCGGGAGTCTTGCCTCTTCCGGTGAGCTGCATGCCAAAAACTTGCTCGACGATAGCGTCGAATTTCGCGCCGGGCGGCATACCAAGCGCAGTCAGCTCATTAACCACTAGTGGAAGTCCAGAACGTAGCGGACGCCATTTATTCAGATAAGCGCGAATCTTCGAGACCGCGGCGGAATTATTCGATTCCGCCATAATGTATGCGATCTGGTCGACCGGCAGCTTTTCGAGAAATTTATAGGCCTCGAGCGGAGTGCTGACTTTCTTGCCGGTCAATTCTTTTTGGACAGCCTGAATATGCTTGTCGAAGTTCAGCACTTCCTGCGCTTCGGCAGACCTAAAGCCCGCCTTGGAAAGCACGCTACTCTGCTCTCTGTCTTTAAGCCGCGCGAGAATAGCCAGCAGCATGGGCGTCGCTAGACGCGGCCGCAACCCGGCGGTAAACAAATCCTCCCGGACATTTGACAGTCGGTTAATCGCGTCATACCCAGGACGCTTTTTGGCCAGCACCGGGCTAACCGCTTCGAGCAGGTCGTGATCTTCCCAGGCTTTTAACACCACTGCGGGACGCTCTTCGCGTGCCAACGCTCGAAGTTCGCCGCCGGCATCTTCCAGAGTAATCGTCGCGGGTAATTCCCTCTCGATAGCCAGATCAAACCATTCCTGCGTCCGAGCCTCGATCTTGAAGCCCATGCGCGCCGCAAACCGCAGTACGCGCAGCAGACGCACGGGTTGATTGGTGAACGCGTGAATGGTCAGCGCACGAACTTCCGCGCGTTCAATGTCCGACAGTCCGTTGGTGGGGTCGAGCAGTAATCCCCGCGAAGCGGGATTAAGAGAAATGGCCACGGCGTTGAGAGAAAAATCCCGGCGGCGAAGGTCTTCCATGATCGTGGACCAGCGGACTTCCGGACGCGTACCCGGGCGAACGTAATGGTCGTCACGCGCTGCGGAAATACTGCCTTCCACGTCGCCGCTGAAAAGCAACTCGATATGGCGTAACTTATCGTCTTCGACGAGGGTTTTGGCGCCGCCCTTTTCCAGTTCGCGCGCGATCTTCGCGGGATTACCTTCTACCGTAAAGTCCAGATCACGCAGCGACGCACCGGTAACCAGGTCGCGAACCGTGCCGCCCGTCAGATAAACATTGAAGCCCATGGCGGCCGACAGTTCCTGCACGCGCGTGAGTACAGCGCGCTGCTCCGGCGAGAGCCGGCTTTCCAGTAAAAACATATAATCTGGCATTGCGCTCCTTCTTCTTTCTTCAGGATGTTCGCGCGAAGATCGCGAAAGCACCTGCGATAAACATCAAGGCCCGTCCCGTTGCGCGTACAAACAACATGTTCATGCCCGGGGATGATGCGCTTTGTAAATTTGCTTCAACCGCTCTTCCACAACGTGGGTATAGATTTGCGTCGTGGAAATGTCGGCATGGCCCAGCATCAACTGCACCGACCGCAAGTCCGCGCCGCGCTCGAGCAGGTGCGTCGCAAAACTGTGGCGCAGCATGTGCGGAGTGAGCGAAACGCGCAACCCGGCGCGCTTGCCGTATCCCGACAAAATCTTCCACACCCCTACCCTGCTTAGAGAAACTCCTCTGCGATTAACAAACAACGTGGGGCTGCCTCTGAGCTTGCCCAACAGCTTCGGACGCGCGTCGCGAAGATATTTTTCCACCATGACGAGCGCCTTGCGCCCCACCGGCACGATGCGCTCCTTGTCACCCTTTCCGATGCAACGAACACATCCGACTTTGCTGTCCAGGTCGCTCACACGCAAACCAATCAATTCCGAAACGCGCAGGCCTGTGGAATATAAAACTTCCAGCATGGCTCGGTCTCGCAAACCCAAAGCGGTAGTCGAATCGGGCTGTTCGAGCAATCGCTCCACCTCTTCCAGCCGCAAATACCCCGGCAAAGAGCGGCGAATCTTCGGCGATTCAAGATTGATGGAGGGGTCGGCGGTGATCAATTCGTGAACCTGCGCGAATCTAAAAAAGTTTCGCAGCGTAACCAGGTGCCGGGCCACAGTGCGGCTCTCGAGTCCCAACCTATAAAGCCCGGCCAGAAACTCCACCAGGTCGCCTCGCGACACGCCTTCGAGCGTGAGCTTTCGCTTCTGCGCGAACACGTCAAATTTAACGAGATCCCGCCGGTATGCCGAGACGGTGTTGGACGACAGTCCCTTCTCCACTTTGACGTGCGTCAAAAACGACGAAATGGTGGCCGAAATTTCCATTACGGCTCCAGAAACCCAGCGTCGGCAGGCGCTCTCCGGCGAGTGGCAATGCCGTAGATCTCTTCTAATTCATGACATCGGAAAAGCCAGGCAGTGCCCAGATAAAGAAGCGTCGCGCCGCCGAGCAGCGCCAAAAAAGTCAAGAGTTGCACCAGGAAGCGCGAGTGCATGGTGAACTCTGTATAGTGCATTCCGAACCAGGTCGCCACGCCCATAATTGCTGAACACAGAGCGATTTTCGCGAAGGAATTGAAGATTTGTTTTCCGCCAATCGGCCCATACCGCAGCCGAAAAATAATAAACAGCGCAAAAAAATCCACGAAGCAGGCGATCGCAGTAGCCAACGCCGGGCCCCCGTTTTGCACGTAGCTAAATAAATATTTCAGGAAAACAATATTCAGAACGATGTTTAACACCAGCGATACCGAAGCTACGGCCACAGGAGTCCGGGTGTCATGCGTGGAATAAAACGCCGGCACAATGAGCTTTACCGACGCCAGCGCCGGCAAGCCCACCGCATAACATAACAGCGCCTTGGCCGTAAGTCGCGTAGACGCTGCCACGAATTGGCCATGTTGAAAGAGCACCCGGATGATCGGCTCGCGCAGAATCATCAGCCCCAGAGCGGCCGGAATGGTAATGAATGCCACAATGCGCACCGAAAACGATAGCGTCCGTTTCAGCCCGTTGTAATCTTTGGCGGCAGCTTGATGGGACATCATCGGCAGGATGGCCGTGGCTACCGCGATNGCGTAGCCGCCCAGAACCAATTCCATCACGCGATCGGCAAGATACAGTGCGGTCAAGCTGCCCTGCGGCATTTTCGCGGAGTTCACAAAGTAGGTGTCCACAAAAAAGTTGATTTGCCCGATGCCAATTCCGAAGAAGCGCGGGATCATGAGCCTGGCCACGTTTCGAATACCCGGGTGCGTAAACGAAATGCCAAAGTCGAAATGCATACCCTTCTGCACCAGGGAGGGTACCTGCACCAGAAATTGCAGCGCTCCGCCGACCAGCACGCCCACCGCGAGCGAAATCGCAGGGCTCTTGAAGTAGTGCCAAACCACGCCCACCGAAAAGAAAATAATCGACAGATTCAAAAGCACCGGGGTCGCGGCCGGCAATCCAAAAATGTGGAAACAGTTCAGAATGCCCATGGCCAAGGCGGCCAGGCCAATGAAGAACAGATAAGGGAATATGATGCGATTCAACGTGATAGCGTCATCCCAGTTCAGGTGCTGCGCGGACGCTGGGATAAAGGTATGGATTACCGCAGGCGAAAAGACCATACCCAAAACAGTAATCACCGCCAGTACCAGCGCCAGGGTCCAAAACAGGTTATTGGCAAACTGCCAGACCTCTTTGGGCGATTTCTCGCGCATATAGGTCGTGAATACAGGTATAAAGGACGCGCTCATCGAGCCTTCGCCTACCAAGCGCCGGAAAAGATTGGGGATGCGGTAGGCCAGGATGAAGGAGTCGGCTATGTGCGAAGTGCCCAGAAGCAGCGCATAGCGTTGGTCCCGGAGATACCCGAGAATGCGGCTAGCGATGGTGACAAGAGAGATGATTGAGGCGGATTTAAGTATCTGCTTCTTTTCGGTCAACGGGCGGCACTCCGGGCCTAACCCTAATGAACACAGTAGGTTGACAGGAAAACTTGCTTAACATAACATACATCCCGCCGATTGGCAAATTTTCGCCTTTCGGGGATACAGATTGCTAACTCCTTGAAAAATCGCGCCCCAACTTCAACGCACAAAAAGGTGGTGGTGGTCCTTGCGGACAAGAAGTCGCAACGGGGCTATCTGAATCCGTCCAGGTTAGGCCAGAACGGTCCCATCGACTTGCTCAGCCCAGACGGGGAGCACACAGAAATCCCGCTGGACAAGCTCCGCTCCATTTATTTTGTCCGCGAGTTCAACGACGACTTCGAGCCCGAGCGCAAAGCCTTTCTCAGCAGGCCGAAACTGGATGGCTTGTGGGTCCGCTTGCGTTATAGCGATGGAGAAACTCTGGAGGGTGTCATCCCCAATGACCTCCTGAACCTGCTGGATAACGGCGTGCAGATTACCCCTCCAGATCTAAATTCGAACACCGACCGCATCTACGTGCCTCGCGCCGCTCTACGCGAAATCACCGTGCTGGGTGTCGTCGGCATCGCACGCCGCAAACCAGCCGCTGCTCCGGCGGCGGCTCAGCCTCGTTTGTTCAACGAATAGTCCCGGCGTCATGCTTGTGAACGGCCGATTATGCCGACAGGCGTTTACTTTCATTTTGCGGGTAGAGATTTCGAGAACAACCAGGGAAACAGTTTTGGCTCGTCATAAGCCTTGTCCCACGAGACGTGCTTAATAGCGGGATATTCCGTGTAGTGCACCTCAGCGCCAATCTGTTTCATCGCCGCCTGCATTCTTTGGGATTCGTTGACGGGCACGATCTCATCGTCGGCCCCATGAAATATCCATACCGGCACTTTGCCGACCCTGGCGGCAGCTTCGGTATAACTCTTGGGCCCATCCTCCGGGGCCCATTTTATCAGCTCAGGGTGAGCCTTAAGCGTCGCCGCGGGCGGATGAATGCCTCCGCAAATTACGACCAGCGCGGCAAAACGGCCGGGATATTTTTGCGCCAGATACCAGGTTCCGTAACCGCCCATGGAAAGTCCGGTCAAATAGGTCCTGGACGTGTCACCGTGAAATTCGCTGGTCGCGGCTTCCAGCGTGGCGATAGCCAGATCGGCCATGGGAGGTTCTACCCACCAAAGATTTTTCCGGCATTGCGGCATAACCACAATCGCCGGAATGCGGGTACGATCCACACGGATTGCGGTGCCAATGCCAGAATCAGTCTGCTGTAAACCATCATCGGCACGCTCGCCGGAGCCGTGGAGAAAGAGAATGACTGGCCATTTTTGCTTGGGCGTCCAATTGTCCGGAATGAACACCTGATATTTGTACGTTACACCCTGGAGCGTGATGGTCCGATCCAGAAAGCCCGTCTCATGATTTTTTGCAAAGACGGGAACTCCGATCGACAGACAGGTCAACAGAAACAGTAGGTGGCGCAGCCACACTTTCGCAGGCCTCCGGATGCCAAACTTTAGCATGATTGGTAGTTTTGACTCTCTCTGTTTGATGCATTCATATGCCTTACTCGCTGTATTCAAGATAGATAGAAACCGTTTGCGCTCCGATCGTATCTAACGTTACGAGGCCAATGGGCGAAGCAAAGCCAAAACCATCCGGAAGACGCCTGGAACTCGACGCGGTTCGCGGGCTGATGCTGGTATGGATTACGCTCACCCATCTCCCGACTGCTGCCAGCACGTACGTGAATCAGCCCTTTGGCATCGTATCTGCCGCTGAAGGCTTCATTTTTCTCTCCGCTCTCTTTACCGGCAGAATCTATTTTCGCATGGCCGAACACGATGGCTATCGCGCCACAATCTTCAAGTTGTGGAACCGCACCTTGCGTTTGTACGGCTACCACGCTTTGTTGCTGGCTTTCGTGTTTCTCGTTGCGGTACCCATCGCCTCTCGCGGCAACCGCCCAGGACTGCACAACCTCCTGGATTTTTACTTCTTTGCGCCAAAACGCGCCATTGGCGAAGCATTTCTTCTGATCTATCGCCCGCCGCTCCTCGACATTTTACCCATGTACATTATTTTTCTGGCCTTTACGCCCGCCGCTCTTCTGATCGCGCGCCGGTTCGGATGGAAACCCATTTTGTGGGGAGCTTTCGTTTTTTATTTCGTCGCGCAATTCGGTTTTCGCAGCGCTGAACACAATTTCATGATGCGCTTCATCCCTACCCGGATCCCTCTCAATGAAATGGGGTCGTTCGACCTGTGGGCCTGGCAATTTCTGTGGATCGTAGGGCTGTGGATTGGGGTGCGCTGGGCACAAGACCGGATCCCGTTGGAGATTTGGGCCAAGCGCGCCGTGATTCCGGCCGCCATGCTGGTATGCGCGTTTTTCTTTTTGCGTCGCGAGATCTCCCACGGTTTTGAATTAGGAGCCGCTGAATTTCTTTTTGACAAATGGCATCTGGGAATCATGCGTCTGGTGAATTTCGCGGCGGCCGCTACCGTGCTTGTCTACTTCCAATCGGTCTTGAAGCCGCTGGCCATCAAGCCGCTGGTGCTGATGGGCCAATCTTCGCTGCAAGTATTTTGCGTACACCTGCTATTTTGCTTCGCGGGACTGACGTTGCTGGGCAACGCCTCGATGCTCAGTGGTTGGAAGCAGCTTGGACTGTTGACGGCCACCTTCACAGCCATGCTGCTCACGGCAATATTGTTCTCTAGGAGCGAGGCCAAGCAAGAACGCCAACCGGAGCTGGGAGTGCCACTTGAGCCTGGGCAGCCTGCCACGGCAGCCCGATCCGCTGCCGCTTAGTAGGGCAAGTTATGCAAACGGGTTACGAGTGGATTTAAGGCCCTTCGGGTCCGCTGTACTTGTGAGTAAGTTTTCGTCGAATATCCGGCCAAAACTCTTTCAGAACGATCGTCGCAGTGTCGTACGCAAGCTGGCTGCCCCAAACGTTAGCAGTATTAGACAACGTCTTATCGCCGTGGGGATGATAACTGTACGTTGAAATGCTTGCAGCGATCGCGCTGCCAAAAACCTCAGACGCGTTGAACTGGCTGCTTCCGGAGTCCGAGCGAATAATTACTATCCGGCTCATGGCGTAAAATGTGCGATGCCAAAAGCCGCCCTTACCAAGTTGATAAAAGCGCGGATCCTGGTGCAACACCGAGGGAAGAATTGCGGAGGTCCAGTAGTTTTCGATGGTGCCGTCGGCGGCAGCTGCTCCAAACCGCTTGCCGTAGCCAGCCGCGCCCTGGCCGTAGCCAGGCTCGCTGTCTTCCGCCTGGCTGACTGCCGCCAGGAAGCCATACCAGGGGATCTGGATGTAGTCAAAAGAAGACCGGGTCACCACCGCGAACTTTTGCTTGCTGGTCAGCGGCGGGACCTTGTCGGCACTCTCAAGCGTCAGGAAGTTCGGTAGAGCGAAGAATAGTCGGTCGTTGGACGTGGCCGGCGCTGCCGTTTCGGCTTTTTCTTCATCGGTCTTGTACTTCTTGGGCTTGTTCTTATCCTGTTGGTCTGCTTGCCAGGATCGCAGTGCAGGTTGCGCCGGAGCCGAAAACTGACCAGAGAGTGTCGGTTGCGGCACGGCCAATTGATCTTGTTGTGCAAGTACGGGTAGTGCAATCAGGAGAGCTGCGAGGGCTGGCAAGCGGAACCGCGGGCCCAAAGCGAGTCGGACATTCATCAAGCTAATCGTCTCATAAGCTCCTCGTTCGCGCCCAAAATCTCGATAAGACTTGTTGTATGTGTGTGCTCTAGCTGATCAGTTCGAACTCGCGTATCTGATCATCCTGAGCTCGGGCCTTAGCGGTACACCCGAACTCCTTACAAAAACCGATGGGCTGAGACTGCCTATACTTCGGTGCTGGCGCTATGCGAGACTCGCACTGCTGTGAGGAGCATCGCTCATGAAGCTATCGGAAATTGCCCGCAAGCTGGGTTGCAGTGTCGAAGGCCCGCAGGACACGGACGTTACCGGCGTGGCTGGGATTGACCATGCCAAGCCTGGTCACGTCACGTTCTTTGCCAACCGCCGCTACTTCCCCTTGTTGAAAACGACGCAAGCGTCAGCCGTGTTACTTCAACCGGGCATAACGCTGGAGAGAGCGCCGGGTGCGCCCGCAATCTCCGCGCTGCGTAGCGAAAACCCCTATTTCGACTTCGCGAGAACCATCGAATTTTTCTACCAGCCGCCAACCTACGCCCCGGGAATTCACCCTACGGCCGTGATTGCCAAGCGTGCGCAAATCAGCGAAGGCGTCCACATCGGGCCCTACTGCTTTGTCGATGAAGAAGCGCAAATCGGCCGCAACGCCGTGCTGCACAGTTTCGTTACGATCTATCGCGGGGCAAAAATTGGCGCGGACTTTCTCGCCCATGCGCATGCAGTGGTTCGAGAGTTCTGCGTCATCGGCGATCGCGTCATTCTACAAAATGGAGTAGTCATCGGTGGTGACGGGTTGGGCTTCGCAAAACGAAAAGATGGAAGTTGGTACAAAATTGCCCAATCCGGCGTCGCCGTTCTCGAGGACGACGTAGAAGTACAGGCCAATGCCTGCGTGGACCGCGCCACCGTGGGCGAGACGCGCATCGGCCGCGGGTCCAAGCTGGATGACCTGGTGCTCGTAGGGCACGCTTCCAAAGTCGGCAGCAACGCGATGTTGTGTGGCCAGGTTGGTCTGGCGGGCTCTACGCACATCGGCCATGGAGTGATTCTCGCCGGGCAGGTCGGTACCGCGGGACATCTGTCCGTCGGTGACCACGCCGTGGTTACCGCCAAGAGCGGAATCCCCAACGACGTTCCCGCGCGCGCCATGTATTCCGGTTATCCCGCGGTCGACAACCGACAATGGCTGAAATCAGTCGCGGCGCTAAACCGCTTGCCGGAACTGCAAAAACGCGTTTGGGAATTGGAAGTGGAAATAGAAAAAATAAAATCGGGCAAAAGCCAGTTGCAGAGTTAGTTCCGCGAACCTATGCTGCTCCGGGAAATCCTATTGGCCGCTGGTCCGGAGGAAGAGCGGCGGCCAAAGTGTCGTGCACCAGGTCCTTTAACTTATCGCGAGTCTCCAGGGTGTACGCCGACGCGTCGATAGGCGACAAAAACTCCACCACAATTTCGCCCGGCCGCAGAACCAGAGAGCGCTTCTTCATCAGCCGATGAGCGCCGGAGCACGCCACCGGCACAATGGGCGCGCGGGCTTTGATGGCCATCACCACTGCGCCTCGCTTGAATTTTTGCAGCCGTCCGTCCGGGCTGCGCGTGCCTTCCGGATAAATTAAAAAAGATTGCCCGGCACGCAGTTCTTCCGTGGCTTTGTCCAGGCTGGCTATGGCGGAGTCCCGGCCATCACGTTCGATGGGAATGAAGTGCGCGAGTCGGAAAGCTTGTCCCACAATGGGCCAACGAAAAAGCGATTCCTTCAAAAGGATGGCAATGCGTCGGGGAATCGCGCCGACGATCGCGGGAGCATCCAGGGTGCTGGTGTGATTCGCGGCAAAAAGGCAGGCAGCGGCGGGAATGCGCTCTGTTCCCATGACCCGCACGCGCACGCCGGCGGCACGCACAAAAAACATCACGCCGCCGATGCCGGCGCGATAAAGGGGATCCGGATTACGGGTAAGCAGCGTGTACACCAGCAGCGGCGGACCGACAACCAGTATGTACAGCGACATAAAAATACTCACTAGGAGAGTACGAATCATGGAATGTTCAGCACCGCTTGGAATTGAACCGCGGAGCTCTGACGGGCTGGCATCAGGCTCGCTTAATTTGACGCGTGAAGTGTCGCTGCATCTGTCGTCCCATGAAGCAATCCCTCGCGGATGTGCCGCGCCTTGTCTCCCGCGCGAGAATCTTCGGCAAGGTCATAAAAAGTCTCCGCGATTTCACCGACGCGAAAATCAATTTTCAATTCAGCATCGTCACGCCGAATAACAAGATGCAACAATTCACCCGATTTGTGTTGGCGGAGCCAATCTGCAATGCGCCGAGGCGGTTCGCCGCCATTCCATTTCAAAATCAGGTCGCCGCTTTGCAGTCCCGCTTCCGCTGCCGCGCTGTTGGCATCGACGCTGCGAACGACCAGCGGTCCTTTGAGAGCGCCGTCAGCGGCGAAACCCAGCGCTGCGCGTTGGCGAGTAGTTTGGCGCAATTCCAAACCAGCCAGGGCAAATATGGCTTGGTACGGCAATGGGCTCGCACCAGCGACGTAATGTTTAAAGAAATCCTCGAACGAGCCACCCGCGACTTTCTCGGCGGTCAATTGCACGTCCAGACTGTCGCGATAGGGTTTTCCCGGCACGCCAAAATCGGCGTTCATCTCGCGCAGCACGTCATCCAGGCTTTTCGCATTGTCGGTGCGGTCGCGAATCAAAATATCCAGCAGCACGCCCAGGATTTGTCCCTTGGTGTAATACGAAACACTATATTCCGGATTTTCGTACAATGGATATTTCTCCAGCCAGGCGTCCAGGCTGGATTGCTCCGCGCTTTGCCAACGATTCGCAGCTCGCGCTTCCAGTTCGGTAATCTGCTCGCCCAAATCGTGATACAGCTGCTGCTTGCTCCAGAGGCCGGATCGCTCCATGGTGTACGACCCGTAGGTATTCGTGACGCCTTCGGCGAACCACAGCGCACGGGTGTATTGCTCTTTCGTGTAGTCGGCCGGGTACAAAGTTGCGGGGCGGATTCGCTTAACGTTCCACAAATGGAAAAATTCATGCGCGGCCAAGCCGGGGAGAGACTCAGGAGACGATACGAAGATTGCGGTGGACTGGGCATGTTCCATCCCACCTCCCGCGCCCGCCGCAGCTTTGCCCGTATGTACAATAAACGTGTAGCGCAAGTAAGGCGCCTTGCCCATCAGTTTTATTTCGTACTCGCAAATTCGCTTCAACTGGATTTCTATTTCCTTCTTCTTGTAGTTATCTCCGTGAATCACCACCCAGATTTCAGGGCTCATCCCTTGGAGTTGAAACTCTTCAAATTTCCCTGCTTCAATTGGGGCGTCGGCAAGCGCATCGTAATCGGCGAACTCCGAGGAAAACGCACGGGTTACGCCCATGGATTCCGACATTTGAACTCCAGGTCCTCCTCCCTTCCAGAGATCCGGGATATCCCCGAACACAAGTTGAACTTGCTCAGAGCGGCGCTCCGGCACATACATCAAAATCATCGCGGGATTGATGAAGGCATGCTCCCGATTCAGTTGCGTGGCAAAAGGGCCGGGCTCATCCCAGTAGATTGCGTATCGAACAGTGATAGTTTCGCGGCTACCTTGGCACCTGATACGCCAGGTCAGCTTGTCGATTTTTTCGATGGATGGCGGCTCGCTATCAGGCGCTATGGCGGGCCTCGTGTTCGCCCTTGGTTGCACCGCAGCTTGTCGAACTTCCAGCTGCTGGATGTGCGCGCTGAAGTCGCGAATCTGATACAGCGCGTTCCACGCCGGAATCTGGACGAAGACTTCATCTTCGACATCCGGAATGGTCATCGTTACGTGAAACAGATGCTGCTCAGGATGTGCCAGGGAAACGTGATACCGAATGGTAGCTTGCAGAGAGGAGCAAAATCCAAAATGGAGCAGGAGTGTTAAGAACGCGAAAAACCGTGCATCACGGAAAAGAGAACCAATCACCTGCTGTTGGCCTCGGACGGTACGCGAACCTCTTCACCGAGCTTCTTGATTAATTTTTCGCACAATCCATCAAAGTTGCCATTGGACATCACGAGCAACAGGTCACCCGGCTCGGCCTCTGCCGCTAACACGCCTGCAATTTCGCCGCTGCTGCTAAAAACGCGCGCTTCTTTTCCCCGCGAGCGGATACTTTGCGCCACCGTCTCGGGATCGAGGCGGTTGTCATCGCCGAGCTGATGCGAGCGAAACACTCCTCCAAGAATGACGCGATCCGCCAAGGCCAGCGCCTGCGGCAACGTCTCCTGGAAAATTTTGCGCCGCATGGAATTTGAGCGCGGCTCAAGAATGCCCCACAGCCGGCGCCCCGGCCAGCGCGCGCGAGCAGCCTCGATGGTTGCTTTTACCGCCGTGGGATGATGGGCAAAATCGTCGACCAACAAAACACCACCGAATTCTCCCTTCACATCCATCCGCCGCTTCACACTGCGAAAAGTCTTCAACGCCTTGCCAATGACTTCGGCGAGAATTCCTCTGCCCTGCGCAACAACAATGGCCGCAAGCGCGTTCAACACGTTGTGTTTGCCCGTCGCCGCCAGCACAAATTCACCAAAGCGTTGGCCGTGATGGGTCACGACAAAGCGCACGCCTTCCCTCTCAATCGCGACATCGCTCGCAATCCAATCGTTACCTTCGGCGAATCCGTACGTTTCCACTTGGCACAAAGCTTTCTGCGCCGCGCGACGCAAAGCCGGTCCCGACTCCGCGGTATCGCCCCACATCACCGCTCGACCCCGTCGCGGCACCAGGTTCACCAGCCGCCGAAACGCCAATTCGTAAGTCTCGAAGTCCGGATAAATATCCGCGTGATCGTATTCCAGCGAAGTGATGATCAGATCATCCGGGTGGTAGTGGAAAAATTTCGGCCCGCGGTCCCAGAAAGCCGTCTCGTATTCATCGCCCTCCAAAATAAATTCTTCGCCGCCTCCGAGGCCGTAGCTTTTGCCAAAATTCTCCGCCACTCCACCCACCAAAAAATTCGGATTCTTACCTGCCGTCTGGAAAATCCATGCCAGCATGGCCGTGGTCGTGGTTTTCCCGTGCGTGCCGCTGACCACGATAGAGTGTCGTCCGGGCAAAAATACTTCTTCCAGGATTTCCGGCATAGAGCGGTAAGGAATTTTACGGTCGAGCACTTCCTCCAGTTCCGGATTGCCCCGCGCAATGATATTCCCAACAATCGCAAGGTCTGGAGCAGGCGTCAAATTCGTGGCGTCAAACGAATGAAAGAAAGAAATGCCCAGGCTTTCGAGCAATGTAGAAGCCGGCGGATACACGCCCGAATCCGAACCTGTGACTCGGAACCCGCGCTCGCGCAACATTCCCGCAAGCGGCGCCATCGCCGAGCCCCCAATCCCGATTACGTGTATATGTTTGGAGTCCGTCATGCCACCACCGCCGCTTCAAGAATTTCCAGCACGCCTTTTCCTGTTGCTGACAAACGACCTTTCACGCCCAGTGGCACCGTTAACATTGGACGCATCGTGTGGCCAACAGGCGCTCCAAAAATAATCGGAACGCCGAGGGGCGCGAGTATCCTTTGGCACACCTCGCGCACCGTGGGGCTGCCTGCCATCGGCGCCTCGCACTCTGGAAAATCGCCCAGTACGATGCCGCGAACGTTCGCGAATTTCCCCGCTTGTCTGAGGTGCATCAAAGCGCGATCCACCTGCCACGGCTTCATTCCACAATCTTCCAGAACAAGAATCGCATCATCAGTTTCCAAATCCCACTGCGTTCCGATGGCCGTTTCCACAAGAGTCAAGCACCCGCCGAGCACCCGCCCGTCCGCTTGGCCTGGGTGCAGCGCCTCTCCCCGAAGATCGAGTGTCCAGCCGCTTTCCTTGTTTTGTAGCCCCGCTAGCAACGATTTTTGGTCATATCCTTTTGGCGCGCCAGAGCCTGCGTCTATTCCCGCGGCGAGCATCGGGCCGTAAAATGTGATCCATTGAAAGCGCTGCCACAAATAAATTTGCAGCGAAGTCAGGTCGCTGAAACCTAAAACTATTTTTGGATTCGCAGGCGCTGGAATATGCAATTCATCAAGCAGATAGTTCGAGCCATAACCACCGCGGGTCCCGACAAGCGCGGCCACGTCGTCACGCTCTAGCGCACCAACCAACTCGTCGCGACGACTAGTCATTGTCGCTGCAAAGTAACCTTCATTCGCGGTGGGAGCGCGTTCCGCAACTTTCCATCCGAGACGCGCTAACTCCGCCACGCCTGCGGCAATTCTGGATGTTTCGGCTGGCGATGCTGGAGCAAATGGCATCACCACGCTATCGTTGGTTAGCGCTCGTGGCTTACGCACATTGGCGTGTTCACTTGGCGATGCTGCCTCGCGCTTCATGGGCACTCCAGAACGGGCGTTCATCCCTGTTGCTGCCTCTCAACTGGAAGCATCTCGACAGTCACGCCCGGCCGCGTCAAAGCCGTGAGTATCTTTTCCTGCTTGCGCTGACTGACGTCCGCATCAAACTGAATCAGATTTTTCTGTCCGGCCATGGACACCTGAAAATTATCCAGCGTAATTCCAATGTTCGAAAACAATTTGTGAACTTCGGAAACCAGATCCACATTAGGATCGGTGGAAATACGGAACAACATGTATCGGGGCTTCAGGCCGAACCAGTTTTCCACGTACACCAAAAATACCAGCGCGAAAAGCACCAGCAAGCACGCAAATCCCGACGCCCGAAACAATCCTCCGCCAGCACCCATTCCCAGCGCGGCCACCACAAAAATGGTGGCTGCGGTGGTCAACCCAGTCACGCCGCCGCGATCGCGCAAAATAACGCCTGCGCCAAGAAAACCAATGCCCTGAACAATGTTGGAAGCAATGCGCGTAGTGCTGGCATCGCCTGTGCGCCTCGCGATCTCTATGGAGAGAATGGTGAAAAAAGACGCGCCCACGGACACACACAACCCAGTGCGCAACCCCGCTGGTCGACGATGGAAGGCACGCTCCGCACCAATCACCGCGCCCAGCAGAGCAGCCCACAGCAAGCGCACNATCATGTCGTTGAGAGGAATCATGCTTTTCGCTGGTGTCGCGAGCGAACCNCGGAAAAGTNTACAGTTTATAGCGAAAATTGCGTTAATTTCGCGAAGTGTCGTGCCCTTGCGTGTATCTCGCTGCGTTTTAGCGAGCGCAACCGGTCCAGCCCGAATTTTTCAACCGCAAAGCTGCCTAATACCGAGCCGTACACCATGGCGCGTCGCAAAGCCGCGTCATTCTTTTTCCCAGCTCCGGCAAGGTAACCCATAAATCCGCCCGCAAAACTATCCCCTGCCCCCGTCGGATCGTGAGGCTCTTCAAGCGGAAACGCCGGAACGCAAAATACCCCGCGCTTGTCGACCATCATGGCGCCGTATTCACCGCGTTTTACCACCAGCGTGCTCGGCCCCATTTTGAAAATATGCTTGGCCGCGCGCAGCAAATTGTGTTCACTGGAAAGCTGTCGTGTCTCAAAATCATTGATCATCAAAATATCCACATGCTTCAACGTTTCGCGCAGCTCCGCGTTGGTCCGCTCGATCCAGTAGTTCATGGTGTCGAGCGCTACAATTGTCGGCCTGTTCGTGACTTGCTGAAGCACGTCACGCTGCAGATCGGGAGCGATATTCGCAAGAAAGACGTGCTTGGACTTGCGATATTTTTCCGGCAGCTTGGGCTTGAAGTCGGCGAACACGTTTAAATCCGTAACCAGCGTTATGCGCTCATTCAAATTCTCGGAGTAGCGTCCGGACCAGAAAAATGTTTTGCCCGCTGCTCGTTCTAACCCTTCGATATCAATCGGGCGTCCACGAAATATTTCGGCGTCCTTCGACGTGAAATCATCCCCCACGATACCCACCAGGTTTACGTGCGTGAAGTGACTAGCCGCGACCGCAAAATACGTAGCGGCCCCTCCTAGCGCTCGCTCCACTTTTCCGTACGGGCTTTCCAGACAATCGAATGCCACCGAACCGACGACCAATAAGGACACAGTTTTCTCCTAGATATATTTGGCGAGTATGGCGGCCAGGCGCCTTTTGGTAGCCGGGGGAACCAGCTTTAGATCCGTGACCAACGCGTGTTTCAATGCCGCTCCACATTTGCAGGAGCGGTCTGTGGGCAACGCGCGCACCGCCTCACGCAAAACGCGCTGCGCATTTTCCGCATTCTGGTTCAGCGTGGCGATGATTTGCGCAGCAGTAACCGACTCGTGTTCGGGATGCCAGCAATCATAATCGGTAATCATCGCGATAGTTGAGTAACAAAGCTCAGCTTCACGAGCGAGTTTTGCTTCGGTGGCATTGGTCATGCCCACCACTTCAAAGTGCAACTGGCGATGCATGTTGGCTTCCGCGAGCGTGGAAAATTGCGGCCCTTCCATGCAAATGTATGTTCCACGGCGATGCACCTTCACAGCGCAATGCACGCAGGCATCGGCGAGTGCGCCCGATACCTGCGCGCAAGTAGGATGCGCGAAGGACACATGGGCCACAAGGCCTTCGCCGAAAAATGTGGACACTCGCTGCCGGGTGCGATCCACGAATTGATCGGGCACAAGAAATTCTCCCGGCCGCAAATCTTCCTGCAAGGAACCTACGGCGCTCACGGAAATGATGCGCTCCACGCCAAGCAATTTCATGGCGTAAATGTTCGCGCGATAATTTATTTCGCCGGGCAGAATTCGGTGGCCACGACCGTGGCGCGCCAGGAACGCCACACGCTTCCCTTCCAGTATTCCCAACACAATAACCTCGGAAGGATCGCCAAATGGAGTCTTAACCTTAATCTCGCGCGGGCTGGTCAACCCGGCCATTGAATAGAGTCCGCTCCCACCGATAATGCCAATGCTCGCTTGCGAAGCGGTTCTCGATTCCTTCGCGCCAGAGGGACTCTTCCGTTTTGCTACCGCCATGCAGCGTTCTCCCTGAAATTATTTGCCCAGATCGACAGGTTCAAATTCGATTTTGCCATTGCGGTCATGCAAGGTGGCAGCGGGAAAATCCGGATCGTGTCCAAACGCCACAATCCAACGTTGCGCCACGATTTCCGCGATACGCTTACGTTTCGTTTCCAGTGTTTGCAAAGGGTACAGATCGTATCCCGGCATCCAGGCTAGCGGCAGGTGATGTCGCGTGGGCAGCATATCCGCTACATAAATCACCGTGCGATTGCCGCCGGATATTTTTACCGCCTGGATATCCGCGTTATGCCCCGGAATGCGTACAACGGAGATCCCAGGAACAATCTCCACATCGCCATCGACGAGCCGCCATTGTCCCGCTTCCGTAACAGGTACAAATCTGTCCGCGAAGTAGCTTGCGCGGTCGCGCTCCGTCGGATTCATGGCGTGTTCCAGTTCCGCGCGCTGCACAATGTATTGGGCGTTAGGAAAGGTCGGCACATCGCGTCCGTCAACAACATGCGTATCTCCCCCGGCGTGATCGAAATGGAGGTGCGTGTTGATGACTATATCGACTTTCTCAGCGGGAACACCAACCCGCGCGAGCGAATCCCTCAAAGGATCGCCTTCCGGGATGCCATAAATATTTCGCAGCTTCGGTTCCCACTTGGTTCCGTTGCCGGTCTCTACAAGAATGATTTTGCCTGCAGCTCGCACCAGCAACGAATTGGCAGCCAATCGAATGCGATTGCGGTCGTCCGCGGGCGCTTTCTTTTCCCACAACGTCTTTGGCACGACACCGAACATCGCGCCGCCATCCAGATAAAAGTTTCCGCCGTGCGCGGGTAGAACTTCAACTTCGCCAAAATGCATCAGGCTTGGCCCCGGATGCCAAGGCCGCTTCTCGCAAGGATTTCACCGACGGCGGTAAACGGATCTTTGTGGCGCTCCGCAACTTCGTATGCCAATTTCTCGAGCTGTGCTTCGCCTGTCGCTCCGCCGATCGCGCGTTCCAGTAATCGCGACTCCAGCAGTTCCAGCAGGCGTTTTTTCCAATGCTCGACATGCTTTTTCTGCCGTTCGGGTCGCGATGCGAAATGCTCGCGAAATTTGGCAACCGTTTCGGCCAGCGCGTCGAGGCCCCGATTCTCGGATGCCACCGTTCGAACCACCGCCGGATGCCAGCCGTGCTGCGGCATCACTAGCGAGAGCATGGCCTTCAATTGTTGCTCCACGCGCTCCGCACCTTCGCGATCGCTCTTGTTCACCACAAAAATATCCGCGATTTCCATCAGGCCGGCTTTCATGTTTTGAATGTCGTCGCCCATTCCCGGAACCACTACGACAATCACGCAGTCCGCCAACCTAACAATATCGACTTCGTCCTGGCCCACACCCACCGTTTCGATCAATATCTGGCGCTTGCCCGCGGCATCCAGAAGCAGCGCCACTTCCGACGTGGTGCGCGACAAGCCACCCAAAAATCCCCGCGTGGCCATCGAGCGAATGAACACGCCGGTATCCGCGGCGTGCCCTTGCATGCGAATGCGATCGCCTAAGATCGCGCCACCCGAATACGGACTGGTCGGATCAACCGCGATCACCCCNACGGCTTCGTCTTGTTTGCGATAATGCGCCGCCAACCGATCCACCAGCGTGCTCTTGCCGGTGCCCGGCGCGCCAGTCACNCCGATCAGGTAAGCCTCGCCGGTATGCGGGAACAGCGCACGGAGCAACGGCTCGGCATTGGCGTCATGGTTTTCTATCGTGGTGATCGCGCGAGACAGCGCCCGCACGTCCCCGGCACGCACCTCTTCCGCCCATTTTTCAACCGCCTGCGCCATTTTTTCCTTTGGAGCTTTTCACAAAATGCCGCGAGCCTCGACGATTATTTCTTCCCTAGCAGTTGCCGGGCAATCACCAGCTTCTGGATTTCACTTGTGCCTTCGCCGATGGTGCACAACTTCACGTCTCGATAAAATTTTTCCGCCGGATAATCCTTGATAAATCCGTACCCGCCGTGAATTTGCACGCACTCGTTCGCCACACGCACGGCAACTTCGCTGGCAAACAATTTCGCCATGCTGGATTCGCGCGTGAAGCGCACCTCCTTTTTGTCCGCCAGCCAGGCCGCCTGATACACCAGCAATCGCGCGGCTTCCACATCCGTAGCCATATCCGCCAGCTTGAATTGAATAGCTTGAAACTCACTGATGGCCTGTCCAAATTGTTTACGTTGCTTGGCGTACTTTGTGGCCGCGTCGAGCGCTCCTTGCGCCATGCCCAGCGCCAGCGCCGCAATCGAAATACGTCCGCCGTCAAGAATCGCAAGACTGCCGGTGAAGCCCTCGCCCTCAGCCCCCAGCAGATTCTCGTGCGGTACGCGGCAATCACTAAAAATTACTTCCGAAGTGTCGCTAGCGCGCATCCCCAACTTGTTTTCTTTTTTCCCCGGTTTAAAGCCAGGCATGCCTTTTTCCAGGATAAAAGCGCTGATGCCGTGCGACCCCTTGGACTTATCGGTTTTGGCCATGGCCACGCAAATATCCGCGTAATGTCCGTTGGTCGTGAACGTCTTGGCTCCATTCAAGACCCAGAAATGTCCGTCGCGCACCGCGGTGGTCCGCGTCCCGCCCGCATCGGAACCAGCCTCCGGCTCCGTCAACGACCAGGCCCCGATCTTCTTACCTTGCGCCAGCGGCACAAGGTACTTCTTCTTTTGCGCCTCATTCCCGAATTTAAAAATGTGATTGCTGCACAACGAATTGTGCGCCGCTACAATGATGCCCACGGACCCATCCACGCGAGACAATTCCTCGATCGCGACGGCATATTCGATGTACCCCAGGCCCGCGCCTCCCAGCTCCTCGGGAAAAATCACCCCGAGCAAACCCATCTCCGCCAACTTGGGCATGATTTCCATCGGGAAATGAGACGCTTCATCCCATTCCATGACGTGCGGCCCGATTTCGCCCTCGGCAAATTCACGCACGCTGNGCCGCAGCTGTTTTTGTTCTTCGGTTAATCCGAAATCCACGCGCTCTCCTGCTTACCAGCCCACCGCATAATTATTCNTTTTATTTTGTTCGTCCAGCCAGGTCTTNAGCGGCGCGAAATAATCGNCCAGCGCGCTCGCGTCCAGTTGTTTCTGGCCGGTCAAAACTTCCAGCGCCTCGGGCCAGGGTTTGCTTGCGCCCAGCGATAGCATCTTGTTTAACCTGTCGCCGGCTGGTTTGTTGCCATAAATCGAGCAGCGATGCAGGGGCCCTGAGTATCCGGCCTCGCGGCAAAGCGCCCGCTGAAACTGGAATTGCAAAATGCGCGCCAGAAAATAACGCATGTACGGCACATTCCCGGGCACATGAAATTTTGCGCCGGGATCGAAATCCGCTTCCGTACGGTCGACGGGTGGAACTACCCCCTGGTATTTGCGAACCAATTCCCACCACGTTTTGTTGTATTCCTCGGGCTTCACCTGGCCGGAGAAGACTTCCCATCGCCACTTATCCACCAGCAACCCAAACGGCAGAAAAGCCACTTTTTCCAGCGCCTGCTGCAGCAAATAATCCACATCTTCGGAACTGGCCGGAACCGTCTCGATAAGCGCGATTTTCTTCAAATATTCGGGGGTAACCGACAGCGCGATAGTGTCGCCCACCGCTTCGTGGAAACCGTCGTTGGCGCTGTTTTGAAACAATGGCGGCTGGTTCGCATACGCGCGCTGGTAAAAATTGTGTCCAAGTTCGTGATGAATCACCCGAAAATCTTCTTCGGTAATCTGAATGCACATCTTGATGCGCAGGTCTTCTTTGGAATCCACGTCCCACGCACTCGCGTGACAGATCACGTCACGATCCGCGGGTTTGGTGAATAACGAGCGTTCCCAAAATGTCGGAGGCAGTGGCGCGAATCCCAGAGAAGTAAAAAATCCTTCCCCGTACTTCACCATCCCGCGCGCATCGGTGTGCCGCTCCTGCAATATTTTCGTGAGGTTGTAACTCTGCACCGGCTTGGGCGAATCCATCAGCGAGTAAACATTGTTCCATTCCTGGCTCCAGAGATTCCCCAGGAGTTGCGCCGGAATCGGCCCTTTCGCGGGCACCAACGCCGCACCATATTTTTTTGCCAGTTGTCCACGAACGTAAGCGTGCAAAGACACATACAGCGGCCGTAGTTGCTCCCAAAGCCGGTCAGCCTCGTTGGCGAACTGCTCTGGAGGCATGTCGTACATCGAACGCCAAATCCCGCCCACGTCCGAATATCCCAGCTCCCGCGAACCTTTATTTCCCAATTCCACGAGTCGCGCGTAACGCTGCCGCATGGGCGCACCAACCGCGTGCCATCCTATCCACGCGTTTCTTAATTCCTCAGGATCGCGACTGGTTGCCAGAATATGTTCAATCGCGGTGATGTCCATGCACTTGGCATCTGGGACCGGGTTGACCGGGCACCACTTACCCTTGCCGTAATCCCCCGCCAACGAAGTGGAAATTGTCGCCAATTCTTTCTGCTCCGCGGCGTTGGAAGGCGCGGGAAACCCGATAGACAATTTCACCAGCAACATTTTTCTCGCCATCTCCGGCGGCAGCTTGAGACTGTCAAAACGATGCGCCTTTTTCGCCAGTTCGACAGTTAAGGTGTTCACAACCTCGCTGGCGTCGGCCGCAATCTGATTCGTGTCATCGGTAATATAAGTTTCCTGCACCCAGGCGGCGCGCTGCGCTTTGTTTCCCAGATCAAAAAGTCGAGCCTCGGCGCCATCAAGAAACGCTTTCGCTTCCTCAATAGTCGGCGTACCCCCGTCTTGTTTCGCCGGCGCATGCTCTTGCGCCGAAATAATCTGCGAAAAGAGCAGTCCTGCGCCTAGGCATGCGAGCTTCAAATGCCGGCCAACAGCGGTGGTTTTCATGCTTTAGCCTTCCTGGTATTTGCCGCCACCTGGCGAATGATTGGCAGCGCTCGTTCGATTCCCGCGCGGTTGACGTCGCAATGCGTCACAAAACGGACCGAGTGCACTGCGGTATCCTGCGCCCAGACTCCATGCGGATACAACTCTTCACAAAACTCCACCGCGGTCTTCCCAGTTTGTGAACAATCGCAAATTACGATGTTGGTTTGTACTTCTGCCGGATCGATTTTCAATTGAGGAATCTTCGCAAGCCCCTCCGCTAGAAATCGCGCATTCTCATGATCGATATGCAAGCGTGACGGAGAATTTTGCAGTGCTACCAGGCCCGCAGCGGCAATCACCCCAGCCTGACGCATCCCGCCGCCAAACATTTTGCGATACACCCGCGCCTTATCTATAAACGCGCGTGAGCCGACCAACATCGAGCCAACGGGCGCGCCCAGGCCCTTCGACAGGCAAAACATCACCGAATCACACCCGCGAGTCATGCGCGCAACGGAATCGCCAAGCGCTACCGAGGCGTTGAAGACACGCGCGCCATCCAGATGCACTTTCAAGTTGATCGCGTGCGCGTGATCGCAAATGTCATCCACAGTCGCCGTGGGATACAACATGCCCCCGGCCATATTGTGAGTGTTCTCCAAACAAACCAGCGCCGTTTGCGAATCATAATAAACATGCGGCCGAATCACCGCTTCGATCAGCGCCCACGAGAGAATTCCATCTTGGCCGCGCGCAATCCGTGGCATGCAACCGGCTACAGCCGACATGGAGGCCAGTTCGTACAAATTCACGTGACTGCGCTCTTCACAGATCACCTCATCGCCGTGATGCGTCCACACCTTAATCGCGATGAGATTGCCCATGCAGCCGGTGGGTACGAATATCGCCGCGTCTTTACCAAAAAGCTCTGCAGCCTCACGCTCGAGGAGATTTACGGTGGGATCTTCCGCGTACACATCGTCGCCAACCTCGGCTTCTGCCATAGCACGGCGCATTTCCGGCGTAGGCCGGGTCACTGTGTCGCTGCGCAGGTCAACCACGTTCAAGGCCGGCGCGGAAGCCCGCGAGTTCATAGCCATCACTGGATCTGTTTCTGTTGCGCTCAAAACTCAACCTCCATGGCAGGATCTAAATTCCAAACTTCATCTCAGAAGCTCGACAAAAACCTCGTTCGACACACTGAGTCGCGAGGGCGCCAGCCGAACTACCGGACCGTTCCATTCCACCAGTCCAGAGGATGCCAGTGGATCGAAGCGCGATGCCAATTTTACGGCGTAATCCTTTTCTATTCGCGACACGTCGATGCCATCAAGTTGCCGCAGCCCCAGAAACAATTCTTCTTCGAGCGCGGCCTCGGGCGTCAATCGTTCTAGTTGCTCAACCGGCAAAAGCCCATTCTGCAGCACATTTACATAGCTGGCCGCGTCGTGCGCATGGGCCCACCGTTGCACACCTGAGAACGAGTGTGCGCCCGCGCCAAATCCCAGGTAAGCTTCGCGCCGCCAGTATTTCAAATTGTGGTGTGATTCGAATCCTGGTTTGGCCCAATTGGATATTTCATAATGGTGATAGCCCGCGGCAGAAAATGAACTCTGCGCCAGCTCATAAAATTCAGCCATCCGATCTTCGCTGGGCACCGCGTTGGCGCTATAACGCTTGCCGCCTTTCAAAAGCTCACTCCCCAGATGGCTCTTCTCGTCGACCTCCAGGATATAAACGGAAACATGCTCGGGAGCCAATCCGATAAGCCGATCCACAGATTCGCGCCAACTTTCCGGCGTCTGCAGCGGCAACCCGGCGATCAAATCGAAGCCGATATTCGCAATGCCCGCCTCGCGAAGAATGGGAACAGCGCGATAGATGTCCGCGCGCCGGTGCATGCGTCCGGAAGCGGCCAGCTCGGCGTCAGAAAATGATTGCACGCCGAAACTAACGCGATTAATTCCAGCTCGCACCCACGCGATGGCCTTCTGCGCATCGACAGTCTCAGGGTCGGCCTCCAGCGTCACTTCCGCTAGATCGCACCGAAACGAACCGCGAATGGTGTCCAGAATATTTTGCAGATGCGCAGGATCAAGCAAACTCGGCGTACCCCCGCCGATATAAACCGTATCCACGGTCGCGTTTTCCGAGATCGCGGAAGCGAGCTCAATGCCAGCAGCCAAATACAAATCACGGTAACTCTGGATTTCACGGCACACATTGGTCACGTAAGGAGCGAACCGCGAGGAGGAAACGACCCCAGTATGAAAATTACAGTACGTGCATTTCGTTTGGCAGAAAGGGACCTGCACGTAGATGCCAAGGCTGGTCATTTGCACAAAAACTTTAACACAGCGCCGCAATGCGCGCAGGCGGCAGTGGCCGCCATTAGGAGCCAAAAAGCCTCAGGCGCGCCGAAATTAGGCTTGCTCGGGGATAACTTTCACTTGCAGGTGTCGATCACGCGGCCCGTCGAACTCGCAAAAGAAAAGTCCCTGCCAGCGGCCCAATTTCAGCTTGCCGTCTTCCACAAATATCGTCTGACTAACACCAACCAGCACCGCCTTCATATGCGAATCAGAATTTCCTTCGGCATGCCGGTAAGGCCCTTCAAGCGGAATCAGGCGATCAAACGCGACTTCAAGATCGCTCGCCACATCCGGATCGGCGCACTCATTAATCATGATTCCCGCGGTAGTGTGCGGCACGTACACATAGCAAACGCCGCTGGCCACCCGCGACTTCGCAACTGCTTGCTGTACTTGCGCGGTCACGTCAACGAGTTGCGTGCGGCGAGATGTTTTTACTTTTAGCGTGTGGATTGGCACGAGGCACCAGGCTTCGCGATAAGTTAAGACAGCTGCACTATACCGTGGCGCCCAAGATTTTTGCTGCCGCACAGTTTTTGCAATTCCGTCAGTCCGCCAGGACCCCACCGCGCCAGAAATGGCAAAAGACAAAGCTCCCTCGATTGCAGAACTTTGTGCGGGTAGAGCAAATGTTCCAGAAATGTCTCATACCCCGCGAGCATATTGGCCTTGGCGTCCTGCGCGCGCCCGGTCTTGCGGCGCAGCTTGTCGATCTGGTACTCGATCTTTTTGCGAGCCGTCTCTACCGCTCCTTGCAAAGTAGGATCGAGCTTCTTCAGTTGACCGTGCAGCTGATCCAGCATTTTCATCACTTGTTTATGGTTGCGATCGAACTCCAGCGAAACGTCCTTCGGAACGGACGCGCGTTCCATTCTGCGGCGGACTTCTTGCGAGCCAGCCCAAATATCTTCCACCTTAAGTTTAAAGGCCCGCAATAATTTGGCAGCCTTGATATCCACCAGCGTGAAGTCCGGGCGCGGCAAAATCACTGGCATGCGTCCAAGTACATGCTTGTACACCACTTCGGATTGCGCAAAATAAGCAATTTCCGCCGCTCCTCCGATGTAACCAACGGTGGGCAGCAAATGGTCCTGCACAACGGCGCGTAAAAGCGCGCTGGGACTAAAATCCTCCGGCGTGCTTTCGATCGCTTTAAGCAACTCCGCGGTGGTCCACTGCTTTTCGCCCGCTTGAAATTTGCCACGGCCACTCGTTGCAATCGCCTTTCGCACTCCGTCGCTCGCCTTCGCCTTGTCACAGCATTGATCGCCCATGTAAAACAACAATGTGCTTTTTGTGGTAACTTTCACTTGCGCCGAAAAGCCCGCCTCTTCCAGTTCCTTGCCGCGGCGCAACAATTGTTCATTCAACGCGTCACGGTCTTCGATTGCTCGGCGATAAACGGGGGCGGCTATGCGGTGCAACGCAGGGTCCAGCGGATCAAGCAAAATCAGCCCTTGCTGCGAAAATATTCTGGCAAATAATTTGCCGAATGCGCTGCCGTACGTTTCGCCCCGGTTGTAGCTCTCCTTCAATAACTGCGCCAAAAGCACGCTGCCCTGTTTGACCAGCAGCTCAGCAGCTTCGTGGACTTGTTCGTCGATTTGCGGGCCCAGCAATATTTTCCCAACCGGACGTCCCGCATCCTGCTCCGGAGGAGCCACCAACTCAAAGCGCTTCAACTGCCCGTCTTGAAACCAGCTCACATGGCGGACTTCGTCAACGTCGTGGTCTTCCGTGGCCATCCAAAAGACCGGCACAGCCTCGGTCCCTGAACGCGTCATCTCATTTGCAACTTGAATGGCGCTCAACGCCTTGTAAAACGAGTACGCGGGACCACTGAAGAGTCCGACCTGCTGGCCGCTGACAATCGCCACCGCCCCTTTTTCCAAGCGGTCGAGATTCTCGAAAACCGCGGGTCCGGCGGCAAACGCGCTGTTCTGTACGCGCAGGCTCGCGGCCACTGTGCTGCGGCGTTCCTTGGGGAAATCCAGCTTGCGGGCTACCGCGGTAACCGAAGACATTTTCGGCTCATGCGCATAAAACGCTTTTACCTTTGAAAAATTATTCAGATATTCGAGGAATAGCTTCGACTGGTGGGGGAGGGTGTGGGACGCGAGGGCACGACAGTCCATGAGCCGTTAGATGATACCCGCACGGAAACGTCTCATCAAACGCCAGAATTATTACAACTCACGCGGAAGCCATAATGGGCTGCTCAATGGTGACCAAAATTGAGCTGATTCGCGACTTATGCTCGTCGGTGAGCGGCTGCAGCGGTAACCTGGGATTCCCGCCGCGATAACCGCGCTGGTCCATGACGAATTTGACCCCCGCGATGCCGAACTTCGAGACGATCTGGTTGGAGGCCCGCAGCAACACCTTTTGCAGCTCGCGGGCTTGGTCCATTTGGCCCTGGCGAAAGAGCTCATAAAGCGTCGTGCATTTCTCTGGGAGCGCGCTTGCCAAGGCCAGGATGGCCCCGCGTGCACCCACCGCGAGACACGGAAATACTGTAGCCGCGGCGCCTACCAGCACCTGAAATTGCGCTGGCGCGCCCGCTATCGTCTCCGAAATACGTTGAACATTCCCGGAGCTGTCCTTTATCCCGATGATGTTTTGATGTTCGGCGAGAGCGATAGTCTCGGGCGCTTCGAGCGCCAGTCCGGTAAAGATGGGCACGGAATAAAGTAATACCGGGATGGGTGATTCATCGGCGACGCGACGGTAATGCGCGATGAGCACTTCCGGTTTGTAAGCTGGCTTGTAGTAGTAAGGAGTCTTCACCAGCGCGACGTCATATCCCAAAGCAGCCGCTCGCTGCGTTCGTTCAATGGTTTCCGCGGTGGATTCCGCGCCGGTGCCCGCGATGAGTTTCTTTCCGGGTGCCGCCGCCTGTTTCACCGCGTCAAGTATGCCGTCCATTTCTTGGGACCGCAGCAGCACGGATTCTCCCGTGGAGCCGAGCACCACATACCCGGCGAGCGCGGTTTGGTTGTAGCGGCCAATGTTGTGCTTCATACCGTCGAGCGACACCGAACCATCCGCCGCGAACGGTGTCGTTAGAGCGGGATAAACTCCAGCTAAATCCAGCATTGAATTCCTCATGTCGGTTGCACCGTCAGCTTACAGAATTTAGGCGCCGCCGTCAGTCCGCAGAAGTCGGGCTCTGCGAAGCCGCCACGCTACCTCGGTGCAAATCCTGCAGCGCGGCAACTTCCGTGCCCTGTTCCAGCAAAGCCTGTATTCCACGAGCCGCCGCGTGCGCCGCTGCCAGGGTGGTGATACACGGAATGTTATAGCGAATCGCCGCGCGCCGAATAGATTTTTCATCGTAAAAGGACTCGCGTCCCAGCGGCGTGTTGATGATCAGATCGATTTTTCCGGTCTTCACCAGGTCCACGATGTTGGGCCGTCCCTCATTGACCTTAAAAACTTCCTGCGCTTGCACTTCAAAGTTGGCCAACGCTGCCGCGGTTCCTCGCGTGGCCAGTAGCTTAAAACCCAGCGCTTGCAATTCCTTCCCCAGGGGCCCAACGTGTTTTTTATCGCGGTCGTTGACGCTCATGAATACTGTGCCCTTGCGGGGTAAACGTTGCCCGGCCGCGAGTTGTGCTTTGGCGAACGCCAGCCCGTAAGAAGTGGAAATCCCCATGACTTCGCCGGTGGAACGCATCTCTGGTCCCAGAATGGTGTCCACACCGCGAAACTTGTTGAACGGGAAAACCGGCGACTTCACGGAATAAAATTCATGGACCGCAATTTCTGAAACACCGTGATGCACAACCAGCGGCAATTTCATGGTGGACAGTTTCTTGCCCGCCATCAATCGCGCCGCAACTTTCGCAATGGGCACTCCCGTGGCCTTGCTAACAAACGGCACGGTCCGCGACGCCCGCGGATTCACTTCCAGCACATACACCGTGTCCCGCTGAATCGCATACTGCACGTTCATCAATCCCACAACTTTCAGAGCCAGCGCAAGCCGCTTCGTATATTCGCGAATGGTGTCTAAAATCTTGGGCGACAAGCTGACCGGCGGCAACACACAGGAAGAATCGCCAGAGTGCACCCCGGCTTCTTCGATGTGCTCCATGATTCCGCCAATCACCACTTCCGTTCCGTCGCACAGCGCGTCGACGTCCACTTCTGTTGCTTCTTCCAGGAATTGATCAATCAGCACTGGACGCGCCGGACCCATTAGCGCCGCCTGCGCCACATATTCCTGCACGGTATTCACGTCGTAAGCAATCACCATGGCCCGGCCGCCCAAAACATAGCTGGGGCGCACCAGAACGGGCATGCCAATTTCGCCGGCAACGCGCGCGGCTTCCTCAGGAATCAACGCCGTGCCATTTCGCGGCTGATGAATTCGCAGTTCGTCGAGCAATCGTCCGAAGCGGCGGCGATCTTCGGCCAGATCAATCGATTCTGGTGCGGTGCCGATGATTGGCACCCCATTGCGTTTCAACTCCAGTGCCAGGTTCAGCGGCGTCTGCCCGCCAAACTGCACGATCACGCCGTGAGGCTTTTCCCGCTCCACCACCGCCAAGACATCTTCGAGCGTCAACGGCTCAAAATACAGCCGGTCCGAGGTGTCATAGTCAGTCGAAACCGTTTCCGGATTGCAATTGACCATGATGGTCTCGAAACCATCTTCGCGCAGCGCAAACGATGCGTGGCAGCAGCAATAATCGAATTCAATTCCCTGCCCGATGCGGTTCGGCCCGCTGCCCAGAATAATGATCTTCGGACGCGACTGCGCGTCGGATTCATCCTCGTCCTCATAGGTCGAGTACATGTACGGAGTAAACGATTCGAATTCGGCAGCGCAGGTATCCACCCGTTTGAAAACCGGGCTGACGCCATAACGCGCACGCTGCAACCGCACCGCGGCAGCAGTGGTCTTCCACATCTGCGCAAGCTGCTCGTCGCTCGTGCCGTGACGTTTTACTTCGCGCAATAATTCCTTCGAGGCCGTTTCCACGGTGACTTTAGCGGCGCGGCGGTTCATGGCGACTATTTCTTCGATCTGCTGAATGAACCACGGGTCGATCTTGGTCAGCTCGCAAATTTCTTCTGAAGACAAACCGCGTTCCACGGCCGTCAGCAGCCAATGAATGCGGTCTGGGCGCGGCGTCGCTAGTTTTTCGCGCAACAAGGAATCGGGCGTATCCGCGGGCGCCCGCCATGGTGTGCTGGGCTCAAGTGAACGAATACCCTTCTGCAGCGCCTCCTTGAAGGTCCTGCCAATGGCCATTACTTCGCCGACGGATTTCATTTGCGTTCCGAGCGTGCTGTCGGCGCCGGGGAATTTTTCGAATTGCCACTTGGGAATTTTCACCACCACATAATCGATGGTCGGTTCGAAACACGCAGGAGTTTGCTTGGTGATGTCGTTGGGAATTTCATCCAACGACATTCCCACCGCGAGCCGCGCGGCAATCTTTGCAATCGGGAATCCCGTAGCTTTGCTGGCCAACGCCGAGCTGCGCGACACGCGCGGATTCA
>JGI12053J15887_10000006_pt1 | contig 48317 bp, 49 predicted proteins | sample MedBloCAOM1_O3_FD_15887 | JGI IMG/M metagenome (IMG submission 15887)
GCGCAACCTCGCGTCGGCCGGCTCTGCCCTCGATCTCCACGACAGCGTCGAGNGCGACCAGCGGCACGCAGAAATCCGACGGATGGGTGGCGATGCAGGCNACGCTCCAGCCGAGCACGGCGTGCAGTCGGTTTTCGCCGTCGCGGGCAGCGCAACCCGTGCCCGGTTCGCGCTTGTTGCAGGCGCTGGCGACGTCGTAGAAATACCCGCATCGCGTCCGCTGCAACAGATTGCCGCCGACGGTTGCGGCGTTGCGAAGCTGCGCCGATGCGCCGGACAGAAGCGCTTCGGCCACCGCGGGATAGGATTTTGCGAAATCCGGATCGTGCGCGAGATCGGCATTGCGAACCAGCGCGCCGATGCGGATGCCGCCATCGGGCAGACGCTCGATGCGGTCGAGCCCCGGCAGACGCGTGACGTCGACGAGACGGTTTGGACGCGTTACCCCGCCCTTCATCAGGTCCAGCAGGTTGGTGCCGGCCGCGAGGTACGCGGCACCTGGTTCGGCCGCGGCCGCGATGGCATCGGAGATGGTCGCGGGCCTGAAATAGTCGAAGTTGTTCATGCGGAGCGCCTCTGGTCGGCCTCGACGAGGCTTACGTTGATCTGTGCATCCAGCACCGCGTCTGTGATTCCGGAATAAGCCCCGCATCGGCAGAGGTTTCCGCTCATGCCTTCGCGTACGCGTTCCGGATCATCCCCGGCTTGCCCTTCCCGGATCAGGCCAATTGCGCTCATGATCTGGCCGGGCGTACAGAAGCCGCACTGGAAGCCGTCATGAGCGATGAAAGCGGACTGGACCGGATGCAGTTCGTTGCCGCGAGCGACGCCCTCAATGGTGAGGATTTCGGCGCCGTCGTGGCTGACCGCCAACGCCAGGCATGAATTGATCCGTCGCCCGTCGACCAGAACTGTACAGGCGCCGCATTGGCCGCGATCGCATCCCTTTTTGGTTCCTGTCAGGTCGAGACGCTCACGCAGCAGATCGAGCAGCGTGACGCGCGGGTCGCCGAGCTCGACGTCCCGCCGCACACCGTTAACGGTGAGGCTGATGGAGAGATTCATGCAGTGCTCCGATCGATGCTATGGTCAAAATCGGATCGCGGCCGCCGCGGTCGATCGACGGGCATGTCCGAGTTTGGCGCTTATCGAGATATACGGAGGCATCCTCCGCTTTTCAAGAGGACAAGGACAACAAAGCATGATCCGGAAAAGTTGGAACCGGTTTTCCGAAAAGATCATGTTTAAACAAAAAGAGCATGGTCCGGAAAAGTGGCAACCGGTTTTTCCTCGGGACAAACGCGAAGCGTTTGCCCAGAAATCGTGCTCAAACAAAGAGATGAGATCATGATCCGGTTCAATCTGATCGGATCATGACCTAGATTAGTCAGATGGCAGATCGGTCCGCAGAAATTGTTCGCAAGCCCCGCGCCGATGCGGTTCGCAATCGCGAGCGCGTGCTGGAGGCCGCGAAGGCTGTCTTCAGCGCCGGTGGTCCGGACGCGAGCCTGGAGGCTGTCGCAAGACGAGCCGGTGTCGGCATCGGGACGCTTTACCGTCACTTCCCGACTCGCGAGGCCTTGTTTGAGGCGGTCTATCGGCGCGAGGTACAGCAGCTCAGTGAGTTGGCGGAACAGTTGAAGAGCGAGGCTGATCCGGTCGACGCCTTGCGTCGCTGGCTGCGATCCAATGTCGAGTTCGTTGCCACCAAGAAGGGCATGGCGGCTGCGCTGGCCCTCGCCGTGCATGGCTCGTCGGAACTCTACGTCTATTCGTTCGACCGCCTGACCAAAGCCGTTGGCGCCTTGCTGGACCGCGCCGTCGCGGCCGGCGAGATACGCGCCGATATCAGTCCCGAAGACCTTCTGCGGGCCCTGGTCGGCATGTGCTACATGCACGACCAGCCCGGCTGGCAGAAGAGCGTCATGCGGCTCCTAGACGTCTTCGTCGATGGCCTTCGCGTGCAGACCAATATCGACAGACCGACGACGTTGGTTTCGCGCCCTGTCGATGCCCTAGAGGGCGCGAGGGCGAAGCCTCGGCGGTCTGGATCACCTAAGAGCCGCAAGTAAATATCGGGCAATCGCGATTTGGCGCCGAGGTCGCGCCGTCGTCAGAGTCGGCTACGGCTGCTGGCGACCTGACCCGTTGCAAGCGGCCGTCAATTGGCGTTAGCAAGGACCCCAATTGGTGCCAATTCGCTGCACCCCGGAGTGACGAAGATGAATCCATCGGTCACTGAGTTCATCGCAACCGAAGCGCGCTTTGGCGCGCACAACTACGAGCCGCTCGGCGTCATTCTGTCGCGCGGCGAAGGCGTCTGGGTGTGGGATACGCAGGGCAATCGTTATCTCGACTGCCTCTCCGCCTATTCGGCTGTCAACCAGGGTCACTGCCATCCGAAGATCCTGGCCGCTATGATAGAGCAGGCCGGCAAGCTGACGTTGACCTCGCGCGCCTTCCACAACGATCAACTGGCCCCGTTCTACGAGCAGATCGCGGAGTTGACCGGCTCTCACAAGGTGCTGCCCATGAACAGCGGCGCCGAGGCAGTGGAGAGCGCGGTCAAGTCCGTGCGCAAATGGGGTTATGAGGTGAAGGGTGTGCCGGATGGGCAAGCCGAGATCATCGTCTGCGCCGACAACTTCCACGGACGTACCCTCGGTATTATCGGCTTCAGCACCGACGCGGCGGCACGTGATCATTTCGGGCCGTTCGCGCCGGGCTTTCGGATCATCCCCTTCGGCAACGCCGAGGCGCTGGAGCAAGCGATCACGCCAAACACGGTCGCCTTCCTCGTCGAGCCGATCCAGGGGGAGGCCGGCGTCGTCATCCCGCCATCTGGTTATTTCACGAGGGTACGCGAGCTCTGTACCGCGCATGACGTGATGCTGATCCTTGACGAGATCCAGACCGGGCTCGGCCGCACCGGCAAACTGCTCGCCGAGCAGCACGATGGCATTGAGGCCGACGTGACGCTACTCGGCAAAGCGTTGTCCGGCGGCTTCTATCCGGTGTCGGCCGTGCTTTCGAACAACGCGGTGCTCGGCACCCTGAAACCCGGCCAGCACGGCTCGACCTTCGGCGGCAACCCGCTCGCCTGTGCGGTGGCGCGGGCAGCCCTGCGCGTGCTTGTCGAGGAGGGGATGATTGAGAACGCGGCCGTCCAGGGCGCGCGCTTCCTCGATGGCCTGAGAAGCATCCGCACCAACACGATCCGCGAGGTGCGCGGACGCGGCCTGATGCTGGCGGTCGAGCTTCACCCGGAAGCGGGCGACGCACGTCGCTACTGTAAGGCCCTGCAGGACCGAGGCATTCTTGCCAAGGATACCCATGGACACACCATCCGCATCGCCCCGCCACTTGTCATCACCAGCGACCAGGTCGATTGGGCGCTGGAGCGGATCGAAGCCGCGTTGAGGCAGGATCTCTCGTGATGGAAACGCTGGGAATTCGGCGAGGGAACAGACTGCTCACCCGTGCGTGAAGTCGCCGGGCTTCAATCCGAGAGCTTTGACAGCTGCTTCCGGAAGCGGTCCCCACGCTTCGACCCTCTCATTCGGGGCCATCATTACACCGATAATTGCCTTGGCCTTTGCCGGATCCTGTTCAGCCACATAATAGACCGAGCGAACAGGTGAACCGCCTTCTAACGGTTCAGTCGTTACGAGGACAACCTGACCATTTGCCATGCCCTCATATACCATCGCCGCGATGCCGTTTCCACGATCGTCGAAGGGTCGGAGCAAGCCCTTCGTTGAGCCAATCGCGAAAATCGTTTCGGCCAATCTCAGGGCGCCGCCGAGACGCAGTTTACCCAGAGCACGACCGCCTTGGACTCGGCTGAAGGATTGCTGAATCGATGCGGGCGGCGACTGGCGAAGCGGAAGCTGTCACCGTGCTTGAGCGTCCAGCTTTCGGTATCGACGGTGAGTTTCATTTCGCCCTCGATCACAAGGCCTGCCTCCTCTCCGTCATGCGTATAGAGTTCGTCGCCGGTGCTTGCGCCGGGCTCCATGTGGACGAGAAACAGATTGAGACGGCTTTCCGATCCGGCCGGACTGAGCAGTTGCTTGGAGATGCCGGTGCGCCACAGGTTCAACTTGGCGCGCTGGCGTTCGCGGGTGACGACAGCATCCGGTGCGGCGCTGGTGGTCTCCTTGGCACCGAACAATCCGGCAAGCCCCACGCCCAGCACGTCCGCGAGCGTCGCCAGCACCCGCAGCGAAGGCGACGACAGGCCGCGCTCGATTTGGCTGAGAAAGCCAATCGACAGATCGGTGCGGGCGGCAACGGCTTCAAGCGACATGGCGCGGGTTCGCCGCAAATCGCGGATACGTTGTCCGACCGCGACATCCATCTTTGGCTCCGCCTTGGCCGCCGCTTTGCCCATTCGCTTGCCACCGCTCACGTCAATCCGCCTTCTTCATGTGCATGAAAATTCCTTGCGTGCTGGTTGGCAATGTGACCATAATTTCACAATGGTGAAAATAGGCTTGGATGGCGAAACCCACAATTCGCTGTTTGTTGTAGACGGAATGCGCCGGCCGGTGCCCAAACTTCTGAGAGGTACGATGCTTTTCAAACGTCTCGTTCAGGCCGCTACCGCGGCACTCGTCCTTGCCGTCGCCGCGCCTGGGTCGGCGCAGCAAGTGCTCAAGGTGGGCTCGACCGCGACCGGTGTGCCCTTCACCTTCCTCGACACCAAGACCAACAGCATTCAGGGCGTGATGGTCGATCTCATCACCGAGGTCGGCAAGGATGCCGGCTTCCAGGTCCAGATCGAGCCGATGCAGTTCTCCACGCTGATCCCTTCGCTGACCTCGAACAAGATCGACATCATCTCGGCGGCGATGTTCGCCACAGCGGCGCGCAAGGAAGTGATCGATTTCTCTGATGCGGTCTACACCTATGGCGAGGGTCTCTTGGTGCCGAAGGCCGACAAGAAAGACTATGCCACGCCGGAAGATCTGAAGGGCGAGGTGGTCGGGGCCCAGGTCGGCACCGCCTTTGTCGATGCGTTGAAAAAGACGGGATTGTTCAGTGAGGTCAAGGTCTACGACACCATTCCGGATATCCTGCGCGACGTGAACACCGGCCGTCTCAAGGCCGGTTTCGCCGACTACCCGATCCTCGCCTACAATCTCAAGCAGGGCGGCTTTCCGGAGGTTCGTATGGTTGAAGCCTACAAGCCGACCATGGTCGGTACGGTCGGGATTGGTGTCCGCAAGACCGATCAGGATCTGCTCAAGAAGATCAACGCCTCGCTCGCCAAGCTCAAGGCGAATGGCGCGGTCGACAAGATTCTCGACAAATGGGGGCTCAAGGCACAGGGCGCCTGAGCATGAACGGACGAATGGGGCATCGGCTTTGTGCTGAGAGTGAGCCGAACCAGAGAAATAATGCGCGATCGTGATTCAATTCTGGCTTGGGCGAGCAAGGCGCAACGCGTGATTTGAACCGATGCAAAATTTCCTGCGTGACGCCACCGAGTTCTTGCCGATCCTGCTGCAGGGCGTATGGCTGACGATCCTCGTCACCATAGGCTCGCTGCTCCTGTCAACAATTCTCGGGCTGCTTTGGGCGATGATGCGGGTCTCCGGCGTGGGCGCTCTGTCCAGGCTGAGCGCTGGCCTGATCAACGTGATCCGCGGCATCCCGATCATCGTCCTGCTGTTCTATCTCTACTTCGTGATGCCCGACTTCGGCATCGCACTGACCGCGCTGCAGGCTTCGATCCTTGGCCTCGGCATCGCCTATTCGGCCTACCAGGCGGAGAATTTCCGCGCCGGCATCGAGGCGATCGACAAGGGACAGATTGAGGCCGCGCAGACCATCGGCATGGGCTGGTGGCTGACCATGCGTCGCGTGGTATTGCCGCAGGCGGTACGTATCGTGCTGCCGCCCTACGGCAACATCATGATCATGCTTTTGAAAGATTCCTCGCAGGCATCAACCATTACGGTTGCCGAACTCGCATTGCAGGGCAAGCTGATCGCCTCCTCGACGTTCAAGAATACCAGCGTATTCACGCTGGTCGCGCTGATGTATCTCACCATGAGCATCCCGCTCATCCTGCTGGTCCGGCACTTCGAGAAGCGAGCGAACCGCCGATGATCGAGTTGAGTAACGTCCACAAGAGCTTCGGTTCGCTCGAGGTGCTCAAGGGCATTACCGCCTCGGTCGAAAAAAGCGAGGTGGTCTGCATCATCGGGCCGTCGGGCTCGGGCAAGTCAACCATTCTGCGCTGCATCAACGGCCTGGAAAGATACGACGCCGGCGACATTCTGGTGGAGGGGGCGCGGGTCGACAGCAATGCACCATCGATCGTCGCGATCCGGACCCAGGTATCGATGGTGTTCCAGCGCTTCAATCTGTTTCCACACCGCACGGCAATCGAGAACGTGGTCGAAGGGCCGATCTATGTGAAGAACGAACCACGTGCCGAGGCGCTTGAGCGCGGCCATACCCTGCTGGCGCAGGTGGGCCTTGCCGAGAAGGCCGACGCCTATCCGGCGCAGCTTTCGGGTGGCCAGCAGCAGCGTGTCGCAATCGCCCGCGCGCTGGCGATGCAACCCAAGGCGATCCTGTTCGACGAGCCAACTTCCGCGCTGGATCCCGAACTCGTCGGCGACGTGCTTGGGGTCATGCGCAAGCTTGCCGACGACGGCATGACGATGGTCGTCGTCACCCATGAGATGGGATTTGCCAGGGACGTGGCCGATCGGGTGCTGTTCATCGACGGCGGCGTCATCGTCGAGCAGGGAGCGGCGAAGTTGGTGCTCGACCAGCCGCAGCATGCGCGGACACAGGATTTCCTGCGCCGCGTGCTGCATCCTTTGTGACGCGAACCCCTCGGGATGTTGCGATGATGGTGACCCACAATCCGCTTGCGCTGCCGCCAAGCCTTTATGCTGATACCGCCGTCCCGCCTGTTGCGACGCCTCCGCTCGACTCCGACAGGACCGTGTCGGTCGCGATCATTGGTGGCGGGTTTGCCGGACTTTCGACGGCGCTGCATCTTGCCGAGCAGGGGACCGACGTAATCGTGCTCGAAGCACGGGAGCCGGGTTGGGGCGCATCGGGCAACAACGGCGGTCAACTCAATGCGGGGCTCAAGCTCGATCCCGACACGATCGAAGCGACGTTCGGCGCCGATCTCGGCCGGCGCATGATCGCTTTCGCCTACAACACACCGACCTTCGCGCTCGATCTTATCCGCCGTCACCACATCGCCTGCGAGGCGCGGCAGAACGGCACGTTGCGGGCCGCCTATCACGAGGTGAGCGCAGCGGCCATCGAGAACACCGCGGAGCAGTGCATCCGGCGCGGCATACCGGTTACCTTACTCGACCGCAACGCCGTGCGAGAGGCCACGGGAACTGATCGATACCTCCGCGCCATGGCGGACCGACGCGGTGGCGATCTGCAGCCGTTGAGCTATGCCCGCGGTCTGGCGCGTGCCGCGATCGCCGCCGGTGCCGCGGTTCACGGCCAGACGCCCGCGACGTCGTTGCGGCGCGAAGGCGGACGATGGCGCATCGATACGCCGCGCGCGGTGGTTCGAGCCGAGAAAATCCTGATCGCAACTAACGGTTTCACGGACGATCTCTGGCCCGGCCTGCGCCGCACCATCGTGCCGGTGTTCAGCGCGATTGCGGCAACCGAGCCTCTGCCCGACGATATCGCGCGCCAGATTATGCCCATGCGATCGGTGCTGTATGAAAACGGCCGTATCACCGTCTATTATCGCGTCGATGCATCGAACCGCCTGCTGATGGGCGGTCGTGGCCCGATGCGATGGATTCGCCATCCATCTGCGGTCGATTATCTCATGCGTTATGCCGCCCGGCTTTGGCCGCCGCTTCGAGGTATCCGTTGGACCCACGGCTGGAACAGCCGGCTCGCGATAACCGCCGATCACTTCCCGCATGTGCATGAGCCCGGTCCCGGCGCGCTGGTCTATCTGGGCTGCAACGGCCGTGGCGTTGCGCTGGCAACGGCAATGGGGCAACAACTTGCGCGCAGGCTGGTCGAGGGCGAGGCGGCCGAGATCGCCTTGCCGATTACAACGCTTAAGCCAATTCGCTTCCACGCATTATGGCCCCTGGCGGTGAAGAGCGTCGTGCTCTACGGGCGAATTCGCGATCGCCTCGGACTGTAGTGCATTGATACTGACGGTGCGGACCCCGAAAAAAGATCCCTCCCGGATCGCGCTGCATGCGTTTAATAGACCTGAACAAGACATTGAGCTAACATGTAATTTGCGCGTGCCTGCGATTTAAACCATCCCTCAACAAGATCTGGATATGTCCAAAACGATCGAATTCGACTACGTCATCGTCGGCGCAGGCTCGGCTGGATGCGTGCTGGCAAATCGCCTGAGCGCGGACGGAAAGAATTCGGTGCTGCTGCTCGAAGCTGGTCCGAAGGACAGCAACATCTGGATCCACGTGCCGCTCGGATACGGCAGACTGTTCAAGAACAAGAACGTCAACTGGATGTACCAGACCGAACCGGAACCGGGACTGGACGGGCGAACGATCTTTCAGCCGCGCGGCAAGGTCCTCGGCGGATCGAGTTCGATCAACGGCTTGCTTTATGTCCGCGGCCAGCACGAGGATTATGATCGCTGGCGCCAGCATGGCAACAGCGGCTGGGGTTTTGACGACGTCCTGCCGTATTTCAAAAAGGCAGAACACCAGCAACGCGGCGCCAACGACTTCCACGGCGTTGGCGGTCCACTGCCGGTTTCCGATTCAAGACACTCAGATCCTCTCTCCGAGGCGTTCATTGCTGCTGCAGCCGAGACCGGCATACCCGTAAATCCCGACTTCAACGGCGCATCTCAGGAAGGTGCGGGGTTCTTCCAGACCACGACGCGGCAGGGGCGAAGAGCGAGCACTGCGGTATCATATCTTCGCACCGCCAAGAGCAGAAAGAACCTGCACATCGAGACTTCGGCGCTGGCGCAGCGCATCCTGTTTGAGGGACGTCGCGCTGATGCCGTTGAATACCGCAAGGCGGGTGCGCTGCGCACGGCGCGGGCGCGAAAGGAAATATTGATTTCAGGCGGCGCGTATAACTCGCCGCAATTGNTGCAGCTCTCCGGTGTCGGGCCCGCCGAACTGCTGCGAAAGCATGGCATCGATGTCGTGCGCGATGCACCGGGCGTAGGGCACGATNTGCAGGATCACATGCAGGTCAGGGTGGTGATGCGTTGTGCCAAAAGCATCACGCTCAACGACGTCGTCAACAGCCCGGTTCGGCGCATTCTCGCCGGTGCACGATACGCGGCCTTTCGCAAGGGGCCACTGACGATAGCTGCCGGCACCTCGGGGGCATTCTTCAAAACCAATCCCCGGCTTGCGACGCCGGATATCCAGATTCACTTTCTCCCCTTCAGCACCGACAAGATGGGCGAAAAGCTGCATTCGTTTTCCGGATTTTCAGCATCGGTCTGTCAATTGCGCCCGGAGAGCCGTGGCTCGCTTCGCATTGGGAGTGCCGATCCCACGGTGCCGCCTGAAATACGGATCAACTACCTCGCAACCGAGGTCGATCGCAGCGCCAACGTCGAAGGCTTGAAGATACTGCGAAAGATCTTGCGGGCGCCGGCGCTCAGTTCCTATGTGATTGAGGAGGTAGATCCCGGCGCAAAAGTTTCGACCGACGAGGAGCTGCTGAACTACTGCCGCCAGCGCGGCAGCACCATCTATCATCCGACATCGACATGCCGAATGGGAAGCGATCCCCTCGCTGTGGTCGATCAGCGCTTGCGNGTTCGCGGGATCGAGGGCCTGCGCGTGGTCGACGGCTCGATCATGCCGGATCTGGTGTCGGGCAATACTAACGCANCCATCATCATGATCGCTGAGAAAGCATCTGACATGATTTTGGAGGATGCGAGCTAGCTCAGTTTGTCAGAACGCATTCCTGTATCGCGCGATCGGACCGGGGCTACCGTAGACCCACATCGGCTCACCGCAATCGCTTGGGCCGTGGTCCGTCATGCAGGCCGCACTCCAGGGTGGAGCGGCGACCTCGCGGCCCACGATCTCGTTTGTCCGCGGCAGAGCGCTAGTTTCCTTCGTTCGCGCCTGAGCCACAGCTGGCATCGCGAGCGACAGTGTGAGCGGCAGCGCTGCCAGAAAGTATTTCATCTTCATCGTTCGGCTCCATACATCTTGGCCACTTGAGGTTCAAATACAGTATCTGGCATAAGGGCAGAAAATTCCCCGCACCATTAAATTAGATTTTGGAAAGCTAAATTCGGCTTTAGAAAAGCCGTCTGACATGATCTGGTCGATGCGCGCTAGCGCTGGCGCGCCGGACCTTGGGTTTGCATTCCGGCACCGGCTGGTTTTATGTTCCGGCCAGGATTAGNTGCGATTCTGGCGCGGCGTTGAAGGGAGCGTGGCGGTGGCAATTCGAATACGAATCGGCACGCGCAAGAGCGTCATGGCGCTGGCCCAGACCGAGGAAATTGCCCGCCGGCTGACCGCGGCGGCTCCCGATATCGATGTCGAGATCGTGAAATTCGAAACCACGGGCGATTCCGATCAGACCAGCAAGCTGCTGCAGCATGGCGGCAAGGGCGGCGCATTCGTCGCCGAAATCCGAAAGGCGGTAATTGCGGGCGATTTGCACGCCGCTATGCATTCGCTCAAGGACATGCCGGGCAATGAAGACACGCCCGGCCTCGTGATCGGCGCGACGCTGGCGCGCGATCCGCCCGGCGACGCTCTGGTGCTGCGCTCAGGCCTTTCGATCGACGATCTCAGGAGATCGCGCGGCAAGGGTTTCAAGATCGGGACCAATGCGGTGCGGCGCGCTGCCTATGCGCGGCGGCTGTTTCCCGACATCGAGGTGATTCACTATCGCGGCGCCGCCGACACCCGCGTCCGCAAGCTCGATAATCTGGAAATGCAGCGGCTGCCGGACGGAGGCGAGGTCGGTCCGGCGGATGCGCTGATCATGGCGCGCGCCGGGCTTGAACGTGTCGGGCTCGCCGGGCGCATCGCTTACGAATTTTCGCTTGAGGAAATGCTGCCGGCGGTAGGGCAGGGCATTGTCGCGGTCGAGTGTGCGATCAATGACTGGCAGACCCGGCGCATGCTGTCACTGATCGATGATCCCGCCGCTCACAAAAGCGCCGATGCCGAGCGCGAGGTGCTGTGGGTCCTCAACGGCCATTGCAACTCGCCGATCGCGGGATTCTCGACCATTCAGGGCGAGCAGATGTCGCTGACCGCCTCCGTGCTGGATGAAGCGGGCGACCTGTTCATCGAAGCTTCGCGTTCCGGGTCTGCGAACCGGCCACGCGAACTCGGCCGTGCGGTCGGGCTCGAACTGCTCGGCAAGGGCGCGGCCGAGATCATCGAACGCAGCCGGCCTGAGGTGTGATCGAGCGACGCTAGTTCCGCAATTGCGCTCGTCATCATCCGCGAAAGCGGATGATCCAGTACTCCGTGACGTCTCGATTCCCATGCGGGGCGGCGATTACTGGATACCCGCTTTCGCGGGTATGACGATTATGCTTGTTGTAGGCCTCACCCCTTATACGCCCGCACCCGCTTCAGCATCCGCTCGACATGCGCGATCGGGGTTTCCGGCTGGATGCCGTGGCCGAGGTTGAAGATCAATCTGCCGCCAGCGTAATTCGTCAGCACGTCATCGATGGCGCGATCCAGCGCCGCGCCGCCGGCGATCAGCACCAGCGGATCGAGATTGCCTTGAATGGCGACGCGGTTCTGCACCCGCTCGCGGATCAACGACGGCTCCGCTGCCCAATCGATGCTGACGGCGTCGACGCCGGTGGTGCCGACATACGCCGGCAGCAGCGCACCGGCGCCTCTGGGAAAGCCAATGATCTTCGCATCCGGCACTTTCGCACGTACGCCTTCGACGATGCGCCGCGTCGGCTCGATCGACCAGCGCTCGAATTCGCGCGGCGGCAGCACGCCGGCCCAGGTGTCGAAGATCTGCAGCACGTCGGCGCCCGCCTTGAGCTGCCCCAGCAGATATTGGATCGAGTTCTCCACCAGCACGTCGATGATTTTCGCGAACGCTTCCGGGTGGCGGTAGGCCATCATCCGCGCCGGCGCCTGGTCCGGCGTGCCTTGTCCGGCTACCATGTAGGTCGCGACCGTCCACGGCGCGCCGCAGAAACCGATCAGCGCAATGTTCGGATCGAGCTCGCGGCGCACCCGGCGCAGCGCTTCATAGACCGGCTCTAGTTTGCCAGAGTCAGCCTGCCACGCCAGCGTCCCGACTTTCTCCGGCGTCTCCAGCGGATCGAGTCGCGGGCCTTCGCCGACCTCGAATCGCACCTCACGGCCGAGCGCGTAGGGAATGACAAGAATATCCGAGAAGATGATCGCGGCATCGAAGTTGAAGCGGCGGATCGGCTGCAGCGTGACCTCGGCGGCGTATTCCGGAGTGAAGCACAGATCGAGAAAGCCGCCCGCCTTGGCGCGCAATTCACGATACTCAGGCAGATAACGGCCGGCTTGCCGCATCATCCAGATCGGCGGCACCGGCTGCCTGCGGCCGGAAAGTACCTCGAGGAAGGGTTTGAAGCTGTGAATCTGGGTCAAGCGCTGGTTCCGCGGGGGTGATCGAGAGGCGAGATGCTGTTCCTGATACACCGCGGATAACGGCTTGGCCAACAGATGATCAGCTTCGATACCAACGGCACCGCCATCGCGCCAAGTCCTTAATATAACTCCCATTTCGAGCAATTTTGAACAGCTAATCGGAGTGGTTTGGGACCATGCTCGCTTCCACCATCGCCTCTACCTGGCATTTGGTGACAAAACGTGTCGCGTTCTCTCCTCATATCTGGGGATCAAACGATGCCGCACTCGGGTTCTTTTCGGAGCAAATCGCGGCAATCAGCCACGCGTCTCCCGCGGTGCTCGATTGCGCGACCTGCCGGACGCCGCAGCCGATGAAGATCGAGTTGCTTCCGTCTGCGGGCACCAGCAAAGCAAATATCATTGTCTATCGGTGCTCCGCTTGTGGAGCGATCCGCGATCGCAAAGCACGACGCGCTGCGATGCGAGGCTAGAGATAGGGCAGCGCCAATTCTTCCACGCTATTGCTGATGTCGCTCGATCTGCGGCTTGTCGTGCAACACCGCGCTCAGCAGCGAACTATGAACTTCGATCTTCCCATTGTAGCTGATGAGACCCAGCTTGCGGAATTTGTTCATAAAAAAACTGACCCGCGAGCGCGTGGTGCCGACCATCTCCGCCAGTGTTTCCTGACTGATATTTGGATTGATCGGCTGCGGGCTGCCCTGCTTGCCGAAATTCGCAAGCAGCAGCAGCAGTCGCGCCAACCGCCGCTCACTTGAATTGAATAACTGGTCGATCAAATCCTCCTCGATCCGGCTGTTGCGGGTCAAAAGATAGGACATGAACAGCTCGGCAAATTTCGGCTCTTGATGAAGGAGCGCGATCATCGCGTCCTTGGAGATCGCAGTGATGGTGCACTCCTCCATCGCCGTCGTGGTGGCGATCCGCAGCCGTTGGCCATTCAAGCAGCCTTCGCCGAAGAACTGGCCGGGCTCCAGGATTGCAACGACTGCTTCCTTGCCCTGCTCAGACAAGACAGTAAGCTTGACCTTGCCTTTTTGAATGTAAAACACCGTGTCCGCGACGTCGCCCTGCGCGAACACTGTTTGATTCTCCTGAAATTCCAGTATCGTTTTGCCCGCGCCTACCTTGGCAAGAAATTGCAACGGGTTGAACGAGTCCTTCGCTGGTTTTTCCACCGCAGCATCCTTTTCCCCCGTCCTCCTCCCGCGGAGATAATACAACGCTAGCGTGTCTTGCGTCCGAAGTCTACTTTTCGAACAAACACGTAACCGGTATTTTATTCCGCTTGAGCAATGCGGAACTTCGCGGCGGATGTGCGGAACTCTTCACGCCAGCCAGATTAGACGCCAAGAAAAATTTCTCATCCGGTACAAACTCACCCAGAGTTCGAATGCCGCCGGTCGTTCTTGCAATCAGCAAGGGTGTGTTTCGTGTGTTGCGAAGAGTTGTTACCGAAAAACGCGTCCGCGCAATTTGATCGCGCGCAACAAGCGGTCTCTGAATTAATGAAAATGAAGGTCTTTCTTGACCAGAATGTTTGCGGCCGAAATGCGCACTATTCCGGAGCATTGGTAGCCGCGAGCTTGAGGGCGTACATCCTATGACAAAGCCTGCACCGACAAGATACAGCGAACGCGACGCAAGAACTCGCTTCGATCGAGTGCTGAATGACGCGCTCGGCGCTCCGCGAAAACTCATAATAACTGCGACCTTGAAACGACGGGCACTCAAGAAGAAACCAGAAAAACCCGACAAAAAAGGCCGGGAAGGGTTACCCATCCCGGCAATGTCATCCTTCTTACTGCACGACCGGAATGATTGCGACGATAGCTAGCGGAAATCGGCGATCATCTGGCCGTCCGAGCAATCGAGACCCTGAGCGCACAGTCCTCCGGCCTGGCCATTAGGTCGAGCGATGGCTCCAAATTGCAAATTCCAAACGGGCTGGGGTCAGAATTCGTCTTTGGAGTACCGCAGAAAATACCTCAACGACGAGGGTGCAATCTCATCGCCAACGCATTCGACTCCAAGTCGCGGTGCCTGTCTGTGCAAAATTGACCATGCGACTCAAAAATCCCCAGCAAAATCCCCAGCCGGCGGCGCCCGTTTTCGGGCATCTGGCAACTTCGGATTCGTGCGCTCCGATCAGGCGATGACGGCTTTGGTGACATTCCGCTCCAGATGTTTGGAACGTCCGGATTGCCGACGCGTTAACTTGCGATGGAGACTCATCATGGCCAAGAAATTCAATCCGGCGGCGCACGACAAGCATGCCGCCAACCCTCGCGAAGCCGCATCGGCCGACCGGGAAACCCACGCCAAGCTGGAAGCCGGTCTGATCGACAGTTTTCCAGCATCCGATCCTGTCAGCGCGACACAACCTGCACCGTCGAAGCCAGATGGCGAGCGGGAAGGCGCGTCGCTTTGGGACAAGGTCCTGTCGGTGTTCCGATAGAATTGCAGGGTCGATTTTGAAGCATCGGTGGCTACGCCGCTGAAAGGCGCCAGAGTGAACAAGGAGTTCGACCACGCCGCCAACGACTCTCCGCGAAGCGGGAGCTCGAAGCAGGTTACGCCGGTGGTATGGGCCGCGATCGTCGTGGCCATCGTTGCAACGATCATTTGGTTTGCGTTGAAGCCGTAGGCTCGACCGCGACCGCGAGTCGTCCTGGTAGTCCTGCTTTTGATAGTCCCGCTTTTGATTGTGTTCGATTTGATAGAGCGGGCCTTCTTCGCGGAGGCCGCTCTTCTCTTAATATTTAATAATGCGGCGGAGGTTCGTTGCCAGCGCCAGCCGCATGAGTCTCGGCCTCCTGCAGACGTTCGCTCAAGTTTGCAACCTGGCGCGTCAGCGCGTCGATCTTGAGCCACTGCGCGGTGATGGTTTTGTTCAGCGTCTCGATGGTTTCGTCCTGAAACGTCAGCCGCGTTTCAAGTACGTCGATGCGGTCGCTGAGGGCCTTCACGTCACTCATCGCAGTCCTGTCCCGTCAGGCACTCCCGCAAGCCGTGGCCGAGCGCGACGCGGTCGTCGAATACAAAACATTCGCCGCGCCAGCGGCTTTCTGCTTGGGGAACGCCCTCGAGATATCCGAGGATGCCGCCCCTGAGGTGATAGACCTCCGCAAAACCGCGCGCGAGCAAATAGGCGCTGGCCTTTTCGCAGCGGATGCCGCCGGTGCAAAATATCGCGACCCTCCGATGTTTCGCCGGGTCGAGATGGCGCGTGGCAAAATCCTTGAATTGCCCAAAGCTCTCGATGCCGGGATCGAGCGCGCCCGCGAACGTGCCCATCGCAACCTCGAAGGCATTGCGGGTGTCGATCACCAACGTGTCTGGCGTCGCGATCAGATCGTTCCAGTCGGCGGGGTCGACATAGATGCCGACCTGCTGCGTCGGATCGGTTGCGGCATCGCCAAGTGTGACGATCTCCCTTTTCAACCTGATTTTTAGGCGCCGAAACGGCATCGCGGTGGCCTGCGAAAATTTCAGCTCGAGGTTGTCGAGCCGGCCGCCAAACAGCGCGCCGCACTGCAATTCCTCAACCAGTGCGGCAATCACATCGGTGCTGCCCGCGAGCGTGCCGTTGATGCCTTCATGGGCCAGCAGCACGCTGCCCTTCAACTCAAGTCCGGCGCAGATCGCCCGCAGCGGCTCGCGCAGCTCCCGGAAATCCGGCAACGCGGCGAATTGATAGAAGGCGGCGACCTTGTATGACATCGCGGTGGTTTATCAGCAGGGCGGGGGAGGGGAAACCCCGTCTCGCCCTCATTCTGAGGAGCGCGCTCCTTGCGCGCGTCTCGAAGGACGACTGCTACACATCCTTCGAGACGTGGCCAAGTGGTCGCTCCTCAGGATGAGGGCGTACACGCGGTATGCGTCCCAAAGCATTGCCCAACGCCGGATGAATGTGCCAAGAACCCCTGCAGCAAACCCGCGCCTGATACCGGCGGTAAAGTGCAGGAACACAACTACAAAGTGAGCAATTTGACATGAGGAATTTCCATCTCGCCGGTCGGTCGACGGTCCACGCCCAAAACGCGATGGTGGCGACATCGCATCCACAGGCGGCGTTGACGGCGATCGAGGTGCTGCGATCCGGCGGCACCGCCGCGGACGCCGCCGTGGCGGCGTGTGCGCTGCTCGGCGTGATCGAGCCGCAATCCACGGGGATCGGCGGCGATTGCTTTGCGCTGATTCAGCCGAGGGGCGAGGGCAAGATCGTCTCCTACAATGGCTCGGGCCGCGCGCCGAAGGCTGCCGAAGCGTCATGGTATCTTGAGCGCAACATGCGTGCGATCCCGCTGACGTCGGCGCACGCCGTCTCTATTCCCGGCGCGATCGATGCCTGGGCCACTATCCTGAAGGATCATGGCAAATTCGGACTCGATAGATTGCTGCAGCCCGCGATCAGGGCCGCCGAGGAAGGTTATGTCGTCGCGCCGCGGATCGCCTTCGACTGGAAGAACCAGTTCGACAAATTGAAAAAGGGCACCAACACCGAGCGCTATCTGCTGCCGCACGGCAAGGCGGCGGTCGCCGGCGACGTGATCAGGCAGCCCGAGCTCGGTCAGACGCTGCGGGCGATCGCGAGCGACGGCCGCGACGCGTTTTACAAGGGTGCCATCGCCGAAGACATGGTCGAGACTTTGCGTGGAATCGGCGGGCTCCACACGCTCGACGACTTCGCCGCACATATCACCGAGACCACGACGCCGATCGGCACCATGTACAAAGGCCACGACGTCTGGCAGTGCCCGCCGAACGGCCCCGGCATTACCATGCTGGTGATGTTGAATATCCTGTCGCGCTTCGACCTGACGAAATTCGCAGGCCTGAGCGTCGAGCGGTTTCATCTCGAAGCCGAAGCCGCGCGCGTCGCCTACATGATGCGCGAGCAGTACATCGGCGATCCCGCCCATGTCGATGTCGACGTTGTCAGGATTTTGACCAAGGAATTTGCCGAGGAGTACGGCAGCAAGATCAGGATGGACCGGCTGCTCGATCTGCCGAATGTGGCGCCACCGATGAATCCATCGACGATCTACGTGACCGTGGTGGACAGCGACCGCAACGTCTGTTCGTTCATCAATTCGATCGCGCATTCCTTCGGTTCGGCGATCGTCTCGAACAAGACCGGCATCCTGCTGCAAAATCGCGCCGGCGGCTTCCGCATTCAGCCCGGCCATCCCAATTGCATCGCGCCGGGCAAACGGCCCCTGCACACTATCATTCCCTCACTCGTCACCAAGGCCGGGCGAGCGATCATGCCGTTCGGCGTGATGGGTGGGCAGTATCAACCGGTCGGCCAGACGCATGTGCTGACCAACATGCTCGACTATGGTTGCGACGTGCAGGAGGCGATCGACATGCCGCGCGGTCTGCACTACGAAGGCGTCTACCAGCTCGAGGACGGCGTGCCAGCCGATATTGTCGAGGGACTGAAGAAGCTCGGGCACAAGACCACCAGCGTGGTCGGGCCACTCGGCGGCGGGCAGGCGATCTGGATCGATTGGGACAAGGGCACGCTGTCAGGCGGTTCCGACCCGCGCAAGGATGGCTGCGCGCTGGGCTATTGAACGAACGGTTCACGCCTGGGGTTGCTGTCTCTGTTACGAAGGAATCTGAAAAGATGCGACATTTCATGTTTCGAAATCTCCCCATCGTTGTTGCCATTGCCGGCGTCTTTCTCATGGCAGGGCCGCCAGCCGTATTGGCTCAAACCGCAGGAAAAACCATGACGACATCTTCAGGCTTGCAAATCATCGACAGCAAGGTCGGCACTGGTGCCACGCCAAAGCCCGGTCAGACCTGCGTGATGCATTACACCGGCTGGCTTTATGAGAATGGGCAGAAGGGCAAGAAATTTGACAGCTCGGTGGATCGCAACGAGCCGTTCGAATTTCCGATTGGGCAACACAGGGTGATCGCCGGCTGGGACGAAGGCGTCGCCACCATGAAGGTCGGCGGCAAGCGCACCCTGATTATCCCGCCCGCGCTGGGCTACGGCGCCCGTGGCGCCGGCGGCGCCATTCCTCCAAACGCGACCTTGATGTTCGACGTCGAGTTGCTTGACGTGAAGGGGTAGAGAGCGGCGTCGCGCGAACACGCACGCGTGTAAGCAACTGCCTCTTCGCGTCATGCCCGGCCAGCGTCGATCAGAGTTTCTTGTTTGCTGCGGCGGCGGCCTTGTTCGCGGCGTCCTTGGCAGCTTGCTTGGCGTCGCCGACAGCATGCTGGCCCTTGCCTTTGACTTCCTGAATCGCGCCTTCGCCCTGCAACTTGTCGGAACCGACGGCCTCGCCGACGCCCCGCTTGGCCTTGCCGATGGCTTCGTTGCTGGCGCCTTTAACCTTGTCTGCCGTGCTACCCATGGGATTCTCCTTTGCGTCGGGTTGAGTTTCGCCAGGACAAGTCCCAAATGCGCCAAAAGTTGCTTTTTCTCGTCTGGTTTGCGATCACGGTTTTCTGTACCGTCTACGAGAAAAGAGTTTTCCGGAAAGCAGCACAATGACAGGCTCTCACGATCATACCCATTCCGATCATTCGCACGATGGCGACGATGCGCAGCGCTGGAAGCATGATGGCGTCCGCGTCATTCCCGGCGATCAGCTCGATCCCAACGTGCCCTCGACCGCAGGCATGGACCGCAAGGCCGCGATCAATTTCGCGCGGGTCGGCGCGCAGAAATTATGGGCGGGCACCGTGACCATCAAACCGGACGCCAAGACCGGCGCGCATCACCACGGCCACCTCGAAAGCATCATCTATGTTGTGCGCGGCAAAGCGCGGATGCGTTGGGGCGAGCATCTGCAATTCATGGCGGAAGCCAACCCCGGCGATTTCATTTTCATTCCACCCTATGTGCCGCATCAAGAGATCAACGCCAGTCCTGACCAGGCGTTGGAGTGCGTGCTGGTGCGCAGCGACGGCGAGGCGGTCGCGATCAATCTTGACATCGAGCCGGTGGAAAAACCCGAAACCGTGCTGTGGGTCGATCCCGTGCACCGCGATCCGGCGAAGACGAAGTAGATTTCGTTTCGTGTCCCGGGCGCGGTGCGGCGTTCTTCACGCTGCTCCGCAGAACCGGGACCCATTCCTGGCTAAAAAGATGGACCCCGGATCAGCAGCGCACCGCTGACGCGTTGCGCAGCATCCGGGGAACATCTCGAGGGCAGCGCGAAAATCTACGCAAACACCGTATGATCCATCGTCCCGTTCGGCACCACATAGCCGTAGCGCGTGTTTGACGGCTCTGGACCGGCCTTCTCGTATGCGGCCTTCATGACAGCAAAGCGGTCGCCCTTGAGCTCAAGCATCGCCCGCTTGGGCTGGATATCGTAGAGCCGCGCGTTGTTACCGCCGAAGATTGCGGTCTTGACCGGTCCATCGGCAGCGCCGAGCGGGGCGTAGCCGAATTTCTTTTGCATCGCTTCGGGGATTTCCAGGCGGCGCAGGCCTTCGATCTGCCATTGCGGCGCGCCGGTCCACAGCGCATCGGTGCCCCAGCAGACGTGGTCGGCGCCAAGCCCTTTTATGAGAGTGCCCATCAGCGCCGCGCAGACGTTCGGCTCCGCAACCAGCGTGGTCGCGAACAACTGGCCGACGTCGCCATAGACATTGTTGACGCCGTACTGGGCGGGAATATCGGCGAGGTCGCTGGTCCAGGAAATCCGGCCCGTGCGCTCGAACTCGGCCAGCGCCTGCTTCGGATCGCCGCCGACATGGCGGTAGGCCGAGTGATAAACGACAAAATTGAGCTGCGGCCAGTCCTTGGCGGCCTGGCCGACATCGGCGACGTCGGCGAAGCCGCGCAGATTTGGATACTGCTTCTCGATTCCCGGCGCGAACAGGCCCTTGTGAACGCAGACATTCTTGATGCCGGCTTTCACCATCTTCTCGTAGCCCTTGTAGGCGACTTTCTCGTCGTCCATCCGCCATGGATAGCGGCTGATCTCCTTGTGGGTGTTGTCGCCGACGGTGTAGCCCTTGCAGGATTCAGGCTTGAGCGCCAATCCAGCGTCGAGTTTGTCGAGCCAGCCGGGTTGTCCCGGCGTGAAGATCATGTGCGAGAACACCCGCCGCGATCCGGCCTCATCGTTGATCTTCTTGCGCGCGTCGGCCATCTGCTCGTTGGTCAGGAACCAGTCCTGCTCGATGTCGGAGGGCGCCGAGGAGATCAGCGAGATCTTGGTGTCGCTGTCGAGGAACATCTCTTTTTTGTAGTTGTTGAATTTCAAATCCTCGATGGTTTGCTCGTGGTCGGCCAATTGCTTGTTCCAGCCGGCCTTGCCCACTGCCTTGCGCATCTCGACGAAGGTCATGACGCGGGTGTCGTCGCGCAGGAAATGGGTGTGCATGTCCATGATGAACTGGTCCTTGAGCGCGCTGGCGCGTTCCTGGGCCATCGCGGGCGTGGCAGCTTCGGCGGCTGTCACGTCGAACAGCGGCCCGTAAACTTCGTTCATCGCCACAAAGGATGCGGCCATCCCGGCCGCGGTCTGGAAAAACCGGCGGCGATTGAGGCCCTGCTTGCCGCCGAGATCGTCGGCCATCACGAGCAGCCGGGCCTCGACTTCGCGTTGCCGTTCGTTCTGCGGGTCGGGGTAAAATTCGTCGCTTGCCACGATCTGGGTCGGGATCGGCGTCTGGTATTGACACAATTCGGACGGCATCAGTGCGGCAAGTTCTGCATCGGTCAGTTGGTTGCTCACGATTTTTTCCTCCGTGGTGGAAGCTGCCGGATTTTTCCGGTCGGATACGGCCCGAAAGACTAGACCTCTATTTGCAGGTAGCAAGCCTGTTGCCGGCCTCGGTGGTGTTCCAGCTGTTGCGCACTGCAGCGAAGCGCGGCTTCCGCGAAACGGCCGGGTTTGCTACAATACTCAGCAAGCTCTTGATAGTTCAAACATGGCGCCGCGCAGGTTGCAGCGCCCGGTAAAATCCGCAAAAACGGGCAGCCTGAATAATGGAGGAAACCATGAAAAAACTCAATCACCTGCTGGCGCGGCGCACGGTCATCAAGGGGGCAGGGCTCGGCTTCGTTGCCGGAGGACTCGCGAGCGCGCTGCCGACGCAAAGCGCGAGCGCGGCGGCTTCCGAGGGTGGCGAGATCTGGAGCAGTGAATACTGGGCCAAGAAAGGCGACGTTAAAGGCGACGTTCCCTTGTGGATGTATCGCAAGCGGCTCGGGGCGCCAAAAGCCGGCGAGCCTTCGCGGCCTGTATTGTTCTTTGTTCATGGCTCTTCGGTGACTTCAAGGGTTTTCGACCTCAACGTGCCCGGACATGGCGAGTATTCGGTGATGGATGAATTCGCCCGCTACGGGTTCGACTGCTGGACCATGGATCATGAAAATTATGGCAAGTCGGGGCGCACCTCCGGCAATTCCGACATCGCCAGCGGCGTCGAGGATCTGAAGGCGGCGGTTGAAGTCGTCACACGCGAAACCGGCCGGCAGAAATTCCATTTTCTCGGCGAGTCTTCCGGCGCGCTGCGCGCCGGCGCCTACGCGATGGTGGCACCCGAGCGGGCGGATCGGCTGGTGTTTGCCGCCTTTACCTACAAGGGCGAGGGATCGCCGACATTGACGAAACGCGCCGAGCAGCTGGCTTATTTTCGCTCTCATAACATGCGCAAGCGCGATCGCGACATGATCCGCTCCATCGCCACCCGCGACAAGCCCGGCACCAGCGATCCCGCCGCCGTCGAAGTGCTGGCGGATGTGGAAATGCAGTTCGGCGACCAGGTTCCGACCGGCACCTATCTCGACATGACCGCCAATCTGCCGGTGGTACGCCCGGAAAAGGTGCTTTCGCCGGTGCTGCTGGTGCGCGGCGAATATGACGGCATCGCCACCGTCGCCGACCTTGAGGAGTTCTATAATCTGCTGCCAAACGGCGACCGGCAGTTCATCATCCTTCCGGGTACGGCGCACTCGGTCACGCTCGCCACCAACCGGCAATTGTTCTGGCACGTGACCCGGGCGTTTCTGACCATGCCGACGCCGATCGCGACCTGATGATTCGACCAAAAGTGAAGACGGTTGTCCGTCATTGCGAGCCAACGGGTCGCTCGAATGCGCGCCCGGGGCCGTCATTGCGAGCGGAGCGAAGCAATCCATCTCACCGCGCAAAGAAAGAATGGATTGCTTCGCTCCGCTCGCAATGACGACAGGCCTTTGTCCCGCAAAATCTCGTCCCAAAAAAGATCGTAAACGGTTGTCGGATTGGCGCCCGCCCGCTCGTCCTAGGGCGGAACCCATCGAAAATGGAGCCTGCCATGGCCAAACTGATCTTCGTCAATCTGCCGGTCAGCGATCTCGCCCGCGCCACCGCCTTCTATCAGGCGCTCGGCGCCGAGAAGAACGAGCAATTCTGCGACGGGAGCGCCTCCTGCATGGTGTTTTCCGAAACCATTCACGCCATGCTGCTGACCCACGACAAGTTCCGGCAGTTTACGCCCAAGAAGATCGCCGATGCGAAGACCTCCAGCGAGGTGCTGATCTGTGTCTCCGCCGACAGCCGTGACGCCGTGGACGAAATGGTGAGCAAGGCGCAAGCCGCGGGCGGCGGCGCCGATCCATGTCCGAAGCAGGACTACGGCTTCATGTACGGCCGCAGTTTCGAAGACCCCGACGGTCACATTTGGGAAGTGATGTGGATGGACGTCGAGGCGGCGAAAGCCGCGCAGTCGGCAATGGCCAACGCCTGATATTAAAACTCATCACGCAAGGAGCTTATGCATGTCCAAGGTTTCACCATGCCTGTGGTTTGACGGCGAGGCCGAGCAGGCCGCGAAATTCTACGTGTCGCTGCTGCCCGATTCCAGAATCGAAAAGATCCAGAAGAACACCGTCGATAGCCCCGCCGGGAAGGCCGGCTCGGTGCTGGTGGTGGACTTCACGCTGGCGGGCCAGCACTTCATGGCGTTGAACGGCGGCAAGGCCTTCGATTTCACCCACGCCATCTCGTTCAAGATCGATTGTGCCGATCAGGCCGAGGTCGATCGCCTCTGGGACGCGCTGTCCTCCAATGGCGGGTCGGTCGAACGCTGCGGCTGGCTGAAGGATCGCTACGGCGTGTCGTGGCAGATCGTGCCGACCGCGCTCGTGCAATATCTCGGAGGTCCCGATCCCGCCGGCGCGCGGCGGGCGATGCAGGCGATGATGGGGATGGTCAAGCTCGACATCGCCGGGCTGAAGAAAGCCTATGAGGGCAAGTCAGCTGAGGGCAAGTCAGCTGACGACAAGTCAGCCGCCTGACCCGACCGAGCGCTGGCTGAAGCGGAAGCTAGAATATGGTCATCCGCTACAGCTCAGTAGCTCACCCGCAATCCGACGCCGCCGTGGATGGTGTTGCCGACCGGCTGCGGGCCCGCGGTCCCGTTGACGAACAGGTCGGCGACCCAGCCCTGGGTGATCCGGAAGCCGAGCCGGCCGCCATATTCGAACCAGCTCTGGTTTCCCATCGTCGGCGTCACAGTGCCGTCGCCGGTCACGCTGGCGACGATGCCGGAATGTGCCGCAAAGGACTGTACGAACCCACCATTGATGTTGCCCTCGACGCTGTTGCCGAACAGATGCGTCCACTGTCCGCCGACCTTGACGAGATTGGTCTTGTCGGTGCCTGACGCAATCGAGGCGTCGAACGGATTGAACGCGACGGTCGGGTCCGAGTAGCCCTTCACCCGCTGCCACAGCTGCCAGACTTCGACGGATGCGGCGACCTCGTCGCGCGGCGAGATCCGGCTGATCCAGCCAGCCCGGCCGTAGGCGCCATAATTCTCGCTACTGGTCTGGCCATCGAGCGAAACCGGCCCGAGGCTGGTCACATAGCTGCGGTGATAGCGCACCTTCTCGGACGGCGACAGGATGGNGCCGATGTCGAAGAACGGCCGTGACGATCCCCAGTCGANGAAATCGTAGCGAAGCGCGANCGCTCCGATCGGCGCATTGGTGACTTTGTATCCGCCCTCGCTGTATTGGGTGTAGGCGATGCCGGCCAGCAGCGACAGATTAGGTGTAAGCTCCTTGCGGCCGTGAATGCCGGCCGAGAACGATCCCGCGGACCCGAACGCGCTGATGCAGTCGTGGCAGTTGACTTGCTCATTGACGCCGAGAAGTACGGTGCCCAGCACGCGGTGGGTGATCATCTGGTTGAAGCGCTGCTTGGCCAGATCGCCGATCGATGCGCCGCTGGAATCTGCGCCGGTCACCACCGGGGGCGCTTGCTGCTGTGCCCCGGACGACGAGCCCTCTCCGTCGCCGCCGCCTTCGCAGTCACTCCCACATCCCCCATCCGTCTGCGCCGCCGACGCGGGTGATGGCTGCAACGGCATCTGCACCAGCCAAATAGCCGCGGTGAGTGCAGCCGATCCGATCAAGCTCCGTGTGATTTTTGTCATGATCAGCGCCCGCACAGCATGCCGGTGGGATCGCTGCCGTCATCGACAGGAGTGGCATCCGCAAAATTAGTGACGGTGCAAAGTCCCGCCGCCGCCGCGCAGGTCGCGGCGAAGGTCCATGGTGGGCTGTTGGTCTTTTTGTTCGTGACCTTGCCGGCCGCCGATGTGATGACGGCGGTATCTCCGGGCTGGGTCAGTTCGGCGCACTGGCCGCCGATAGCGCAGACGCGCGATGCGCCCTCCTGCAGCACCACGGTGGTCTTGCCTGGCTGCGACAGAATATCGAGGATGGTGCCGCGCACGCCGATCGTCGCGACCGACGTGTTGATCTTGTACGCGGTCTTTTCCGAGTGTCCGGTGACGAAGCGAAACGCGCCGGTCGTCAACCGGATCGCGATATCACGGTAAGTATGTTCGTCGTTGAAAACGGTGCGGTCGAGTTTGATCGTGGCGCCGGGACCGAGCGATAGATTGGTGCTGTCGGCCATCACCAGCCGCGCCGCGCTGTCGAGGCCGGTGCGCACAATCTCGTCGCGGAGCACGCCGTCGCCGACATTGATCTGGCTGCTCGCCGAACCCATGACGCGGACAACTTCATTTTTGACGACCGCCGCTTCGCCGACGCGTGCTTGCGCGTGAGCAGGGCTCGCTGCAAGCCCAGTTGCCAGGCAAAGCGTGGAAATACAAAGAACGCCGTAACGCAAATTCATTTTACTACCGATTATTTTCCGATCGATTTATCCCGAACACGTACCGGATCTCGCGGGCCGACGATATTGTAAATTTACCACAAGCGGCGCATAACCAACCCGATGGTTGGTGCGCGCGAGATCGAATTACGTTCAATGCAATCGACTTGAGGACTTCTCCCTCCTACGTTCGATCGACACTCAGAACCGGCCCCTCCTACGTTCGACCTACACTCGATCGTTGCAACCTCATTAAGCTGTAATCATCGTGCGCGAATCAGCGTTTGTTTCCGATCATTCGACTGCGCGGAATGCCGTTATCGCGGCCATCATCATCTTTTTCGCCGCGCACTTCGCGCTTGTGGCCGGCGTGACGACGCCGGAAAAATTCTATTTCGATGAAGTGCATTATGTGCCGGCCGCGCGGCAAATGCTTGAGTCGGTGACGCCGACGCCGGTCCTCAATCCGATGCATCCCCCGCTTGCGAAGCAGTTGATGGCGCTGTCGATCCGCGCCTTAGGCGATGCGCCGCTGGGCTGGCGCTACCCCAGCGTGCTGTTCGGGTCGCTCGCGATCGTCGCGATGTACCTTTGTGGTCTCGCGCTATTTAGGGCGCAGCAGCCTGCGGTCGCATCCGCCTTGCTCGCTTTTTTCAACCAGATGGTGTTCGTGCAGTCGCGGATCGCGATGCTGGATATTTTCGAGCTGGCGTTCGGCCTGTTCGCGATCGCAGCGTTCATCTGCGGCTTCCGGAAACACAGGCCGCATCTCTGGTTCGCTCTCGCCGGGTTCGCTTTCGGTCTTTCGATCGCCTGCAAATGGAGCGGAATGTTTGCACTGGCGATCTCGATCGTCATCGTCGCCGTGATCCGTCTGATGCAAAGCTGGCGAACGCAGTTTTCCGATGGCAACGCCGACGATTGGTACCGGCCCGGCCTCTGGCCCGATTTCAGGTATTATCATTTCGCTACGTGCTTCGTGCTCATTCCGGCGATCGTCTATTTCTCGACCTTCATTCCGCTCTATGGATTGTCGTTTCCGGACATCCTGGAGGCGCAACGCCAGATTTTCAGCGACAACACCACCACGGCGATTGCGGGTCACATCTATATGAGCGCGTGGCCGTCCTGGCCGTTTCTGGTGCGGCCGGTCTGGTATCTGTTCGACAACATCGGCGACGGTCGGATCGCGGCGGTCGTGTTCCTCGGCAATCCATTGATGCTGTGGCCGGCGCTGCCGGCGCTTCTGATCTGCCTGCGCGACTGGATCGTCACGCGCCGCACCGATGCGTTCTTGATCTTGTCGTTTTATTTCGGGCCCTATCTCGCCTGGGCGCTGCTGCCGCGAACGCTGGGATTTCTCTATTATTATTTGCCTTCCGCCACTGCGGCGAGTCTTGCGCTGGTTTACGTCGCAAGGCGCGGCAACAACCCGCGCTGGCTGCTATGGGCCTTCGTCGCGATCGCCATCACGGGTTTTGCGGCGATGCTGCCGATCTCGGCTGCGTTCGTGGGAGTGTCGATGGAGACGTTCAACCGGCTGATGATTTTCCGCAACTGGATCTAATGGGATCGTAGATCGGCAAATTCGTTCGGCCGGGCTGTCGTGCCTGGGCCGGCAGCGAATGATCATCATCAAGTCGGCAACAGCCGACCTGGATGGCGTCCGCCTGCCGTATGCCGGCAGGCGGGAAAGCATTGCAACCGTCAATTCGACGCGGTCTTGCCGTCCATGTTGACAACTTGAACGCGGCGGTTGATCGGGTCCATCGGCGCGCTCGGATCCTTTGGCTTGGTCTTGCCATAGCCGACGGTGACGAGATCGGTGCCAGCGATGCCAAACTTCTCGGTGAGGTAGCGCTTGATTGAATCGGCGCGGCGCTCGGAGAGGCCCTGGTTATATTCTTCGCCGCCGATCGCGTCGGTGTGACCGGCGACCACGAATGTCGAACCTTTGAGATCCGGATTCGTCAGCGCCTTGCCGAGGGCCTGCACTGAGGGCACCGAGGTCTTGCTGATCTCAGCCGAATTGTAGTCGAATTGAATGTCGAGATCGATTTTCGGTTTGNTCGATGCGATCTCCGCGATCTCTTCGCGGTCGCTCAAGGAGAGCGATCGCGTCTTCCGGCTGCGCAGGGTTTGGACGAAGCTGATTTCCTTGGCTCTCGCCGCGGGATCGGCCTGCGGTGCAGCCGACAGGCTGCGCGTCGGCGATTTTGGCTGCAGCGCCTTGAGGATTTGATCCGCCGAGACATTACCGTCGCTGGCAACGGCAAGGCCCGCCGTCATCGATAGCGCGGCACCGAGCGCAATCGCCTTGAGTCCGGAAAATCCATGAAAGCGGGTCATTGTCGTATCCTCGTTGTTACGCCCGAGGGCGCGTTTTGATGAACAGACGATAGGATGGGCGAGGGGGCGGTGAATGTGAGTAGGGTCACGCAGGGGAGCCCAAGCCTTTGTGAAGAATGGAAAAGTGGCCATACCAGATCCCGATCAACGGCAGGCCGGCGATGCCGTCCACCCCCCGGATCTTTACCCCCCGTCGCGGCTTCGCGCGAACCGGCTCGATCGCCCGCAGCGTCGGTCCCGCGGTCGGCGGCATGATGTTCGGACGCAGGTGAGTTCCGCTTCAGGACGGCGATAAAATATCGCGAACAAAAAAGACGGCCGGCCGGCTTTTTGTTTGGCTCGAACAACAAATTGGCTAGATGGGCGCGTACCAAAATCGTCCGCCCAGAAAAAATCGAAAAAATAGAAAAAGCGAAGCAACCCGTCTTGTTTCAGTCACCGAAAAGATCGATCGATTATCAGGGATACCGCGCGGTCGCTTCGGATCGCGCGTCCTCGGGAAGCTCGATGCCCATATTGGTCGGCGCAGTCATTATCGCCGCGGCTATCTTGCTGTCTACGCTGGTTACGGCGTTGGGCACGAGGTTCGTGGGGATGGAGAGTTCCAGCGATGAGAGCGTCTGGCTGATCGATCGGCTCACGGGCAGCGTTTACAAATGCCGCGCGCCGGAACACGGCAAGGCGTCCTGCGATGTTGAGATCGCGACCGGGGCTATCGGCGAACGATCAAAACACTAGAGCTCCGTTCCGATTGAATCGAAACGGGCTCTACCTCTTGTTTTGACACGTTATTCTTCACGCGAACCGGTATCCACCTCGGATCAAGTCCGGGGCAGGCTTTCGCTGGAAAATGCTCTCTCATCGGGAATCCGTTCGAAGCCTGTTGACGGCGTCGGTCAAGCCGTGGCGGTCTCTGCAGATACCAAAAGCCCCGGCTGAGACCGGGGCTTGGTCAGAAGCGGCTTGCTGCCAGTCGCCTAGTCTGCGCCGTATCAGTTACTTCTTCTTTTTCTTTTTCGTTTTTTTCTCGGTCGCCGCCATCGCGCCTTTGGTGGCATCGCCCGTCGGAGCAGTTGCATCCGAGCCCGACTTAGCCGCGGCGCCTCCGCTGGTGCCACTGGCGCCGCCCGTTTGGGCAAACGCCGCGGTGGAGAAAGCCAAGGCCGCTGCCACGACGGCAATCAATAGTTTCTGCATTTCAAACCTCCATTGTTCCGGCGATGGCTAACTCACGGCGCGACGCGCGGTTCCGTTGCATCGCAGCGCACAAAAATTTCTTCCCTGGGAAACGCGTTTGGCGGCGAAAGCGTATTTCGTTAGCCAGCAATATGCTGGCTTTATTCTCGAAGGAGGTACTGATGAAGATTTTGATGACCGCCGCCATGTTTTCGGCTCTGGCGTTCACGCCTGCTTCCGCGGCAATGATGGCCTGCACGGGAGAGAACATGGCCAAGACCACCACCATGATGACAACTATGCCGGAGGGCCCAGGCAAATGAGCATGGGCAAGGAGATGGGCATGGCGAATACGGAAATGAGCAAGGGCAACATGCGCGGCGCCTGCATGCACTACATGAAGGCCCAGAAGATGAGCATGACAAAGTGATGCCGGGAATTTGAATATTCAGCCGCGCTGCCTGGAGCGGCGCGGCTTTTTCTGTTTTGCGAATTGGCGACCGGCGCATTTTGCGGAATCTGCGTCCCCTACGCGGGGCGAATCCAGCTACATTGCCGCGCTATGCCGCGCGCGACGAAATCCCACCCCCTGACCAAGACGGAAGCCCGGCGGATTTGGCTGCGGGCCCAGCGGCTCGATACTGCCGTGCCGTTCGGCGAAGGGCCGGGGGCGACGGCCGCGGCGGTGGAGCATCTCGGCTATGTGCAGATCGACACCATCAACGTCATCGAGCGCAGCCACCATCACATTCTCTGGACTCGCATCCCCAACTATCAACGCGCGGATCTGCGACAAGCCCAGAGCGTCGACAAGAGCGTATTCGAATACTGGACGCATGCTTTGTCTTACGTGCCGGCAAGGGATCTGCGCTTCTTTCTTCCCGCCATGAAGCGGCACCGGCGCGAGGGCCACAAATGGCTCAGCTCGGTCAAGCCGGCGGATTTGCGCAAGGTGTTGAGGCTGATCAGGCGGGATGGCGCGCTGACGATCCGCGACATCGACGACGATGTGCTGGTGGACAAGGAGCATCTGTGGGCCAGCCGCAAGCCGTCGAAGCGGGCGCTGCAACTGGCGTTCTATACTGGTGTGCTCACGATCAGCGAGCGCAACGGCATGCTCAAGACTTACGAATTGATGGCGCGGCATTTCGGCTGGGACAGGCCGCCCAATAAACCACCAAAGCCCGCCTCGGCGAAAGAAGCCTCCGCTTACTTGCTCGACCGCGCGCTGCGCGCGCAAGGGCTCGTGAGCCTGGATTCGATCTGCCATTTGGATGCGCCGAGCAAGCCTTCGATCCGGCGGTTGATCGAAACAAGAGTCCGCCGCAACGAACTGGTGCCGGTCGCGCTGGAAGGCGCGGGCAAGCAGGAGCATTGGGCGCGTCCGGACACACTGGAGACCGCGGACGACAGTGCTTTGGAACTGGTGCACATCCTCTCGCCGTTCGATCCGCTGATCATCCAGCGCAAGCGCACCGAGCTTTTCTTCGGTTACGGGCATCGCTTCGAGGCCTATGTGCCGAAGGAGAAACGGGTGTTCGGCTATTTCGCGCTGCCGGTTTTGGCAGGCGAGAACATTGTCGCCGCCATCGATCTCAAGACCGATCGCAAGAACCGCAAATTGCTGGTGCAGAAATGGAGCTGGGCCGGCCACGACGCGGCGAAGGGCGCGCGCAAGGACCTAAAACGCCGCATCGAAGAAGAGCTGCACCGCTTCGAGCGGTTTCAACTGGCGGAGTGAGGCGCGGCCCTTGCGGAGCGCCTTGTCCTTGCGAAAGCTGACACTCCCAGGCGATCGAGCAGCATTCCCGCGCCGATTCCGAATCCATAGGCGACCATATTCCATGGCGAGAAGACGCGGCCGAGCAGGAGCGCGCCCGCTGTCGTTATCCGGAAGTCGTCGAGCCATGGGGTATGCACAAGCCGGAACAGTTCGACACCGACGGCGATCGACACCGAAATCAGCGCAGTGCTCCACCGCGACCGACCTGGAGCAGCCATCGCCACCAGGAAGAAAACCATCGTTCCCCACAGAACAGACCCGCCATATTTCACGAGCACGGACGGCAGCCCGAGACCGAGTCCAAACTTGCGCAAGGCCAGACCGCAGACGATGATCAACAGGCATAGGCCGGCGCGCATGATCGTCGTAGCCCTGCGGCTTCGTTCCGACATCGGGTGACGTGAAATTGTGTTCAGCACGGCAGCGGTTGGTCCGCTAGCGGAATCGTCAGCTCAAAGGCCGTTCCCTGTTCGGATTCGAGCAGCCGGATCGCGCCACCGTGGGCGTCCAGCATGGCGCGAACGATGGCAAGGCCCATGCCAGTTCCACCGCTATCGCGGCGCGTCGTGAAGAAGCTGTCGAATATCTGGGTCCGGTTGTTGGGCGAGACGCCCTCGCCATTGTCGACGATCATTACCAGCAGCGAATTTCCTCGCCGCGCCGCGGAAATATCGAGCGTCAGGCTTTGATGGCGCATGGCGTTGTCGGCGAGATTGGAAAAAATGATGGTGGCGTTTTCCTCGGATATGCGCATCGGGGTATCGAGGTCGCCGCTCGCGCGAACTTTGAGTGTTTCGAACGCCGAGCGCAAGCCGGCGATCGAGGCCGACAGTTTCGTGGCGCCGACCGCCACGGGGTTTTCGGCGCGGGCAAAATCGCGCAGGCGGATCGAGATTTTCGTCAGCCGGTCGGTGTCGGCAATGATGTTGTCGAGAAACTTGCGCTTGTCGTTGTCGGTCATAACAGGCGTCGTCGCGTCGATATCGTCGCGCAGCAGCTCGGCGGCGCCCTGAATCGACGTCAGCGGCGATTTCAGTTCGTGCGACACATGAGTGGCGAAGGTCGAGATAAAGCTGGAGCGCGTATTCAGCCGTCGCGCCATTTCGAGAAAACTCTGCGACAGGCGGGCGAATTCGCTGGTGCCGTGGCGCTTGAGCGGGCGCAAGGCGTCGCGGTCGCCTTTGCCGACCAGATCGGTGCGCTCGACCAGTTCCCGCATCGGCTCGGTGATGGTGCGGTGAAACAGGAATCCTATCAGCAGCGTCGGCACGATCATGGAAAGCATCGCGAGAATAAGTTTTTTGCGGTGCTCATAGAGGTATTTGAAGACGTTGCTGGGCGTGCGCGAGGCATAGACAACCCCCGCCACCTGATCGCGCACGATCACGGGCATCGCTATGAAGATGCGCATGCCGGTACCGCGGCTCATCGAATAAAGCGAAGGCTGGTCGTGCTTGGAGATGCGGACGCGCAAGACGCCGCTGAAACGTCCTTGAAGCGCCTGGCTTACTTCTTCGAGATGCGCGAGTGACAAGCCGACTTCTTCGCGGCCGGCAATGATGATGCCGTTGGGCTCGAGCAGCCGAAATCCGGCCAGCGTCACATTTTGCGTGGCGACGAGATCGGGCATCATGCGCGCGCCGAGCGCGACATAGGCGGGATCGGCCGGCGCGGCCGGCGCGCGGGCTTCGGGCCTCGGCGGCAGCACGCTTTCGTTTGCAAGCTCCAGCGCCGGCCAGATCGGCTGATAGGGTTCGTCAGCAGGGTTTTGCCGCAGCGGCGGCACCTTGGCGCCAAGCGAAACATCTTTCGGAAATCCGCTTTCGACCTCGCGATGAAACACGGCTGACAGCGCCGCGCTCTGTGCGATCAGTTCGGCCTCGGTCTGCTGGATCAGCTGCGTTTGATAGACCTTGAGAAAATACAGGCTGAACAACGGCAGCGACAGCACGCTGGCAAGGACGAGAAAAACAACGAGGCTGAGACTGGGCCGCCATTTCCGGCTTGTGTTGGCCGAAGTGTCGGTCAACGCGACGCCTCGCAGCGTCCCAATTTGAAGCCAACGCCATGGACGGTCTCGATGACGGATTCGCAACCCGCGACCGCCATCTTCGCGCGGATGTTCCTGACGTGGCTGTCGATGGTGCGGTCGGCGACATGAATATTGCCGGCATAGGCGGAATCAAGAATCAGTTCGCGCGTGAACACGAATCCCGGCCGCGCCAGCAGCGTTCGCAGGATGTCGAATTCGAGTGCCGTCAGCGAAACCGGAGCGTCAAGAAAGCTTGCGCTGCGTGCGTCCGGATCGATCACGAGCCTGCCATGGCTCATGGCCTTCGGCGCGATCGGCGTCGGCGCGGGCGTATTTCGTGCGCGCCGCAGGATCGCGTTGACCCGTGCGACCAGTTCGCGCGGGCTGAAGGGCTTGGTGACATAGTCGTCGCCGCCGATTTCCAGGCCGAGAATGCGATCGATCTCCTCGTCGCGGGCCGACAGGAACAGGATCGGCGTATCCGCGGTTTTTCTGATCTGCCGGCAGACTTCCAATCCATCCATCTCGGGCATGCCGATGTCGAGAACCACAAGCTCGTGGACATTGCGGTCGAATTGGCGCAGCGCCTCCTTGCCGTCCTGCGCGGTGGAAATCAGCATCCCCGTCTTTTCAAACGCAAAGCGCACCACGTCGCGAATATGCGGGTCATCATCAACGACGAGAATGGAATGAGCCACGTTCGCTAGCCTCTATCGCTTTTCGAAGGATTTGACGGTCTGTCGGGATTGTTACTCAAATACCGTTCCAGACGCCATGCCCGAAAGCCCCAGGCTCGCCAGTTTCCCGAGCGGAGGAAACGATCGCGATCCAGACAGATCCGTTCGTCTAGTGCGATCGGCCAAAGCGCCGGGACCTCTCTCATATGAGTCTGAGCCTCCAGGGCAGGCAGGGCCTGCGGGCGGTCGCGATCGACATGTTTGGTTTCCCTGATGTAACGAGGGTGAGGTGTCTGACTTTGGGTATGGGCGTGGGCGTGTCGCGTTTCTGAAAGGCGATCACGGAAGTCCGAACGGGCGATTCCAATCGCCAGCCGTCGTTCAAGAGCCGCCGTGGCACTCGCGATCGCAGAGATTGAAGGGTGATGATTTTCGCCATGGCCCGACCATGCACGGCCGGTTGGCAGTGCGTTTGCGCGGCATGTTCAGAATTTGCGTATTCTTGTGCAGATTTTGCGCAGACGCGGGACCATCAGAACCGCATGCGGGCGACGCAGCGAAGAAGCAGTGATCTCTCGCCCAGCGGCGGCCGGCGCGATCACGCTGATCAATTCGGTCGGCAACCTCGCGGGATTCGGCGGGCCGTATCTGATCGGTTGGGTTAAGGAAGCGACCGGCTCTACCTCGACAGGGTTGCTGGTGCTCGCGGTACTGCCGCTGATCGGAGGCCTCCTGGTTTTCCTCGGGGCCATGAGACCAAGGCGAAATTCGCCGCGGTGGGTCAGGCGAAGTAGCTCTCTCCGTCGCCCGCCAAGGTGTTGGTCCCGGCTCTGCGGTGCACCGTGAAGAACGCTGCACCGCGTCCGGGACACGAGAGCTTTCGGAGACGTTCCCCGGATGCTTCGCAGCGCGTCAGCGGNGCGCTGCTGATCCGGGAACATCTATCTAGCCTGCGAGTGGGCCCCGGCGTTCGTCGGGACCGCCCGGATTATTACTTAACGTTCACGAAATCATGATCACTGACGAATGTTGACAATCGTCAGTGAACAATTGATACTCCTCAGGCTCATCGAGGGAGAGTCCAATGTTCGTCCGTTCCATTTTGTCAAGCTATTACAGGCTTTTAGCTGGTTTATCGCTGGCGCTGATGGCGATCGCCTTGACCGGTTGCAACGAGCTAGCCGCCGAGAAGGTGGCGCCGTCGCGCCCCGTTTTGGTCGCCACCGTGCATTATGAGCCGGAATCGCCGGAGCGCAGCTTTGTCGGGACCATCCGCCCTCGGATCGAGACCGACATGGGCTTCCGGGTCCCCGGCAAAGTGGCAAAACGCCTGGTCGAGGTCGGCCAGACCGTCGATGTCGGTCAACCCCTCGCCACGCTCGATGAAGTCGATCTGAAGCTGCAGGCCGAGCAGGCCGAGGCCGAATTTACTGCCGCCACCGGCGTGCTGGCGCAGGCCGGCGCCGCCGAGCAGCGCGCCAAGGATCTGCGCGCCAAGGGCTGGACTACGGATGCTCAACTGGATCAGAGCAGAGCCGCCGCCGATGAGGCGCGTGCGCGGCTCAATCGCGCCGAGCGTTCGGTCGAGCTCACCAAAAACAGTCTCTCCTATGCGACGCTGGTCGCCGATACCCGCGGCGTCGTTACCGCGACCTTGATCGACGCCGGACAGGTCGTGTCGTCAGGACAAACCGCGGTTCGAGTCGCGCGCTTTGCGGAAAAGGAAGCCGTGGTCGCGATACCGGAAACTCTGGTGGGACGTGCCAAGGACGGCGTCGCCAGCGTCACGCTGTGGTCGGAGCCTAACAAGAAATATGTCGCCAAGCTGCGCGAGGTCGCGCCATCAGCCGATCCGGCAACGCGAACTTATCTTGCGAAATTTTCACTGCCCGACGCCGGCGAAACCGTCTCGCTCGGCATGACCGCGACGTTGACGCTTGCCGATCCCGCCACCGCGCGCGTTGCGCGGTTGCCATTGTCGGCGCTGTTCAGCCAGGGCGGCGATCCCTCGCTCTATATCGTCGATGCCACGGGCGAGATGACGTTGAAGCCGGTCACCGTGAAGTCCTACGAGACCAACAACGTCGTCATATCGGGCGGCGTCGATGAAGGTGCCAAGGTTGTGGCACTTGGCGTGCAAAAACTCGATCCGGCCCAGAAGGTCAGGGTCGTCTCGTCATTGTCATTCTGACAGGCATGATCCCGAAAAGTGGGCAGCGGTTTTCGGAAAAGATCATGCCTAAACACAATTGGAGGGCGCGATGAAACACTTCAATCTTTCAGCTTGGGCCGTCAGTCACCCCGCGCTTATTCTGTTCCTCGTCATTGTGCTTGGCGTCGCCGGCTTCTTCTCTTACCAGGGGCTGGGCCGCGCGGAAGATCCGTTCTTCACCGTCAAGGTGGTGAACGTGTCGGCGATCTGGCCCGGCGCCACCGCGGCGGAGATGCAGACTCAGGTCGCCGATCCCATCGAGAAGAAGCTGCAGGAACTGCCGTATTTCGAAAAAGTGCAGACCTATTCGAAGCCGTCATTCAGCGCAATGCAGGTGACGTTCAAGGATTCGACGCCGCCAAAGGATGTGCCGTATCTGTTTTACCTGCTGCGCAAGAAGCTGGCTGACGTGCAGGGCCAGCTTCCGGCCAATCTGCTCGGCCCTGTCGTCAACGACGAATTCAGCGATGTCGACTCGATCCTCTATATGATGACCGGCGATGGCGCCGACTACGCGCAATTGAAAAAGGCCGCCGAAGGCATGCGCCAGCGGCTGTTGAAGGTGCCCGGCGTCATCAAAGTCGATCTCTATGGCGCCCAGGACGAGCGAATCTTCGTCGAATTCTCGCATGCCAAGCTGGCAACGCTGGGAATTACGCCGCAGGCGCTGTTTGATTCGCTCGCCAAGCAGAACAACGTCGTGCCGGCCGGCACGGTCGAAACCTCCTCGCAACGTGTGCCGCTGCGCGTCACTGGCGCGCTCGATGGCGTCAAGGCCGTTGCGGAGACGCCGGTCGAAAGCAACGGCCGCGTGTTCCGGCTTGGCGATATCGCAACCGTCACCCACGGTTTCGTCGACCCGCCGACATTTGTGGCACGTCAGGAAGGCAAACCGGCCCTTGGCGTCGGCGTGGTCACGGTCAAGGGCGCCAACATTCTGGAACTCGGCAAGGACGTTGCCAAGGCGACCGCGGAATTCATGAAGGCGGTGCCGCAGGGCATCAATGTCGAGCTGGTCGCGGATCAGCCGAAGGTGGTCGAGCATGCCGTCACTGAATTCGTGCACTCCTTCATCGAAGCGCTGGCGATCGTGCTTGTTGTCAGCTTCGTCGCACTGGGCTGGCGCACCGGGATCGTGGTGGCGGCGTCGGTACCGCTGGTGCTGGCGATTGTCTTTATCGTCATGAATGCGATGTCGCTCGACCTGCATCGGATTACGCTGGGCGCGCTGATCATCGCGCTCGGACTATTGGTCGACGACGCCATCATCGCGGTCGAGATGATGGTGGTGAAGATGGAGCAGGGCTGGGACCGCGTGCGCGCGGCGTCCTTTGCCTGGGAATCCACCGCGTTTCCGATGCTGACGGGAACGCTGGTCACGGCCGCCGGTTTCTTGCCGATCGGCTTTGCCAATTCGGCGGTCGGCGAATATGCCGGCGGCATTTTCTGGATCGTGGCGATCGCGCTGGTCGCGTCCTGGTTCGTGGCGGTGATCTTTACGCCCTATATCGGCGTCAAGCTGCTGCCGAACATCACGGTCAGCCACAACCACGATCCGCATGCGGTTTATGAAACGCGCTTCTACCGTATTCTCCGCAGCATGATTCAATGGTGCGTCAACCACCGGGTCAAGGTGGTGCTCGCGACGGTGGGCGTGTTCGCGCTCTCGATCGTTGGTTTCGGTCACGTGCAGCAGCAGTTCTTCCCGCTGTCCGAGCGGCCGGAATTGTTCCTGCAGCTGCGGTTGCCCGAAGGCACCGCGTTCAACGTCACCGAGCAGTCCGTGAAAAAAGCCGAAGCCCTGTTGAAGGACGACAAGGACATCTCGACCTACACCGCCTATGTCGGTCAGGGTTCGCCGCGCTTCTGGCTCGGGCTCAGCCCGCAACTGCCGAACGAAGCTTTCGCCGAAATCGTGATCGTTGCCAAAAACGTCGAAGCCCGCGAACGGATCAAGGCTCGCGTGGAGAAGGCAGTCTATGACGGAGCGTTGACCGAAGCGCGCGTGCGCGTCGATCGGTTCAATTTCGGTCCGCCAGTCGGCTTTCCCGTGCAGTTCCGCGTGATCGGCCCCGACCCCAACACCGTCCGTGACATCGCCTACAAAGTGCGCGATGTCGTCAGGCAGAACGACAAAGTCAAGGATNCGCAACTCGACTGGAACGAGCAGTCGCCCTATCTGAAGCTCGTCGTCGATCAGGACCGTGCCCGCGCGCTCGGCCTCACCCCGCAGGATGTATCGCAGGCGCTGAGCATGCTGATCTCGGGCGCACCGGTGACGACGATACGCGATGGCATCGAGAAGGTCGGCGTGGTCGCGCGTGCGGTGCCGTCCGAGCGGCTCGATCTCGGCCACGTCGGCGATCTCACTATCATATCGCGCAACGGCGTCGCCGTGCCGCTCACGCAGATCGCGAAGATCGAATACGCCCACGAGGAGCCGATCATGTGGCGGCGCAACCGTGACATGGCGATCACGGTGCGCGGCGACGTCGTCGATGGCGTGCAGGCGCCTGACGTGACCAGCCAGATCTGGCCCAAGCTGCAGGAAATTCGCGACAGCCTGGAGCCGGCCTACCGGATCGAGGCTGGCGGCGCGTTCGAGGAGTCCGCCAAGGGCAACACGTCGATTTTCATCCTGTTTCCGCTCATGATGATCGTCATGCTGACCCTGCTGATGATCCAGCTGCAGAGCTTCTCGCGCTTGCTGTTGGTGTTTCTCACCGCACCGCTCGGCATTATCGGCGCATCGCTGGGACTGAACATCGCTAACCAGCCGTTCGGCTTCGTGGCGCTGCTCGGATTGATCGCGCTGGCCGGCATGATCATGCGCAATGCGGTAATCCTGGTGGACCAGATCGAAACCGATGTCTCCCACGGCCTAACGCGCAAGGAAGCCATCGTCGAGGCGACCGTCCGGCGTACCCGGCCGGTGGTGTTGACGGCGCTCGCCGCCATCCTGGCGATGATCCCGCTGTCGCGCTCCGCGTTTTGGGGCCCGATGGCGATCACCATCATGGGCGGTTTGTTTGTTGCAACCTTCCTGACCTTGCTGTACCTGCCGGGACTCTATGCCCTCTGGTTTCGCAAGAGCCTTGAAGAAAGCGGCAGCAGCGAGCAGCCCGTTTCTGCGCCGCAACATGAGGCCGAGGCCCAGCTTGCATTTCCACTTGCTGAAGCCGCCGAATAATTGAACATTGAGCACTGACATGGCACTGATTTCAGAGCATATCGAACCCGACACCCGAGAACGGATTCTCGTGGTGGCGGAGCGTCTGTTCCGGCAGCTCGGCTATCAGAAGACCACGGTCGCCGACATCGCCAAAGAACTGCGCATGAGCCCCGCCAACGTCTATCGCTTCTTCGATTCGAAGAAGGCGATCAACGCGGGCGTGGCGCGTGCTCTGATGGGCGAGGTCGAAGGCGAGGCGCAGCGGATTGTGACGACGCCCGGTGCGGCGGCGGCCCGCCTGCGCGAGCTCATCAAGACCGTCCACCGCATGAACTCGGAGCGCTATGTCGGCGATTCCAAGCTGCATGAGATGGTCGCGATCGCCATGGAGGAGAACTGGGACGTCTGCGTCGCCCATATGGAGCTGATCACCGCGACCATCGGCGAGGTGATCGCGCAAGGCGCGGCGTCCGGCGAATTCGAGGTCGCAGACCTTCAGGTCACGGCGATGTGCGCCTGTACCGCGATGATGCGGTTTTTCCATCCCCAGATGATCGCGCAATGCGCGACAAAGCCGGGCCCATCGATCGATCAGATGATCGATTTTGTGATCGCAGGCCTTTCGCCGCGACGTTAAGACTGCGGTCTAGGCCCAATGGTTTTCCGTCATTGCGAGCCAACGGGTCGCGCGAATGCGCGCCCGATGATAAACTCCGCGAAGCAATCCATCTCGCCGCGCAAAGAAAGAATGGATTGCTTCGTCGCTTCGCTCCTCGCAATGACGGCTAGGGCTTGGTTGAATTGCAAGGAGGAACCGGAATGGACGCCAAGAGCCAGAAAGACGTACATTATTACGAGCCGGTCAACGGCCACGGCCTCAGGCACGATCCTTTCAACGCCATCATTGCCCCGCGCCCGATCGGCTGGATCTCGTCGCGGGATGCCAAGGGCAACGTCAATCTGGCGCCCTACAGCTTTTTCAACGCGTTCGCCTACACGCCGCCGATCATCGGCTTTTCCTCCACCTCCTGGAAAGACAGCGCCGCCAACATCCAGGACACCGGCGAGTTCGTCTGGAATCTCGCGACCATGGATTTGGCGCAGCAGATGAACGCCACCGCGGCGCATGTCGCCCACGATGTCAGTGAGTTCAAGATTTCCGGGCTGACGGCGGTGCCGAGCAAGCTTGTCAATGTACCCCGCGTCGCGGAAAGCCCGGTCTCGTTCGAATGCAAACTGTCGCAGATCATTCAGCTGCAGGGCGCCGATGGCAACAAGGCGCAGGCCTGGCTTACCCTCGGCGAGGTCGTTGCCGTCCACATCGACAAGGCCTTCATCAAGGATGGCGTCTACCAGACCGCGATGGCGCGGCCCATCGTNCGCGCCGGCCGCAAGGGCGACTATTTCGAAATCAAACCGGAAAACATGTTCGAGATGAAGCGGCCGGATTGATTGTGCTCTTCTCCCTCGCCCCGCTTGCGGGGTCGAGACTAGCTCGCTCTTAGAGCGTTGGGGTAAGGGGGCCTCTCCGCGACGCCTAGTGCTAGTTGATAAACCTGTACCCCCGGATCGCACCGGACGATGCTGCGCATCGGGTTTTTCGGAACCGATGCGGGATCCGGCCGTTATCGGGTATCCTGCGCCCGGATCAATTTCGCTTTGTTTTCAATGCGAAGTGTCGCCTGAATCCTGCGCTTTCCGCTAAAGTGAGCCATCTTTGGCGTACGCGGGACCGCCAGATCGCGCAGTTGCTCCGACCATGAGGACATCGCCATGATCGCCTTTGCCGCCTTTCGCCGCGATATCGTCACCAAGCCGATTTTCTCCTGGGCGCGCACGGTATTGCCGCCGATGTCGGACACCGAGCGCGAGGCGCTGGAGGCTGGCGATGTCTGGTGGGACGCTGACCTGTTTACCGGCAATCCCGACTGGTCGAAATTGCTTAGCCATGCGCCGGCGACCCTGACGCCGGAGGAAGCGGCGTTTCTCAACGGTCCGGTTGATGAGCTCTGCGCGATGCTCGACGACTGGAAGATCAATTGGGAATGGCGCGATCTGCCGCCTGAGGTCTGGGACTTCATCAAGCGCGGCAAGTTTTTTGGGATGATCATTCCAAAGGAATATGGCGGGCTCGGCTTCTCGCCTTATGCGCATTCGGAAGTGGTGCGCAAGATTTCGTCGCGTTCGCCAACCGCCGCCGTGACCGTGATGGTGCCGAACTCGCTGGGTCCGGGCGAACTCTTGATGCGCTTCGGCACCAAGGATCAGCAGCAGCAATGGTTGCCGCGCCTTGCCGACGGACGCGAGATTCCCTGCTTTGGATTGACCAGTCCCGAAGCTGGCTCCGACGCCGCGTCGATGATCGACAGCGGCATCATCTGCAAAGGCGATTTCGAGGGGCGCGAAGTGCTTGGCCTTCGTCTCAACTGGCACAAGCGCTATATCACGCTCGGTCCGGTCGCGACGCTGCTCGGCCTCGCCTTCAAGGCCTATGATCCGGATCATCTGGTCGGGCCACAGCAAGAACTCGGCATTACCGTGGCGCTGATCCCGACGCATCTGCCCGGCGTCGAGATCGGCCATCGCCATCTGCCGTCGATGCAGGTGTTTCAGAACGGTCCGAACCGGGGCTGCGATGTGTTTATTCCGATGGACTACATCATTGGCGGCCAGGAGCGCCTCGGCCAGGGCTGGAAGATGCTGATGACGGCGCTGGCTGCCGGGCGTGGCATCTCGCTGCCGTCATTGTCCGCCGCGGGTGCGGCATACGCGGCGCGCACCACCGGCGCCTATGCGCGGATTCGCGAGCAGTTCAACGTCCCCATTGGAAAATTCGAAGGCATCGAGGAGCCGCTGGCCCGCATCGCCGGCACCGCCTATCTGCTCGATGCGGCGCGGCGCTTGACCTGTGCTGCGCTCAATCAGGGGCATCATCCCGCGGTCATTTCCGGCATCATGAAATTGCACGCCACCGAGCGGTTGCGGATCGCGATCGATGACGCGATGGACATCCACGGCGGCAAGGCCGTCATCGACGGCCCGCAGAATTATCTGGGCAATCTCTATCGCTCGGTGCCGGTCGCCATCACGGTCGAGGGCGCCAACATCCTGACGCGCAACCTGATCGTGTTCGGACAGGGGGCGATCCGCGCGCATCCTTATCTGCTCGAGGAAATGAACGCGCTCGGCGACCAAGACCGCGCCAGGGGGTTGGACGCCTTCGACAAGGCATTCTGGAAACATATCGGCCACAGCCTGACGACGCTGTTCCGGGCGTGGGGCCGGAGCTGGACCGGAGGCGCGTTCGTAACCGTACCCGACGCCGGAGACGCGACCGGATTTTATCGCCAGCTCTCGCGCTATTCCGCAGGCTTCGCGCTGTGCGCCGATATGGCGTTGCTGACGCTGGGCGGCGCGCTGAAGCGCAAGGAAATGCTGTCGGCGCGGTTCGGCGATATCCTGTCGGAATTGTATTTGCTGTCTGCGGCATTGAAGCGGTGGCAGGACGAGGGCCGGCAAGTTGCGGATTTCGCGGCACTGCAATGGTGCATGGCAACCGGCTTCCGCACAATAGAGAACCGCTTTGCGGAAATACTTGCGAATCTGCCGAACCGGTTTATCGCCGTCGTCTTGAAATTTCTGGTCCAACCGTTTGGCGCCGGGGTGCTCGGTCCGTCCGACGTCGTGATCCATCAATGCGCAGAACTCGTGCTGGAGCCGTCGGCGGCCCGCGATCGCCTGACTCCGGACCTGTCGCATGTCGATGACGACCGGGGCGTCGCAAGGCTGGAGAAGGCGTTCCTGCTCGTTACCGNCGCCGAGGATATCGCCAAGCGGATGCGCGCCGCCCGGATTCACGACCGGCAAGAGGCTGTTAAAAACGGTGTCATTACCCAAGCCGAGGGCGATCGGCTTGCGGCGGCGCATGAAGCTGTTGCGAAGGTGATTGAGGTTGACGACTTCGCGCCGGAAGCGCTGTCGCCGATTTACAAAAAGCCTCCCGAAGTGCATCAGTTCTTTCAGGAGCTTGGTGAAACAAGGGCCGCAAGCTGATGGCGCGACCGGTTTTTATCGTTGACGGTAGCCGGACGCCGTTCCTGAAAGCGCGCAGCGGGCCCGGCCCGTTTACCCCGGTCGATCTCGCCGTGCAGTGCGGCCGGCCGCTGCTGGCGCGGCAGCCGTTCGCGCCTGATGCCTTCGATCAGGTCATCCTCGGCTGTGTCAATGTGATTGCCGACGAAATGAACCCGGCGCGGGTCGCCGCACTTCGGCTCGGCATGGGCGAGGCGATGGTGGCGTTCACGATGCAGATCAATTGCGGCTCCGGCATGCAATCGATCGACACGGCGTACCGCTATGTCCGCGAGGGCGGGTCGGATTTGATCCTGGCCGGCGGTTCGGAAGCCCTGAGTTACGCGCCGCTGGTCTGGCCGCAGCAGGGCGTGCGCTGGTTCGCTGGCCTGGCCGGCGCCAAGGGCATTCTCGGCAAGTTGGCGGCGATCGCGAAAGCGCGCCCGGCTTTTTTCAAGCCGATCATCGGCCTGGAGCGCGGACTGACCGATCCGATCACCGAATTGAATATGGGACAGACGGCGGAGGTGGTCGGACATCTGTTCGGCATCACGCGCGCGCAATCGGATGCCTATGCGGTCGAAAGCCACAAGCGGCTCGCCAACGCGCAAGCGCAGGGCTGGCTGAAGGGCGAGGTTGAAACCGCGTTCGCGCGCGACGGAAAATTCTACGAACACGACGACGGCGTGCGGCCGGACTCGTCGCCGGAGAAGCTCGCGGAGCTGAAGCCTGTATTCGAGCGCCCCTGGGGCCAGGTTACCGCCGGCAACTCCTCTCAGATCACCGACGGCGCATCATGGACGATCCTTGCCTCGGAAGACGCGGTCGCCAAGCATGGGCTGACGCCAAAGGCCGTGATCGTCGACAGCCAATGGTCGGCGCTCGATCCCAGCATCATGGGCCTCGGCCCGGTGCTGTCGGCGACCGAACTGTTGAAGCGCAACAAATTGTCGCTGCCGGATATCGAGACCTGGGAACTGAACGAGGCGTTCGCGACGCAGGTGCTCGGATGTCTCGCGGCCTGGAATGACGAAAAATTCTGCCGCGAGATTCTTGGCCTTGATGGCGTTGCCGGGCAAATCGATCCGGCGAAGCTGAATGTCGATGGCGGCGCGATCAGCCTTGGTCACCCCGTCGGCTGCAGCGGCAACCGGATCGTACTGCATCTCGTCAATGCGATGAAGCGATTGGGCACCAAACGCGGCATCGCCACCGAATGTATCGGCGGCGGGCAGGGCGGCGCCATGTTGATCGAGACGGTGTGATCATGGACAGCAAGATCATGGACGTTCTCGCCGACCGCGTGCTCGAACTCGGGCCGCAGCCTGACGCCAGCGCGGTTTATCGCCATTTCAAGCTGACCCGCGACGCCGACGGCATTGCCTGGCTGCTGTTCGACCGCGCTGGCGCCAGCACCAACACCCTGTCGGCCGAAGTCATCGAAGAGCTGGACCTGGTGCTGGCGGCGCTGGAAAGCCAGCGACCCGCCGGAATTGTCATTCGGTCCGCGAAGAAATCCGGTTTCATCGCTGGCGCCGACGTCAACGAATTTCGCGGCGCGACCGATTCCGGCCCCGTCGAGACCGCGATCGGCCGCGCCCATGCGGTGATCGACCGCCTCGAAGGCTTGAAGATTCCGACCGTCGCCGTGATCCACGGCTTCTGCCTGGGTGGCGGCCTCGAAGTCGCCCTTGCCTGTCAGTCGCGCATTGCGATCGACGGCGCGCGCTTTGGTTTTCCGGAGGTGCTGCTCGGCCTGCATCCCGGTCTCGGCGGCACCGCGCGTTTCACGAGTCTGGTCAATCCGATGCAGGCGATGACCTTGATGCTGACCGGCAAGACCATCGACGCGCGCAGGGCAAAGTCGTTGGGCCTCGTCGATGCCGTGGCGCAGGAGCGGCATGTTCGCAATGCCGTCAAGGACGCATTGTTCGGCCGTTTGAAGCGCGCCAGGCCGGGCCCTCTGAACACGATCCTGAGCTTTACTCCGGTACGTGGTTTTGTTGCCTCGCGGATGCGCGCGGAGGCCGAGAAAGCCGCACCGCATGAGCATTATCCGGCGCCTTATGCCTTGATCGATCTGTGGGAAAAGCACGGCGGCGACAAGGCTGCGATGCTGGCAGCCGAAAAGACCTCGTTCGCCAATCTGATGGTGACGCCGACGGCGCAAAACCTGATCCGGGTTTTCTTTCTGCGCGAGCAGATGAAGAAGCTCGCAGGCGGCGACAACAAGATCGAGCATGTCCACGTCATCGGCGCCGGCGCCATGGGCGGCGATATCGCGGCATGGTGCGCCAATCAGGGCCTGCGGGTGACACTCGCCGACATGAAGGCCGAGCCGATTGCCGGCGCGATCAAGCGCGCGGCGGATCTGTACGGCAAGATCATGCGCAAGCGCACAGAAGTGCGTGACGCGCTGGATCGGCTCGTACCCGATCTCGACGGCGAAGGCGCTCGCAATGCCGACCTTATCATCGAAGCGGTACCCGAAAAGCTGGAACTGAAGCAGAAGGTTTATGCCGGGCTGGAGCCGAAGATGAAGGCGGGTGCGATCCTCGCCACCAACACGTCAAGCATTCCGCTGCAGGATTTGCGCATCACGTTGAAGTCCCCGGAGCGTCTGATCGGGTTGCACTTTTTCAATCCGGTCTCGCGGCTGCAACTGGTCGAGGTCGTGAGCCACGACGGGTCAGATCCGCAAATGCTGAAAGAGGCGCTGGCCTTTGTCGGCGCCATCGATCGGCTGCCGCTGCCGGTGAAGAGCTCGCCGGGCTTTCTGGTTAACCGCGCGCTGACGCCGTATATGCTCGAGGCGATGGTGATGCTGGACGAGAGAATCGACAAGGTCACCATCGACGCTGCTGCGGAAAAGTTCGGCATGCCGATCGGTCCGATCGAGCTTGCCGATCAGGTCGGGCTCGATATCTGTCTTGCGGTCGGCGACATGCTGCGTTCGAAATTCGGCGATTTGCTGCCGCCGACACCGGCCTGGCTGCGCGAGAAAGTGGCCGCCGGCGATCTCGGCCGCAAGACCGGCAAGGGCTTCTATGTCTGGAAAGACGGCAAGGCTGACAAGATGTCCGGCTCGCCCCTAACCGCGCAGCCGACGGCGGAAATGATCGACCGGCTGATCTTGCCGATGTCGAACGTCTGCGTTGCGTCCATGCGCGAAGGCATCGTCGACAACGCCGACACGGTCGATGGCGCGATGATTTTCGGCACCGGCTATGCGCCGTTCCGCGGCGGTCCCCTTAACTACGCGCGCACCCGCGGGCCGGAGAATGTGGTGTCGGCGCTGCGCGCGCTGGCGCAAAAATTTGGCGGCCGCTTCACGCCGGACGCCGGATGGGAGAATTTCAAGTGACCGAGACGCAAGCCGTTCACGATCTGCTGAACACGGAAGCGGAGCCGCGCGGCGATCTTTGCACCCGCACGCTGGCGATGCCGGCCGACACCAACGCCAACGGCGACATCTTCGGCGGCTGGCTGCTCAGCCAGATGGATATCGGCGGCGGAATCTTTGCTTCCAAGATAGCGAAGTCGCGCACGGTCACGGTAGCGATCGAAGCGATGAATTTCCGCAAGCCCGTTTACGTTGGTGATCTGGTTTCGGTTCACGCCAAACTGGTCCGGGTCGGCAGGACCTCGATCACCGTCCATCTCGAGGCCTGGGTCATGCGCCGCAAGGAAATGCATTCGATCCTGGTGACCGACGGCAATTTCACCTACGTCTCGATCGACGATCAGGGGCATCCGCAAGCCGTCAAGCAGGATGGGCGGCCGATTTCGGCATGAAAGCTCGTCATGGCCGGACTCGTCCCGGCCATCCACGTCTTTTGTCCTACCGGAAGAAAAGTAAGCCGTAGATCGCCGGGACAGGCCCGGTGATGACGGTTTGCATGTTGTTTTGCGCCCGGAACTTTTTTCCACCTCCTCAGTTATCGGCCCGCACTGAGGATAAGGGCATACGGGAATGTCAGACACTTACATCATCGAAGTAGCCTCTCAAGCGGCAGGAATCGTCGTGCGCGATCCGGACGGCTACCGGTTTTTCGCAGCCTCCCACCGCTTCAATCCGCTGGAAGGCCAGCTGTTTCGCAACGCGCGCGAAGCCGAGCGGGCGGCCAGTCGCCTCGCCAAGGGCGGGTTCATCATCACGGTCTGAACACAGCGCTGCCGTCATTGCAAGGAGCGACTTGTCGACCGTAGCTCAATGAGCCAAGCCGCGCAGCGACGAAGCAATCCACCCTTCGTCATTCCGGGGCGATGCGCAGCATCGAACCTCAGATGTGCAATTGCACATCGGGGAATCCCGAGATTCCGGGTTCGCGCTGAGCGCGCGCCCCGGAATGACGTAGGAAGGTCCGTCTTGGACGCGATCAGAGCTTGGTTGCCGCTCGGGACAGAAGTTTCCAGTCCGCAGCCTGTTTTTGCCAGTTCATGAGGATGTGGAGATTGGTCGAGCTCTTCTTGCCGTCGGCCACGGCCTCCTGTTCGCCCACCCAGTGGAAACGCACGATCGCTGCGGGGCCGACGACACGAATTTTGGTGTCCTGATATTCCAGCGACAAGAACTTCGATTTTCCGCTGGTGGCGTTGGCGATAAAGGTCGCCTTGTCCTCGACCCGGCCATCGCTGTGGCTGTAGCTGAGTTCCGCTGCGCACAGTGCGGCGAGGGCTTCGGCGTCGGCGGCGAACTGCGCCGCGCGGAATGCCTCGACATTCTTCGCAACCGCATCTTCATCCGCCGAAGCCGCGAAGGCCGGGACCATGCCGAGGGGGACCACGCTCAGGAGTCCAAGCGCAAGCGCAGGCAAGATCAACTGGCGACGATCGATATTCATTGTTTCCTCCGTTCTTTTGATTTGAGCGCAGTCTTGCAGCCGCGCTTTGTTTTGTCGAGTACCGTCGCGGACAATCCTTTTGGTAGCAAAAGACCCAAAGCGGGCTTGAGTGGACGTCGCGTAGAGTTCCCGTCCGCACGTCTGATATCGCGGGGCGTGCTGCCATAGATTTTCCGGAAGCAGCGACCGAAATAGGAGAGGTCGCTAAAGCCGACGTAACCGGCGATTTTTCCGATGTCCCAGTGGCCATATTGCGGCCTGCAAAGCATACGATAAGCGCACGCGACGCGGTAATCGAGAAG